>Ga0070738_10001054_pt1 | contig 64037 bp, 64 predicted proteins | sample Coa_R2_2_FD_66446 | JGI IMG/M metagenome (GOLD analysis project Ga0070738, IMG submission 66446) | Surface soil microbial communities from Centralia Pennsylvania, which are recovering from an underground coalmine fire - Coalmine... | ecosystem: Environmental > Terrestrial > Soil > Unclassified ... | reverse complement strand
AGGGTCACCGAGAACACGATGTAGGCGGCGATCACCCCCAAGGTGACCGCCGTGAAGCGCCAGTCGTACAGCGTCCACAGGATCACCCCGACCAGGCCGATCTCGAACAGGGTCGGCAGGATGTTGAACGTCGTGAACCGGATCAGGAACTCCATCCCCTGGGTTCCGCGTTCTATGACCCGGCTCAAGCCGCCGGTCTGGCGCTCGAGGTGGAAACGGAGGCTGAGCGCATGGAGATGGTCGAACACTTCGAGGGCGAGGTTGCGGATCGCCCGCTGGGAGACCGGCGCGAAGATCGCGTCCCGCACCTCGCCGAAGGCCTGCGCCAGCACCCGCGCGAAACCGTAGGCCAGGATCAGCGCGATCGGCACCGCCACCACCTGCGCCTTGCCGCCCAACCCGTCGACCGCATGCTTGTAAAGGATCGGCACGTAGACGTTGGTGATCTTGGCCAGGATCAGCAGCACAAGCCCTGCGACGACACGGGCACGCAGCGTCGTCTCACCCTTCGGCCAGAGGTGCCGGCCCAGGGTCTTCAGCACCGCCCACGAACGGTCGAGGCTGATGGCGGGAGGACGGTCGTTGACCGGGGGCGACATGGACTGGGCCTTTTCGGGCTCTGGCGATGGGTGGCGTCGGGGGCGTGGGCCTTCTATCGTGCCCGGGAGCCCGAGGTAAGTCCCCCGGTGGAGCACGATTTCATGAGTTTTCGTACGGCCTTGGCCGGTTTGGTCTTGTGCTGCGCTGCACCCAGTGCGTTGGCCCAGACGCGCCAGATCCAGGCAGGCTACGAAATCACTTTCGTCGGCATGACCGGCTTTCGCATCGATTTCACCGCCAAGTACGCCGGCAATCGCTACGACATCGAAAGCCACGTGTACAAGGAAGGCATCCTGAAGGCCCTCACGATCCAGTACGAAGGCCGCAATCGCGCCTGGGGCACCTTCGCGCCGCACGGCATCCAGCCCGCCAGCGGCTCGCTGTCGCTCGTGATCGGCGGCCAGCCGCGCACCTGGCTTGCCGAATACGGGCCGGGCGGCCTGGTGAAGCAGAAGTTCGATCCCGACTGGAAGCCGCTCCCGAAACAGGTGATTCCGCAGGACAAGGTCCTGCCCTCGCTCGATCCCCTCTCGTCGGCGATTTCGGTCGGCGCAGCGGGCGACGCGGCGTGTGACCGCACCGTGCCGTCGAACGACGGCAAGCGGCGCACCGACATCATCCTGAAGAAAGTCGGCACCGCATCGCCGCAGGCGGCCGGTGTGCCGCAGGCGACGGGCGATCTGCTGGTTTGCGACATCTACACCAAGCGGGTGGCCGGCGACTTCCCCGACGAACAGGAGGAAGCCGAGACCGATTCGCAACGGCCGATGCGCGTATGGCTCGCGCGGATGGACGACACGCAGCTGCGCTACCCGGTCAAGCTCGAAGCGAAGACCTTCTTCGGCACCATCCGCGGCCGCACCCTCTACTTCCACGACACGACGCAGTAGGACACCGCACGAGTATCCTCGGGTCTTGGCTGAGGGCGCGCCACTCCGGTGACGCGATCTTCTCACACTCATCGGACCGCGGGCCTCCAGGCCCGCTCATGCTCATGATGCGGGCCTGGAGGCCCGCGGTCCGATGACCATGACGCGCCGCTCCGTGGCGCGTCCTCAGCGCAAGCCTAAGCCGCGCGCTTCTGGTTGCGCTGGCGGAGGAAGGACAGGATCTCGGCGGCGGCCGCCGGGATGTTGGTGCCGGGCCCGTAGATCGCCGCGACGCCGGCCTTCTTCAGGAAGTCGTAGTCCTGTGCCGGCACCACGCCGCCCACCACCACCATCACGTCCTCGCCGCCCTGCTTCTTCAGCTCCTCGATCAGCTGCGGCACCAGCGTCTTGTGGCCGGCGGCCTGGCTCGACACGCCGATCACGTGCACGTCGTTCTCGATCGCCGCGCGCGCGGCCTCGGCCGGGGTCTGGAACAAGGGACCGATATCGACGTCGAACCCCAGGTCGGCGAAGGCCGTGGCGATCACCTTGGCGCCGCGGTCATGGCCGTCCTGGCCCATCTTGACGACCATCAGGCGCGGCCGGCGGCCCTCTTCCTCGGCGAAGGCTGTGATGTCGGTGCGGATGCGGGCGAGGCCCTCGTCGCCCTCCCATTCGCCGGCATAGACGCCGGAGATCGAGCGGATGGTCGCCTGGTAGCGGCCATAGACGCCTTCGAGCGCCGACGAGATCTCGCCCACCGTGGCGCGAGCCCGCGTCGCCTCGATCGACAGCGCGAGCAGGTTGCCGGTGCCGTTGCGCGCCGCCTCGCCCAGCGCCTTCAGCGCCGCCACGCACTTGGCCTCGTCACGATTGGCCCGGATCTTCTGCAGGCGCGTTACCTGCGAATCGCGCACCTTGTCGTTGTCGACGTCGAGGATCTCGATCGCCGGCTCTTCCTTCAGCTGGAATTTGTTGACGCCGACCACGACCTCCTCGCCGCGGTCGATGCGCGCCTGCTTGCGCGCCGCCGCCTCCTCGATGCGCATCTTGGGCATGCCGGCCTCCACCGCCTTGGTCATGCCGCCCAGCGCCTCGACCTCGGCGATCAGCTTGCGCGCCTCGGCGATCAGGCTGGCGGTGAGGGACTCCACGTAATAGCTCCCGGCCAGAGGATCGACGACCTTGGTGATACCGGTCTCGTGCTGGAGGATGAGCTGGGTGTTGCGCGCGACGCGGGCCGAGGTCGGCGTCGGCAGCGCAATCGCCTCGTCGAAGGAGTTGGTGTGCAGCGACTGCGTGCCGCCCAGCACCGCCGCCATCGCCTCGTAGGCGGTGCGGATTATGTTGTTGTACGGATCCTTCTCGGTCAGCGACACGCCCGAGGTCTGGCAGTGCGTGCGCAGCGACAGCGAATCGGCCTTCTTGGGCTCGAACGGCTTGATCAGCTCGGCCCACAGGAAGCGCGCCGCGCGCAGCTTTGCCACTTCCATGAAGAAGTTCATGCCGATGCAGAAGAAGAACGACAGGCGCGGCGCGAAGGCGTCGATGTCGAGGCCTTTGGCCTTGGCCGCGCGCACATACTCCAAGCCGTCGGCCAGCGTGAAGGCCAGCTCCTGGACCAGCGTCGCGCCCGCCTCCTGCATGTGGTAGCCGGAGATCGAGATCGAGTTGAACTTCGGCATGTGCCTGGCCGTGTGCTCGATGATGTCGGCCACGATGCGCATGCTGGGTCCGGGCGGATAGATATAGGTGTTCCGGACCATGAACTCCTTGAGGATGTCGTTCTGGATCGTGCCTCCCAGCTTGTCCTGCGGCACGCCCTGCTCCTCGGCGGCGACGATGTAGCCCGCCAGCACCGGCAGGACCGCGCCGTTCATGGTCATCGACACGGTCATCTTGTCGAGCGGGATGCCGTCGAACAGGATCTTCATGTCCTCGACCGAGTCGATTGCCACGCCGGCCTTGCCGACGTCGCCGACCACGCGCGGATGATCGCTGTCATAGCCGCGGTGCGTGGCGAGATCGAACGCCACCGACAGGCCCATCTGCCCGGCGGCCAGGTTGGCGCGGTAGAACTTGTTGCTCTCCTCGGCGGTCGAGAAGCCTGCGTACTGGCGGATCGTCCAGGGCCGACCGGCATACATCGTGGCCTTCGGCCCGCGCAGGAACGGCGGGAAGCCCGGCAGCGCGCCCGCAGTCTCGAGCCCTTCGAGATCCTCCGCCGTGTAGAGCGGCTTCACGACGATTCCCTCGGGCGTCGTCCAGTCGAGCGACGACAGCGGCTTGTCGCGCAACTCCTTGGCGGCGAGCTTCTCCCAATCGGCGAGGGTCTTCTTCGGAAAATCGGCCATGGGATCAATTTAGTCGCTGGCCCACGGCTTCGCCAATACGGTGTTTCGGGCCCGGAACCAGCCAGACACGCTGCATATAGCTCCCTGCGAAATCGCATATTGGACTTCCGGGCCGGCGGCCCGTAGCACCGGCCTCATCATGGCGGAAATGGAGCGAGAGACGCCGACCATCGGCGGCCTGTTCAAGGGGTTCCTTCTCCTGGGCCTGACGGGCTTCGGCGGCGTGCTGCCGCTTGCCCGTCACATGGTTGTCGAGAAGCGCCGCTGGCTCACGGCTGCGGAGTTCAACGAGCTCTTGAGCCTTTGCCAGTTCCTGCCGGGCGGGAACATCATCAACCTCTCGGTCGCGATCGGCCTGCATTTCCGCGGCGTCCCCGGGGCGGCCGCGGCGATCATGGGCCTGATCGCCGCGCCCACGGCGATCGTGGTGGCGCTGGGCGTGGTGTATGCGCGCTTCAGCCACGATCCGCACGTCGTTCACATGTTCGCAGGGCTCGCAGCGGCGGCCGCCGGGCTGCTGATCTCGATGGCGCTGAAGCTCGCAACCGCGCTGCGCCGCCGGCCGTTCGGCATCGCCGTCGCACTGGCGATCCTGGCCGCGATCGCGGGCTTCCACCTGCCGCTCGTGCCGACCATGCTGATCGCCGCACCCGTCAGCATCTTCCTGATGATGCGAGTCCGCGCATGAGCGAGACGCTGGTTGAGACCTTGGCCGCGCTGGCGCTGATCTTTGCCCAGCTGTCGCTGATCGCCTTCGGTGGCGGCAATACCACCCTGCCGGAAATGCACCGCCAGGTGGTCGACGTGCATCACTGGATGACCGGCGCCGACTTTGCCGCGCTCTACGCCCTCGCGCAGGCCGCCCCCGGCCCGAACATGATGGTGGTCCCGCTGATCGGCTGGCAGGTGGCGGGCTTTGCCGGCATGCTGGTAAGCACCGTCGCGATCTTCGGGCCTTCCTCGATCGTCACGGTGATCGCGCTGCGGCTGTGGCGGCGTTCCAAGGACAAGCCGTGGCGTGCCGCGGTGCAGGCCGGGCTCGTGCCCATCTCCGTCGGACTGGTCGCCGCAAGCGCCGTCATCATCGCGCGCGCCGTCGATCGCGACTGGATCTTCGTCGCCATCACCGCGCTCAGCGTCGCCGTGCTGTTGCGCTTCAAAGTTCATCCGCTGTGGATGCTGGCGATGGGTGCGGCCGTCGGCTGGACCGGGTTCGGGCAATAGCGCACACTTTTCCTGAGGAACCGGAGGAAAAATAATGAAGCTCTCGCGCCGCGGCACACTTGCCGGGCTGGGATATCTGTCGCTTGCGGGTACCGCGCGCGGGCAGGCGTTTCCCAGCAGGCCGTTGACCCTGGTCGTGCCGTTCCCGGCCGGCGGACCGGCGGACATCTTCGGCCGTCACCTGGCGCACGGCATGTCGGCTGAGCTCGGCAAGCCGGTGGTGGTCGAGAACAAGAGCGGCGTGGCCGGTGTCACCGGCATGGACTTCGTCGCCAAGGCCGGCGCCGACACCCATGTGATGGGCATCGCCAGCGCCTCCGCCGGATCGATCATGCAGAGCCTGATGCCGAAGATGCCCTACGACCCCGATCGCGATCTCGCGCCGGTGATCCTGGTGGTGAAGGTGCAGGAAGTCCTGGTGGTGAACGCCAAGCTCGGCGTCAACGACTTCAAGGGGCTGCTCGCGCGCCTGAAGGCCGAACCCGGCAAGTGGACCTTCGGCTCGGCGGGCACCGGCGGAATTTCCCATCTCGCGCTCGAGCTGTTCAAGCGCGAGACCGGGACCGACATCCTGCATGTGCCCTACCGCGGCGCCGCGCCGGCGGTCAACGATCTGGTCGCCGGCACGGTGATGATGACCATCCTCGACGTGCCGGTGATGCTGCCGCACATCCGCTCGGGCGCGCTGAAGGCCCTGGCCGTGACCTCCGACATCCGCTCGCCGCTGCTGACCGACGTGCCGACCATGCGGGAGCTCGGCTATCCGCGGGTCAACTCGGACAACTGGTACGGCCTGTTCGCGCCCGGCAACGCGCCGCTCGCCGACCGGCAGCGCCTGCATGACGCGGCGGCGGCCACGCTCAAGACGAAGGAGGTGATCGACGCCTTCACCGCGGTGGGCGGCATCGTCGGCGGCGGCTCGGCCGAGGACTTCGCCCGCTTCCGCCGCGAGGACGTCGCCAAGTGGGCGGAGATCGTCAAGTTCGCCAACGTGAAGCTCGAATAGGCGGCCGGTGACCGCGATTGGGCGGTTGCAGGCGGATCTCGCCCGCTTCCCGCGCCTCGGCCTCGCCCACCTGCCGACGCCATTGGAGCCGATGCGCCGGCTGTCGGCGCATCTCCAGGGGCCGCGGCTCTGGGTCAAGCGCGAGGACTGCACGGGCGTTGGGTTGGGCGGCAACAAGTTGCGCAAGCTCGACACCGTGCTGCACGGGGCGATTGCCGCCGGCGCCGACACGCTGGTCTCGGGCGGCGTGGTGCAATCGAACAGCCAGCGCCAGGTCGCGGCTGCCGCCGCGAAGCTCGGACTCGCCTGCCATCTCGCCGCCTATCACGGCCGACTCGCCCCGCCGTCGGACGACTATGACAGGACCGGCAATGCCCTGCTCAACCGCCTGTTCGGCGCACACCTGCACGACGTCCCCTGGGATGGCGATCGCAACGGCGCCATCCATGCACTGGCCGATCGGCTGCGGGCCGACGGTAAGAAGCCGTTCATCGTGCCGTACGGCGTCTCCGATGCGATGGGCGCGATCGGCTATGCCTCGACTGCGCTCGAGATCGCGCAGCAGTCGGCGGCTGCGGGCTTCTCGCCGACCGCGATCGTGCACTGCTCCGGCAGCGCCGGGACGCAGGCCGGGCTGGTGGTCGGCGCCGCAGCCTGCCTGCCCGGCACGCGAGTCGTCGGCATCGACATCGATGCCGAACCCGAACGCGTCAAGGCGGACGTGATCGCCTACGGCCGCGGCGCGGCGGAATTGCTGGGCCATGCGTTCGACGAGGCGGACGTCGACGTCGTCGCCGGCCATGCCGGTCCGGCCTACGGCGTCCCGCATCGGGCGACGGTCGAGGCGATCCGGCTGGCCGCGGCACTCGAAGCGCTCGTCCTCGACCCGGTCTATTCCGGCAAAGGTCTGGCCGGCCTGGTTGCGCTGATCCGCGACGGGCGATGGACAAAGGACCAGGACATCGTGTTCATCCACACGGGCGGGACGCCGGCGCTGTTCGCGTATCGCCATTTGTTCGACTGAATCGCTGACGGAGATCGACATGCTCGACGGAGAGGTGCAGCTGCTGCTCGACCTGATGACGCAGGCCGAGAAGGATGGACGTCCGAAGCTGCACACTCTGCCCCACGCTCAGGGCCGCGCCGAGGTCGACAGGATGTCGGAGGGCTGCGAAGCCGAGCCGCCCGAGGTGGCCGCGACGATCGACGGCACCCTCCCGGTGCCGGGCGCGTCGCTCAAGTTCCGGCGCTACCGGCCGCTCGGCGTGGAGGGCGGCAGCCTGCCGACGCTGATCTACTATCACGGCGGCGGCTGGGTGATCGGCAACATCGAGACGCACGATTCGACCTGCCGGCGGATCGCCAACAAGAGCCGCTGCCAGGTCGTCTCGGTCGACTACCGGCTCGCGCCCGAGCATCCCTTCCCGACGCCGACCGAGGATTCGCTGGCGGCCTTCCGCTACATCCGCGGCAACGCCGCCCTGTTCGACGCCGATCCGGCGCGCCTGGCGGTGGGCGGCGATTCGGCCGGCGGCAACATCGCAGCCGTGGTCTGCCAGGCCTGCCGGCAGAGCGGCGAGCCGATGCCGGCCTTCCAGATGCTGATCTATCCCGCGACCGACGCGCGGCGGAACACCGAGTCCCATCGCCTGTTCAGCGACGGCTACTTCCTGACGCGCGACCTCATCGAATGGTTCTGGAAAGCCTACGCACCGGCCGGCACCGACCTCACCGATCTGCGCCTGTCGCCGCTGCTGGCCAAGGATGTGAGCGGCCTGCCGCCGGCCTTCGTGCTGACCGCAGGCTTCGACCCGTTGCGCGACGAGGGCCGCGGGTATGCGGACCGCCTGATCGATGCCGGCGTGAAGACGACCTACGTCAACTATCCCGGCACCATCCACGGCTTCTTCTCGCTCACCCGCTTTTTGAAGCAGGGCCTCAAGGCGAACGACGAAGCGGCGGCGGTGATGGCGGCTCACTTCGGGACGTAACCTTCCGCCAAGACTCTGACAAATCCCACCGGTTCGGCGAAGCCCTTGAGCGACACGCTCTCCTGCCGCGCCGGAACGTCTCCGAGCAGCGGCTTGACCGCGGGGTCCTCGGCCACAGCGCGGCTGAGCACGATGTCGCCGCCCTCGCTCTGGCCTTGCAGGCGGGCGGCCATGTTCACGGTCGAGCCGAAATAGTCGAGCCGCTCGTTCAGGCTCACCATGACGCTCGCGCCGACATGGACGCCGATCTTGAGCACCAGCTCGCCGGCTCCGCGCTCGCGATTGAAGTCGGCGATGCGCGCCTGCATGGCGAGCGCCGCCTTCACGGCGTCGGCCGGATCGCCGAACGACGCCATCACCGCGTCGCCGATCGTCTTCACCACCGCCCCGTCGTGATCGCGCACGATGGAGGCGAGGAAGGCGAAGTGCTCCCGCACGAGGTTGAACGCCTTGGCATCGCCGACCCGCTCATAAAGCGCCGTCGAACCGCGCAGGTCGGTGAACAGCAGCGCCACCTGCCCAACCGCCGCCTCGTCACCCGGCCGCAGCGTCGCCTCGGCGAACAGGTCGCGGAAAGCCTGCAGCGAGACCACTTCCGGCACGGTCAGCGCGTCCGCCGTCCAGGTGCGGTCCTCGACGAGGGCGGCGAGCTCGAAACCGGCGTCGTTCACGAAGGCGATCTTGCCCGGCGCCTCCGGGGGCATCGCCTCGACGCCGGTCGCGGTGACGCGCAGGCCGGGGAAGGCGCCGCCATCATGCTCGACATTGATCGTCGTGCCGGGATGAAGCGTGCGCAGGCGATAGCGGCCGGGCGGCAGGGGAAGGTCGACGCTGCGCCGCTCGCCGGGCTGCAGCAGGACCTGCACCGGCACGTGCGGCGTGGCCATCGGGCCGCTGAGGCAATAGCCGCCGGCCATCAACGGGCGGATGGCCGGTGCGGGCGAGAAGGAGAGCTCGACGTTGCGCTCGAAGTCGCGGTCATAGTCGATATTGCACGAGGGGCAGTGCGCGCCGTGTGGCAGCTCGGCGAGAGCGGCAACGGCGAGCTTGGGCGCTCGGCAGTTGTCGCACAGCAGGTCCCACTTCATCGTCAGCAGGCCGGCGCGCGCGGCCGCGAGACAGGCCTCGATGACTGGTCGCGGCGCGACCTTCCAGTCGCGCGCCAGCAGCTTGGGACGGAGATGCGTCAGGTCGCCCGCCATGCCGGTGAGCACGTACTCCGTCAGCCGCTTGCCGAGCCGGTTGCCGTAGGGGCTCCGGTCGATCGTTTCCGCGAGCGCCGCCGCGCGCTCGCGCGCACCGGCCGGCAGCTCGGGCGGCGGCAGCTCGAACATCGTCGCGCGCTCGCCCTTGGCGAAGGCCGCGGCCTGCAGCATGCGCTTCTCGATCACGTCGCCGGCCTGGCGCAGCAGCCGGTTGCCGAACAGGCGGCCGACCCAGCTCATCGGCTCGCATTCCAGCGTGTAGCTCACCTTGCTGCGATGGCCCTCCTGGACCTCCTCGGGCACGATCTCGAACACCGGGCCGAAGCGGCGGAACGGCCCCTTGGTGAACACGCGGCTCTGGCGGAAATAGCGGTTGAGGATCCACTCGTAGGGCTTCTCCTCCCAGGCGAGCATATAGCCCGCGGCCTTGGCTTGGCCGCGGCGCAGCACCGTGCCGTCGGGCTGCGGCGTCTCCTCGAGCACGTAGGGCGGCAGGCCCATCGCCTCGTTGAAGCGATCGGTGGCCGCGAGCACCGGCCACAGCCGGTCCGGCGGCAGGTCGAAATGCCAGGTCATGGTCCGCCGCATGCCGGTGATACTGCCCCCGACGCGGCGCAGATGCATCACAGGGCGGTGAGCCTTGAACTTACTCGATGATGCCGCAGGCGATGCGGTCGCCGGCATTGCCGGTCGGGTCGGTCTTGTAGTCGTCGGCACCGGCATGAATGATCACGGCCGAGCCGTCGGCATCGAATACCGACATGGGCTGGCCCTTGACAAGCGAGATCCCGGGGTTGGCGACCTCGACGACGAGCTCGCCGTTCGGCGGGACATGCAGGTTCGGCATGTCACCGGCATGAGGGCCTTCGGCGGCCTCCATGCCGTGCTTCGCGTTGCCCGGATTGAAATGCCCGCCGGCGCTGGTGAAGGGCGAATCGCACTTGCCGACGGCATGGACGTGGAAGGCATGCTCGCCGGCCGGAAGGCCCTTCACCGACAGCTTGAGCAGCACGCCGTGCGGCGTCTGGACCAGGTCGACGGTGCCGACATCCTTGCCTGTCTTGTCCTTGAGAACCGCCTTCGCGGTCTCGGCACAGGCTGGGATCGCGGCCATGCAGGCAACGCCCAGCACGGCGACAAATCGGCGGAAGTCCATATTCCCTCCTCGCTCACCCCTTCGGCAGGATGTTGAGCCGCCGCCGCACCTCGTCTATCGGAGCCGCGCTCGATTGCGGCGGACCGGCAGCGGGATCCGGATGCATCAACCGCATGCCGCAGCCTACACTGCGCATCATCTCACCGGGAGACGCATTTATGACATCCGACATCGGCTACACCGCCATCCTGCCTGAAGGCTGGCAGCGCCCGCGCGGCTTCTCGCACGCCGTGGTGGCCAACGGGACGAAAAGCGTGCGCATCGCCGGGCAGATCGGCCGCGCGCCGGACCAGGCGCACATTCCGGCCGGCACAGATGCCGGCACGCAATGGCGGCTGGCGCTCACCAACCTCGTGACCGTGCTCAAGGCGGCCGGCGGCGAGCCGACGCATCTGGTGGCACTGCGCGCCTATGTCACCAGCATCGCGGAGTTCAACGAAGCCGGCCCCGCGATCGGTGCGGCGTGGGGCAAGACGCTGGGCAAGCACTTCCCGGCCATGACGCTGGTCCAGGTCTCGGCGCTGATCGATCCCAACGCCAAGGTCGAGATCGAAGGCGACGCCATCCTGCCGTGACGATCGTGCCGTGAGAGGCAACTCGTGACCAGGGGTCCGGCGTTGTTGTCCTCATAGCCGCGAGCAAGAAGGACAGGCGCAATGTCACCTCTGGATCCGTTTCTGGCGCACAGCCGGATCGCCTACCTCACGATGGAGATCGCCCTCGACCCGCTGATCCGCACCTATGCGGGCGGGCTGGGGGTGCTGGCGGGCGACACCGCCCGCTCCTGCGCCGATCTCAGACTGCCCATCGTGTTCGTCACCCTGGCGAGCCGGCAGGGCTACCTGCGCCAGGAGCTGGGACCGGACGGCATCCAGATCGACCATCCCGATCCATGGGACCTCGAAGGCCGGACGATCCCGCTCGACGCCGCCGTCGCCGTGCGCATCGAAGGGCGGCTGGTCTGGATCCGGCCATGGCTGCACATCCACAGCTCTTCACTCGGCGGCGCCGTGCCGACGATCTTCCTCGACACTCACCTCTCGGCGAACGAGCCCGAGGACCGCGTGATCACCGACCGGCTCTACGGCGGCGACGCGACCATGCGGCTGAAGCAGGAGGTGATCCTGGGCGTCGGCGGCGAGCGCATGTTGCGCGCGCTGGGCTTCGAGATCGAGACGTATCATCTGAACGAGGGTCATGCGGCCTTGCTGCCGCTCGCCCTGCTGCGGCGCTATCCGCGCGATACGGTGCGGCCGTCCGAAGGCCCGTTGTCCTACGATCTCGATCCGGTGCGCGAGTGCTGCGTCTTCACCACCCATACCCCGGTCGAGGCCGGACACGACCGCTTCCCTTACGAGCTGGTGAAGCAGGTGATGGGCGAGTTCTTCGAGATCGACCAGCTGCGCCATCTTGCCGGGCCTGACGTGCTCAACATGACGCGGCTCGCGCTCAATCTCAGCGACTGGGTCAACGGCGTGGCGGTGCGCCATGCCGAGACGACGCGCAAGATGTTCCCGGGTTATCGCATCCATGCAATCACAAACGGCGTGCACGCGCCGACCTGGGCGCATCCGCTGTTCGTCGAGCTGTTCCATACGGTGGCGCCGGAATGGGCGCACGATCCCGACATGCTGATCCGCGCCGACCGACTGCCTGACGCCAAGGTCTGGGCGGCACATGAGGAGGCCAAGGCGGCGCTGATCGACGAGGCGCGCAAGCGGGTCGGCATCACCTTGCGCGCTGACCGGCCGATCCTCGCCTTCGCGCGGCGCATGACCGGCTACAAGCGCCCGGACCTCTTGTTCTCCGATCTCGACCGGCTGCGTTCGATCGCCGCCAAGTATCCGTTCCAGATCGTCATGGCGGGCAAGGCCCATCCCAACGACCGTGACGGCAAGGCGATGATCAAGCTGATCCATGCCCATGCCCGCGAGCTTGCGAAGTCGGTGCCGATCGCCTTCCTGCCGGCCTACGACATGAATATCGCGAAGTTCCTGGTCTCCGGCGCCGATGTCTGGCTCAACACGCCGGTCCCGCCGATGGAGGCGTCCGGCACCAGCGGCATGAAGGCGGCGCTGAACGGCCTGCCGAACCTCTCAGTGCTCGACGGCTGGTGGTCGGAGGCGTGCGAGGAAGGCGTCACCGGCTGGTCGATCGGCGAGGACGGCAGCCCGGCGTCGGACCATGCGCGCAATCTCTACGACAAGCTTGAGACGGCGGTGCTGCCGCTATGGTTCAACGACCGCTCGCGCTGGGTCTGGCTGATGAAGCAGTGCATCGCCCGCATCGGCAGCCGCTTCCACAGCCAGCGCATGATGCGCCGCTACGCCGCCGAGGCCTATCTGCGCTGACTATTTCCGTCGTCCCGAGCGAAGCTGAGGGACCTATTTTTCGGCAACAACCTCGAAAGAGATCCCTCCACTTCGCCTCGCTACGCTCGGCTCCGGTCGGGATGACGGGATGTGATAGCTACTACTCCAGCACCTTCGGTGGGCGATAGAGCGGGAAGCCGTTGAACGGCTTCGAGCGGTCGTGGTCGGGAACCTCGTAGAAATTGGACTTGGCGTTGTTGTGCAGGCCGCCATCGACGCGCAGCGCGATGCCGGTGGTGTAGGCCGCGGCCGGACTCAGCAGGTAGACGATCGCGCCGGCGATCTCCGATTCGGTGCCGTGGCGCTTCAGCGGCACCTTGCCCTTCACGCCGCGCAGCACGTCGTGCGCGCGCTCGGGATAGCGGTCGAGGCCGGATGAGGCGATGAAGCCCGGGATCACCGAGTTCACGCGCACGCCGGAATGCGCCCATTCGACGGATGCCGTCAGGGTGATGTTGGTCTGGCCGGCGCGCGCGGCGCCGTTGTGGCCCATGCCGGGCATGCCTAGCTCGAAGTCGGCACCGACATTGACGATCGCGCCGCCATTGGCCTCCATCCAACGCAGGTAGACCTCCTTCGACATCAGGAAGGTCGCGGTCATATTGTTGCGGATGACGGCGTTCCAGCCGTTGAGCGAGATGTCCTTGAGCGGTGCGGGAAACTGGCCGCCGGCATTGTTGACCAGCCCGTCGATGCGGCCGGCCCAGTTCAGCACGGCTTCGACTGCTTCCTTCACCTCGGCTTCCTCGCGCAGGTCTCCGGCGAAGGTGAAGGTCTCGGGATCGCCCAGTTCCTCCTTCACCCGGTCGAGCTTCTCCTGCGTGCGGCCGACCAGCGCGATCCGGGCGCCGAGCGATTTCAGCTCGTGCGCAGTACAGCGGCCGATGCCGGAGCCGCCGCCGGTCACGACGATGGTCTGGCCGTCGAACAGGCCGGGACGGAAGATCGAATGGTACGGCATGAGCTACCCTGGGTGGAGGTCTACGCGCCGACCAGCCGGCGGCCGAGCTCGCGCTGCAGCCAGCGCATCAGGGCGAGGCCGATCTGCAAGGGCACGCCGAACAGCACGATGCCGATCGCGAACACGACCAGGCGGTCGCCGAGCGACGGCAACAGCGCCGCTTCGCGCAGGATGACCGAGATGCCTTCGGGCACCCCGATCGCGGCGGCAGCGCCCGACGCCATCACGATGACGAAGAAGGCGCGGGTGATGTTGGGCAGGAAGAGCAGCGCGCCGAGCGGTGAGCCGCGATCCCACTGGCGCAGGGCATCGAGGCCGGCGTCGGCGGTGTAGGCGGCAGAATACGGCACCAGCGAAACCGCGACGGTCATGACTCCCGACATGTTGAGCTTCATGCCGAAAACGCTCACGTCGCGCGCCACGTTCAGCAGGAAGAACATCACCACGAAGGTCGGCGCCGCGCGCATCAGCGAGATCACGATCGCGGCAAAGGCGACGCTCAGCCGGCCGCCGTAGAAGCGCAGCGCCGCGAACGGCATCCCGACCGCGAGCCCAAGCAGCAGAGCCACGATCGAGATCTCGAAGTTGGTGGCCATGCCGCCGAGCAGCGACGGCACATAGTCGCCCCACATATCGGCGGGCTTCATGCCTTCACCTCGCGGCCCTCGAGCCATGCGCGCAGCCAGCCGCACGCCCAGACGACGATCATCACCACGATCGTGTAGAAGATCAGGACCAGGCAGTAGATCGTCGCCCGGCCGCTCGAGAACGAGCTCACATCGGTCAGCGCGCCCAGGAGCTCCGGCGCACCGATGAAGCTCGCCGCCGGCGTGCCCTTGGCGGCGTTGATCAGGAAGGCGACGATCGAGATCGCCGACCGGCCGAGCGCGTGCACGAACAGGGCCATGCCCTTCTCGCGGCCCTCGCGATGCAGGCTGATCACCGCTTCGGACACGGCCTGGCCGGCGTTGCTGCCGTTGGTGAGCCCGAGCGCCAGGATCGACGCGCCAAGCGCCACACCCGCCGAATAGGGCAGCAGCGCATGGGCGAAGGTCGCTGCGATCACAAGGGTCAGCACGATCGGCGAGGATTGCAGCGTCATGGTGACCAGCCAGGCCAGCCAGCGCAGTGGCGGGAACTCCGAGCCCAGCGTGAAGCCGAACACGATCGCGAAGGCGAAGGTCGCGGTCAGCGAGCCGGCAATCAGGATCAGCGAGTTGGCGACACCGTTCAGGAACAGCGAGAAGGCCGGTGCAGTCTTCAGCATCGGCAGGGTGACGTCGATGCCGAGGCGTTTCTCGATCCAGTCCTCGGCGGACTCGACAGCGCCGGCGAACGGCGTCGGCTTGAGCTCCAGATTGAGCGCCGGCAGGACGCAGGCGGGATTGGCGCTGCCCTGGGCGGTGTTGCACTCGGGCCGCTGCCAGACCTGCTGCTGGCGCTCGAGGAACGTCGTGCGGATGCGGTTCTTGCGGGCGATCTCGAGGAACGTGCCGTCGCGATGGAAGATCTGGCTCAACAGGTCCAGGGCGCGGCCGAGCTTGTCGCTGCCGGTCTTCGCCACGCCCATGCCCCACGGTACCTGGGCGAAGCCGAACTTCTGCTCGAACCGGTCGGCGAAGGCGCGGTCGGTGAAGTAGTAGGCGAAGAAGCTGTCATCCTGAGCGGCCAGCGTGCAGGTCTCGTCCTTCAGCCGGTCGGGCAGCACACCCGCCTCGTCGAACAGCATCAGGCGCGCATTGTGCGACACCAGCTCGGCATTTGAGACGTTGCCGACGGCGACGCAGATGGTACGGGTCGCGAGGTCGTCCCAGTCGGCGATGTGCAGGGTCTTGGGCCCGACCAGCGCGGTCTCCGACTGGTAGTAGTGCGGCCGGATGAAGCGGACCTGGCCGTCGCGCTGGGTGGTGTGCCCCATGGTCGCCAGCACCAGGTCGATGCGGTCCTCGCCCAGCAGCGGAATGCGCGTCGCGGCATTGACGCGGACGAACTCGATCGTGACGCCGAGCCGCTGCGCGATCGTGTGGGCGATGTCGGGCTCGAAGCCGACATGCACTCCGTTCTCGCGCGTGCCGAACAGCGGATAGTAGTCGCGCACGCCGATCCGCAGCGGCTTGCCGCACACGACGCGTTCGAGGCGATCGGGTGATTGGCCGGCCGTCCCGCACTGCTGCCGCGCCTCCTTGAGCAGCGTTTCCAGAGCCTCGTCCGGTGTCTCGGCACGCGCTGCGGCGAGCGTCGACAGCAGCGCCGCAATCGCCAGCAACAGGCCGGGCAGCACCGCAAGGTTCATGCGATGGGCGCGCCGAACTCGACGATGTGGATCTCGCCGAATGTGTAGGGCCCGAAGCTGTGGAGCGACCGACCTTCCTCCGCCTGCACGAGGCTCGGCGTCATGAGCGCAAGCTTCTCCTCCGGAACGTAGACCAGGATCGACAGGCGCACGTCGCAAGAGAGGCCGTTCGCGGCCGCCGCCGCGCGCGTGCGATCGAGCCCGATGTAGGAGTTGTGGGTCATCAGGGCGCGGCCGCCCGGCGCGAGATGCGCCGCCAGGCCGTCGATGAAGGCGTCGACCAGCTTCCGCCCGTCGGGACCGCCGGCGCTCCAGTTCGGTGGGCGGCCCGAGATCGACACCTGCGGATGGGGCGAGTTCGGCAGGTTCGCGACGATCAGGTCGAAGCGGCGTCCGGCTACCGGCCGCCACATGTCGCCATGGAGGAACTCGGCGTTGTCATGACCAAGTCCGGCGAGCAGCCGGCTCGACGCCTCGATCGCGTCCTGTTCGATATCGATGCCGCACACCGAATCCGCGCCCAGCGCGCCGAGTACGGCCAGCACCACCCCGCTGCCCGAGCCGATCTCCAGCACCTGTCTGCCCCGCACCTTTTCCGGCTCGCTGCGGAGCGCCTGGATCAGCGCAGAGGTGTATTCGCTGGGCCGCAGCGCCTTCACGGGCACGCGCAATGCCATGTCGGATCCGTCGTTCATCCCTCCCCCGTCATTCCTCCTCCAGGCGCTTTACCATGACCTGCGCCACCGGATCGTCCGGAAACTCGCAGAGCACCGCGCGATAAGCCTGCATGGCGCAGGCATGGTCGCGCCGCAACAACGCCGCGTGCGCCGTCCGGGTGAGCTCGGCCAGCCGGAGCGCCTGCGCGCTCGGCTCGAGATCGGGGCCGGCGCCGTAGGCGCCCAACAACTCGTAGATCGGCACCAGGCCGCGCCGTCCCTTGACCGTAACCTCGTCGATCGGACGCACGCAGAGATTCTCGCCAGCCTCGCGGAAGGTGGCGTGGCTGATGCAGATGGTGGTGCGGAACTCCTTGTTCACGCCCTCCAGCCGCGCTGCGACGTTCACGCCGTCGCCCAGCACGGTGTAGCTCATGCGCTCGCGCGAGCCGATGTTGCCGACCAGCACGGCGTCGCAATGGATGCCGATCCGCACGCGCAGCGGCTCGTTGCCCTCGGCCCGCCATTGCGCGTTGAGCTGCTCCATGCCGCGCTGGATGCGCAGTGCCGCCACGCAGGCGCGCAAGGCATGGTCCTCGAGCAGCGCCGGCGCCCCCCAGAACGCCATCACCCCGTCGCCCATGAACTTGTCGATCGTGCCATGCTCCTGGTTGATCGACCGGATCACCAGATCGAGATGGCGCGACACGCGCCGCAGCAGGGCCTGCGTCGGGATGCGCTCGGACAGGCTCGAGAAATCCTCAAGGTCGGAGAACAGGATGGTGAGGAAGCGGCTGTGGCCGCCGAGCTGGGTCTTGGCGTCGGTGGTCAGCAGCTCGCGCACCAGCCCGACCGGCACGAAGGCGGCGAACGACTTCACCGCCGAGTCGAGCGTATCGATGGCCCGCGCCAGCACGTCGATCTCCCGCACCTTGGAGCGCACGAGCGGCAGCGGCGCGCCGTCCATCTTCTCGATCATGGTCACCTTGGCGGCCAACCGCTCGAGCGGCGCCGACAGCATGCCCGACAGGAAGTAGATGACGGTGAGCGCCAGCAGGGTCGCGACGATCCCCACAGCAAGCAGGAGTCGGTTGTTGCGATCGAAGGCGCCGGTGAAATCGGAGACCGGCGTGACGATGAACAGCTGCCAGCGCTTGCCGAAATCGGCCGGCAGCGTCGACAGGCTGGAGAAGTATTCGCGTCCGTCGTAGGTGAAGGTGTAGAGATTGCTGCCGCCGTTACGGGGATGGGCGCCGTAGGCGAGCGCGGGCAGCTCGTTCGCAAGGTCGCTGATGTGTCGCAGGTCGACCTTGCCCTTGTCGGCCGTGTAGGTCTTCGAGAGGTCGGACGCCGCGAGCACGCGGCCGTCCTGGTCGAGCACGTAGCTCAGCGTATTCGGGCTGACCTTGTGCTCGGCGATGTATTGCGACAGGCCATCGAGCGTGATGTCGATGGCGACCACGCCTCTCATCTCGCCGTCCTTGGTGAAGGGCTGCGCGACGGTGAAGCCGATCAGGCCGAGCGTGGCGAAGACGTCGGGGTCGGTGATGTAGAGGCCGTTCGCCTCCACTGTGGCCCGGTACCACATGCGGTTGCGCGGATCGTAGGCCGTCGGCGCCTGTTGCGCGCCGAGACCCTGGCCGTTCGCGTCGAGGAAGACATTGTGATCGACCGCGCCGCCGCCGTCGGGATATTCGAGCCAGTGGTAGGAGAACCGTGTGCCGGCCGGCACCTGCTTGCCGAACAGCACCGCATCGGGCGACAGGCGGCGTGCCTGACGGAACTGGCCGTCGTTCAGGCCGACATAGGCGGAAACGATCCTCGGACTGTGCTGGAGGATCGCCTCGAAGTACTTCATCGAGCGGTTGTCGGCGTAGAAGTCGTCCTGCTGCTCGCCGAGCATCGCGGCGACCCGGACCATCGACTTGATCGGATCGAAGATCTCGCGAACGCTGACGATCGCCTCCAGCCGGAAGCGCTCGACCAGCTCCTGTCCCTTGACCCGCGCGATCCGATCGTTGGCGACGTAGTTGACGACGATGATGACGGCGAGGACGGGAACGGTCAGTAGGACGAACAGGCTCAAGATGCTCGGCTTCAGCCGCAAACTTGGCCGGAAAGGTGTGGTCATCCGCCCTGCATCGCTCCCCACCCGATATGGTACAGCAAGCGTGAATCAGGCGTCCAGCGGCGGCCGCTTCAGGTGCCAATCCGTCGCTTGCTGATAGGCGTGGCCCGCCGCGAGGATGCCCGCCTCGTCGAAGGCGCCGCCGACGATCTGGAAGCCGACGGGCATGCCGTCTGCCGTCATGCCGCCCGGCAGGGTGAGCGTGGGATGCCCGCTCATGTCGAACGGCGCAGTGAAGCGCAAACGTGCAGCGACGGTGTCGGCATCTCTTCCAGCGGCCGCCAGGCCCTGCAGCGACCATACGGCCTGCGGCATCACCGGCATCAGCAGCAGGTCGATCGAGGCGAGCAGCTTGTTCAATGCGCCCGTGATCGTGGCGCGGCGTACCTGCAGATGCGCCACGTCGATGCCCGACAGCCGGCGGCCGGCATCGATCAGGCCCGCCAAGACCGATCCGTATTCGGCGGCGCGCGACGGATAGGTCGCTTCGTGAGCGATCGCGCATTCGACCGCGCACAGCGGCACCCAGTCGCGCGCGGCTTCATTGAAGCCTGCCGGCAGTGCGACATCGACGATGGTGGCGCCGGCCTTGGCAAGCGCCTCGACCGCACCGTCGAGGGCGCGACGACCGTCTTCGTCGAGGTCCTTCAGGTCGGCCGGCCGGCCGATGCGCCTGCCAACAACGCCCACATCGATCGTGGCGGCGTAGTCCGGCACTGGCAGCGGCACGGCCGTCGGGTCGCGCTCATCGGCGCCGGCGATGGCGCCCAGCACGATCGCACAGTCGAGCGCGCTGCGGCACATCGGACCGATATGATCGAGCGACTCGGCGAGCGGGAAGACACCGGCGCGGCTGACCCGTCCCCAGGTGGGTTTCAATCCGCTCAAGCCATTCATCGTCGATGGAAAGCGGATCGAGCCGCCGGTGTCGGAGCCGAGCGACGCGTAGCACAGCCCGGCGGCCGTCGCGGCGCCCGAGCCCGAGGATGACGAACCAGTCCAGTACGCCTCGTTCCAGGGATTGAGCGGCTCGGGGACGCTCGGATGGTGTGCGCCGAACGCGCCCTCGGTCATCTGCAGCTTGCCCAGGATCACGGCGCCATGGGCCTTGAGCCGCGCCACCACGGTCGCATCCTCGGTCGGAATGTTCTTGCGATGGATCGACATGCCCGCGGCAGTCGGCAGGCCCTCGGTGTTGCAGAGATCCTTCACCGCGATCGGCACCCCGTGCAGCGCGCCCCGCCAGCTGCCTGCCGCTGTTTCCGCGTCACGGGCCGCGGCATCGGCCAGCGCCCGTTCAGGCGTCAGGGTGGCAAAGCTCTTGAGCCTGGGATCGATCCGGCCGATGCGGTCGAGCAGCTGGTTCGTGAGCTGGACGGAACTGACTTGACGCGCCTTGAGTTGGCGCGCGACCTCGTCCAGCGACGCATAATGCAACTTTGGCATGCGGCCATGTTCGCCGCGATGGTCCCACCGCTCAAGAGCGGTGGCGCAAAAGAGAGCGGCGGCGTGAAACTCACACCGCCGTCATCAAAGATGCCCGAATTGTTAATCCGCCGTCTTGAGGTTGACAGCCGCCGACCGTCCGCGCTCGGTCGCAATCTCGTAGCTGACCTTCTGGCCCTCGTTCAGGCCGTTCAGGCCTGCACGCTCGACAGCGCTGATGTGGACGAAGACGTCCTTCCCGCCCTCCTGCGGTTGGATGAAGCCGAAGCCCTTGGTGGCGTTGAACCACTTAACAGTACCAGTTGGCATCTTGACCGTCTCCTTAGCCTAGTACGAGCACTAACGCGCAAAGCGCCGCGCTCGCTGCATCGACCGCGACAACTCTCGGAATTTTTGGAGATCGCGTTGGGAGAATCCGCCGCCCTCACGGGCCGGGCCACCAAAGCAAGGCCAAGTTCGCAAGTCGTAGGGCCGCACAATCATAACGCATCGGCCGGCTCGAGGTTGCAATTGGGTCGCAACTAAGCCGCGATCGCGACTACATGGTCGCGCCAATCTTCCAGGGCTCGAACTCGTCGTCGCCGATGCCCAGCGCCTCCGACTTGGTCTTCTGGCCGGACGCAGTTTTCACGATCAGTTCAAAAATTTTCTTTCCGCTTTCCTGAATCGTCTCCTCGCCATCGACGATCGAGCCGCAGTTGATGTCCATATCGTCGGTCATGCGGCGGTAGAGAGCGCTATTGGTGGCGAGCTTCAGCGACGGTGTGGGCTTGCAGCCGAACACCGAGCCGCGACCGGTCGTGAAGCACAGGACATTGGCCCCGCCCGCGACCTGGCCGGTGGCCGAGACCGGGTCATAGCCCGGCGAATCCATGTAGACGAAGCCCTTGGCGGTGATCGGCTGGGCGTACTCGTAGACGTCGACTAGGTTGGTCGTGCCGCCCTTCGCAACTGCACCCAAGGATTTCTCGAGGATGGTCGTAAGGCCGCCGGCCTTGTTGCCGGGCGACGGATTGTTGTTCATCTCCCCGCCGGTGCGGGCGCAGTGATCTTCCCACCACTTGATGCGCTTGACGATCTTCTCGCCGACCTCGCGGCTGACGGCGCGGCGCGTCAGCAGGTGCTCGGCGCCGTAGATCTCGGGCGTCTCCGACAGCACGGCGGTGCCGCCATGGCGGACCAACAGGTCGACCGCGGCGCCCAAGGCCGGATTGGCCGAGATGCCCGAGTAGCCGTCGGATCCACCGCACTGCAATGCGAGGATCAGCTCACTCACCGGCAGCGGCTCGCGCTTCACGGCGTTCGCCTCGGGCAGCAGCTCCTTCAGGAAGCCGACGGCGCGCATCACGGTCTTGGACACGCCGCCCTCGTCCTGGATCGCCATCGGGATCAGCTTGGGACCTTCCTTCAAGCCTTCGGCGTCCATCAGCCCGGCGATCTGGTTGGTCTCGCAGCCGAGCCCCAGCATCACCACCGCCGCCATGTTGGGATGGCGCGTGTAGCCAGCGAGCGTGCGGCGCAGCACGTCCATCTCCAGGCCCGATGCCGCCATGCCGCAGCCGCCGCCATGCGTCAGCGGCACGACGCCGTCAATGTTTGGGAACTGCGCCAGCAAGGGCTCGACATGCTTGGCGATCATGCGGCTGGTCGCGGCCGAGCAGTTCACCGTCGTGACGATGCCGATGTAGTTGCGCGTCGCGCTGCGGCCGTCGGCGCGGCGATAGCCCATGAAGGTCGCGGGCGGGTCGATGTATTGCGTCGGGTGCGCGTCGGCGCAGAAGGCATAGTCGCGCTCGAAGTCGCCCATCACGCAGTTGTGGGTGTGGATGTGCGTGCCAGGCGCGAGGTCGTCGGTCGCAAAGCCGATGATCTGATTGTACTTGCGCAGCGGCTCGCCCTTCTTCACCGCGCGGGTCAGGATCTTGTGGCCCGGTGGCACGCGCGTCAGCGCCGCCACGTCGCCCTCGACGGAGGTGTTGGGCAGGATGTCCATGCGCGCCACGACGACATTGTCATTGGGATGCAGGCGGATGGTGAGCGGTGCGGGCATTGGCTGTTTCCTTCACTCCCGACGACGGCGCGGGACGATGCAAAATAGTAAAAAAGAAAGCGGGGCGCCCAAGAGGGGCCCCGCTTCCTGTCGTCTCACGCGCTACAGTCTAGCGGCGATACGGATTGTCGGGATGACGGTCGTAGGCGTTGGGCACGCCGTCATGGTCGCGATCGCGCAACGCCTCGGCACGGTCCCAACGCCCCGGGACATGATACCAGCCGTGCGCGCCATGCTCCCAGCGGTCGTTGGTCCAGTGGTAGCCCGGACGCTCCGCCATCCAGCGGCCGGGCGTCCATACGTAGCGGGTGCCCTCATAGCGATAGTAGCCCGGAGCCCAGATGTAGCCCGGGCGCGGCGCCGGGATCACCTCATAGACCGGCGCCGGGGGCGGCGTGCCGATCGAGATGTTCAGGCTGGCCTGCGCGGCCGCCGGCGTCACCAGTGCCGGTACGGTCAGCGCCGGCAGGGAAATCGCCGCGGCGGCAAGAGTGGTGAACAGGGTGGTCTTCAACATGACTTGCCTCCTTGATGAGCCGCGCGCCCCGAGGGGGATGGGGCGGCTGCTTCGGTACCCTTAAATACGCAGAGCCCCGCGAGGACGTGCCTTCACGACGAAGGCATTTGGGCCGCCCCGCCGCCCGGATCTTGCCCAGATGGCACCGCCATGCGGACTGCCAGCCCCAAACTGGGCTAGGACCCGGCCCAAAGCGCCAACAGGCTGTCGCAGGCATCGGAATCTGCTATTTCCGCGCGCTTTCGAACCCGAGGATTCATATGGACACGCTCACCTACTGGAACGGCACGTGGCACGAGGGCAATCCCGCGATCCTGGGCCCGCGCGATCACGCCTTCTGGCTGGGCTCGATGGTGTTCGACGGTGGCCGCGCCTTCGAGGGCTGCGGACCGGACCTCGACCTGCATGCCGAACGGGTCGTGCGCTCGGCCAAGGCGCTGGGGCTGAAGCCGACCAAGACGGCGAAGGAAATCCTCGAGCTGATGGTCGAGGGCGTGCGTCGCTTCGGGCCGAAGGCCGAGCTCTATGTGCGGCCGATGTTCTGGGCGACCAAGGGCGGCGCGGGCCCGATTTCGGTCGATCCGGAGTCCACCGAGTTCCTGCTGTGCGTCTATCACTCGCCCATGCGCGCGGGCACGCCGCTGACGCTCGGCCTCTGTCGCACCATCCGCCGGCCAACGCCGGAGACCGCGCCCACCATGGCGAAGGCCTCGTGCCTCTATCCCAACTCCTCGCGCGGCGTCGCCGAGATCCTGGCGCGCGGTTTCAACAATGGCGTGGTGCTCGACTCAGCGGGCAACGTCGCCGAGACCTGCAGCTCCAACATCTTCCTCGCCAAGGGCGGCGTGGTGGCGACGCCGGTGCCGAACGGCAGTTTCCTTGCCGGCATCACGCGCAACCGTACCATCACCCTGCTGCGCGACGCCGGCGTGAAGGTCGAGGAGCGCACGGTGACGACGCCCGAGCTCGACGACGCCGACGAGATCTTCACCACCGGCAACGCCGGCAAGGTTCAGCCGGTCAGCCGCTACGAAAGCCGTGACCTGCAGCCCGGCCCAATCGCCTGCCAGGCGCACGAGCTTTACATGTCCTGGTCGCGCACCCAGCGGGTCATCTGACGGAACTGGGTGTGCCGGCAAGGCGTTTGCGTCCGCCATGCGTATCCAGGTCGTTCACTGCCATCCGCTGACCTCGAGCTTCAACCATGCGCTGTTCGAGGCGATCGTCGAGACGCTGACGAAGAACGGGCACGAGGTCGTTGCGACCGACCTCTACCGTGAGGGCTTCCAGCCGGCGATGACCGAGCACGAGCGTGCGACCTACATGCAGGAGCGCTACGACCGCAGCGCCGTGGCCGAATATTGCGAGACGCTGAAGTCGGTCGACGGCCTGATCCTGTGCTTCCCGCACTGGTGGTTCTCGATGCCGGCGATGCTCAAGGGCTGGGTCGACCGGGTGTGGGGGCCGGGCATCGCCTTCCACTACGATCCGAGGGACTTCCACCTCGTACCCGGGCTTCGGAACATCAAACTGTTCGGCGTCGTCACGACCTACGGCTCGCCATGGTGGGTGGTCGTGCTGTTTGCCGGCAATGCCGGGAAGAAGGTGCTGATGCGAGGCATGAAGCCGCTGTGCGCCAAGGGCGTGCGCACCTTCTATATGGCGCACTACGGCATGGACCATTCGACCGACGTCGACCGGCACGGCTTCCTCGACAAGGTCCGGCGCCGGATCGCGCGGCTTTAGGCGGCCGCTGAGAATGAGACGCAGTCGGGCTTGCCATTCGGCCGTCAGGCGCCGCCGCGGGCCGGCCACAAGTTCGTCACACCCGCCTGCCCCCCTTCGGCCTCATTCTCGCTCGTACAGCCCCTTTGAAGAGGGCTGCCCCCTCTGCCCAGCCCATAAGGGAAAGAAAATGCGTAATATCGTCGTTCTCGCCGCCATCCTCCTCACCGCGACTGCCTGCGGCGATACTTGGGGCCAGCGCGCCGTGACCGGCGGCGGCATCGGCGCGGGTTCCGGAGCCGTGATCGGCGCCCTCACCGGCATGGGCCCGCTGACCGGCGCCCTGATCGGCGGCGCGGTCGGCGCCGGCGCAGGCGCAGCAACGACGCCGCGCCGCTGAAGCGGCTTCCGAGCTCCTTGGTCCGGTAACGCGCGCTACCAGGTCTCCTTCCAGGGCCTGAGGTCCATCTCGAACGTCCAGGCGCTGCGCGGCTGGCGGTGGAGCTGCCAGTAGGTCTCGGCGATGTGGTCGGGATTGAGGATGGCGTCCGGCCCCGCATTGTAGCGGTCGGGGAAGTTCGCCTTGATCCACTCCGTGTCGATCGCGCCGTCGATGATCACGTGCGCGACGTGGATGTTCTGCGGGTCGAGCTCGCGGGCCATCGACTGCGCGAGCGCCCGCACCGCGTGCTTGCCGCCGGCGAAGGCCGAGAAGCCGCGACCGCCGCGGATCGAGGCGGTCGCGCCGGTGAACAGCATAGTGCCGCGGCCGCGCGGCACCATCGCCTTGGCCGCCTGGCGCGCGGTCAGGAAGCCCGCGAACGCGGTCATCTCCCAGACCTTGCGATAGACGCGAGCCGTGGTGTCGCGGATGTCGAACCGCACGTTGCCGCCGATGTTGAAAACGAACACTTCGATCTCACCGATCTCGGTCTCGATCTGCTCGAACAGCTTGACCACCTGCTCCTCGTCGCGCGCATCGGAGCCGAAGGGATGGACCTTGCCGCCTTCGCCCACGATCTGCGCCACCAGGGGCTGCAGCTTGTCGGCATGGCGGCGCGTCACCGCCGCCGTGTAGCCCTCGCGTGCGAAGCGGCGGGCGATCGCCCCGCCGGTCGCATCGCCTGCGCCGATCACGACGCAGACCTTGTCCTTCGGCATCCGGTATCTCCTTTGGCCGGACTTTGGCGATGCGCAAAGTCCCCCTCAAAGGAGATTAAGTCATGGCTGCCCGAGTCTCGCCGACACCGGCGCGCAGTTCCTTGGTCGTCAGGCCCTTGCCGTCCGCCCGCCAGCCTGGCGGGCCGAACAGGAACATCCAGGCGTCGTGGAACGAGCGTGCGCCGGCGAGGTCCTTCGCCAGCCCGATCCAGGGATCGAAGTTGATGCGGACGGGATTGTAGGTCGTGACCGGCGTCACGAGGCCGTACTGGCACGGCACGCCGGGGCGCTCCGCGATGTAGGTGCCGAACAGGCGGTCGAACACGATCAGCACGCCGCCGTAGTTGGCGTCGAGATATTCGGGGTTGCGCGAATGGTGCACGCGGTGCGCCGACGGCGTGTTCAGCACGTACTCCAGCCAGCCGAGCCTGGGGATCCAGTCGGCATGGATCCAGAACTGGTAGATCAGGTTGAGCTGCAGGGCGACCAGCACGGTCACGGGTTCGAAGCCGAGCAGCATCATCGGCGCGAAGAAGATGGTGGCTCCGGAGAACTTGCCGAACCAGCGAAGGCGAGCAGCCGGCGCACCGCGACGTCGCCCAGCGAGGTGGCCCATTCCCTCCAGTTGTAACCCGTCCCGCGCGTGCGGCTGATCCACAGCCCCTCGATCAGCGCGCTGCCCAGCACCAGCGGCAGCAGGATGGTGTAGAGCTTGAGGATGGAACTCATGCGCCGCCTCCGTCTCTTGCGTTGCGGCCAGGATATGAGCAATGCTCATGTTTACCTACTCGCTTTCCGGCGCTGGGGGACGGCATGGCGAAGCACACTCAACGCGTTGAAGCACAACGACGAATCCCGCGCCAAGCGCGCGCCGAGGAGACCGTGGCGGCAATCCTCGAAGGGTCGGCTCAGGTTCTGGAAGCGGGCGGCCTCGCGGCCTTCACCACGAACGCCGTGGCCGAGCGCGCGGGCGTCAGCATCGGCACCCTCTACCAGTACTTTGCCGACAAGCAGTCGATCTTGCGCGCCCTGGCCGAGCGCGAGCTGCGGCGGACGCTGACCGCCATCGCCACCGCCTTGCGGGGAAATCTGCAGGCCTCGGGCGAGGAGCGTGTACGAGCGATGGTGCGGGCGATGGTCAATGCCTTCAGCGGCCGCCTGCGCGCGCGCCGGGCGGTGATCCAGGCGATCCTGTCGCAGGGAGCGTCGTTCGAGATGATGCAGCCGATCACCGCATTCCTCGCGCAGTCCGAAGGGGACGACCGTGCGCTGGTCAGGCTGACCCGCGAGCAGACCTTCGTGCTGTCGCGCGCGCTGATGGGCGTCATCCGTGCCGCGGTGATCGAGGAGCAGCCGTTCCTCAAGACCAAGGCCTTCGAGGACGAGGTCGTGCGCCTGGTGCTGGCCTACGTCGCCGCCGTGCGAACGGCGTCGTCTTGATCAGGCGAGCACGACGGGGAAGCCTTCCTTATGGGCCGCGACAGCCAGGCGCTCATCAAGCGTCACCAGCTCGAGCGTGGGCGGCAACCCATCGGCGGCAACGAATGCGGCCGCCAGCTGTAAAGCATCGGCGGCACGTAGCGGATGCACGCGCAGCAACCGGGTTGCCGTTTGCCGGACGAGGTCGCCTGCTTCGATCTCTTGCCAGCCTGTGCCCAGCGCTGCCAATTGCCCGAATGCCGCGGCGGCACCGGCGCTGTCGAGCGCTCCTTCGCGTTCGAGGCGAGCCAATGCGGATGCGCACTCCACTGCCGTTCCCCACCAGACAACCATCAATGGATCGCCCAGAGCCACGCCGCGCATCGTGGCGGTAGCCTTCTGATGGACAACCAGCGGAACCACCGCCGAGGAGTCCCAGAATTTCACCGCCCGTGCCGCCGCTCGTCCAGCAGCGCGGAGACGGCCGACGCGCCGTCCTTTGGTACGGGCAGTGGCCCGGAAAGCAATGCTTTCGAGAGCGGCACCTTGGCGGGCCGAACGATGCCGTCCCGCACGAGCCGCATCAGCCGCGAGTCTTCCAGGACGGCCGGCGCCTGGCTCACCGGCTCGAGGCGAGCGACCGGACGTCCACGATCGACGATCAGCACACCCGTCCCGCGACGCAGGCCGTCAATGAGCGCGCTCAGGCCGTTCTTGGCTTCCGTGATGCTGGCTCGCTTCATAGAGCTATAATAGCTCTTTCATAGAAGCCTATCAAGCTTACTGATTCACGTCCCCGGCGCGGTCCGATGGCTCAAACCAGCTTCCACTGCACCAGAGTGAACGGCGGCTGGGCGTCGTCGTGTGGCTCGAACACGGCCTGCACGTCGGCGCCCATCTTCACCTCCTGCTGGGGATCGCCCAGCAGGTTGCCGAGCATGCGGATGTTGCCGGCATCCGGCAGCTCGACCAGCACGACGATGTACGGCCCGTGGCCCTTGAGCGCCGGATGGACCGGATGCCACGGCCGCTCCCAGCTGTAGATGCGCCCCTTGCCCGACACCTTCTGCCAGTCGAAGTCGAACGACAGGCACTTGTGGCAGATCCACTCCGGTCCCCAGCGAAACGTGCCGCACTTGGTGCAGCGCTGGACCAGCAGCTCGCCGCGCCGCGCGCCCTCCCAATAGGGCTTGTCGACGCCGTCATTCTCCGGCACCGGCGCCGGCAGGCCCTTGGGCAGATAGCTCATAGCGTCGCCTCCGAGCCCAAGATCATGCTCGATACCGGCGTCACCATCGGGCCGGAGATCACCATCGATACGTCGGGGTCCTTGACCTGCGACGTCGACTGCCGGCGCAGCTGGCGCACCGCCTCGACCTGCAATTCGAGCCCATGCATGTAGCATTCGGCGAGGTTCCCGCCCGAGGTGTTGAGCGGCAGCTTGCCCTTGGGCGCTATCAAGTTCTCGGGTTTGAGAAAGTCGTTGGCCTCCTCCGCCTTGAAGAAGCCGTGCTCGACCAGGCTCATCAGCACGCCGCCGGTGAAGTTCTCATAGCTCTGCACCACGTCGACGTCCGACGGCTTGACGTGCGCCATGCCATAGAGCTGCGGCGCCACCGTCGTGAAGCTCGAGGTCGCGTAGAGCGGCGCGTTGTGGACCCGCGCGCCGTTGCGATGCTCGGAGCCCTGTGCGGAGCCCAGCAGGTAGGCCGGCTTGTGCTTGAAGTCCTTGGCCTGCTCGGCCGGCACGATGATCAGCGCCGCGGCGCCATCATTCTCCTGGCAGCAGTCGAACAGCCGCCACGGCTCGACGATCCAGCGCGATTCGTCATAGGCCTCGGCCGTGAGCGGCCGGCCGTACATCACCGCGCGCTTGTTGGCCTGCGCGTGATGATAGGAGGCGAGCGCAATTGCGCGCTGGGCCGATGGCGCGATCCTGTTCTCGTGCAGGAAGCGCATGGCCCGCATGGCGTAGCGCTGTGCCGGCGACATCACGCCGTAGGGCGCGTTGAAGGCCGCCTCACCCGACGCGGTGCCGCCCGGCGGCGCTGCGCCGAAGCGCTGGAACTGGCCCTGCGCCAGGGCGCGGAACACCACGACGCAGTCGGCCATCCCGCAGGCGACCGCGGCCGCCGCATTGCCGACCGCGGCCGAGCCGCCGCCGCCCCCGCCGCCCCAGTTCATGTTGGAGAAGCGCAGCGCCGGCAGGCCGAGCGCGGCCGCGAGCCGCGACGGGTCGTTGCGATCGTTGGAGTAGGACGCGAAGCCGTCGATCTTGCGCGGATCGATGCCGGCATCCTCCGCTGCGGCGAGGATCGCCATCAGCGCCAGCTTGAACTCCGAGTACGGCGACTTGCCGTGCCGCCAGTAGGTCGTCTCGCCGACTCCCACGACCGCGACCTTGCCGCGCAGACTCCGGACGCTCATTGGCGGTACTTCGCCGGCACGTCGATCCCGAGGAAGCGAGCACAGTTGAGGCCGAGGATCTTGGCGCGCGTCGAATCGGAAATCTGGCCCATCGTGCGCTCGATCGCCTCGGCCGAATGCGGCCAGGTGCCCTCGTGGTGCGGGTAGTCGTTGGCCCACATGAAGTTTTCGGTGAGGGCGTGGCTCTCGCAGAGATCGAGGCCTGCCTTGTCCTCCTGGAAGGAGGAGAAGCCGTGCTGGCGGTAGTACTCGCTCGGCAGCTGCTTCAGCTTGGGCCGCACCCAGAAGTGATGCTTCTTGTAGGCCTCGTCCATCGCGTCGAGCAGCCACGGCACCCAGCCGATGCCAGCCTCGATGGTGGCGAACCGCAGAGTCGGGAAGCGCTCGAGCACGCCGGAGGCACACAGGTTCGCCACCGGCTCGATGGTCGGCGACAGCGAATGCGAGACGTAGTTCACCACCGCGCCGCCATTGCCGCGCGCGGCGCGCGGATCGCGCCCGGTCGAGACATGGAAGGTGATCGGCAGGTTGGCATCGGTGATCGCCGCCCACAGCGGATCGAAGTGCGGCAGGTTGTAGTTCACGTGGGCGCTGTCGTGGCTGCCCCAGATCGGCTTGCACGGCAGCGTCAGGCACTTGAAGCCCAGCTTGGCCAGCCGCTGCACCTCGGCAATCGAGCCTTCGAGATCGGCGGTCGCGAGCGCGCCGGCCGGGATCATGCGGTCCTGGTGATTGCCGAACTGCTCCCACGCCCAGGTATTCCAGACGCGGCACTGCGCCATGGCGAACTGCGGATCGGGCGTCGCCCACATGGCGAGACCCTTGTTGGGGAAGATCAGCTCGACGTCGATGCCGTCGATATCGTGGTCGGCGAGGCGGCTGAGCGGCTCGGCGCCGGCCTTGTTGCGCGCCATGTCCTCGCCTTCGAGGGTCGAGAGGCGCAACCGGTCGGGGCGATGGCCCTCGCTGACGCGCCACTGCACGCCGTCCTTGTCGGTGATGACGCGCGGCAGGCGGTCCTTGTACTGCGGCTCGATGCGCTCGACCCACAGGTTGGCCGGCTCGTTGGCGTGGCCGTCGGCCGACACCATGAAGTACTTCCGCGCCGCGTCGGGACGCGCGCTGCGCGGCCAGCTGGCGCCCGGCGTTTCGAGCCGCCAGCGGTTCGGCTCGTTCACGACGATCTGATTCATCGCTTCCTCCGTTTCGGTGCGTTGTCGTTTAGCGAGGCGGCGGCTTCGGGCCGCTCTTCCAATTCTCGTTCCAGGGTCTCGAGCACGCGCTCGCAGATGTCGAGGTCGTTGGCCGGCACGCTCTCCAGCAGGCGCTTCTGCAAGGCATTGCCGATGCGGGCCGCGCGTACGGCGAGGTCGCGGCCGGCGCGGGTGAGATGGATACCGCGGGCGCGGCGGTCGTTCTCGTCCTCGCGCCGCTCGATGAAGCCGCGCCGCTCCAGGCTGTCGAGCAGCCGCACCAGCGACGGGCCCTCGATCGACATCGCCGTCGCCAGCTCCTTCTGGCGCACGCCGTCGCCCAGCGCGCGGAGATAGATCAGCGGCCGCCACGTCGCCTCGGTCAGGCCGATCAAGCGCATCTCGGCATCGACGGCCTGCCGCAGCCGCCGCGACAGGCGGGCGACGAGGAGTCCGAATTCGGTATGCCGGTCAGGTGTCACGATCAGAAAGATAGGATGCTAATTATCTATACGGCAACCCCGGATCGCCCGCCACACCCGCTCCGGGGTGCAGGGCATCTCGATGTGCGAGACGCCATACTCGGCCAGGGCGTCGACCACGGCGTTCACGATCACGCCCAGCGCCGGGGTGATGCCGCCCTCACCGCCGCCGCGGAAGCCCAGCGGATGCGTAGTGGAGGGCACTTCGGACAGTGCCGTCACAAAACTCGGCATGTCATCGGCGTGCGGCAGGGCGTAGTCCATGAACGAGCCGGTCACGAGCTGGCCGTTGTCATAGACAACCTGCTCCATCAGCGCCTGGCCGGCGCCCTGGACGATGCCGCCATGCGTCTGGCCGTCGAGGATCATCGGGTTCACGGCACGGCCAACATCGTCGATCGTGGTGTAGCGGTCGATCCGCACCACGCCGGTCTCGGGATCGATCTCGACCTCGCAGACATGCCAGCCGTAGGGATAGGAGCCGACGCGGCTGTTGACGTCGCCGGCATCGGCGATCGGCCCATGCTTGGCCGCCAGCTCGACCAGCCCGATGCCGCGGTCGGTGCCCTTCACGGTGAAGCGGCCATCGGCGAAGGCGATGTCGGCCTCGCTCGCCTCGAGCTGCTCGGCCGCGAGGATCGTGCCTTTGGCGATGATGCCCTGCGAGGCCTTGTGAATGGTCGTGCCCGCCTGACGCATCGAGCGGCCCGAATGCGAGCCGCCGCCGACGGTCACGCGATCGCTGTCGCTGGTCTCGATGACCACCTTATCTGCGGGGATACCCAACCACTCTTCGATGAGCTGCGCGAAGCTGGTCGCGTGCCCCTGTCCCGACGACAGCGTGCCGATCACCACCTCGACCGTGCCGTCGCCGCGCACCGTCACCTCGGCGCGCTCGAACGGCGCACCACTTTGCGATTCGACGTAGCCGGCGAGACCGAGGCCGCGCTTCAGGCCTCTCGCCGCGGACTGCTTCTGCCGCTCGGCGTAGCCGTTCCAGTCGGCGAGCTTCAGCACCTGGTCGAGCGTGCCGAGATAGTCGCCGCTATCGTAGGTGATGCCGAAGGCGTTGCGATGGGGCAGCGAGGTGATCAGGTTGCAGCGGCGCAATTCGACCCGGTCGATTCCGGTCTCGCGCGCCGCCATATCGATCAGCCGCTCGATCACGAACATCGTCTCGGGCCGGCCCGCGCTGCGATAGGGCGCGGTGCAGACGGTGTTGCTGAGCACCGCTCGCGCCCGCGCCACCGCCGGCAGGCGGTAGACGCTGGTCATGAGCTGCGTGCCCTTGGTCAGTGGGATATACGACGCGGTGTAGGCCCCGACATTGCTGGTGTTGGTCGAATGCAGACCGAGGAAGCGCCCATCGGCCGACACGGCGAGCTCGACCTCGACGGTGAGGTCGCGCCCGGCATAGTCGCTCAGGAACGCCTCGCCGCGCTCGCAGGTCCATTTGACCGGGCGGCCGATCTTCTTGGCCGCCCAAGCGACCAGCACAAATTCCGGATAGAGATAGTTGCGCGTGCCGAAATTGCCCCCGACTTCCTTGGCGATCACCCGCACCTGCTCCGGTTCGACGCCGAGGATGATCGCGAGCTCCTTCTTCGGCCGCACGATCGCCCCGCCGCCAGAGTAGAGCGTGTAGCGTCCGCTCGCCGGATCGTAGGCGCCGAGCGCCGCCCGCGGCTCCATCGGCACGCCGGTGACGCGCTGGATGTGCGTGTCCAGCCGCACCACGTGCTCGGCCTCGGCGAAACCCGCCCGCGTTGCCGGCGGATTGCCGACCCGCGCATCGACGGCAATATCGGAGATCGGTTTCAGCGGCTCGTAGACGACCTCGATCGCCTCGGCCGCGTCCTTCGCCTCGGCCACTGTCTCGGCGACGACGAACGCCACCGCTTCGCCGACATGGCGCACGCTTTCAGTGGCAAGGATCATCGGCCGCTCGAGCATCAGTTCGGAGCCGTCGAGATTGTAGAGGGCGATGTCCGGCGGGCTCATCGCCGTCGGGATGTGCGGGACCGGCTTCAGCCCGTCGGCTACGACGTCGGCACCGGTCAGGATCAGCAGCACGCCCGGCATCTTGGTGGCGCGCGTCGTGTCGATCGAGACGATGCGCGCATGCGGATGCGGCGAGCGCAGCACGTGAGAACGCGCCTGGTTGGGCAGGGTGAAATCGTCGGAGTAGCAACCGCGGCCGGTCAGCAGCCGCGCATCCTCCAGCCGGCGCAGCTCCGCGCCGATGCCGCGCTCAGTCATTACCCGAAGGTATCAGTGGGCGAGGCAATAACGCCAGATTCCCATCGGCGGAATATTGCGCCACTCGCGGCCGATGAAGGTCGCCTCGATCTTCGAGCCCATCGCCCGCGGATCGACCGGCGGCCGCAGGCCATAGGTGTACTGGATGATCGCGCCGCCAGGCGGCATCGCGCCGAAGGCGTCGTTGTAGCATCGCGTCGCCGCTTCGGACGGAATCGCACGCATCGGCAGGCCGCATATGGTGACGGCCAGCGACGATAGCCCCGCCGCTTCAAGCAATGCGCCCAATTCGAGGGCGTCACCCTCGAGCACGGCCAGGCCGGGAAAACGTTCCTCCAGCGCCCGGCACAGCCCGGCATCGTGCTCCACGGCGACGATGCGATCGATCGGGCAACCCGCGTCGATCAGCGCAGCCGTAACGGCGCCGGTGCCAGCGCCCAGCTCGAGCACCGGCCCGTTCGACATCGAAGACTGCAGCGCGGCCTCCGCAAGCCGGCGCGCAGTCGACGGGCTGCTCGGGAATGGCAGCCCGACACCGACGGGATCCCGCAGCCAGCCGCGAACGAATGGCAGGGAAGCAGGTCGTTGTCTCTGGCGCAGGTCGATGGTCACTCCGGTTTCTACGATATCAAGGGTGCGTCGGTTCCGCGCGCCTGTCATCCAGTCCGTATTGCGCCAGCGGCAGGGCAGCCACGCACAGCACCGCCATCGCAAAAAAGGACGCGCCGCCCCAGGCCGCATAGAGCACGCCGGAGAGTGCCGTCAGGGCCGCCGTCATCGCGCCCGTACCGAAGGCATAGAGCGATTGCGCCGTGGCGGACAAGCGCTGGGGCACCACGGCAGCCATGATGCGCATGCAGGCGAGATGGAGCAGCGCGAAGGTCAGGCCGTGCAACGGCTGCACCAACGCCAGCACGGCCACGTCATTGGTGATGGCCATGACCGACCAGCGCACGATGCCGGCCGCGGCCGCGAGCAGGGCCGTGCCCTGCGGACCGATCCGCCGGACCAGCGCCGGGCCGACGAGGCAGAAGACGACGACTTCTGCCGTGACCGCCTCCGACCACAGCAGGCTGATGACCGGCGGCTCGATTCCGCCCGCCGTCCAGCGTATCACGGCAAAGCCGTCATACATCGCATGGCTGCCGTAGACCAGGGCGGATATCAGCAGCAAGGCGCGGAAGCTCCGCGTGCGCAACAGCCCGCGAACCTCGCCCCGAACCGGCGCCTCTGCGGTCGCGGAGACGGCCGGCGGCACGATCACCGTCGCGCCCGCCGCGGCGACCAGCAGCGCCGCGTTCATCAAGACCATCGGTGTGAGATCGCCGCCACCGATGAGTTGCCCGGCAAGAAGGGTGCCGGCGACGAAAGCGGCCGAGGCCGAGCCGCGGATCCAGCCGTAGTCGGCGCGCCGGCTCGCCAGCGCATCGGCGATCGAGGTCGTCGGCGCGAGAGCCGCGCCCTGCACGAGGGCGATGGCCAGCAACGGCCAGAAGCCGTCGGCACGCAGGAACGCGGCGGCTGCCGCTGCCGCGACAACCGCGCCGATGGCCAGCGCGAGCCGCAGCCTCTCCAGCTGATCGGCCAACCGCGCCACCAGCGGACCGGCAGGCAGGCGGATCAGCATCGCCAGTGACAGGACGAGCCCGATCTCCTGGGCGCTCAATCCTTTGCTCTCGAAGAACCTCGGCCAGAACGGCGACGCCACGCCGAACGCGGCGTACAGCGCGACGTACAGGGCGATGTAGGCGGCAAGGCGGCTTCGCACGATGGTACTGGAGTCCCGCCCCCTTTACGGATTGCGGCCGCACCAGTTCCCGGACGTCAGGCCGCCCGGCTCAGATCCTCGCCGGCCAGGGCGCGCTCGATCAGGCGCACGACATTGTCGCGGCCATAGAGCTTGATGAACGCTCCCATGCGCGGGCCCTGCTTGCTGCCCAGCAGCACCTCGTACAGGGTCTGGAACCACTGGCGCAGCTCTTCCTTCGCGAAGTGCCGCTTGCCGGCCTCGTAAACCTCGTTCTGGATGAACTCCGCGCTCTCGCTCTCGGGAATCCCGCGCAGCGTGTCGGCGAGGTCCTGCAGCGCCGGGCGTTCCTTGTCGGTGGGCAGGCGGAACTGCTTCGTGCTCTTCACGAAGTCCTGGTAGTAGGCGACCGCCCCGTTCAGCAGCTGATCGAGATATGGCGCGTTCTGCGGCGTCGCGCCGGGCACGTAGCGCCGCAGGTACTGCCACAGCACGTCCTTGTCGTCGGTGTGCGCCACGGAAGCAAGATTGAGCAGCATGCCGAAGCTGACGCCGCCCGAATGGTGGTCGACGCTCTCGCCGTTGTGGATGTGCCACGCAGGGTTGTCGGGCCGCTTCGCCGGCTCGTCGTTCGGCAGCCGTTCGACCGACGAGAGGTAGTCGTCGATCGCGCGCGGGATCACGTCGAAGTAGAGACGCTTGGCGCGGCGCGGCGCCTGGAACATGTAGTAGGCCAGCGACTCGGGCGGCGCGTAGCGCAGCCACTCCTCGACCGAAAGGCCGTTGCCCTTGGACTTGGAGATCTTCTTGCCCTGCTCGTCGAGGAACAGCTCGTAGTTGAAACCCTCGGGCGGGCGGCCGCCCAGGATCTGCACGATCTTCGCGCTGAGCTCGGCCGACGGGATGAGATCCTTGCCGTACATCTCGTAGTCGACCTCGAGAGCAAACCAGCGCCCCGCCCAGTCCGCCTTCCACTGCAGCTTGACGTTGCCGCCGGTCACCGGCGTCTCGGTGAGCGTGCCGTCCTCGTCGCGATAGACGATCGTGCCGGCGTCGACGTTGGTCTGGATCACCGGCACCTGCAGCACGCGGCCCGTCTTCGGCGAGATCGGCAGGAAGATCGAATAGGTCTCGCGCCGCTCCGGTCCGAGGGTCGGCAGCATCACCGCCTGCACCTCGTCGTAATGTCGCAGCATGGCGAGCAGCATCTTGTCGAAGCGGCCGGACTTGTACCAATCGGTCGCCGACTGGAACTCGTACTCGAAGCCGAACGAATCGAGGAACGCACGCAGCCGCGCATTGTTGGCCGCGCCGAACGACGGATACTCGTTGCTGAACGGATCGGGCACCGCGGTCAGCGGCTTGCCGAGATGCTGCGCCAGCATCTCCTTGTTGGGCACGTTGTCCGGCACCTTGCGAAGCCCGTCCATGTCGTCGCTGAAGCAGAACAGCCGCGCCGGCACGTCGCTCAGGCGCTGGAACGCCTGGCGCACCATGGTGGTGCGCACGACTTCGCCGAAGGTGCCGATATGCGGCAGGCCGGACGGGCCGTAGCCGGTCTCGAGCAGCACGTAGCCCTTCGCCGGCGCTTTGCCGCCGACGCGCGCCACGAGCTTGCGCGCCTCCTCGAAGGGCCACGCGCGCGCCTGCTCCGCCAAAGAACGATCAATCTGGGTCATGAACGGCCGGAAACTAAGTCATTTGCCGGCCCATTGCCACCCGAGCAAACTGCGCGGCAACCATGAACAAAAGTCCCCTCTCCCTCGCCACCGGCGGCCTGCTGGCCATGGCCGCCGTCATCGGCGTCGGCCGCTTCGTGTACACCCCCATTCTGCCCCCGATGGTCGAAGCGCTGGGCCTCACCAAGAGCGAGGCGGGCATCATCGCCGCCGCGAACTTCATGGGCTACTTCGCCGGCGCCCTGCTGGCGGCGGTGCGGCTGCCCGGCTCGCGCCGCACCTGGCTGATCGGCGCGCTGCTGGTGAACGCCGCCGCCCTCGCGGCGATGGGCCTGGTCAGCTCGATGCCGGCGCTCTCCGTGCTGCGCTTCGCCGCCGGTCTGGTCAGCGCGCTCGGCCTGATCTTCGCCTCGGCGCTGGTGCTCGACCGGCTGGCCGCGACGGGGCATGGCCGGCTGAGCGCAGTCCACTTCGCCGGCGTCGGCACGGGCATTGCGGTATCCGCGGCGATCGTCGCCCTGCTGCACGACTGGCGCACGATGTGGCTCGCAAGCGGCGCGCTGGCCTTGGCCGCCGGCATCGCAGTGATCGTGCTGGTGCCGCCGGATCATCCCGGTTCGCATCTCGCGGCCGGCAGCAAGCGGGTGCCGCTGCCGCCGGGTTTCGCGCCGCTCGCCATCGCCTACGGGCTGTTCGGCTTCGGCTATGTCATCACCGCAACCTTCATCGTGGACATGGTGCGCGGCACGCCGTCGATCGCCAGCCTCGAGCCGTACATCTGGGTGATGTTCGGGCTCGCCGCCGCCCCGTCGGTCGCGCTGTGGACCGGACTCGGCGCGCGCTGGGGCATCCGCCGCACCTTTGCGGTGGCCGCTTTCGTGGAGGCCGCGGGCGTCGCTGTCTCGGCGCTGTGGGTCACCGAGTCGACCGTGATCGCAGCCTCGGTGTTCGTCGGCGGCACCTTCATGGGCCTGACCGCGCTCGGCTTGATCGCCGCCCGCGAGGGCGGTGGCGATCCGCGCAGCCGCATCGCGCTGGTGACCGCGGTGTTCAGCGCCGGCCAGATTCTGGGTCCTGTTTTCGCCGGCCATCTCTACGATCGCACCGGTAGCCTCGCCGTCCCTTCCGCGGCTGCCGCGGCCGCACTGGCCATCGCGGGCCTGCTCACGGTCCGCCAGAACCGCTGACCTTCTCGGGCCTGCCATTCCACGGTCCCACGTTCCCAGTACCGTGGGACGCATAAAATGTCGGCCGGCGTGCATTTCGGCCGATTCGCCTCCACTTCTGTATCACTGCACGGGGCTATTTTACCCGGGTAAAATCTACCCCTTGAGCGCCGCCAGGGCCTCCCTCGCGGCGCGCTGGCCGGAGGCGCTGGCGCCCGCGACGCCGCCTGCGCCATCGGTCGCCTCGCCGGCGAAAAACACCCGATCGTAGTGCGGCGAGGCGAGCACCCGCCGCGCCTCCATGGGACCGTCGGCCCACGCGCCGCGCGCATACGGGTCGAGTCCCCAGCGGGTCGAGGCCGCGCGCAGGAAGCCCGAACGCACCTCCTTGCCGAACAGATCGGCCAGGGCCGAGATCGCACCCGCCGTCGCGGCGGATGCGCCGTTGGCTTCGAGCTGGCGCGCCTCTTCCCCGCGATAGGTGAGGATGGCGGCCTCCCGCCCGCCCGGCCGCAGCAGCACCTCGGTCACGGTCTGCTGCCGGGTCAAGGCGATCACGCGCGTCTCGTCGGGCGCGTCGATCACCCGGCGCGAGAAGGTCACGCAGACCTTGTCGGCCTGCGCCATCGGCAGGGAGGCGATCGCCGTCTGCCGCTCGCTGCGCAGCGGCGGCGCGAAGGCGAGCCCGGCCGCAGCCAGCACGCCGGTCGGCACGGTGACGATCACCGCCTTTGCCTGCACCTCGCCGCGCAAGGTCACCAGCCGCACCATCGGCCCGGTCGAATCGATGCGGATCACGCGGGCGTTGACGCGTGCCGGGATTCGGCCTTCGGCCACCGGCAGCCTGGTGAAGGGCGGGAACGGCGTGCGCCGCAGTTGCACCTCGAACGCCAGCCGCTCCAGCGGATCCTTCGGATGGACCACCAGACGCGGATCGAAGCTCCGCGTCTCCTTGTGCAGCGCCTCGATCACGCGCGCGATCTCGTCGGAGGTCTTGGCGAAGCGCTGGTAGTCCTCGTGGCTGAGCTCGTGGTCGCCGATCATCAGCGACATGGCGGTCGGTTCCGACCGGGTCGGCGCGCCCTCGTCGAACGGCAGCCCGAGGCTCTCGTCGGTGAACACCCGCCCGCCGGTGCGCTCGCGGGCCTCCAGCACCACGACGCTCTTGCGCGCGCCGATTACGGTGTGGGCCGCGGTAAATCCGGCCACCCCGGCGCCGACCACCGCGACATCGGTGTCCGCCGCGCGTGCGGGATGCACGAAGGGCGCGGCAAGGGCGGCGGCCACGACGGTGCGCCTTGTCATCCTGCCGGGAGCGCGCCTCTCGGGAGACGCATCATGATCATGAGCGGCTCTGGAGTGCCGCGTTCCCAGCAGATGAGACAGCGTCATTGCCACCTGATTGTATGCTATCGAGGCGTCGATGTGGTCCTCCCTCCTCGCGACGGCGCGAGGCGCGTTGTGGCTCTCCGAAGACGGTGAGATCGAGCGCCTCGCCGGCGCCGATGTCTCACGGCGCGCCGCTGCCGGCAGGCCGCTGGTGGTGCACGCGCCGGCGACAGCGGCGCGGCTGGGGCTTGACGATTTGCCCGCACGCGACCTGCTCGAACTCTACGCCTTCGTGCGGCCCGCAAGCTTCTGCCTGCCGACACCACGCGGCCTCGCCGAGGCGATGGACGTCGATCCGTCCGACGAGCTCGCGGCGCTGCCGAAGATCGCGCGGGCCCTGATCGGCGAGCTCGAGGACATGGCGGCGCTCGCCTCGCCCGAGATGCGCGACACCGCACTCGCCATGGCACGCGGCAACTGGTCGTGGAGCGGCGAGGTCCTGAAGGCCCTCGGCCTCGATCAGGTCGGCAAGAAACCAAGACCCGGCGCCGGCCTCGACGTCTGGAAGAGCCTGCCGGTGTGGGAGGAGCCGCCGCCGGCGACGCCGCCGGGCTCGGCGCCGATCGAGCCGCGCGAGGCGCGGCTGCGGCTTGCCCAAATGGTCTCCTCAGGTCCGAACCTGCCCGAGGTGCGGCCGACGCAAAGCGACTACGCCTCCGCCGCCTCGGAAGCGTTCGCGCCGCGCCAGGAAGAGGACAAGCCCAAGGTTGTACTGGTCGAGGCCGGCACCGGCGTCGGCAAGACGCTGGGCTACGTCGCCCCCGCCAGCCTATGGGCCGAGAAGAACGGCGCGCCGGTGTGGATCGCGACCTACACCCGAAACCTGCAGCGCCAGATCGACACCGAATTGGACCGGCTGCACCGCGACAGCGCCGAGAAGCGCCGCCGCGTGGTGATCCGCAAGGGCCGCGAGAACTATCTCTGCCTGCTGAACTTTCAGGAGGCGGTGATGCGCACCGGCCTCGTGCCCGAGAACGCCGTCGGTCTCGGCCTGCTCGCGCGCTGGGCCCTTGCAAGCCGCGACGGCGACATGATCGGCGGCGACCTGCCGGCGTGGCTGCTCGACCTGCTGGGACGCGGCCGCATCGGTCGCTTGGCCGACAGGCGCGGCGAATGCATTTATTCGGCCTGCGAGCACTACCGGAAGTGCTTCGTCGAGCGCACCATCAGACGGGCCCGCACCGCCGACATCGTGATCGCCAACCACGCGCTGGTGATGGTGCAGGCAGCGATGGGCGGGCTCGATGACGCGACGCGCCCCACGCGCTACGTGTTCGACGAGGGCCATCACCTGTTTGATGCGGCCGACGGCGCGTTCGGCGCGCATCTCGGCGGCGTCGAATGCTCGGACCTGCGGCGCTGGATCCTGGGCGCCGAAGGACGGCGCGGCAGCCGCGCGCGCGGGCTCGAGCGGCGCGTTGCCGACCTGCTGGGCGAGGACGAGGAGGCGCACAAGGCAATGCGCCGATTGCTGGATCTCAGCCGGCGCCTCCCCTCGCCCAACTGGCAGACGCGGCTGGCCGACGGCACGGTGATGGGCCCGGCCGAGGAGTTCCTGGCGCTGGTGCGTGTGCAGGTTCGGGCCCGCGCCGCCGGCGAGGACCAGGGCTTCGGACTGGAATGCGACATCCGTCCGCTGAACCCGGGCCTGATCGAGGCAGCCGACCAGCTCGCCCGGCTGTTCGAGCAGATGGTGGCGCCGGTGCGCCGGCTGAAGGTGGCGCTCAAGGCCAAGCTCGAAGCGGATTCGGACAAGCTCGATAGCGGGCAGCGCGGCCGCATCGAGGGCGTGATGCGCTCGCTCACCAACCGCTGCGAGCTCACGCTCGAAGCGTGGCGGTCGATGTTGCGCGGCCTGCACAACGACGCCGATCCAGCCTTCGTCGACTGGTTCGCGATCGAGCGCAGCCAGAACCGCGAGCACGATGTCGGCATGTTCCGCCACTACCTCGACCCGACCGAGCCGTTCGTGAACAGCGTGATCAAGCCGGCGCACGGCGTGGTGATCACCTCGGCGACCCTCCGCGACTCATTGGGAGTCCCCAACGCGGCCAACGACGATCCGGAGCCGTCCGCATCGGACCGCGCCATTCCTGTGGCGCCCCATGACGTGAGCGCCACGGCAGTGGCGCGGTCCGATGAGGTCCCCGCCAGCTGGTTCGCCGCCGAAGCCCGTACCGGCACCCGCCACCTCCTCGCCCCGGCGATGCGCGCCGCGATGGCCTCGCCGTTCGACTACGCCAACGCCACGCGCGTGCTGATCGTGAAGGACGTGCCGCGCGACGACACCGACCAGGTTGCCGCGGCCTACCGCGAACTGTTCATAGCAAGCGGCGGCGGCGCATTAGGCCTGTTCACCGCAATCGGCCGGCTGCGCGCGGTGCACCAGCGCATCGCGCCCGCGCTGGAAGAAGCGGGCCTGCCGCTCTACGCCCAGCATGTCGGGGGCATGGACGCGGCGACCCTGGTCGACATCTTCCGCGCCGAGGAGCATTCCTGCCTGCTCGGCACCGACGCGGTGCGCGACGGCGTCGACGTGCCGGGCCGCTCGTTGAGACTGATCGTGTTCGATCGCGTGCCGTGGCCCCGCCCCGACATCCTCCACCGGGCCCGCAAGGCAGCGTGGAAGGCCGCGGGTGCGGGCAACAACGCCTACGACGATATGCTGGCGCGCCTGCGGCTCAAGCAGGCCTACGGCAGGCTGATCCGGCGCGCCGACGACAGAGGCGTGTTCGTGATGCTCGATTCGCGCCTGCCCTCGCGATTGCTGAGCGCGTTTCCGGCGGGGGTATCGGTCGAGCGAACAGGATTGGCCGCTGCGCTCGAGCAGGTCCGCGCCTTCATGTCCTCCGAGGCGTGAAGGTCAAAGCACCAGGTTCCCTGCGGTGATCGCCAGCACCAGGAAGATGATGAAGATGACGATCGCGATGAAGAACAGGATCCTCGCGATCGTCGCGGCGCCGGCCGAGATGCCGGTGAAGCCGAAGATGCCGGCGACGATGGAGATGAGGAAAAAGATCAGCGCCCACTTCAGCATGTCGTCGGCCTCCGCCTCGGAATTTCCGGCACACCCCTATTTGGTCTCAGACCGCTCGGCGAGAGTGCGGGCGCGCGCCAGCGCTTCCTGACAGCCCTTCTCGTTACCCTGCTCGCCGAGTGAGCGCGCCGCGGTAAGCGCCGCCTGCAATTGGGTGCGCTCGGCAGCCGGCGTTTCCTGCGGCGTCTTGGGCGCGACGTTGGGAACCGTCGGCATCGCGTCATGCTGGTTGGGTGCGGGGGTGATGACGGACTTGTCCTCGACCGGCGGCGGCTTGATCACGCCGCCGGACTGGGCGAGGTCCTGCGTCGTGACATCCGACTTCCTGTCGGGCGAAGCGGTCGGCGGCTTGCTGGGCGTGCCGTGCTGTGCGGCCAAGGCGCTGACCGCATCGAGGCATTTTTCGGCCGGCGCAGCCCGCGCCGGCCACGCAATCATCGCCAGTCCCGCCACTGCGACAGCCGCACTCAAAAACGATCCCTGTAGCGACATGGCAAACACCCTCGCTTTCGGGGTCAACGCCTCGGTACGGGATCCGTTGCGGGGCGGACAGACCTGGTGATGCAGGATTTCGTTCACCGGCCGCCGCCTCTTCGCCTTCCATCGTCCGATTGTGCACCACTTGGGCTTCGCAGCGCGGCAAGGCTGATCGTTTCAGTGACGACGGGCTTTTGAAGGCGAGCCATCGCCCCAAGACGCTCACGGAGAAATCACCGATTGATCGCTCACCGAGTGCGACGCAATCGGTCACGATTCCGTTTCTTTGCTCCAGTAGCGGAGGACTGTCATGGCGTCGCGTCGGGGTACGGCACTGCTTGCAATCGGAGCCGTCGGATTGATCTGCACGGGCGCCGCTGCCCGAGCGGACTGGCGATCGACGAGCGCCGGAGGCAAATCGCACGCCTTCTCGATTTCGGACAACGGCCAATGCCAGGCCGCAGGCGGTGGTGGCGGCGGTGCGGGCGGTGGTGGTGCTGGCGGCGGCGGTGCCGGTGGCGGTGGTGCCGGCGGCGGCGGTGCCGGTGGCGGCGGTTCCGGCGGTGGTGGTGCCGGTGGCGGCGCGGGCGGTGGTGCTGGCGGGGCCGGTGGCGGCTCCGGTGGTGCCGGCGGCGGCTCCGGCGGTGCGGGCGCCGGCGGTGCCGGTGCTGGCGGCTCGGGAGGCGCTGGGGCCGGTGGCGCCGGCGCGGGAGGCGCTGGGGCCGGTGGCGGCGGTGCGGGCGGCGCGGGTGCCGGAAGCGGCGGCGCCGGAGCAGGTAGTGGCGCGGGCGCAGGCGCCGGCAGTGGCGCCAGCAGCGGAGCCGCAAGCAGCGGAGGCGCAAGCAGTGGCGCCAGCAGCGGCAGCGCTTCAGGCTCTTCCAGCGGCTCGTCCGGGGCAGCGAGCGGATCATCGGGCGCTGCGGGCGGCTCGTCGGGATCGGCCGCAAGCGGCTCGTCGGGCTCTGCTGCAAGCGGCTCGTCCGGATCGTCCGCAAGCGGCTCCTCCGGATCGACCGGGGGCAGCGCTGCGTCGAGCGGTACGGGTCCTGGCGCGGGCGCAAGTGCCGGCGGCGCGAGCACAGGAACAGGACCCGGAGCCGGCACGAGCACCGGCGCTCCTGGCGCAGCAGCTTCGGCTTCCGGCAGCGCGTCGGCCTCGGCGTCGGCAACCGGTACGGCCGCAACCGGGCCAAGCACGGTCGGCGATGGCGGCAGCGTCTCGGTTCTGCGTCTGCCGCCCGAAACCTTCGCCCGCTACCAGGCGCTGCACGGCAACGCCCCGGTGCGTAGCCCGACGGGGACGCTACAGGCCGTGGTGGCGGGCCCGGCCGGTCCCGCGGTAGCGGGCGCGTCCGCCGGGGCACGGACCCAGGCGCTCTCGTCCTATTCGCTGCAGGGCGTCTATTTCAATCCGAAGCAGTTCGACAGCGCCGCCGATTGCCTGACGGCCGCATCGTCGCATGGGCTGCCGCTCGACGTCTGCCAGTGACGACGCGTCCGCGGTGATGCAATGCTGACCTGGGCCGATTTCCTCGCCGGCGATTCCGGTGAGCGGGTGAGCCGGGTGACGTGCACCGCCGCGGTCCTCTCGGTCGCCCTTCATGCGGCGGTGATCCTGCCGTTCATCAGATTGCCGATGCCGGCCGCGGACACCAACGACACCGGCATCGACGTCACGTTCGAGTTCGATTCGGCACCGCACGGCACGCCGGCCCCGAAGCCGACCTTCGCCCTGCTGCTGCCCGACCCGACATCGATCGATCCGCCGACCGCGCAGGATTTCCTGCCGCCGCAGCCCGCGGTGATGCAGCCCGCGCCAACCGAAGAGCCAACGCTCGAGGAGGCGCTGGCGCCGGTCGACGCACCGCCCGCGATCGACGGCCGCGAGTTCGCCGAAGCCAAGCCCGCGCCGCCGGTCACGCCGCCGTCGCCTGCGCCGCCGGTGCACCCGCTCGAGCCGCAACCGCCCGTCACGGTACCGCCCAAGCCGCAGCCGCCGCCGGTCACGCGCGCGCCGCGCGAGGCCAAGCGCGAGGCGCCGCCCGGGGCAGCCACCCATCCTGCGTCGCTCTCACCCGGCCAAGGCTATGCGCAGCGCCAGGCCGAGGCCGACTACTTCCGGCAGATCGTGCAGAGGATCTCGCGCTATCGCTTCTATTCGCGGCAGCAGGATGCGGCCCCGCAGGGGCTCGTCGTCACGCGGCTCACGCTGTCACGCGACGGCGGCGTGCTCGACGTAGCGCTGCTGAAGTCGAGCGGCTCATCGACGCTCGACACGGCGGTCGTCAACACCATCCGCCAGGCGTCGCCCTTCCCGCCGCTGCCGCCCGCGCTCGCCGGCGGCGGCCCGCAGACCTTTGTCGTGCCGGTGAACTACGCGCGCGATCAGTAGCGGCTATTCGTACTTGTTGTAGATCTTCTGCCGCTGCGCCTCGACGCTGGTCGACGACGAGCCGTTGTTCGAGGCTGCGGTCGAGGCCGTGGCGTTGCTGCCGTAGCGCGCGCTCCAGGAATCGGTCGGGCCGTAACCCTGATTGCCGCAGGCCGAGAGGCCGGCAGCCAGGCCGATCACGAAGAGAATCTTGTACATTGGGGGCTCCTTCGGTGGACGGTACCGGTAGGTAACGAGCGCCCCGTGCCCCCGTTCCTCCTACTTGAAGGCGGGAATCACCTGCTCGCACAGCAGACGGAGCGCCGTCATCACCTGCGGGTGCGGGATCAGGCTACCCGGGTTGAGCTCGGCCAGGATGCCGTCCAGCCCCAGCTCCTCCTGGACCTGCTTGAGGCGATCGATCACCTGCGGCGGCGTGCCGACGATCATGCGTTCGCGCAACACCTCGTCGTATTCGATCGACACCATCTTGGCGCCGCGCTCGCCGCGCTTCTCGATCGCGCGAGCGCTCTCGAGCTTGGCCGATTCGGCGAGCCGGCTGCCGATGGTGCGCAGGAGATGGAGGATGCTCTCGCGCGGCTCCTCGCGGGCGGCCTCCTCGGTCTCGGCGACATAGACCGGCACGCGCAGGAAGACGCCGCCCTTCCCGGGGTGGCCTGCGGCCTTCCACGCCGCCTGGTAGGTCTTCACCAGCGGGCCGAGCTCGGAGAGGTTGCCGGTGCGCGCGGCGACGAAGATCGCGTGCCCCATCGTGCCCATCTCCTCGTAGGTGTCGGGGCTGGCGGCGGCGACGCGGATCTCGGGCCACGGCCGCTGGACGGGGCGCGGCGAGAGGCGAACGTTGTCGTAGGCGAAGTACTTGCCCTTGTGGCTGAAGCGCTCCTCGGTGAAGGCGCGTTTGACGATCGCCAGCGTCTCGGCGAAGCGCTCGCGACTCTCGCCATAGTCGACGCCGTAGGTCTTGTAGGTGTGGGCGAAGCCCGAGCGGCCGGCGCCGAAGATCAGCCGACCGTTGGCGAGATGATCGATGGTGGCGATCTCCTCGGCCAAGCGCAGCGGATGGCAGAGCGGCAACACCGTCACCGCCGTGCCGATCTTCATGTTCTTCGTCCGCGCGGCGATCGCAGCAGCCAGGATCAGTGGCGCGCCGAGCACCGAGCGCTCCGGATTGAAGTGCAGCTCGGCGAGCCACATCGCGTCGAGTCCGAGTCGCTCCGCCTCGTCCACCTGGGCAAAGGAGTCGGCGAACGCACTCGCGTCGGTCGCGCCGGGCAAACGCTGAAACTCGTGGAACATGCCGAATTCCATGCCGCTTCCTCCTGTTACCAACGAGCTTAGTGCCCGCGTTGACTCCGACAAAGCCTCGATGGGAAGCTCGCTGCGCAGAGCGGGGCAAGCATAAGGGGGACTGCGTCATGTGGCGAACGCTCGCGTTCGGACTGGCGTTGATCGGGATTTCAGCACAAGTGAAGCTCCACGCCGAGACCTGCCCCGAGCAGGTCTCCAGTGAAATCGCCGAGCTGCGAAAGCAGCAGGCGGAGCTGCGGTCCGGCCCTTACGAGAACGGTCCGATCCAGGAGCTCGGCCAGTGCACCCGCCAAGCCCTGCAGCTCGGCCTCACCTTCGCGGCGCGCGGTCCGGCCAGCGAGCGGCAGGCGGCCAAGGAAGAGGCGGCGAACTGCCTGGCGCTCCGGATCGAGGCGATCAGCAACAGCTGCTCCTGCCGCCAGCTCGGCGCCGATGTCGGGCGCGACCTCGACATGAAGGATCTGGCCGGCCAGATGCATGACGTCGGCAGCGCCTACCAGAGGATGACGCAGGCTGCGGCACGTGCGCGGCAGCGCGCGTTCTCGAACCCGCTGATCCAGCAGTATGTCGCGGAGGCCGAAAAGTACCGGCAGTGCTACGACCGCCTCGCCATCAACACGCTCGACGATCTCGCGAAGAAGCTCGACGCGATCGATGCAGGAGATGACAGGGCATCCGCCGGCAGCGCCCCGTCGGCCACCGGCCCGGTGCCTGGAACCAATGGCCCCTCCGCGAGGCTACCGGCAACGCCCACTACCAACATCGCGCAGCCATCGACCCATGCGCCGACGGTCAACCCGCCTTCCGTGAGCACCGCCACAGGGAGCGGTCCGACCACAGCCACGACCGCTCCTTCATCGCCTTCGGCCGGCAACTGCGCCGACTTGCGCAACGACATCGCGGCAATGGATGCACAGTCCAATGCCCTGCCCGGCTATCTGGGCATGCGCGTTCAGCTCGCCAGCCTCTACAACAAGCTCTGTGGCGCCGGCGCCGCGCAGCGCACCGAGTACTGGTACACCAGCGACGGCCGTCGGCTCGGGCCGGTCGATGCCGGCGGCCGGCCGGCCAATGCTGCCTACGCGGCCACGCAGGACATCGGCCGGCAATGCGCCGGCGCGGCCAATCCCGGCATGTGCGCCCTGGCGGCGGGCGCCGTCGGCAACTGCAAGTCGCCGCCGTCGGATCTCTCGAGTGCCTGCGCAGTGGCGGGCGGCTACGGCGATCCGTCGGATACGGCAGCCGCGACCGGCGGCGATCCGCTGCCTGATGCCAGGCTTACCATCGGCGGGAAGGCCTACGACGTCCCCAACGCGTGCGCCCAGGCGCTGGCCCAAGCGGCCGACGGAGGGCGCCCATTCAATGTCATCAAGACTTGCCCGGATGACCTCCTGGCTGCGCTCGGCCACGCCGAGGGCAAGGAGGCCGGCGTCGACCCGACCGCCTTCCTGAGCGCGCTGGGACCGCTCCTGAACAAGGGCTTCGCGCCGCCGGGTGCCGCGCCGAAAGGCGGCTTCGATCAGGCCTTCTGCGCGCAGATGGAGAACAACGCGCAGATCTGCAAGCAACGCCAGGACGACATGGTCTCTTGCGTCCCGACCGGGAACGCCCAGCAGCCGTGCGTGCAGCAAGGCAACACGAACACGAGCGGCCAAGCCGGCGCATTCGGGGATTGCTACATGCTCTACAGCCGTTTTGCCGGCATGTGCCGCATGAACGTGAACCTCCGGCCGCAGATCGCGAAGGCGTCGTTGCCCAAGCCACCGCCCCCGGCGCCGAAGCCGGTCGCGCCCAAGCCGGTGACGGGCGGATCGCAAGCGCCGCCAGCGCCGCCGCAGATGTCGCCGCAGTGCCAGCAGCTCGTCTCGAGCTATGTCGCGGCGGCGCAGGCCAATGACGGGCCGCGCGCGCTCGCAGGCTATAACGCGCTGAAAAGTGCGGGCGGCTGTGGCGTGCTCGCCAAGGTCGATCGGCCGATGCCGAAGCCCCAGGCCGCACCGGCGGACGATCCGCGTTTCATCGCGCGCGGCGCCACCCCGCTCTCGGACCAGGTGGTGGGCGGTTGCGATGCCTCACCGGCCGAATGCCAGCGGCGCGTCCAGCAGCTGCGGGCGGGCGTCTCCCCGGAAGCTCAGGCGGCGCTGTTCATGAACGCAGTCAGCATCGGCCTGCAACTCGGGGCGACCGTTGCGAATGGCATGGCGGCGACCATGCCGCAAGGCGGCGGGAGCAACATGAACAGCATCGGCAACCGGCCGGTCCAGCATACCTATGGACAGGGCGCGCCGACGTATCGCACGCCACGCAACAGTCCGAGCGACATCACGGGAACCAAGTAACCAGAAGCAAATCGCTGTACAGGGGGAGCAAGAATGATTTCGAAGATGATGGCGACGACCGCGTTGATGCTGCTTGCCGCCGGCTGCGCCGGGCCGCCGCCGCCCAAGCCCGTCGACGCCTTTCAGGGTCTGCTCAACATGAACTCGGCCGGCGTGCCGGTCGACGCGCCGGTGACGATGGGCCAGCCGGTCGCCTTCATCACCAGCGACAACGTCGAGAACTACATCGGCGGCATCAAGGACGCGGGCGAATACTGGAGCAAGCGCATCCCGACCGCGCTCACCAACACGGTAGTGCTGGCCGACGTCGATCCGACCTACTTCAGCGCCCAGATGCTTGCCGTGCTGCGCCGCCACTATCCCAACATCGAGCGCGTACATGATTTCCGCGAGGCCGTGCAGCGCGGCATGAGGGGCGTGATCCTGGTCGACTTGAAGATGAAGTGGATGGAACCGTACGGCGACCGCACCAACCGCATGCATATCGACTTCTATTTCTTCGACGCCGGCATGAACCCGGTCTCGAAGCTGAGCGGCGAGGCCGAGTACAAGGTGCCTTTCGCTGCCATGGAGGGCCACGTCCAGAAGATCACCGACGAGGCCCTGCAGCAGATCGACGCCAAGATGACGACGCTGGTGCATTGAACGGATGGAAACGGCCTCCTAGAGTGCACGGGTAATGAAAAAGCACTCTGGGAGGTAGATCTGAATGTCGAAAGTACGCGTTCCGTTGTCCCGCCGTCGCGCGCTGGCGCTGGCGGCGGCTCCGTTCGTTGCGTCAGGCGTCGCGCGCGCGGCCGACGACTGGCCCAACAGGCCGGTGCGCTACATCAACGTCTTTCCGCCGGGCGGGCCGACCGACACGCTCTCCCGCATCGTCTGCAACGAGCTCGCCGAGATGACCGGCCAGCAGTTCATCGTCGACAACAAGGCTGGCTCCGGCGGCAATATCGGCACCGACGCGATCGCCAAGTCGGCACCCGACGGCTACACGATTGGTCTCTACACCATCGCCTCGCAGTCGATCGCGCCGACACTCTATGCGCGACTATCATTCGACGTGGAGAAGGACTTCACGCCGATCGCCATGCTGTGGTCGGTGTGCAACATGCTGATGGTGCGGCTCGACCTGCCGATCAAGACGGTGGCCGACCTGGTCGCGGCGGCCAAGGCGCAGCCCGGCAAGCTCTCCTTCGCCTCGTCCGGCGCCGGCACCACGCCGCACATCACCGGCGAGATGTTCAAGGCGATGGCGGGCGTGAACCTGCTGCACGTGCCCTACAAGGGCAGCGCGCCGGCCTACCAGGACCTGCTCGCGAACCAGGTCGACATGATGTGGGACAACATTCCGGGCCCGCTCAACCTGATGCGCGGCGGCAAGGTCCGCGGCGTCGCCGTGACGTCGAAGGAGCGCCATCCGGCGGTGCCCGACATCCCGACCATGGGCGAGACCCTGCCCGGCTTCGAGATCACCTCGTGGGGCGGCATCTGCGGGCCGGCCGGCTTGCCGCCGGCGATGGTCGAGAAGTGCAACGCGCTCGCCAAGAAGGCGCTCGACAGCCCGCGCGTGAAGGCGGCGTTCGAGCAGCAGGGCGCGACGGCGTTCTGGATGAGCCCGCAGGACACCGGCGCCTACCGCATTGCCGACGAGAAGAAGCTCGCGCCCGTGATCAAGGCGTCGGGTGCGAAGGTAGAGTAAGGTTCATCGGACCGCGCAACTTCAGTTGCGCTCATGAGCTTGAGCGTCACTGAGTGGCGCGGTCCAATGAGGCGTTACTTCTTGAGCCGGTTCGCCAGCCAGGAACGGGCGGCGCGCTCGGCCTCGCCGACCTCCCCGGGCGGCATGCGGTCGGACATCTCGTTGCGCAGCCGCTTGGCGCGGTCGAACAGCTCCTGCTCATACTCTCCGTCGTCATAGGTGGCGAGGATGGTCCACTTGAGCGCCTGCACGTCGCTCTTGGCCACGCCCTTGCCGCGTTCGTACAGCGCCGCCAGCGCCAGCATGGCCGAGGCATCGCCCTGGTTGGCCGCCTTGTCGAACCAGCCGACCGCCGCGCCGAAATCGGCCGGCGTGCCGATGCCCTCCATCGACATGAAGCCCAGGCCCACCTGGGCCAGCGGATTGCCCTTGGCCGCGCCCAACGCGTACCACTTCGCGGCTTGCTTCGGATCGCGCGTCACGCCCTCGCCGATGCGGTACATGAATCCGAGACGCGCCTGCGCCGCCGCATCGCCCTGCTCGGCCGCCTTACGATACCAGGACTCGGCTTGGGTGAAGTCCTTCGGCACGCCTTTGCCGCGCTCGTACAGCCGGCCGATCTTCTGCTGCGCGTCGGCGTTGCCCTCATCGGCCAGGGGCTTCAGGAGCTGCACCGCCTTGTCGAACTCGCGCGCCTTATAGGCCGCGAGCCCGTCCTCGAGCGGACCGGCGACTGCGGGCACTGTCCTGAGCAGCAGGACCGCGACAAAAATCGACAGACGCATCGGTAACACCCCCGTATCCTCTTGCCGCAAAAACCTGCGGACGAAAATGACAAAGATGGTCCTGATCGCCGGTGCGACCGGCCTGGTGGGCTATGCCTGCCTCAAGCACTTCGCAGCCCAACCAGACTGCACCGTGATTGCCCTGTCGCGACGACAGCCTGACCAACTGTACGGCGCGCGCTGGTTCCCCCTCGACCTGGCCAACCCCGCTGCATGCGCCGCGCTGGCGCCGCAGCTCGCCGGAGTCACGCACCTCGTGTACGCCGCGCTGTACGAGCGGCCGGGTCTTGTGGCCGGCTGGCGCGAGGATGAGCAGATCCGGCTGAACGAAGCGATGCTCAAGAACCTGTTCGAGCCGCTGGAACGCACCGCGCCGAACCTCGCGCACGTGGCGCTGCTGCAGGGCACCAAGGCCTATGGCGTGCATGTACGGCCGCTCGCGGTGCCGGCGCGCGAGAACCGCTCGGAGATGCACGAGCAACCGAACTTCTACTGGAACCAGGAGCGCTTCATCCGCGAGCGCCAGCAGGGTAAGGCCTGGCATTGGTCGATCCTGCGCCCCGTGCTGATCGTGGGCGACTCCGTCGGCAGCGCGATGAACGTGATCCCGGCGCTCGGCGTCTACGCGGCGATGATGCGGCGCGCCGGCAAGACCGCGCTCGATTATCCCGGCGGCGTCGGCCGTGTGGCGCAGGCGGTCGACACAGATCTGCTCGCGCGCGCCATCGCCTGGGCGGGCGAATCGCCGAAGGCGGCCAACGAGATCTTCAACGTCACCAACGGCGATGTCTTCGTCTGGCCGAACGTGTGGCCGGCAATCGCCGATGCGCTGGGCTTCGCCGCCGGCGCGCACGTGCCGCTTTCGCTCGACAGGGAGATCAGGCCGCGCGAGGCGGAGTGGCTGGAGATCCGCCGCAAGCATGGGCTGGTGTCGGGGACGCTGAAGGAGTTCGTCGGCCTTTCCTTCGAATATGCCGACTACACGATGGGCTATGGCCGCGCCCAGCCCGGCCCGGCGGCGCTGGTCTCGACGATCAAGCTGATGCAGGCGGGCTTCACGGAGGTGATGGACACCGAGGCGATGTTCGCCAAGGCGATCGCGGAGATGCAGGCGAAGAAGCTGCTGCCGCCGCGCTGAGGCCGTATGGAAAAAGGACCGGCGGCACGGCGCAGGGGGAGATGCGCCGGCCGCCGGACCGTTGCCTTGCAGGTTGCGGAAAAGGCAACGGCAATTCGGGCTACTCGAAAACGCTACTCAGAACACTCGGCCGGCGGCGGCAATGCGGGGAGGAGGAAACCAAGCGTGACGCGCTGGGCCGCCGGCCGGCGCCATCCGTCACGCTCAACGGCGCCACCAACACAACGCGGCGAATCGGGAGACGTTACGTCGCCCTGGCCTTGTCCCTACTTCGCCACAGAGGGTGTGGCCGAGGCGCAACAGTCAGCGCCAGAAGACCGCAGTTCCCTCGAAGGCGTCCTGCGACTTGAGAGCTTTCTTCAGCACCCGCTTGCGCTTGCCGGCCGTCCAGCGCGACAGCAGGCCGAGGGCCGGCGCGAGGTCGATCCGCCCGTCGGCCAGCTCGCCGACTCGCGCCGTTGCCGTCTCGAGATCGTTGAGCCCGCCCAACCGCTTCTGCAGGCGGTTGCAACTCTTGAGATACTTCCGCGCGTCGCCGTTATAGACGCCGTCGAAATACTCGATGCCATAGCGCAGCTTCTTGGCGCTCTTGCGCACCGCATGGAGGCTCCGGGCGTCGTCGGGATCGGCCTTGGCGAGCCGCTTGGCGAGCTTGCGTTCCAGCCGGTCGAGCAGGACGGGCGCCACCTTGGCAAGATGGCGACCGGCCTGCCGGCCTTCGATCGCACCCGCATCGGGCCGGCTCCAGGCGCGCAGCGCCAGCACGAAGCGCGCAAAGGCCGGCTCGGCGATCGCCTTCTTGGCGTCCTGGTGCGCGGCGTGCCGCCGTTCCTTGGCGGCATCCTGCAGCGCCTCGATGGCGTCGAGCGGCAGGCCGCCGCGCGACGCCATCGGCAGGGTCTCGTCGAGAAACACATCCCAGTCACGGGCGAGGCCCAGCACGTCACCCAGCCGCCGCAACTCGTCCTCGAAGCGCCGGGCCGCCTGCCGCTCCAGCAACGGCTTGAACAGGACCAGCAGCGACCGCAGGCGGCGCACCGCAACCCGCATCTGGTGCACGCCTTCGACCTCGTCGCCGCGCAGCGCGGCTGGCTGGTTGACCAGCAGATGCTCCAGGACCAGATCGACCAGCCGGCTGAAGGCGGTGCTCATCTCCAGGCTGCCATCGAGCAAGACATCCACCGCCTTGTGGGCCGGCGGGCCCTCGCCATCGTGCAGGCGATAGCCACGCTCGGCCTTGCTCTCCATCAGCAGCGACAGCGGCGCCGCGCGGGCCAGATCGAGACCGACCCGCAGCAGCGCCTCCTCGCTTCCGTCCTTGAGCTCCAGCTCGAGCTCGCTCAGCCGCTCGCGCCGCTCGCCGGCGGCGATCACGCCGTAGTCGAAGGCGAGCTCGACGGCGGCGCCCGGCATCGGATGAAGGATATGCTGCTCGCGCTCGACCTCGGTGCGGAAGATCTCGCGCAGATCCGCGCCATGGCCGTCGAGAACCGGCGGCAGGCCCGGGACCTCGTCGAGGACGTCCAGTTCCGGCGACCCGCGCTCGATCGGCCATTCCCATTCGTTGCGATTGAACTGCGAATCGCCCGCGCTCTTCACCGTCTGCACATAGGCATTGCGGTCGGAGCGCCGGCGCACCCGCAGGCTGAAGCCCGCCTTGTGCAGCCGCAGGTCCGGCGTGTCGAAGTAGGTCGAGACATCGTTGTGCCGGATCGTATCGCCCTCATGCCCGACGAGCTTCCCGACCGCGCGATGCGCGTCGGGCGACAGCGCGAACTTGAGTTCGGTTTCCATCCCCTCTCAACGCGCCGCCGCCGCGCGGAGTTACCCGGACATGGAACGGGCCCGGGCGCGATCCGAAGACCGCCGCACCGGGCCCGCCGACGCCCCCTCAGGCGCTTTGAATCTCGTCTAGTGCTTGCCCAGGCTGTCCGCGATGGTCTGGAAGCCGGCCTGGGTCTTCTTGCCGTACTCGGCGATCTGCGCGTTGCGATCGACCCACTGCTGGGCCGTGGCGGGAACCTTGTAGCCCAGGATCTCGTCCGGCAGCTTGATGTGCATGCCGGAGGTCATGCCGAAGTAGATCGCTCCCAGCGCACCAAGCTTGAACACCCAACCGACCAACCGCATTCGGCCCTCCCGGATCGCGCAAGACCATAATTGTTTCATGCGCGACATGGCCAGTTTGGCTTCGTATCAATTGTTCAGAGGCGCCGAACCGAGGAACGATCCGCGTACATGGTCGGCCAGATTGCGCGCCCCGGGGCTCGCGCCGGGCAGGACGTAGAGGTTGATGCGAAACTCCGGGAGCGCCGGCAGCCGGGCATGCCGGCCCAGGATCTCGAAACGTTCCGGCACGGAGGAGCGCAGGAGCGGCGCAACCGCGAGTCCCGCCTCGATCGCGGCATGCACCGGCTCCAGCCGACTCACCTCGCAGACCGCCCGCCAGTCGCGCCTCGCCCTGCCCAGCGCCTCGATCGCCACCGGCCGGAAGACGCAGGTGGGCGCGCCGAGCGACACCGGCAGCGGGTCCTTGAGATGGGCGTCGCCGCCCGGCACGCCGACCCACACCAGCCGGTCGGTGCGCAGGGTCTCGCCATGGCGACCGCACTCGGTCTCGGTCGTAAGCGCGAGATCGACGCCGCCCGAGCGCAACTGCTGGCGAACGACCTTGGAGTCCTCGCACACCAGGCTGACCCGCACGCGCGGCTGCGCCTTGGCGAAGCGACGCAGGATGGGCGGCACGAAGCTGCCGATGATGTCGTAGGGCACGCCGAACCGAACCTCGCCCTCGAACTCGGGCCGCCGCATGCTCGACAGCAGCTCGTCGCTCTGCGTCACCAGCCGCTGCGCCTGCGCGAGCAGCCGCTCGCCGGCAGGCGCCAGCACCAGCCTGCGGCCGACCCGCTCGAACAGCCGGCAGTCGAGCTGCTGCTCCAGGCGCTTCACCTGCTGACTGGCCGCCGCCTGGCTCATGTTGAGCGCCGCGGCGGCCGGCGTGACGCCGCCGCTTTCGACCACGGCGAGGAAGGTGCGCAGCAGATCGATCATAAGATATTCCGAACGATCATATCCAAAACATTCGATATTCTTATACCTGGCGCGGGCGCACGATGCCATCATGCGCACCACCCTCTGGCTTCCCCTGATCACGCCGTTCAAGGACGGCGCAGTCGACTTCGCGAGCTACGAACGCCTGATCGCCCACTATCGCGGGTTCGGCGTCGATGCCTTCTTCCCGCTGGGCACGACCGGCGAATCGCCCGCCCTCGACGACGCCGAGACCGAGGCGCTGGTAGAGCGCACACTCGCAGTTGCGGGCGACGTGCCGGTCTACGTCGGCGTCGGCGGCAACGCGACGGCGAAAGTCGTGAAGACTTTGAAGCGGCTCCAGCGTCTGCCGTTCCGCGGCATCGTCTCGGTCTGTCCCTACTACAATCGGCCGAGCCAGGACGGGCTCATCGCGCACTTCAAGGCAATCGCGTCGGAGACCGACCGCGAGGTCTTCATCTACAATATCCCGTACCGCACGGCGGTGAACCTCTCGAACGAGTCGCTGCTCGAGCTCGCCGAGGTGCCCAACATCGCAGGCGTCAAGGACAGTTGCGGCATCCTCGCCCAGTCGCTCGACCTCTTGGCACGCAAGCCCGCCGGCTTCTCCGTGCTGACCGGCGAGGATGCGCTCTACTTCACCATGCTGGCCAACGGCGCCGACGGCGGCGTCCTCGCCGCCAGCCACATCATGACCGGACGCTTCCGCGAGGTCGGCCGACGCTTCGCCGGCAACGACGTTGCCGGCGCCCGCGCCGCCTGGACGCCGCTCGCCTCGGTGGTGCCGCTGCTGTTCGCCGAGGCCAACCCGATGCCGATCAAGCACGCGCTGTGGCGGCAGGGCCTGATAGAGTCGCCCGAATGCCGCCTGCCCCTGACGAAGGTTTCCGATTCCCTGGCGCGGCGACTCGACGCTACACTCGCGCTCTCAACAGATCGCGAATCTCCGTCAGCAGCTCCTCTTCCTTCGAGGGCGGCTTGGGCGGCGGCGGGGCATCCGCTTCCTTCTTGAACATCGTGTTCATCGCCTTGATCACCATGAACATCACCCAGGCGATGATGATGAAGTTCAGCGCGACGGTGATGAACTGGCCGTAGCCCAGCGTCGCGCCCGCCTTCTTCGCCGCATCGTAGGTCGGCGCGTGCGACGACGCATCGGTCAGGCCGATGAAGTAGTTGCTGAAATCCAGGCCCCCGAAGACGCGGCCGATGATCGGCATGATGATGTCGGTCACCAGGGAGTCGACGATCTTTCCGAAGGCCGCGCCGATGATCACGCCGATGGCGAGATCGACGACGTTGCCGCGCAACGCGAATTTCTTGAACTCCTGGAGCATGTGTATCTCTCCCTCTCAGGCTACGCGAAGCCAGACCAGCAAAGCAGAAATCGTGACCACCGAAAAGGCAGTCGAGAGCAGGATCGAGGCGGTGTTCTGCTCGACATGGACGTTGAACTGCTTGGCCAGCACGAACGCGTTCGCCGCCGTGGGCAGCGCGGCCATCACCAGCGCCGCCTGTCCAGCGACTGATCCGAGGTCGATGAACAACGGCAGCACGAGGGCCGCGAGCAGAGGCTGCACCAGGAGCTTGATCAGGGTCGCGAGCCCGGCCTCGGCCAGCCCGTGGCGCACCGATTGGCCGGTCTCAGATATCGGCTTGTCGGACAGGAACAGGCCGATCGCGAACAGGGCGCACGGCGACGCCGCCGCGCCCAGGAGGTCCAGCCACTTCTCGACGGGAGTCGGCAGGGGCAGCGCCAGGCCCGACCAGATGATGCCGGCGACGATCGACAGCGGCAGCGGATTGCGCGCCACGTTCCAGGCGGCATTCAGGAACGTGACGAGCGGCCCTTGGGGCGACCCCGGGCCCGCCGCGACCTCGAGCTCGATCAGCATGACGCCGAACACCATGGCGATGATCGAGGTCACGATCACCGCCAGCATCGCCGGCGGCAGACCGGCCTCGCCGAATGCCGCAAGGCAGAGCGGCACGCCCATGTAGCCGACATTGCCCCAGGATGCGGCGATGCCCTGCAGGCTCATCCGCGCAAGCCCTCCCTTCACCGCCAGACGAGTCGACAGCATGCCGAGCGCGAAGGTCGCCAGCACGACGATGCTGAACCCCAGCATCAGCTGGGGATCCAGGACGGCTTGGACCGGCGTGCGCGCCAGGGTCCCGAAGAACAGCACCGGCAGGGCGAAATAGCTCACGAAGGCGTTCAGCGCCGCCGTCGCCTCGCCGCCCAGGATGCGCCAGCGCCCGGCCAGCAGGCCGGCCAGGATGACCCCGAAGATCGGCAGGGCGACATTGAAGATGGCCTGCATATGGAATGTTACTCGCCGACATTAAGAATTTGACATAAATACCCACAATACAATAATATTTTCTTCCTAAATCGAGGCCGCACCGTCCCCTTCCGCCAACGGCCCAGGAGAAGTTCATGCGTCTGTTGCTCGCCTCCGTCGCGACCCTCGCTGCGGTCGCGCTTGCTGCTCCGGTGTTCGCCCAAGATGCGACTCCCGCAGCTCCCACGACCTCGGCTCCGACTCCGACCCCCACGACCACCACCAAGCACAAGCCGGCCACCAATACGGCCGCCTACTGCAACACGCTGAAGAGCTCGAGCTCGAAGTCGGCCTGCCTGAAGCGCGTCCATGCCCAGAATGCCACGCCGAAGGCCGGGACCACCCACAAGGCGAAGGCCAAGAAGCCGGCGGCGGACACGGCCAAGACCGACACCTCGGCTTCGGCGGCTCCCGCACCGGCCCCGGCGCCTGCCACGCCGCAGACGGTCAACGTTCCGCCGCTGCCGCAGAAGACGATCTAGCGCGAGCCGGCTCGTGCTGGCGGGCAGCAGGCGCTGTCACCAGCGCCGAGAGCCCGCATGGCTGTAATACGAAGAGGATCGCGATAGTCTCCGCTCTCCCCAATCCAGGGAGAGCGATGTGACTCACGCTGCGGCACTGATCTCGACCGAGGAACTCGCGCGCCGCATGGGCGCGCCGGGCCTGCGGATCTTCGACTGCACGACCTACCTGCGCCCACGACCAGAGGGCGGCTACGACGCGGAGAGCGGACGGGTCAACTACGACAAGGGCCATATCCCCGGCGCGGGCTTTCTCGATCTCGGCAGCGAGCTCTCCGATCCGCATTCGAAGCTCCGCTTCACCCTGCCGCCGCTCGATGAGCTGACCAAGGCGTTCGCCGCCAAGGGCGTCGGCCACGGCAGCTTCGTCGTGCTCTATAGCCACGACACGCCGAACTGGGCGACGCGCATCTGGTGGATGCTGCGGGCGATCGGCTTCGACAACGCGGCTATCCTCGACGGCGGCCTCGACAAGTGGAAAGCCGAGAACCGGCCGCTCTCGACCGAGCTCACGATCTATCCCGCCGGCACGCTCACGCTGCGCGGCCGGCCCGAGATCTTCGTCGACAAGAACGACATCAAAGGCGCAATCGGCAAATCGGACACGCTGACGCTCAATGCGCTCAGCCACGACCAGCACAAGGGTGCCGGCGGCGTGGTGTACGGACGGCCGGGCCGCATCGCCGGCTCGTCCTGCGTACCGGCGGCCAGCCTGTTCGGCCCGGACAAGACGCTGAAGCCGATTGCCGAATTGCGCCAGGCGTTCGAGCGCGTCGGCGCGGCGCCGGACAAGCGCGTGCTGGTCTATTGCGGCGGCGGCATCGCAGCGTCGCTCGATGCGTTTGTGCTGACGGCCATTCTCGGCCACAAGAACGTCGCCGTGTACGACAACTCGATGCAGGAATGGTCGAACGACCCGAGCCTGCCGATGGAAGTCGGATGAGGGGAAGCTGAGGAGGAACGCATGCCCGCCTACATGATCGTCGAGGTCGAGACGACCGACGAGGCGCTGATGGCCGAATATCGCAAGCACACGCCGGGCGCGGTCGCCAAATTCGGCGGCCGGTTCATCGTGCGCGGCGGCAAGACCCGCACGCTCGAAGGCGGCTGGAAACCCTCGCGCATCGTGGTGCTCGAGTTCCCGAGCTACGAGAAGGCCGAGGAGTTCTACGACTCCGAACATTACAAGCCGTTGCTCGAGATGCGGCTGAAGGCCGGCAAGTCGAAGGCCATCATCGTCGATGGCCATTCGGGCTGATGAGCGGCACTGAGCTGGCGGCCTACAAGGCCGTCGGCACGCTCTACAACGCGTTGATGACCGCGCTGGTGCTGGGCCTCGTGACCCGGCGCGGCGAGGATATCGCGCGCGAGTACGTGTTCCGCCACTTCCGCCGCCAGCACCTCGAGAAGTTCCTGCCCGGCCTGCAGAAGCTCGGCCTGGCGGACCAGCCGCCGGCGCCGGCCTGTGCGCTCTATCACTATCATTCCAACGCGCTGGGCGGCGTGAAGACCGGCTACCTGCGCGAAAGCGATCGCAAGGCCTGGGTGCGCTATCCGCCGCCGCGCTGGATCTGGAAGGGCACGGCGATCGCCGCCGTGCCGCATGCCGTGTCGGCGGCGATGCTGCATGGCTGGCACGGCCACAATGGCCAGTCGCTCGACAAGCCCAACCTGGGCTTCGTCTGCACCGGCATGACCGTCGACGGCATGCCCGGCCTCGAAGGCTACTATTTCGAATACGACCATCCTCTGAAAGAGGAGGAACGCGTGCGCTTCGCTTATGACGAGCAGATGCCGCGAGTCGACTGGGCGGCGCAGCCCAAGCTCGAGACCGCGCACTGGCCCGAGGAGCGCCGCGTCAAGACCTTCCGCGCCTACGCCGTCGAATACCTGCGCACCATGCTGCCGACCCTCCAGGAGCAGCTCGGCGCCGACGGCGCGCAACAGGAGCTCGGGCGCGTCGCCCGGCTGGTCGGCCTGCAATTCCATGAGGAGACGGCGCGCGACATGGACCTGCCGACGGACGTCGAGCGGGGCGACGCCCAAAGCGCCCGCGACTTCGCGCGCTGGCTGGGCAATGTCCTGCGCGCACAGGGCGAAGATGTCGAGATCGGCGAGGGCGAGGTCCGCCTGCAGGGCTGGCGCGTGATGCGCGAGGTAACGCTGGTCGATCCGCTGAAGGCGTTCGACGCCTGGAACGAGCTGTGGCTCGGCGCGGCTGCCGCATACGACCGATTCCTGACGGTTCAGACCACCCGTTCGCTCGGCGAGCGCGGCTGGTCGATCGCCTGGCGTATCGCGCCCAGATAGCCCCGCGGCAGCGGGCGACCGTCGATCGTCTCGCCGACGTCGGCGAGCGGGACCCAGCGAGTCTCGAGATGCTCGTGGCTCAGCACGAGCTCGCTGTCGCCTACGAGCCGGCAGCCATAGGCGACGATGCGCACGAAGCGCTGCGGCAGCACCTCGAACAGGTGCTCGTCGAGCAACGCGCCGACCTCGACCGCGAGCCCCGCCTCCTCACGCACCTCGCGGACCAGCGCCGCGCGATGATCCTCGCCGGGATCGGGCCGGCCGCCCGGCAAATCCCACTCGCCGCGCTCGTTCAGGAGCAGCAGGACGTGGCTGTCGTGGATCAAGACGCCCTTCACGGAAACTGGCGGCGCGTTCATGGAACAGGCCCAGCATAGGGGCCACCGCGCATCTCCTCTACGGCCGGATCTTCAGTTCCGCCATTTCTTCGGCGACCCGCGGATTGAGCGCCTTGGCCGCCGCAATATCGGCGTCCCCCTCCGCGATATCGCCGCGCCGCGCAACACCTCGCCCGAACAAGGCGCCGTCATCGCGGGGATTCATGCCCAGCACCGCATGGAAGTCGATGATCGCGCCGGGCTACTCGGCGAGCCTCACACGGGCGACCGCACGGCGACTGTTTCAATTGCTTCGCCCGCGCGATCGGTACAGCTGAAACGGGGTCTTCTATCACGGCGGACGTACAGTTCGATCCCCTGCAGGGGAGGGAGTTCGCCCGTGAAGTCCGCGCTCACCTTTGTCTTCCTGCTCCTGGCGCTTCCCGTCGTCGGCGCGGCCCTCGACGGAGTGAGCTGACGGCCCGCAACTGGCGGCAAAAGAAAAGGCCGGGGATCCTTCCCCGGCCTTTCCGATCTTCTCTGGAGAAGCGTGGACTTAGAAGTCCATGCCGCCCATGTCGCCGGCGCCCGGCGGCATGGCCGGAGCCTTCTTCTCCGGCTTCTCGGCGACCATCGCCTCGGTCGTCACCAGCAGGCCGGCCACCGAAGCGGCGTCCTGCAGCGCGGTGCGCACGACCTTGACCGGGTCGATGATGCCGCTCTTCACCAGGTCGGTGTAGTCGCCCTTCTGGGCGTCGAAGCCGAACGCGGTGTCCTTCTGGTCGAGCAGCTTGCCCGCGACCACCGCGCCGTCGAAGCCGGCGTTCTCGGCGATCTGGCGGACCGGCGCCTGCAGCGCGCGGCGCACGATCTCGATGCCGACCTTCTGGTCGTCGTTGGCCGAGCGCAGCTTGTCGAGCGCACGGGTCGCGTAGAGCAGGGCCGCGCCGCCGCCGGCGACGATGCCCTCTTCGACCGCCGCCTTTGTGGCGTGCATGGCGTCGTCAACGCGGTCCTTCTTCTCCTTGACCTCGACCTCGGTCGCGCCGCCCACCTTGATGATGGCAACGCCGCCCGCGAGCTTCGCCAGGCGCTCCTGGAGCTTCTCACGGTCGTAGTCCGAGGTGGTCTCCTCGATCTGGGCCTTGATCTGGGTGATGCGGCCCTCGATGTCGGCCTTCTTGCCCGAACCGTCGACGATCGTGGTGTTCTCCTTCTCGACGATGACCTTCTTGGCCTTGCCGAGCATGTCGAGCGTCACGTTCTCGAGCTTGATGCCGAGGTCCTCGGAGATCAGCTGACCGCCGGTCAGGATCGCCATGTCCTCGAGCATCGCCTTGCGGCGGTCACCGAAGCCCGGCGCCTTGACGGCCGCGATCTTGAGGCCGCCGCGCAGCTTGTTGACAACCAGGGTGGCCAGCGCCTCGCCCTCGACGTCCTCGGCCACGATCAGCAGCGGCTTGCCCGACTGCACGACCGCCTCGAGCACCGGCAGCATCGCCTGCAGGCCCGAGAGCTTCTTCTCGAACAGCAGGATGTACGGGTTGTCGAGCTCGGCGATCATCTTGTCGGCGTTGGTGATGAAGTACGGCGAGAGATAGCCGCGGTCGAACTGCATGCCCTCGACCACGTCCAGCTCGGTCTCGAGGCTCTTGGCCTCCTCGACCGTGATGACGCCCTCGTTGCCGACCTTCTTCATCGCCTCGGCGATCATCTTGCCGATCGACTTGTCGCCGTTGGCCGAGATGGTGCCGACCTGCGCGACCTCGTCCGAGCCGGTGATCTTCTTGGCGCGGCTCTTGATGTCCTCGACCGCCGCCTCGACCGCGATGTCGATGCCGCGCTTGAGGTCCATCGGGTTCATGCCGGCCGCGACCGACTTGATGCCCTCGCGCACGATCGCCTGGGCGAGCACGGTCGCCGTCGTCGTGCCGTCGCCGGCGATGTCATTGGTCTTCGAGGCCACTTCGCGCACCATCTGGGCGCCCATGTTCTCGAACTTGTCGCCGAGCTCGATCTCCTTGGCGACGGTCACGCCGTCCTTGGTGATGCGCGGCGCGCCGAAGCTCTTGTCGAGCACGACGTTGCGGCCCTTCGGACCCAGCGTCACCTTGACCGCGTCGGCGAGAATGTCGACGCCGCGCAGCATGCGCTGGCGGGCATCGCCGCTAAAGCGGACTTCCTTGGCTGCCATTGTTCAAATCCCTCTCGGATGATCGTTGGTTGGAATTGAGGTGAAGGAGCCTTAGGCGGCCTTCTTGAGCGAGCTGGAGGAGCCTTCGAGGATCCCCATGATGTCGCTCTCCTTCATGATCAGGTACTCGACGCCGTCGAGCTTGATCTCGGTGCCGGACCACTTGCCGAACAGGATGCGGTCGCCGGCCTTCACGTCGAGCGGAACGAGCTTGCCGTTCTCGTCGCGGGCGCCCGGACCGACGGCGATGATCTCGCCTTCCATCGGCTTTTCCTTGGCCGTGTCCGGAATGATGATGCCGCCCTTGGTCTTCTCTTCCTCCGCGACGCGCTTGACCACGACGCGATCGTGAAGCGGACGGAACTTCATGCTGCTGCCTCCATATCCCCTAAGTTGCCTGTATGCCTGTCAGCACTCTCCAGCGGTGAGTGCCAAAGGGCGCACCGGATTTAGGGGCAGGACCAAGTCGAGTCAAGGCGCGCGAGAAAAGGTTCCGGAAACTCATCGTGCGGTGCAGCAAAGCTGTGCCAAGCGTTAGAACATATTCCGTCCGGCCGGAATCGGCCGGACGGAATATGCCTGCTGCAACAGGCATCGTCCGTGCGCGCATTTCCGTTCAGATGGAACCGCGCCGTTGGTCGATGGGACA
>Ga0070738_10001053_pt1 | contig 64047 bp, 56 predicted proteins | sample Coa_R2_2_FD_66446 | JGI IMG/M metagenome (GOLD analysis project Ga0070738, IMG submission 66446) | Surface soil microbial communities from Centralia Pennsylvania, which are recovering from an underground coalmine fire - Coalmine... | ecosystem: Environmental > Terrestrial > Soil > Unclassified ... | reverse complement strand
TTACCGTCCAGTAGAGCAGGAGAGCATGTGTTCGACATCGGTATCATCGGCGAGCTCTGGTCGAACGATCGCGTTTTCGCCGAGCATCTCGCCCGAGCGGGACTGAAGCCGAGCGTCGCGACCCGGCGGCGGGCGCCGGTTCCACGCGATGCTGAAATAGCTCCCGGATTTCACCGTTGCTGGGATCCCAGCGAGGAAGTCGATTGTCTCACGCCTTACTCGCTATGGCGCTGGGCGCGCGCTTGCAAGGTCGTGCTGAGCTTCACAGGCGCGCTGGCATTCGGACTTCGAGAGCTGTGGCCGCTGCGAAGCTTGCTTGGACTCCCGCCGGTTGTGAATTTCTGGACCGGCTCCGACATCCTCGAGGCGGTTCGCCAGCAATCCAGACACCAGCGGCTGTATCGGCAGATCCTGCGATTCGGCAGCTTGAATTGGTGCCCGCCGTACCCTCGCGCCATAGAGAACCTCGTCCAGCTGCGGGCAGATCGCGTGGTCTTCCTGGATTACCCCTTCGCACTTCCCCAGTCCGGACCTGAGTTACCTGAGCCGGAGCGGCCGGTCCAGGAATCCGATCATCCCCTCGTGTTCTTGCACCCCTCCCATCTAGACTGGGGCATCAACGACCCCGCCGCGGGAAGGTACTCCACCAAGGGCAACGACCGCTTCATCAGGGCCTTCGCTCGTGCGGTCAAGAGCGGGCTTCATGCCCAGTGCCTGGTCGTGAGCAGAGGGCCAGACGTCCGCCCAGCGCAGGCACTGGTTGCCGAATGCGGGCTGACGGAGCACGTTCAGTGGCTGCCCAGTCTGACCCGCGGCGAGCTCTTTCGGCGCTACGCGCAGGCCGACGTGGTGGTCGACCAATTCGATGTAGGCGGTTTAGGCGGAATCGCGATTGAAGCCATGGCCATGGGCAAGCCGGTGCTGACCTTCGTCGATGAGCAAGCCGCACGCTTGCAGTACGACGACCCGCCGCCGGTCCTGAATTGCCGCACTGAGGACGAAATTTGCGACCGGATCATGGGATGCAACGATGGCGCTTTCCTCCGCGAGCTCGGACAACGAGCGCGCTCATGGGCGACCAGGCACCACGACTGGGGGCACTGTCTGCACCGCTTCTTGTTCTGGCACGCCACCCTCACCGGCGACGCAGAACCGCTCAAGCGGTACGCGACGCTCACCGGGAGCATGCGTCCGGACCCTCTTCCTCCGACAAGAAAAGTGGGCGGCTAGCTCGCATTCGCGGAAGAGAATCACGCAGACGTAGGGATGGCTCTTCAGAACCGCTCCCGGTTTCGCAGTCCCAGCGCCGGACCAGCGGTTCGTGGCTCGCCACAAAGAAACAAACGCAGCCACCACTCAAAGCTGAGCAACGACCAGATGAGCAAGCGATGGTTGACGTGTCCGAGCACGTGTTCTTGCAACCGCTTGGCGACAAAGTCGGGCTCGAGAAAGTCGTTGATGGCAGCGTCGGGTGCCAGCAGAGTCGACCGAATGTACGACAGGTTGGCGCCACGGAACCAGGTTGCGTCCGGGCCACTGAAGCCTTGCTTAGGCCTGGATGGAGCGCCGGCCGGCAGGATCCGCTTCGCGGACGCGCGCAGCAGGCGTTTGCCCGCATCTCGTCTGAAAGGGTCTCTGCGGGGTGACGAGTCGTCCCGTGACCGGCCGGCGAGCTTGAAATCCAGGGGCAGCTTCAGCAGGAAATCGACGACGTCGTTATCTAGGAAGGGTGCGCGGTTCTCCAGGGAATGGGCCATCGCGAGCTTGTCGTCCACCAGCAGCAGCCCCTGCAGAAAGGTACGCAGCTCGAAATAGAAGCAGGCGTTCAAGAACCCGTGCTCCGTGTCCGTTTGCAGGAAGGCCCGCTCCATCACCGCGCAAAAGCTGTCGTATGGCGACGCGGCGGATAGTTCGCGGGATATATCCGGACGGAAGAAGTCCACCTGCTGCTGCTCGGGCACGAGCCGCTGCCAGGTGCAGTAATAGGCCCTCAGGAATGCGTCCTTGTCGCTCGTTTCGGCTTCTCGCGGGTAACGCCACGGATAGCCCGCTAGGAGCTCGTCGCCGCCGGTCCCTTCGAGCACGACCTTCACCTGACGTGTGGCCAGCGCAGCCGCATAGTGATTGGGGTAGGACTGGCCCATCCGGAGGTCCTCCAGATGGAGGATCAGGTCGGGCAAAGCAGCCTCGAGCTGGACCGGCCCGATTTCGTCCTCATAATGCCGAGTACCCAGAATCCCTGCCAGCTCTCGCGCCTGCACCCGCTCGTCGAAACCCCTGTCGTCGGGCCCCGCGCCGGCCATCTCGAATCCAATCGTGAAGGTAGGCAAACCCGGTACGCACCTGCTGGCAATCGAGGCGAGACAGCCCGAATCCAACCCGCCACTGAGAAAGCAGCCGACAGGCACGTCGCTGACCAGTTGCCGGGAAACCGCGCACTCCAGCAACCCGGTGAGTGCCTCGGCTGCTTCGTCGAACGACGTGGGATTGCTGGGTACGCAAAAGGCGTAGTCCCAGTAGCGTTCGAAACGTATATCCCCAGCAGCCAGGTTCACTTCGAGGTACGAACCGGCCGGTAAGAGGCGTATGCCCTCCAGCAGCGTACGATCGCTGAGAACATTCTGAAACGTGAAGTACTCCTGAAGGGCTAGATGGTCAAGCTTCGGCGAGATCTGTGGCAATGACAAGATGGGTCGAATCTCGGACGAGAAGGTGACCGCTTCGGCTGCCATGGCGTAGTACAGCGGCTTCACACCAAACCGATCGCGGGCCAGCAGCGCCCGGCGCTGGCTGCGGTCCCACAAACAGAACGCGAAGTGCCCGTTGAAACGGCTCAGGCACTCGACACCCCAATGGTCGTATGAGGTAAGCACGACCTCGACGTCGGATTCAGACCGGAACTGATAGCCACGTTGTCTCAGCTCAGCCCTGAGCTCTCGAAAGTTGTACAGCTCGCCGTTGAAGGTGATGACCAGGTCGCCCCGGACATTGACCATGGGCTGGTGCCCGGCCGGCGTGAGGTCGATGATCGCCAGCCGGCGGTTGCCGAGACCTACTCCCTCTTCCAACCAGATGCCCTCGTCATCCGGCCCACGATGGGCCATGAGGGCATTCATACGGCCAATCTCTTCGGCCGTGACCGGGCTCCCGCTCAGCGACAGGATGCCGGCGATGCCACACATATCAGAAGCTCGAGAAGCACTTCGCGAGCATGTCGACCACGTAGTCCTGCTCCTCGTTCGTCATCTGCGGATACAGCGGCAAGGTCAGCGTCAGCCGTTCCGCGAGGTACGCGTTCGGAAAGTCGCCAGGCGCCAGGCGGTACTTCCCCTGATAGTAGTCCTGGAAGCAGGCGGCGTGGGTGCCTTGGCGGGTCGCTACGCCACTCTCCTCGAGCCGCCGCATCAGCTCGTTGCGCCAGTTGAACAGCCGTTCGACATTGTTGAGGCACGGCTCCTCCGGCCGAAAGAGGCATACGTAGGCCTGGTAGCCATGGACCATCCCGTCAGGGGTGGCGGGCGTCGTAATCCACGGCAGCTCCCGAAGGGCATTGTCATATCGCGCTGCTAGGCGGCGCCGTTTCGACAGGATCCAGTCCGCCCGGGCGAGCTGCGCACAACCCAGGGCGCCCTGAATGTCCGTCATGCGGTAGTTGTAGCCAAGCCGAGGGTAGCTGCTCAGCAGGACCGAGCCGGACTGGTGGCGCTCGTAATCCGTGGCCATCGCTCCGTGATCGCGCAGGCTCCGCGCAAGCGTGTCCAGTCGGTCCTCAGCCGTTACCAACATGCCCCCTTCGCCGGTGGTTATGGCCTTGCGGGGGTGGAAGCTGAAACAGCCAGCATCTCCGAAAGTCCCCGCATGCTGGCCGCCGTCGTAGGCACCGAAGCCGCACGCCGCATCCTCCACGACCCACAGGTGATGCGCCCGGGCGAAATGCAGAATCGGCTGCATCGGCGCACACAGTCCGAACAGATGCACGGGGATCACTCCCACGGTACGCGCGCTGACGCAGCACGCTACGCGCTCGACGTCGACGTTGAACGTGGCCAGGTCGACGTCGCAGAACACCGGACGGGCACGCATGACCTCCACGACGTTGGCCGTGGACACCCAAGTAAAGGCGGGCACGATAACTTCGTCGCCGGGAGTCAACTCCATGGCCGCCATCGCGAGGTGAAGCGCCGTCGTGCAGGACGTCGTGGCGACCGCATGTCGTGCTCCGACGAAACTGGCGAAGCGGTCCTCGAACTGCTTGACCTGAGGCCCCTGCACTACCCAGCCAGATTCGATCGGCAGCTGGACGGCAGCTCGCTCGTCGTCGCCAAACAGTGGCCGGGTGAGGGGAATGTTCACGGACCCACCGTTACGGCTTCGGCCTGCCGAGCGCGCCACCAGTGAATAGTCTCGGTTAGTCCTTCGTCGAGCGAGACCTCGGCGCTGAACCCGAGCAGCTTCGCCGCCTTCTCGGTGCTACCGATCCGGTGCGTCACGAACATTGACTGCTGAGGCCGGTATTCCGGCTCGATGGCAGCCCCACTTAGGGCGATGAGCCGCTGGACGAGCTGGTTGATGGTGGTGCCGATGCCCGTGCCGATGTTGAGAAACTCGTCGACGCAATCGGCCTTCATGCCCAGCACGTTGGCGCGCGCCACATCGGTCACGTACACGAAGTCGTAGGTCTGGCTGCCATCGCCGAATATGACCGGCCGGCGACCGGCGTCCAGAGCTTCGAGCACCTTGACGATCACACTTACGTATGTGCCTCGGGCATCCATGCGGGGGCCATACACGTTCATGTAGCGATTCCCAATGAAGGCCAAGCCGTGTTGCTGATGGATCGCGCGCAGCATCTGCTCGCAGGCTATCTTGGTTGCACCATAGGTGGTGCGGTTGTTGAAGGGATGGTCCTCGCTCATGGGAACGGTCAGAGCGTCGCCGTAGACGGATGCGGAGGATGAGTAGACCAACCGCGGCACACCCAATTGCACACAGGCTTCCACCACGTTCCAAGAGCCGAGTACGTTCACCTCCCAGGCTGAGCGGGGCTCTTCGACGCATTCGCCCAACCACAGCGAAGCCAGGAGGAAGACGCCATCAGCGCCGCTGAGCGTCTCGGTCAGTACCTCCCTGTCTGCCATGCTGCCGTTCACCAGGACAACTCGCGGGTCGCGCAGCGCGCTCTCGAGGTTTGTTCGCGAGCCCCGTACGAAGTTGTCGAGGACCACGATCTCGCGTACGGGCTCCTTGAGCAGGCAGTCGACGGTAGTGGAACCTATGAGGCCCGCTCCGCCGATCAGCACCAGCCGCTTATCCATCAGCTCCACTCGCGTCTCACCTCGCTTCTTCCGACGCCGAAATACCGAAAGCCGGCGCCGGTTACGACACGCGGCTGGAACATGTTGCGGCCATCCACGAGCACGGCTGTGCGCATCCGGCGGCGAAGCAGGCTCAGGTCCATGTTCCGATAAGCGGTGTGGGCCACCATGAACACGACTGCATCCAACGCACTCGCCCGCCCGAGCGCACACCGATACTCGGGAACCATGGGATCGTCGACGACCACCTGCGCTCCCGCCCGCTGCAGCTCTGCCAACAGAGCAGCGCTGGGACTGCTCCTGGTGTCGTCGGAGTCCTCCAGGTAGCTCCAGCCCATGATCGCAAGGCGAGCATCCTCGAGTGGTCGTCCAGCCTCAGCCAGCCCTCGGCTGACCAGCTGTCCGATGTAGGACGGCATCGCGTCGTTGATCCGGCGGGCCGCGGGGATGAGCTGCAACGGCCGATCCAAACCATCTGCCGCCGCCAGGAGCCAGGGGTCCTTTGGAATGCAATGGCCGCCCACGCCGGCGCCCGCAAGCAGGACATTCCGCCCTGGCGATTTGTTCACCAGCTCGCGGACGGCCAGAAAGTCGGCGCCCACTGCGCTGCAGATCAGCGCCAGCTCGTTGGCGAACGCGATGTTCACATCGCGATAGGCGTTCTCCGCCGTCTTCACGATCTCGGCGGTCACACAGTCGGTCTGGTCGAGCTCGGCCTCGACAATCCAGCGATAGAGCTCGCACATGACGCGTGCAGTATCGGCGTCGGTGCCGCCGCACACGCGGCTCATGGTGCGCAGGTTGAGTAGCAGCTTGCCCGGCATCACGCGTTCGGGGCAGTGGCCGAGAAAGAAATCACGGCCAAGCTGGAGACCTGCCTCCTCTAGCGTCCGGCGCACAAGCCCGTCGGTCGTGCCTGGGCTGATGGTGGACTCCACAATAACCAGCGCCCCGCGCTTGAGTACGCGGGCCAGCGAGCGACACGCCTGGGCCAGGGCCTCGTACTCGGGGCGTTGATGCTCGTTGACAGGCGTCTCAACGTTGAGCGTAACGACGTCCGCTTCACGAAGAGGCTCGTAATCGTCGCCTGCCCGAATCGAACCGCTGCGGGCCACCTCAGCCAGCAGCTCGGCGAGACCGGGCTCCGTCCCGGTCATGGGCAGCTGGCCCCTATCGATCTGACTCGCCCGTTCGCGCGCCCGATCCACGCCGAGCACCCTGAAGCCTTGGCTGGCGAAGGAGCAGGCCACGGGCAGACCAACGTAGCCCAGACCTATCACACCAATCACTGCGCTCCGATCACAGATCTTTGCTTCGAGCTCGCCCAGCAGAGGGTTCATAAGCTCCCACATTCGACAGTCGACCGAACCCGGCTCGACTCCAGCAACGCGAGCGCCAGCTTGACGACTCTCAGCCCCTCGGCGCCAGTGACGATCCCGTGTTCGTCTCCGCGTTCCACAGCCGCGAGAAACGCCGTGATCTCGCCGGCCAGCGGCTCACTCTTGGGAAACACAAAGCGGGTCATGGCGCCCTCGCTGACGCCCCGCAGGACCGTGAGCGCATTCCAGTCGGTCGTCGTCACCTCGCCGTTCTCGTAAAAGTAGAGATCCTGTGTGAGGTAGTCAGTGTGATACATGCCCGCCTCGCCCGTTACGTACAACTCGCGCAGTTTGGTCGGTGTCAGCCAGTTGGCCTCTACCAGCCCAAACGTGCCCGAAGCAAAGTGCAGAATTCCCAGCAGGAGGTCCTCGTGACTGTGCTGCAGCGTGGTAGCCGTCTCGGCATAGGCACGTGTAACGGGCTGGCCGATCAGGTGCCACATGATATCGATGTCATGCGTCGCCAGGTCGAACACCACTCCCGCGTCGACGATGCGACGAGGCAGGGGACTCAGTCTCCTGGCATGAATTTGGAATACCCTACCGAGTTCGCCGTTCATGAGCCGTTTTCGCAGCTCAACGATGGCCGGGTTGTAGCGCTCCACATGCCCGACCATGAGGAGCCTGCCAGCTGAACGAGCGGCGTCCACCATTTTTTCGGCGTGCTCGACCGTGAGCGCCATGGGCTTCTCGACCAGCACGTTGGAGCCCGCGCTAAGCGCATCGAGCACCACTTCACAATGCGCCGCCGTCGGGACAGCCACTGATACGACGTCCGGCCGCTCGCACTCGAGCATCTGTCGGTGGTCCACATACGCCTGGCAGTCGCTCAGTTGAGCGATTCGGCCAGCGGTGCCGGCATCGCAGTCCGCAACCGCCACCAACTCGGCGGATGCGAGCTCTCGATACACGCGCACGTGGTTGCGACCCATCGCACCGGCGCCCACAACGGCGGCGCGGACTATGGTCGCGGTTCCGGTCGGACCTGCGGCTTAGGGCGCAGTGACATGGTAGGTGGATTCTAGCGGTGCCTCTTGCCGATCTCCGGATCAGTACGATCTGCTGCGACTGGCCCCCGGCCCACATTTCCTCGTCGTCTCCGGGCGGCTACCCGAAATCGTCCGTCAGTGCGAGGCGCGTGGAATGTTAATTCACGACCGGCCGAGCAGCAGGCAACGGCCGCACCCTGCGATAGTTAGTCTTGTGGCATCACGCGTACTCGTCACCGGCGCGACGGGTTTCGTTGGAGCGCAGATCTGTCGGGTTCTAGTCCGTGAAGGCCACTCCATCATCGGCACCTATCACCGTCGCGAGCCTTCCTCCAGCCAGCCCTCCATGGAGTGGGTGCGGGCTGACCTGCGCACGCCGACTCTCCCGGTGGCGCTGCCGGCGGACATTACGGCTGTGGTTCATTTCGCCGCCGCGTTGCCGATCGACATACCCAGCACAGAGGCGTCGTCGGCCAACTTCGCTATCGACCGCAATGTGTTTGAGTTTGCAAACCGTAGCCGCATCCCAGTGATTTATGCCTCGGGCACAGCCGTCTACGGCCGCGTGGCGCAGCAAAGTACTGCTCTGACCCAGGAGAGCTCACCCGTGGATCCGCTGAGCCCGTACACGGCCGAGAAGGTGTGGGCGGAACGATACGGAATGGAGCTGGCAGCCACAACCGGGGCAGGGTTCACGGCTCTGCGGATATGCGCTCCGTACGGGCCGAAACAGGAGCGGCCTACGGTCATTGCCACGTTCGTGAAGCGCGCCATACACGGCGAGCGCCTGCTTTACCATGGAAGTGGCACGCGCGAGCAAATGTTCACGCATGTCGACGACGTAGCCGAGGCCGTAGCAGCCTGCATCCATCGTCCCACGACCGGGGTGTTCAACATCGCCGGAAAAGAGACGATTACTATGCGGGATCTGGCGCTCATGATTGCGGAGCTCGCGGGGCGGACCACAACCGAAGCCGTCGCGGCCTCCGGGGCGCCCGACCCCGAAGAAGGCTGCCGGGCGCGCTTTGATGTACGAGCTGCTGCCACTCGGCTTGACTGGACGCCGCGCGTGAGCTTATGGGTCGGACTGCAGGGATGCATCGCCGAGGCGCGCTCTGGTGATTAGCAAAATCGCAATCTTCTCCGACGCGCACGGCAACCCTCTAGGTTTCGAAGTCTGCCTACGTGCCGCCCGGCAGCTCGGCGCCGAGTCCTTCTTCTTTTTGGGGGATGCAGTCGGCTATATGCCCGGCGAATTAGCTGTTATGACCTTACTGGCGCAGAACGACGTCTCCCCTATACGAGGCAACCACGAGGCCATGCTGCTTCGGTCGGCCCCCCAGCCCGTCGAGCGGGAAGCGGTGTACAGGCTGGACGCCGCCCGGTCCCGGCTGACAGCCGAGGACATTGGACGCATCGCCACATGGCCACTTCAGCGCGCCCTCGACGTCGGGGGTCGAAAGGTGCTCCTTGTACACGGCTCGCCCACAGACCCGCTGCAGGGTTACGTCTATCCCGATTCCGACCTCAGCGGCTTCACGCCCAACTACGATGCCATCTTCATGGGCCACACACATCGTCCCTTCGTGCGCGCTGTGGAATCAACGCTCTTCGTGAATGTCGGATCGGTAGGTCTGCCACGGGACGACGGCAGCCTGGCCGCGTTTGCCGTGTACGATGTGACCGCCAATCGCGCTGAGATCATCAGGGTGCGTCTGGATATGGCAAAAGTGTTCAATGCCTACGGGGCCAGCTTGCACCCGAGCGTTCGCGAGTGCTTCGCTCGCCGCGCGCCAGACATAGTCGGCAGAGTGGTGTAGATTTGCCAGCCCAAATCGTCGTTATGGTCACCGGCGTTGGCGGCGGTGGTCACGGCATGCAGATCGTCAAGGCGTTGCGTTTGGGCCGGCAGCCCTACCGGATTATTGGAACCGACCTCAGTCCTGTGTCGTTCGGCAGAACGCTCGTCGACGATTTGGCCGTTCTGCCCCGCGCCGACGATCCGCACTACATTCCGGCGTTGTTGCAGCTCTGCCTCGACAAGAGCGTTCGCGTGCTGTTCCATGGTTCCGAACCGGAGCTTCACGCAATCAGCCGGAGTCGCGACCACTTCGAGAAAGCCGGCATAGTCCTGCCGCTCAACCCGCAGCAAGTGATCGAGACCTGTTCCGACAAAGTCCGGCTGGCTCGCACATTGGAACAGCTGGGGTTTCGCATCCCCAGATACATCCACGCCACCTGCCTGGACGACTTGAGCGATTTCGATTACTTCCCGGCCGTCCTTAAGCCGTCGATCTGTGGCGGCGGCTCGGCTGACGTCTACCTGGCTCAAAGCCGGGAAGAGCTGTTGGCCGCCGCGTTGCAGTTGCTGACCATGCACAAGGAATTCATCGTGCAGGAGTACGTCGGGACGCCAGATTCAGAGTACACGGTTGGCGTCCTGACGAACGCCGATGGGGCTATCGTCAACTCGATTGCCGTTCACCGGATGCTCGGGTCCGCGCTGTCCACCCGGCTCAAGGCGCCAAATCGAACTGAGCGCACCGAGCTCGGCCCCATATTGATGATCAGCAGTGGCGTCTCACAAGGCTACGTCGATCGTTTCCCCGAAGTCACCGGGCCCTGCGAACGCATCGCTTCAGCGTTGGGCGTTCGCGGCACGGTCAACATTCAGTGTCGTTACGTAAACGGCCGGGTCGTCACGTTCGAGATCAATCCGCGGTTTTCCGGGACGACCTCGGTGCGGGCCCTGGTCGGCTACAACGAGCCTGACATGATCATTCGGGAGCGGCTCCTTGGCCAGGCGCCTGAGCCCCGCTTTCCCTACCGCAGCGGATACGTCCTGCGGGAGCTTTCCGAAGCCTTTCTGGCGGGTGACGACTGAACACCGTCACCCGCACCTGGCAGCTCGGCGAGATCCCGTTTCACATCGGCCCTCGCGCCACTCCCAGCAACGGTCGTTTCCCCGACGTCCGGCCATTCGAGTTCACCCTGGACCATACGTTGGGCATCGTTCGCCAGGTCGAGAGCCCTGAGTTGACCGATCTGTTGAGGACCATCTATGCGCTGGGCTCGCAGATCGGCACGCCCATCGCGGAAGCCGGGCTGGGCCGAACGCTGGCCGATGATTTCGCCCGCTTCATTTTGGCGGCGGCGAACCGGTCGTTGGAGGGTGCGTCGGTTCTTGAGATCGGCTCGGGACGAGGCTACCTGCTGTGCGCTCTCCAGGAGCTAGGAGCCCAGGTGATGGGCGTAGAGCCAGGCCTGGCTTGCTCTCCTGAAGCCGAGGCCGCCGGAATCCCGGTCATGCACGAAGAGTTCGAGGCGTGTGACATTGAAGGGTCGTTCGATCTCGTCATCCACCATGGGGTGTTGGAACACGTGCCTGACCCCGTTCCCTTTCTGCGCAGACAGATGGGTCTGCTGAGGGAGGGCGGGGCAATCGTGGCGGCGGTCCCGGATTGCTCGGAGTTCGTTGCCCACGGCGACATATCGATGTTCGTTCACGAGCACTGGAGCTACTTCACCGAGCCATCAGTCGCAACCCTGGCCTCCGCCATCGGCGCTCGCTTATCCCTCGCCCGCAAGGCAGGAGTTGGCGGCGGGCTCTACTGTTCGTTTACGTCTTCGGCCTTCCCTGCAGGCGTAGAAGGGGGAGCCGGCGAAGCGGTAGAACTGGAGCAGTTTCCGGCGCGCGTCGATCGGGCCGTGGGTCGCTTCCGCGAGCTCGCAACCGAGTTGATCCAGAACCATGAATCATTCGGCGTCTTTTGCCCTGGCCGGTTTCTCAATTACTGCCTACTCGTAAGCAGCTGGCCGGCGGAGCTGCGTTTCTTCGACGATGATCCGACGCTTGCCGGCAAGTACTTCCCCCCACTGCCCTTTCCGGTGGAGACGCGAGACGCGCTTCTCGCGAAGCCCGTCGATACGCTCCTGATCATGTCGCGAGCGTTCGGCCACAGCATCCAGTCCTCCCTCCAAGATGAACCGGCTCTGGGAAGCACGCGTGTTGTTACGCTCGGTGAGTTGTTCTAGCGTCGACACTGCCGGACGTGAGACGCTTCACGTATTCGTCGACACCCAAGCGCCCCGGGATTGGGATGCGCTGATAAGGGACATGCCGGGGTCCAATCCATTTCAGACCACGGCCTGGGCGCGCTTTCAGGCAGCCTACATGCAGGCGCAGCCGCTGTTCTTGTCGGCGCGGGACCGAAGTGGCGCAGTAGAGGCCGCGTTACTCGCGCTGGCGACCGCGCCACGCCAAACGATATGGCTCGACCTGGCCGGGGGGGATTATGTCGCCAGCGCATTGAGGTGGGCGGTACCAAAGCTCACCTGGGTCGGTGGCCCGCTCGTCCGGGCGGAAGGGCAGACCATAGAGGCGGCCCAGCGTGTGGTTCGAGCCGCCTGGCGTTGGGTGCGGCGTCACCATGGCGCGGGCATTTTCGAGGTCACACTGCCGTTCGGCAGCCCCATCCAGGGTGAGGCTGCGGCGTTCCAGGAGTTGCGGCCCGTCGGCGCCCGCCACGCCACGCTGCTCGTCGACCTGCAAGTCGACGACGTGACCGCCGGGTTCCGGTCGTCTGCCCGAAAGGCATTGCGGCGAGCTGCAGAATTGGGGGTCCAGATCCGAGAGGTTAGAGACCACTCCGAGCTCTACGACTACTACGCCTTCGCTCGCAGCTCCCGCGCGGAAATGGGACTCGGCACGCATTCCATTCGCAATCTACTGCTGATGTGGGATTGTCTGCACCCGGCCGGCGAGCTCGCGCTGCTGCTGGCAGAACATGGCGGCCGAACCATCGCCAGCTTGGGGGTGTGGTGCTTTGGCGATGTGGCGGTGGAGTTCGCGGCCCTCCAATCACGGGGTGCTGCAGAGCAGAACCTGTTCGGCGGGGATGCCCTCAAACTCGAGGCGTTGCGTTGGGCCCAATGCAAGGGCGCGCGTTACTTCGATCTCGCCGGGGTTTCGGTGGAACCGGCAAACGCGAAGGAGCGGGGCATCAGACAGTTCAAGGAGAAATGGGGCGGCCAGTTGGTGAGCTATGAAAGCTTCACACGGCCCACGGGCTTGTACAGCCGCATTGGCCGGGCCCTCCACCACCTCGCGGCTTCAGGAGCGCCGGCGCGCAATCACTGAGATTCCCTCCAGGGCCACATTGAACCTGAGGACCTCAAGGCCATTCCCGTCCAGCCACCCCTGAACCTCCGCGGGGGTTTGCCGGTGACAATTGGCAGGACGATACCAGTCGAAGTTGACGTGGTTCATCTCGTCCAGGCTCCAATCCTCCCGATAGAAGGCTTTGCAGAAATACCAGTAGAACAACCGTTGGACGTCTATGCGCCCGGCCGGAATGCCGAGGACGGTGATTGGCCGCGACAGCTCGATCTCGGCGTGCAAATTTCCCAAAGCCATGCCCAGTTCAGTCAGGGGCTCGAGAGTGCGCCAGGCTTCGTCGTTGGTCATCTCGGCGATCTGGCTTCGAACGTAATCGTCTACGAATTCGCGAGCCGGCGCCTTCTTGCCGTAAACGTAGAACATGAAGATCCCACCTGGCCCGAGGCGTTTGGCAAGATGGGCTACCGATAGCTCGGGCGAATCGGTGTGGTGCAGCACGCCTTCGCAGAAGATGAAATCGAACTGCCCCAGCTCGGGCGGCAAGTCCAGGAGCGACGCCTGAATGAAATCGCCAGGAATCCCGCGCTCATGGAATCTTTGAGCCGCCACGTCCACGGACTCGGAGATATCAACGCCCAGGTACTCACAGTCCTTCAGGTTCGATCCAAACGCCAACAGAGCGCTCTGGCCCGAGCCGCAGCCCGCATCCAGGAAGCGACGGCCATCAATAAGGTCTTCCAGCTCGCCGTCCGTAAGGCCATAGCGCCCCAGAATCCACTCGCGCTGCATTGCCATCGCGGCGTCCGATTCGTATGTATCCCGCCGGGCCCATTTGTACCCAAAGCTGTCGGCGGTCTGCTGCTGAGTCTGGCTGAGTAGGCTCTTGTGCCGTGGTATGCCATTCCGGAACGCGAATTCGGGATTACGGCTGAGTATGTCTATGATCCTGGAGCGATCTCCCATGTTCACCTTTCCGGGTACAGCGTATCCGTAGCGTGGGACCGCTCGTACATCCAGTCGCGGCCTACCTGGCACGATACACAGACCCGAGCTCGTTCACTGTCGATGTTGGGTGCGGGCCTGGACAATACCGGAGCGCCGTGCGCGGCCGATACTTCGGCGTCGACGTCACCGTAGCTGAGTATCAAGCTGGCCTGCCGCGCACGCCCAACGTTCTGGGCGATGCCACTGCGATGCCTATGCTGGGCGAATGCTGTGACCTCGTCCTGTTCTCAAACGTGTTCTATTACTTCGGTGCTCCCGCGGCCGTCCTCACGGAAACACGGCGAGTGCTCATACAGGCGGCAGAGCCATAATTTTCGACTACACCGGCTCGACGTTGAGGAAGTTGAGAGACGCATACGCTCGCGCGGGGGTTCCGTGACGGCACACGTTCGGCAAGCCGGTGCTTGGAGCCGCCTATTGGAAGGTCACGGTTCAGGAACGTGGCGTTCGATTTGAAGTCCGAGTCGTTCAAATGGCACTGCCTGCGCCGGCTCATCCCTTCGCCCGTCCCTAACCGGCTGATCGACTCCTTGGAGGCCGGGAGCATCTTGCGTGGCATCAAGCCATGATGTCTGCGACGAGCCAGCAAGAATCGGCTGGCGCAGCGCGCCGCTATTTTAAAGATGCGGGAATCCTGGGACTCACCGAGATGGCGCTGCGGCTCAACGCCCTCGTCATCATTCCAGTGCTAACGAAGCATTTCGGCACGCAAAGTTACGGTATCTGGGCGCAGGTTTTCGTCCTTTCAGGCCTGCTTGCTCCTGCGCTGGCCTGGGGGCTTGACTCCGCCGCCGTGCGCTTTCTTTCCGGAGCCCCCGAAGATGAAATCCGCCATGGAATAGGAACGTGCCTGGCATTTGGGTGTGGCGCATGCCTGGTCGTGGGCCTGGCCGTGAGCTGGCTGGCGCCGCTGGTCGCCCAGGAACTGCTTGGTGGCGCCAATAATGCGGCCTTCCTGCCGTTTGCCATTGGGTTCACGGCGACGTCCCTCGTCTCCGCGTTCCTGCTGACATTTCTGCGCATCTTCGGCTGGATACGGCTCCTGGCAGTCATTCGGATAGTCAATGCGCTGCTCGACACCGTGGTGCCAGTCCTCGCGGTCATCCTCGGACTTGGACTGCTCACGCTGGTAGAGCTGTCCTTGGCCGCGGATGCCACGGTCGTCCTGGCTCTAGTGGCCATCGTCCATCTGCGCTTTGGGATCGGCAGGCCCAAGCTACCCCTCCTGAGGGAGATGCTTCGCTATGGGACGGTGCTGGTCCCGGCGGGTTACGGCATGGTGATTATGAACCTGAGCGATCGCCTCTTTCTCGCTCACTTCCGGACGATGGCGGAGGTTGGCATTTACTCGCTGGCCTACAGCCTAGGCTACCTCGGCACCACCTTCTTCTTCAATCCGCTGTGGGCGATGTACCCGGTGCGTGCGACGGAGCTCTATCGGGCCGGCGACCAAGGCGCCTTGCAGCGCCTGTTCGTCCTGTCGACGAAGGTGGCTGCCGGGCTGATGATTCCCACTATCGTCGGCTTGACAGCTCTGGGCCAACCCGTTTTGCAAGCGCTCGCAACCGTGGAGTTCGCCGCCGGCGCGCGGCTGGCCGGCCTCATCGCGCTGGCGTACACGTTTTCGATGTTCAGCTCCTACTTCAGCGTGTCACTGGGACTGCTCGGGAGGCAACACTGGCTGGCCGTGAGCATGGCTGGCGGCACGATCGTCGATCTGGCGCTCAACGCCCTTCTGATCCCCCGTTTCGGTATGGCCGGGGCAGCCTGGGCGACGTTGGCCGCCTTTTCCGTACAGCTCGCGCTGGAAGCCTGGCAGGGCAGCCGCGCAATCCGCCTGGTCCCGGACTGGGCCTTTATGATCAGGAGCGTGCTGGCCGCTGCGTGCATGGGGGCGGTGTTATGGCTCCTGCCGACGAGCGCGCGGGCGACGCTGTACCTCTCTATCCCCATTGGCGCGCTGTCCTATGTCGGCGCGCTGATAGCCCTGCGTGGCCTGGAAGCCAACGATCTTCGCGCCGCGCTTCAGGTCATAGGCCTTGATTCCGGACGCGCGGCGCGCTTCGTCAGGGCATTAGGCAGGTAGACCCTTGCGTGCACTCACGCCAGCTGGCGGCCAGCACGCCGGCCGCACCGTGGTGGTGGATGGCCGTTCGGTGTCCCTCGATGAAGTCCGGACCCTTTTCAACAACGGGGAACTCGGCGAGGCAGACGACAGAGAGCAGCTGGTCCTGGACGCGCTGCTCCAGCATGCGCCGGACGCGAGCCGGCTTCTCGACGCCGGATGCTACACGGGGCGATTCCTGAAGCAGGCCTCCGCCGTCCTGCCGAGCTGCCAGCTTTTCGGCATCGATAGCTCATTAGACCATGTCGTCATTTGCCACGCGCTGTATCCGGAGCTCGCGGATTTCACATCCCAAATGAGCGCTTATCGTCTCGGGTTCGCAGACGGCGTCTTCGATTGCGTCACCTTTCAGGAGGTGATCGAGCACCTCGACCGTCCCGTTGACGCGGTACGAGAAATCAACCGAGTACTACGATTGGGTGGTCTCCTGGTCCTCAGCACGCCCAACGCCAACGCGGCTGCGTGGCGCCTGATGCTGTCTTCATTGAAATCGCGGCTGTTGGGGCGAGGCGGGTACCGACCCGCGGGCAACGCCATTTACTTCGAAAATGTGCCCTGGAATCGCCATCTGTACTCCTGGACACCAGTCACGCTCAACACGCTGCTTCTTGTTAACGGCTTCGAGTACGTATCTCATTACTTCTTCCATGACAACGCACTTGGACGTGTATTGCCGGAATTGGGCGCCGGAATGGTATTCGTGGTACGCAAGGTGTGTACTTCCCCGCGGACTCTCGTTTGACAGCCACACCCCCTCTGAGGACGAGTGCCTCAGGCCAGGCCCGGTTAGAGCGTAGCCACCGAGCTGAGTACCTTCTCTCTACTGCGCGCCCTCGCGGATAGCATTCGTCAGGCCGCCACATGCCTGCTCGCCGCTTCTTGATTCTCGTCTCGGATCGGCTCTCTGAGATCGTTCGCAAGGGCGAAGTCGTCGAGCGCTTCTACAATCCCGGCAACCTCTTTCGCGACGTACATATCCTGCTCACCAACGACGACGAGCCCAATCCCGCCACGCTGCAACCCATGGTGGGCGATGCGCAGCTCCATCTGCACAATCTGCCTTCGCCGAGCTTTCGGCGCACGGTGGGCTGGCAGCGTCCCCTCCTCGAGAGCTGGCTTGCGGCAGGCGTTCGGCTTGCTGAGACGATTCAGCCAAACCTGATTCGCTGCTATGGGCTGTCCCTCAACGCGGTTCTGGCGGCGCATATCCGGCGAGCCACAGGCATCCCGAGCGTCGTCTCACTTCACGGCAACCCGGATGTCGACTACGGCCGGCTGGCTCGTACGCCTGTCGAAAAGCTCACTCACTGGCGGCTCGCTCAGCTGCAGGAGTCCGCGATCCAGGCGTTCGACCATGTCATCGCGGTGTATTCGCCCATAGTTCCCTACTGCGAATCGCGTCGGTTGCAGAGCTATTCGGTCATCTATAACGCCGTCGGGGTGGGCGCGCGTCCCAAGTCGGACTACCGGCTGGTCGGTGGCAAGCTGCGCTGCGTGTGCGTGGGTCGCCAGCAATCGCGCGAGAAGGACCAACGCGCCATCCTGCGCGCCCTCGCTATCGCGCCGAATACGGAGCTGACCCTCTTCGGGAACGGCGACCTGCATGACGAGCTGCAGCGCCTCAGCCAGGAGCTTGGCATCGCGAGCCGCGTCAGGTTCGAGCTGGGCACACCCAACCACCAGCTCATGCAGGAGCTTTGCGGGTTCGACGTCTACGTCTATAACTCCATTAATTTTGAGATCAGCAAGACGGTCATCGAGGCGGCGCTCATCGGCCTGCCCATTGTCTTGAACGAGCGCCAGCCACGCTTGGCCGACGAGCTGCAGCATGATTTCATCCTCAAAGTGCCGGACAGCCCGGAAGGCTACGCGGCTGGTCTGAGCCAGCTCGCTCGAGATGAGCAGATGCGGCGGCGCATGGGCCAGGAGGCCCGTGCATACGCGCGCTCGCACTGGTCCCCTGAAGCGAGCGAGGCTAAGGTGGCTGCCCTTTACCGCCAATTCCTGGCGTGAGCCCGCTGCTGCGGGTTGCGCACCGCCTCAGCCGCGCCGCGCCAGGCCTGGCGTGGCGGATCTATTCGGCGCGGGCAAGGGCCGCTGGCCTGCGAGGCGTGTACGTGATCCTGTCGTTCGATTGCGACACGCCGGAAGACGCTGAGGCTGCTGAAGCGCTGCACGATGCACTGGCCAGGCGCGCCATCAAGGCGACCTACGCTGTTCCTGGGGCAATGCTGCAGCAGGCGAAAGGCGTTTACTGCCGGCTGGCAGAGCGCGGAGCCGTGTTCATCAACCACGGGGCGAAGCCGCATACGGAGTTTCGCGACGGGCGGTACTGGAGCATCAACTTTTACGACCGCATGGCGCTGGCCGACGTGGCCACGGATATCCGCTCAGGCCATGAGATCGTAGCCGCGATTACTGGTCGGGCGCCCGATGGCTTTCGGGCGCCGCACTTCGGAACCTTCCAGCACTCTGCGCAGCTGGCCTATCAGCATCAGGTGCTGCGAGAGTTGGGGTATCGCTTCTCCACGTCCACGATACCTGCCTATGCCTTCCTTCATGGGCCGGTTTGGTGGAATCGCACGCTGCCCGAAGTGCCCGTGAGTGGCTCACTCGAGAGTCCGCTGGGCATCTTCGATTCCTGGACCTATGCCCGCTCACCGAAGGATCCGCGCGTAACCACAGACTACGAAGCAGGGTTCCGCGCAACCCTGTCGTTCCTGTTGGACAGCAACTTGCCGGCCGTGCTGAACTACTACGCCGACCCGAGCCATGTCTGGGATACCCCAGCCTTCCAGGGCGTGATGGACGTCCTTTCCGAGAGCGCTGTCAGGACGCTGCACTTCCGCGAGCTGCTCGATCTGGTCGGTCACCCGTGAGGATTCTGGCGCCGCATGCCAACGCGACCGTCCCTGCCCTCGGGCGTGTGCTGCTGGTACACCGGCCAGCGACCTATTACCCGCGCTGGGAACGGCTCGTCATCGGGCATGAGCTGGCCAGCGTCGAAGGCCCCGGCCCACGGACGTGGCTCAGCAAAGCTTTGACGTGGCCTTCGCGCGGACTTCGGTACCGCGCGAACCCGAGGCCGCTTCATTACTTGCTCGACCTCAGCAAGCAACTGCTGCCCGAGGCGTGGCATGTGCCGCCCTCATTGCTGTTGGTGAGCGACCCAGACATGTCCAATGTCGAGCTCGCAGGCTTTGAGCACGTCTGGCGTTGCCAATCGGAAACCGGCGGGATTGATGCAGCGGTACAAGCCGGCATTCGCCAGGCCGGCTTCGGCGCGCTCGTCCTCCTATACGCCGACGCGATCGGGCTGTCCTGGACGAGGTTGGAGCAGCAGCTCTCTGGCATGGGCATCACGAAGCTCGTGATCACCGGTCGCCGGCGCATGTTTGTCCATGACCGCGAAAGCGCACGCCCATTGGGGCTGCGCCGGCTTGCTCAGCGGCTGTGGCTCAGTGAGCTGCTGCTCGCCCCAGCAACAGCCCTCCTGGGCTTCGTCCTGGCTCTAGTGGACGTCCTCGACCGGCGTGCGGCAACACGGGTGGGCGAGTGAGCTCGAATACGGAGCAGCGGGTTCGACATTGGTGGGCGCGGCACCCCATGACCTACGGGGAAGTCCATGGAGACCTCCACTACCTTGCCAACGGGACCACTGTCCGCCCCAAAATGGGCAGCCGGGAGTTCTTCGAGCAGGCTGACAGCGTGTTCTACCGTTGGAACGCCGCGCTCCACACCCCAGAAGCGCCCTTCGGGCGGATATACGACTACGAGCAGTATCGGGGCAAGTCCGTCCTGGAAATTGGCTGCGGCATGGGTTGCATGGCGATGAACTGGGCTCAGCGCGGCGCTCACATCATCGCAGCAGACCTGAATCCGCTCGCGGTAGAGCAGACCCGCCGGCGGTTCCGGCTGTTCGGCCTTCGCGGGGAGGTCCTGGAGGCCGATGCACGCCGTCTGCCCTTCGCCGATGAAGCGTTCAGCTTCGTCTATTCATGGGGTGTGCTGCACCACTCGCCTCGAATCGAGGACAGCATCGCCGAGTGCCGCCGCGTGCTGAAGCGCGGCGGCAGGCTCGGGATCATGCTCTATAACCGGCGGTCGCTCCTCTACCGCTACCTCGTGGAGCACGTCGAGGGGCGCTTGAATATGGAACGCGCCTTCCTCACGCCGCTTGAGCTCGCCAGCCGCTACACAGATGGCCATCGTCACGAAGGGAATCCCCACACCTGGCCGGTGACAACCCGCGAAGCCCGGGCGCTGCTGTCCGCGTTCGAGGATGTGCACGTGCGCGTCCTCGGCTCAGATGTGCGAGACGTCCTCAATACGATGTGCCCTTTGTTGGGGGACCTCCTGCCTCGCAGAGGCCTGGAAGCGCTGGCGCGGCGCTGGGGCTGGAGCCTGTGGATTACAGCTGCAAGACCGTGAGCTCGGTGACTGGATAGTCCATGTGCGGCATAGCAGGGTTCTGGGCCCCTGGTCTGCGCGACGGCGACAAGGTGCTGCGCGCCATGGCGGACGCCCTGGTGCATCGAGGCCCGGACGACGAAGGGTACCTGCGCGACGGCGATGTCGGCCTCGCCGTTAGGCGGCTGAGCATCATCGACGTCTGCGGCGGGCACCAGCCGATCAGCTCGGCTGATGGACGCTGCAGCATTGCGTTCAACGGTGAGCTCTACAACTTTCGAGAATTAGGGAACGAGCTGCGAAGGGAAGGTTACCGCTTCGCCACGGCCTCCGACACGGAGGTGGTCCTCGCCGCCTACGAGCGTGATGGACGCGCCGCGCTCGACACCTTCAACGGCATGTTTGGCCTGGCGATATGGGATGCCCGCGAGCAGCGGCTTTTCCTCGCACGGGACCGTCTGGGCATCAAGCCTCTGTACTATTTCTACGACGGCGGCCGGTTCTTATTCGCATCGGAGATCAAGGCGCTCCTGGCTTCAGGTCTGGTGTCGCGCGAGCTCAACCCGCGGGCGCTGTGGGACTATCTCACGTTCCGCTACGTTCCCCAGTACGAGACCATTTGGCGCCACGTGCATAAGCTGCCGGCCGGACATTTCCTGGTGATCGAGAATCCCACCGCGACGCCCCAGCCTCAGGCCTACTGGGACATCCCTTACGAGCTCGGCTCCTGTGAGGTCTCGCCACAGGAAGCGGTCGAGGAATTTCAGGCGCTGTTCACGGATGCCGTGCGAAGCCATCTGGTCGCGGATGTCCCTGTGGGGCTCTTATTGAGCGGCGGGATCGACTCGAGCGCCGTCGCGGCAGCGGTCGCGGAGGCTCACGTCGGACCAATGCACTCGTTCTCGGTCGCGTTCGATGGTGATGGTCCCCACGACGAGCGGCCGTTCGCACGCGAGGTTGCGTCCAGCTTGGGTTTCGAACACCACGAGGTCGTCATCGATCGACGGCAGTTCTGTGAGTTCTTGCCCAAACTGGTGCATTTCACTGACGAGCCCCTGGCGGATCTTGCGTGCGTGCCGCTGCACTACGTCTCCGAGCTGGCGCGCGGGGCCGTGAAGGTCGTCCTCTCTGGTGAAGGCAGCGATGAGATATTTGGCGGTTACAACTTCGACACGATCGTGCGCAACTGGGCCATCTTGGACCGGCTGCAGCAGCTGCCTCTCGCCGCCTCCACGCTCCGCCGCCTGCAGGCGCTGCCCGGCGAAGGCTGGATCCGGCGAGCCGCCGGGCGTTTGGCGCCCGCTCCGTCCGAGCGGGCAGCCTCATTTTCAGTCGGCATGACGAACTACCTCGACTCGGCTCACAAGCGGCGCCTGTGGCCGGACGCGCCGGAATGTCCGGATTCGCTTGCCGAAGCCGTACGCGCGCTCAGGAACCCTCCGTCGCATCGGCCGCTGCACCAGGCGCTGTACGGCTACTGCCAATCGTGGCTCGTCGAAGACCTGCTCATGAAGGCAGACCGCATGACCATGGCCAGCTCGATCGAACTGCGGGTGCCCTTTCTGGATCACCGGCTCGTGGAGTGGGCGGCGAGGCGACCGGAGTGGGTCAAAGTGAGGCGCATCGGCGGTCGCTACGTCACCAAATGGGTCGTGCGGGAGTACAGCCGGCGTTCCGTTCCGGCGCGGATACTGGCGCGCCCCAAGATGGGCTTTCCCGTACCAGCATACGGCTGGCTCGCCGACAGCCTTGGCGGCTGGGCCTCAGATACGCTGTTAGCGCCAGCCGCCTACGTGTCTCGCTGGTTCGACGGCGCGGTAGTCCGCGAAGAGCTCCGCCAAGCCTGCAGCGCCGCCAGTTGGCAGCATCAAGCGCGTATCTGGAACCTGTTGATCCTGGAATTGTGGGCTCGGGAGTGGAAGCCGGCCTGAAACGGCTGCTGGCAATTACCTGGTCGGCCCCGCCCCTGCTCGTCCCGCGAGCCGTTCAGGTCCAGCGCACCTTACACTATCTCTCCCGAGATCACGGTTGGCAGGTACATCTCCTAACGGTCACACCCGCCAGCGTGGCCACCGTCTGCCCTCTGGATTACAGCCTCGAGTCTCTCTACCCCTCGCCCGAGAGGACGATTCAGGTGGCTTCGCCCGAAAGCCGGATGGCGCTTCGGCTGCTCTGGCGAGCCTTTCCGGCGTTAGCCCAGCTTCCGGACCGGCAGCGCCTGTGGGCTGAGCGGGCCGCACGCCGTGTTCGTTCGCTTGCGCAGACGGAGTTCGCGGCAGTGCTCACGTTCAGCCACCCCCTGTCCAGCCACTTGGTAGGGCTCGCGGCGAAGAGGGCACTCGGGTTGCCATGGATCGCACATTTCAGCGATCCGTGGACTGGCAATCCCTTTGCCCCCGCGGCGAGTGCAGTGGTCAGGGGCGTGAACGCGCGCCTCGAGCGACAAGTCCTCGGTGCCGCGGACCATGTCATTTTCGTCAACGAGCGCCTGCGCGACTTGACGTTCGCCGAAATGCCTGAAGCACCGCAAGCGAAGGTCACCGTTATCCCGCAGGGCTTCGATCCGACGTTGACGCCCGCCGGCTCGTCCCGCGCGCGCGACGGGCGGCTCACACTGCGCTACACCGGGCACCTCTACGGCCCCCGCTCGCCCGCTGGCTTGGTCGAGGCGCTCACGCGCTTGAGCTCCGACGAGACAGCGAGCCTCAGGGTATCGCTGGTTGGCCGCATCGAGGCCGAGCACATGGAGCGCCTGCGGGACATAGTGCGTCTGGGCCTCGTGGACATCGAGGAGCCCGTTCCCTATACAGCGAGCCTCGAGCGTCTCGCCGAGGCAGATTGCCTGCTGGTTCTCGACGCGGCAAGCAAGGATCCCAGTCCATTTCTGCCCAGCAAACTTGTCGATTATCTGGCCTTCGGCAAACCCATCGTGGGCCTTACCCCTCTGGAAGGGGCTTCCGCTGACCTGCTGCGGCGGCTTGGCTGCACGGTCACGGCGCCAGACGATCCGGCCAGCATCGCGGCGGCGCTGCGGGAGCTTATCGCCGCCTGGAGATCGGGTGCGCTGGCTCCTGGCGCAGGATTCCAGGAAGTGGCCGGATCGTATGACATCCGGCGTACCACCGCCCAACTAGCGAGAGTGCTCGAGAGCTTCCTGCCGCTGCCTGGCTGCAGTCCGTGAGCGGGATTATCTATTCGATGGCGTTCGGCATTGAGCGAAGGTTTCGAGTGGAATATCTATGGCGGCGCCGCAGTCGGGGCAACACATATGCGCGGCCTGGCCCAAGGTGTTCTCCAAGCGCAGGGTGGAACCGCAGCGGCAAACAAACCCGCGCAGCCGCGCCGGGTTTCCATAGACGAGCCCATGGGCGGGTACGTCCTTGGTGACGACGGAACCAGCGCCCACCATGGCGTATTCACCAACACAGACGCCACCCAGCACGATTGTTCCTGCTCCGATAGAGGCGCCACGATGGACTAAGCCCTGTTCCAGCTGCCAATCGGCATCCACCTTTAGGGAGCCATCCACGTTAATCGCTCGAGGCCTCTTGTCGTTGAGCAGCAGGACTCGCGGGCCCAGAAAAACGCCATCTCCAAGACGGAACCCGTGGTACACGGTCGCACCGTTCTGGAGCTTGCAGCGCGCGCCAATGGTGACGTGCCTATCGATGTATACGTCTTTGCCGAGAATGCATTCGTCACCAACGACGGCGCCTTCTCGGACATGCGCGTGATGCCAGATGCGTGTCCCCCGACCGATCCCGGCGCTCGCGGCAACATCAGCGGTAGGGTGGACCCATGGCGAGTCCGCATCGAGCTCGGACTCCCGTGGCGGCACTGAAGGATTGTAGTCCGCGTTGATACTTCCCGGGATGCGCGTCCCATGGGCTTGAACAGCCACATAGCAGTACACCCGGTCACCGCCCACTATCTCCAATGCTGCACCAGCTCCCAAACAACGACACTCGAGGTCGGTTGCGGGCCCGGGCAGCACCGCCGTGCCGTTCGTGGCCGCTATGTCGGCTTGGACGTCACCGACGAGACATACGGGCCGGGGACGCCTCGTCTGCCGGATGTGCTGGGGCAGGCCCGTGCTCTACCCTTTCCGCACAGCCAGTTTGATGTCGTGCTGTTTTCGAACGTCTTTTACTACTTCGAGGAGGCGGGGCTCGTCCTGCAGGAGGCTCACCGCGTCCTGAAACCAAGCGGACGCCTCCTAATCTTCGATTACACTCAGCGGGTACTGCGGCGGCTCAGGCGTGACTACGCGTTAACTGGCCAGCAGGCCATGGCCCATGTGCGCAGGGCAGCGGAGTGGCCATCGCTGGTTCGGGCCGCTGGGTTTCGGGATGTTCGGGTGGATCTGAAGTCGTTGTCTTTGAAATGGAGACTGCTGCGGCACGCGCTTAGCGCCCAGGCGTGCCAGCGGATCATTGACCGGCTCGAGGCGGGCATCGTCATTCAAGGCGTGCGAGCTGACCCTTGAGCGTGGATTCGTCGGAGGAAGCGGAGGTAAGACGAAGCTCTGCGCGGATCTTTCTCATCGATGGCCAATCCATGACCGTCGACGAGGTGCGAAGCGCATTCCGGCGTAGCGAGCTCCAGGATCGCGAGCGTCTCGTACTCGACATCGTGCGGTCCAATGCTCCCCCGAGCTGCCGGCTGCTCGATGTGGGATGCTATGTCGGTCACTTCCTGGAACACCTCAGGCGTTGCCGGCCCGACATGCGCCTTACCGGCGTGGACGCGTCGATGGACCATCTGGCCGCCTCTCGGGTCGTGTTCGACCTTGATGCGGCCGTGAGCCAGACGAGCGTTTACCAACTCGCCTTTGCGGACGAGGCGTTCGACTGCGTGACCTTCCAGGAGGTAATAGAGCACCTGGACCGACCCGTGGACGCGGTGCGCGAGATCAATCGCGTACTGCGGCCCGGAGGGCTGCTGGTCCTGAGTACGCCGAATGCCAACGGGGGCGCGTGGCGCCTCATCCTCTCGTCGCTGAAATCTCGGCTGACGGGCGGGCCCGGGTACCATGCGGCCGGCAATGCCATCTACTTTGAGAGCTCGCCCTGGAACCGCCATATCTTTGCCTGGACGCCAACCACCCTCAACACGCTGCTACTGGTGAACGGGTTCGAATACGTGGCCCACCGCTTTTTCACTGAGAACGCGCTGGAGCGATTGCTGCCACAGATCGCGGCCGGCATGGTGTTCATTACACGCAAGGCCGGTCGCTCGCCGGTGACCCTCGTTTGAAGGCGCTACTCGCTGGGAAGGAGCGGCGCGCCGTACTGCTGTCCGTGCTCCTGGCGCTGGTTGCCCGCCTGGGATACCTGCTGATCTCTGGCCGGCTGTTCCACCCGGAGACCTGGGAATACGAGAGCATTGCCCTCTCCATCCTGGCCGGCCAGGGAGCGCGCTACGAGCACAATGGCGCCGTCTTCATGGCTTTCAGCACAAGCGCGCTCTACCCGTTCCTGAATGCCGCCGTCTACTGGTTGACAGCCCACAGCCAAACCGCGATGGCTCTCGTGCAAGTCGCATTGTCCACGCTCACCGTCTGGCTCGTGGTAGGCATCGGAACGCGCGCAGTCGGCCTTGCCGCGGCCGTAACAGCCGGAGTGCTTTACGCGCTGCATGGTCCTTCCCTGGTGTATGTGGGCAAGCTGCACCCGCTTGTGCTCGACACCCTATTCACGGCGCTCGTCCTGTTCGGGACGGTGCTGCTGCGGGAGCGCCGTTCAGCCAGCGCTGCTGCTTTCGCCGGACTCATGTTCGGCCTGGGAATTCTCACGCGCCCGTCTCTGCTGGTGCTGCTACCGCTGGCCCTCGGTTGGGCGCTGTGGCGACGGTTCGACGCGCGATCGCTCGCCCGGGCTGGGGTGGTCGTCGTCATCGCCACGGCCGTCCTGCTGCCCTGGACCCTCCGCAACGTCGCCGTGCTGGGTGCGCCAGTGTTCGTGGCCTCTACCTCGGCTGAGAATCTGTGGATAGGCAACAACCCGGCGGCAACCGGTGGATCCTTGACGCCGCAGGGTGAAGTCGTGGTTCAGCTGGCCAGCCCGCAACTCCAGGCCGCAATCAGCCAGGCCGACGAGATGGGTCGCTACCGCCTCTACGAGCGCAGCGCACTCGAGTACATAGCAGCCGATCCAACCGGGTTCTTGAAGCGCACGGCGGACAAGCTGCTGTACTTCTGGTGGTTCAATCCAGCCTCCGGGCTGGAGTACCCGGCCCGTTGGATCGCCATCTATCGCGTGCTGTACACGCTCTACCTGCTGACGGCTCTGGTGGGCGTCTGGAGCGTCGCCAGGAGCGGCACTGGCCGAGAAAAGGGACTCGCCATCCTCCTGATCGGATCAATGGCTTTGCTGTCGGTCGGCCAGAGCGTCTTCTATGTGGAGGAACGCCATCGCTGGCTTATCGAGCCGTTCCTGCTGCTGTACTCCGGGCGAGGTTGTGTCGTGATGTTCAGGCTCGTCCAGCGATCCATGTTTGGTCGCTTGGCGCTCGGCGCCGCCGCTATAGCTCCGAGCCGGAACTGAGCGAGCCGATGCTGGACCTGGTATTGACAGGCGTTTACACGCTCGTACTCCGTTCCTGAAGTAACACGAGCGCTGGCCGGTCGTTGTGCCAGTTGGCCCGAGCAGTCGAGATCAGCGGGCCGGAGGTGCACTGATTGGCGCAATCTGAACGGCCGCCCTTGACGCTGAATGACGAGGAGCGCCGCATCCTGGAGGCCGTGGCCCGCTCGCGCATGGTGCCCGCGGCCAAGCAGGAGCGAGCCCGCATCCTGCTGGCGTACGGCGAGGGTATGTCCAGCGCCGAGATTGTGCGTAGCGTGCAGACGACCTACGACAAGGTCAGGCGCTGCCTGAACCGCGTCCCGCTGGTTGGGCCTGTGGCGGCCTTGAACGACCGGCCACGCCGCGGTCGCAAGACGACCATCACCGCCGCAGCGCGCGCCTGGCTGGTAGCGCTGGCCTGCCAGAAACCGACCGACCTTGGCTACAGCTATGAACAGTGGACCATGCGGCTGTTGGCGCGGCATGTTCGTGGCCACGCTGTGACAGCCGGCCATCCTAGCTTGCAGTCGGCGGTGCCGGCGACGGTGTGGCGCATCCTGTCGAGCAACAAGGTGCAGCCGCACCGGATGCGCTACTACCTGGAACGACGTGACCCCGAGTTTGAGCGCAAGATGGTCGAGGTGCTGCACGTCTACAAGGAGGTCGAGCTGCTGCGGGAGACGAGCCCGCGGGGGGACGAGCACCTCGTGGTGCTGTCCGTGGATGAGAAGCCGGGCTTGCAGGCGATTGGCACGACCGCGCCGGACCGCCCGCCGATTCCCGGCAGCCATCCGGCTTGGACGCGCGATCATGAGTACGTCCGCCACGGCACGATGTCGCTGCTGGCGGCCATCGACTTGCTGGATGGGCAGGTGCTGGGTCATCTGGTCGAGCGGCACACCAGCGCCGCCTTTATCGACTTCCTCAGAGCGCTCGATGCCCGCTATCCCGCCGACACGACCATCCGCCTGGTCCTGGACAATCACTCGATTCACACCTCGCGTGAGACGACCGCCTACCTGGATTCGCGGCCCGGCCGCTTCGATTTGGTGTTCACCCCCAAACACGGCTCCTGGCTGAACTTGATCGAATCGTTCTTCGGCAAGATGGCCAGGACAGTGCTGCGCGGCATGCGGGTGTCTTCCAAGGAGGAGCTCGAGCAGCGCCTGGAGCTGTACTTCGAGGAACTCAATCGCGAACCCGTCATCTTCCGCTGGACCTACCAACTCGACGAACTCGCCGTCGCCTGACCATGCAAGCAGAAATTCGGGATCACTGCATTAGTTGCGACCTTCGCACTGGCCTGGGCCGTGTTCAAGCTCGTTGTCGAACATGGAGGCCGCTCTTCGGGCGACTGACCGGCGCCCCGGCTCGGTGATCAGCTGTCTCGTCTCAGAGTGCTTACAGCGGCGTCCGCTTTCGGACTTCGATCTCGAGGCGCCGCAGAGGCATCTGCTCGTCGGTTCGAAGCACGTCCGGCAGTGGCTGCAGGTCCCGTATCAAGGTGGGGTAGGAAAGGCCGTCACCGTTGGGCGGGTTCGACAGGTGAGCCAGCAACTCGGGATCCTGGCGCAGCGCAGCCAGGTTCAGCAGGCGTCCGTCGCCGTCGCGGAACGCCCGCTCCTCGCGCACGTCGAACAGGCTCCAGGCTCCGTTCACCTCCGCTGCAGCGAACGCGTACACCGCGCGGTGCCCCGCGTCGTAGCTGAACAGCAGCGCCGCGGGGATGCCGTCATAGGCCGCCAGAGTCGAGAACACATCGGCAGCTTGGTCGGGCTCGCCATAGCCCCGCACGACGATGTAGTACGGGTGGTCGTCCACCACCGGAAATCCCGCTGGCGTGGGCTGTACGTGATCGTGCGTCCAGCGGAGGAGAGCCATCAGCTCGTCTTCCGGAGCGGAAGCATTGCCAGTCGCCTCGCGGGCAACGGCACGCATCTGGATGTCACGGTCGACGAACGCAATCGCCTTCTGGTAGAGCGGGATGTGTCGTGTACTCACTTGGTAATTGATCCCTATGCGGGTCGTGGCCGGAAAGTTGGCCACTGCGACCAGGCAGCCGATCGCCGCCGCCAGCGCGAGCCAGCGCCAACCAGCTTTGATGCAACGAACCAACATGATCCTGAAAGATGGGGCTTGCCCCTGTAAGATCGAGCCCATGTGCGCGGCCGAAAGCCTAACGCCTTGCGCATAGCACACGTTATCGACCAGTTGAGCGTTGGCGGTGCCCAGCTGGTGCTGCTGGCAAACCTCGAAGCGTTGGACCCGGCTCAGTTCGAAAGCGCCGTCTATTACCTTCATCCATTTCACGATCTCGCGGAACGCGTCCACCAGCTCGGCATATCCACCGTCTGCCTGAACGCCCGCAACTCGCGCGACTTTCCGCGGGCCACCCTGCAGCTCTGGACTGCTTTCCGAAAGTGGCGCCCGGACGTTGTCCATACCCAGGTGTTCGGCGCGGACGTGTGCGGTAGGCTGGCAGGCAGGCTCGCCGGGGTTCCGGCAATCGTGAGCTCCTTTACCGGGGCCGTGTTCGAGCGGCGAAACAACGCCCGGCTTGGCTACCTGCAAAACCTCATGCAGCGGGCGACCTACCGGCTATCCGGCGCGCAAATCATCGCGCTGACGGACTCGGTTGCCCGCGATGTGCAGCGCGATCTCGGTGCTCCCGACCCCGTTGTCATACCCCAGCTTCCGTTCGATCGGAATCAATGGCGGCCCATCACCCTTCCCGAACGCGCGCAAGCGCGCGCTCGCTTGGAGATTGGAGCGGACTCCTTCGTATTCGGCTGCTTAGCACGTCTGCAGCCCCTAAAGGGCGTGGAATTCCTCCTGCGCGCCATCGCCCGGCTGCATCCATCCTTGCCGTCCGTCAACGGCATCGTCATTGGCGAAGGTCCGGATCGTGAGCGCCTGATGCGGCTGAGGGCCGAATTGCGCATCGGCGATATCGTTCAATTCACCGGCTGGCTGCCGGATCCGCGTTCCGCTTTGGCGGCGTGTGATGCGGTCGCGATTCCGTCGCTCTCCGAAGGTCTGCCCCTGGTCATGCTGCAAAGCATGTCGGCCGGCTTACCGTGCATCGCCTCGCGTGTCGGCGGTATTCCCGAACTGGCAGCAGACGGCGTCAACGCCTTATTGGTCCAGCCGGCCGACCCGGCGCAACTGGCGGATGCGATCCGGCGCCTGGCCACCGATGCGACGCTTCGCCAGCGCCTGCGCACAGGGGGAGCTGAGCTCGTGGGCAGACTTCCCTCAACCGCGCAGAACGCCAGGCGGCTAGAGGCCCTCTACAAGCACCCTGTGGCTAAACAGCGGGCGCGAGCCGCGCGCGGACAAAGTGCTCGATCAGCCGGAAGCTGACGAGCTGGGTCGCCTCCTCGTCGGTGAAACGGAAGCCGAACTCCTCTTCCAACGCCAGTATGAGCGTCAGCTGCTTCAACGAGTCCCACGCCTCCACCGTATCGATTGACGTCGAACCATCAATCTGCCCTGGATCGAGATCCAGCACTTCCGAAAGGACTGTTCGGACCCGCTCTGCAGGATCAATCATCCAGTCGAATGTCCTGCCGCTCGAACCAGGCTGGCGGGCTGAAGGGCAGCGCCGGCAGCGTCAGCCGCCATCTGGTGGCGCCCTGCTCACCGGCGTCGATCAGCGCGAAGCCGTGATCGGCCAAGAAGTCCTTCACTAGCCCGTTCTTGCCGGTGGGTACATAGCTGCCCCCGAGAGCGGCAGCGCCACGGGCGGCGCACCACCCGATAATGTGATGCAGGAACAGGCTTTCGAGCGATCGCCCGAACACTCGGCAGCTCATCAGGAACGTATCCAGCTCAGCTTCACCTTCATGCAATCGCACGATGGCAACTGCAACCAGCCCGCTATCGCCATATTTGTCGCTCAATTTGGCCGTAAAAACCCCTACTCGGTCGTCCCGTGCCAGCTCGGCTATCTCCGTTTCCGTGCGGCGCCTGGTCGTCAGATTGAATTGGTTCGTGCGCTGCGTCAGCTGCGCCACCCGCGGCACGTCGAAATCTGCAACGCGCTCAACGCATACCTCCATCTGGAGCGAACGGTAAAAATCCTCCAGCGAAACACTGCTCGCGAGCTCAGTTCGTCGCGCGGCCTCGGCGCGGTACATGCGTGTTCTCTGCCGGTCCTCGTCCGATAGATCGAGGCTGTCGAAGGCAGTCTGCCTTTGCAGAAACGCGGCGTATTCGCTCGGATTCGGGGGCAGCTCCCATACGGTCACTTCGGGGAGCTGGCTGCGGACTAAGGCCGCTTCGAAAGGACTGTCGTCGACGAACACCATGCTGTCCAGCCCGATGTTGAGTTCGCTGGCGAGCTCGCGAAGATTGGCCGCCTTGTCGTTCCAATTGACTCGGAACCCCGCCAGATGCTCCTCGCGCAAAACCATATGGGGATGCGTCCGGATCACGTCAAGCACGTCCACCTCGTCGTTCTTGCTGCAGAGAGCAACGATGACGCCTCGGCGCGAGAGGTTGACCACGGCCTCCTGCAGCGCCGTGTAGCACGAACCAGGGTAATCGCGGCCAAGTTGAATCCCCGCCGGGCCCTCCTCGCCCAGGACGCCACCCCACAACGTGTTGTCACAATCGAGGACCAGGCATTTTTTAATCGGGCCTCGAAAGGCGCGCAAATACTCCACATAGGTTTGCGCCAGCTCGACGAGGGCAGTTTTGGTATACGGCGCTTGCGACATCTGCCAGCCCCGCGGGTCCAGGCACTCGTCGTAGCCAACACGCGCAAATAGGTGGTCCAGGTCCAGCAGATAGGCGTCGGGGTACTGTTGCAGCCGCTCGGCCAGCTGGAGGTTCAGCCTTCGGACCCAGGTCAGCTGGCCGGCGGGTAAGTGTCCGTCCGCGAATCCGAGTGCTGGCGAGCAGGGCAGCTCAAACCCATTCACCAGGATGAGGCTTCGTACCTGTCTGCGAAGGGCAGCCACCAACGCTTCGATGCGGTCCCCGATGCCGGCTGCCTCGCGCTCCAGTTGCGCTGCATCGAAAGAGAGGAAGTCGTGCAGCAGCTTTGGCGCGAGGAGATCCAACCTGAAGGCCACGATCACCGCATCGGGCCCGAATGCATACAGCGGGCTGCCTGCCGTGAGCGCCTGCGCATGGGCGTCGTCATAGCCTGACATGAATGTTGCCGGCCGCCAGCCAGCCTGCCAGGCGCCAACTTCGAGGACCGGCAGCAGCGGCTCGAGGGTGAAGTTGCGCAGCAGCGCAAATCGCGTCTCGGACAGCCCGCTCGTCATTTCGCGGGGCAAGGCTGCCAATCGCTGAGCGGCCGTCCCGTACCGTGCCAGGGTGGGCTTGGCGCGCACCCAGGCAAGCAAGCGCTCCACCGTATCCGCTGGACGCGGAGCGACCTCCGGGCTGGCTACGCTCATTGGCCGCTCCGCTCGCCGAGGAGCCGAGCCTCGAGCTCGGCAACGCTCGGCCGCAATCTGCTGCCTACGACCCGCGCCGGGCTGCCGCCGACAATGCTGTAGGGCTCCACCAGCCCGGACACAACCGCTCCCGCCATCACGATGGCGCCGTCTCCGAGTTGCGTGCCTGGCAGGATCACTGCGTTTGCGCCGACCCAAACATCGTTGCCGATGCGCACGCCACGCCGCCGCTGATCCATCGCTTGGTCGCGCATGGGGATGTCAGTTCGCTTGGTGCCGTGATTTGCGGCAATGATCGATACAAACTGACTGATGAGGCAATTATCGCCAATTTCTATGTCCCCGCTGCCTGCGCGAATGTTGTTGAACTCGGCGATATTGGTGCGCCGGCCTATGGTCAGGCTGCTCGGCCGCGGCGCTTCGCCCGGACCTGTGTAGGTGCCGGCGGCCAGCAACGTGTAGGCGCCCACCGTGGATCCTTGGCCGATGCTGATGCGGCAACCGGGCTGACGGTCCACGAGAACGGTCTCGACGAGGTAGCCGGCCTGGATCTGCTGCCGGTTCTGGAAGTCCACCCAGGCCCGGCGCAGATGCACTACGGCACGATACAGCAGAAAGCCTGGGAACGTGCGCGCCAGACCCGCGCCTGCGCGGAGCGACATCAGTCGCTTGCGGTGCCGGCTTCGTCCGGGAGCAGTTGCGGCCGCATCTGCTCGAACTCCGCGTTTGCGCGCTCGTAGTCTTCGCGGCGACCGATGTCCAGCCAGTAGCAATCCGTCTCGTAGCACAGCACCCGCTCGCCCTGGGCCAGTAGGCGTAAGACAAGGTCGGGGAAGTCCAACCGTTCATTGCGACGAATGGCTGTAAGCGCATGGCGGGAATAGACGTTTATGCCCATGCTGCAGCGATAGTTCAGCTCGGGCTTTTCTGTGTAGCCAACCACGGTCCCGTCGCCCTTCACTTCCAGCACACCAAGATCGATCTGCAGCTGGCGAACTCGGCTGGCGAGCGTTAGAGCCGGTCGCTCGCGCTCGTGGAAGGCCATGAGCTCGGCGAGGTTCAGCGTCGTAAGAATGTCGCCGTTCACCACCACCAGATCTTCGTCATCCCCAAGGTCGTCGAGCAACCCCAGCGCCCCTGCCGTCCCAAGTGGCTCGCGTTCACGCACATACCGAATATCCAACCCCGGCACCCCGCCTTTGGCCAGGAAGTAGGCTTCGATGAGCTCGGCCAGATGCCCCACCGAAATGACCACCGACTCAATGCCATACCAGCGCAGCTGGCGCAACACGATTTCGATGATGGGCATATCGCCCAGCGGGACCAACGGCTTAGGAAAGGACACCGTGTACGGCAGCAGACGCCGGCCCTGACCTCCGGCGAGGACTACTGCGCGCATGGCCGAGTCAAACGGCGTATTCGCTCGTTCGGTAACGGACCAGGTTGTCTCGGATCCATGCAATCGTCTCCTGCAAGCCGTCCCGCAAAGGCACCTGCGCTCGCCAACCGCAGCGCTCGCGGCATTTGCGCGTGTCGGCCACCAGACGCTCCACCTCGCTCGCGTTCGGTCGCTTACGCCGTTCTTCCTCCTGGACCCGCAAGCGGCGGCCGAGCAACTCGGCCACCAGCTCCACGAGCCTGCCAACCGAGATCTCCTCACCGGTTCCCAGGTTGAACACTTCGCCGGCGGCTTCCGGGTAGGCAGCCACCGCCAGGAATCCCGCGGCGGTATCGCGGACGAACGTCAAATCGCGCGTCGGCCTCGTCGAGCCGAGTGTCACGATTTCGGAGGTCAGCGCCTGGCTGACGATAGTCGGTATCACGGCCCGGGCAGACTGACGCGGACCAAACGTGTTGAACGGTCTCACGACGGTTACGGGCAGCCCATAGGTTCGGTGGAAGCTCAACGCCAGCTGATCGGCGGCGATCTTACTGGCGGCATAGGGCGACTGAGCCTTCAGGGGATGCGTCTCGTCCATGGGCACACGCTCAGCCGAGCCATACACCTCGCTTGTGGATGTCTGGACAACCCGGGCAACGTCGTTGGCACGGGCCGCCTCCAGCACGTTCAGCGTGCCCAGGACGTTCGTCTGCACAACGTCACGTGGCCCAACGAAGGAGTATGGGATCCCGATCAGCGCGCCGAGGTGGAAAATGCAATCGACTCCGGAACTGACACGACGCACATGGTCCGAATCCCGCAGGTCACCGAAGACGACGTCCACCTGGCTCAACACGTCAGGCGCTACCTGGCTCAACAGCGCCATGTCTCCCCGCGAGTTGTAGTGCAAAAAGGCCCGCACAGAGGCGCCCGCTCGGACGAGCGCCTCTGTGAGATGACTGCCAATGAAACCACCCGCGCCAGTCACCAGGACCATGCGACCGCGCCAGTCGGCCATCAATTCATCGCGCTTTCCGTTGCCAACTCCTGCCGCCAGTAGTCAAGCGTAGCCTCGACTGTTTGCTCGATGGAGTAGCAAGGGGTCCACCCGGCAGTTTGCCGTATCAGGGTAGCGTCGCAGCGAGTCTCAGCCACGTCATTGACCCGCACAAGTGCCGGGTCTCGCTTGAAGGAAACCGCGGTCCGCGCGCGCGAAGAAAGCAGATTCGCGAGCTGCTGGCCGGAGTACGAAACTCCGCTGCCGACATTGTACACGACGCCAGGTTGGCCGCATTCGAGGGCTAGAAAGTAAGCGCGGACGATGTCCCGCACATCCGTATAGTCGCGCCACGTGGTCAGATCACCCACCCGAATCTCCGGGGACCCGCCACGTTCTGCGCTCGCGATCTGCCGCGCGATATTCGCAGCAAGCGATCCGCCCAGCTGGCCCGGCCCGATGTAATTGAACGTCCGAACGCACACAATCCAGAGCCCCGCCATGCGTGCGTATTGGAGTGCCAGCGTTTCCTGCAGCACTTTGGAGCGGCCATACCTGTTGATGGGGTGCATCGGCGCCGACTCCGGCGTGGGGAGCGTCTCCTGTGGGCCATATTGCGCATCTGAGCCCACCACCAGTACCCGAGCGAGCGGGGACGCTTCCTTGACCGCCTCAAGCAACGCTACCACTCCACCGACGTTGGTCCGGAAAACGCGCGGGTGCCGCGGATTTGTAATCGCGGCCAAATGGAAGACATATCCCGGGGAGACTTTGCGCAGCAGCGACCGAAGCTGCTGAAACGACTCCACGTTCGCGTACACGAAATCGGCCTGCTCGGGTCCGGGAGACTTCTTGTGAGTCGTCCCAACGGCCGCCCAGCCGCCGGCCGCCAGATGGCGCATAAGGTGCCGCCCGGCGAAACCCGCGGCGCCTGTTACGAGGGCAACACGAGAGTCAGCCAGTGCCGGCCAGCCGGTGCTTGAGATGCTGGAGCTTGAACACGACCGCCGGTCGTAAGCTGGCCAGCAGGTACATTTTGGCGACCTTCCGCCGGTTGAACCCGTAAGTCCAGGCGAGGCAGGCGTAACGCCGTGCCGCTGCGGGATCGCGATCCCAAAACAGGGCCGCTGTCGTGGCATCGAAGAAGGCGCGCGCCCGGGCGCGCTGGACGAGCCGCGCGTACGCCGGTGTCGGCTCGAAGTCTTGCCAGCTGTCGTAAATGTCCAGCAACTCCTGGAGCGCCGTGGCATATTGCCGGCTGGATTGCCCCGGATAGTAGCGGTAGCTGGCGAGCGGTTCCGGCACGCGATCGATCTCGTGCCGCGCTGCGATGCGCAGCCACATGTCGTAGTCCTCGGTGATCTTCAGCGGCCGAAAACCACCTGCCGCCTCAATCACGTGTCTGGGCGCCACCGCCGTCAGCACGCCGACGAAGTTGCACGCCAGCAAATCGCGGAACACCATCCCACGTGGCAGATCATGGGAGTCCGAACCGCGTCCTAATCGCTTGCCGGCGCCATCCACGATCTCATAGTCGCAGTACACCAAGCCCAGATTCGACCGAGCGGCAAACACGGCCAGCTGCCGCTCCAACTTCTCGGGCAGCCACAGGTCATCGTGATCGATGAAGGCTACGTATTGCCCATGAGACAGTTCCAGGGCCCGGTTGCGCGCCGCGGCCAGACCCGCGTTCGGCCGCCACTCGTACGTGATTGGACGGCCTTCCTTTCGATGTGTCTCGACGATGCGCCCGGTGCCATCGATCGACCCGTCGTCGACTACGACCAGTTCCCAATCGACGAAGGTTTGCCTGAAGATGCTGTGGAGTGTCTCTTCGAGGAAAGGTTCGGAGTTGTAGCAGCAGAGGTTCACGCTGACCGTGGGCGCCACGCTCAGACGAAGAACTCCTGCACCGCTCCAATCACGCGATCGACGTCCTCGTCGGTCATCTCGAAGTACAAAGGCAGGGTGATGATCTCTTCGAATAGCTGTTCGGTGCGAGGAAGAGGCACGCGAAACCGCTCGAACAGGGGCTGAATGTGGTTGGGAATGTAATGCACTCCCGAGCCGATGCGGTGCTCCTTGAGATGTGCGATCAGCGCATCGCGACGGCCGTCCGTCACGCGCATGATGTAGAAGAACGGGAACTGCTCCTCCAGATCATGGCGGATCAAACGGGCGCCGGGGAAGCGGCAGAACGCCTCGTCATAGGCGCGCACGATTGCCACTTTGCGAGCCCGAAAAGCATCCATCCGCGGCAACTGCCGTAGCCCAATGGCCGCGTTGATGTTGCTCATGTGGTATCGGTAACCCGGCGTAACCACGCCGTAGAACCAGTTGCGCTCGCCGCGGTATCTCGTCCAGGTGTCGTTGTCGATACCAAGTATCCGTTTCGCTTCGATGCTGGACGCAACCTCATCCAGGTTGGTTGCAACCGCGCCACCTTCCCCGCAGGTGATGTTCTTGATGGGATCGAAGCTGAAGCAGGTGGCATCGCTCAGTGTGCCTATCGGGCGCCCACGATACGTCGAGCCGAAGGCATGCGCTGCATCTTCGATAACCTTCAGACGCTTTGCGGCGGCGAGCTCCTGGAGGGCGTCCATATCGCAAGCAAGGCCCCCGTAGTGGACCGGCACGACCGCTTTCGTAGCGACGGTCACACGGGAGGCTGCGTCGGCGACATCGATATTGAGTGTCTCGAGCTCTACGTCGCAAAAGACCGGGCGCGCGCCTACAGCCAGGACCGTTTGCACCGCGGCGGCGAAGGTGAGCGACGGGAGCACCACCTCGTCGCCGGGACCAATGGCCAGCGCGTCCAGAGCGAGGTGGAGTGCCGACGTGCCAGTGTTGACGGCGATCACGTGCTCCACCCCGAGCAGCGCCTTCACCCGGTCCTCGAACTCCCTCGTGGCGGCGCCCATGCCCAGCCATCGAGAATCGAACACGTCGCTCACAGCCTGCAACTCCTCCTGGCCCAGGAAAGGACGCTGGACGGGGATCGGTGCGGCGCTCATAGGTCTCGGACGAACTCGGCGCGTTGCAGGATGGCGATAGCTGGGGCAAGGATAGCTCTATCCAGCGGTACCCGCTCCCTCGGGGCCCTTAGCAAGCGGCACCAGCCGGGTCAACAGACCGATCACCACGAGCCAGATGATCCCAGCCAGGCCGACGCGACACGCCAGGATGGCGGCGGTGTTGGAGCCGGCGCTGTACTCCAGCGTGCGCGCGTGGAACACCGCGAAGACCGCCAGGCAAACCGCCAACGTAGCGGCCATGACCGTATAGAAGCGCCAACGCTCTCGCGATCTAGCAAAGACATACGGGCCAACGAACCACAGCGCCGCCGCGGAGCTGAGTCCCTGCGCTGCCACGCTCGCCGCCGCAACGCCGGAAAGGCCTGTGCCAGTACGGACGGCCAGAAAGCCTAGGCCGGCGTTCAGCGGGATGCCTGCACCCCATATCACCATGACCAGCTTCTGCCGGTTGACACAGACTGAAGTCAGCACAAGGTTCGGGACGAAGCCCGCTGTGCCGCACGCGAGCAGCAGCGCGAAGATCTCGAACGGCGCAATGGCGCCGGCAAAATTGGGAACGAACCACAGCACGAAGGCCCCGAAGCCTGCCTGCGCCAGGTTGGCCGCGGCGCAGGTCGCCAGCAGGATCACCAGGGAGAGACGCTGGATCTGGCCCCCCAGCGAGGCGGGGCTGCCGCCGGGAGTCATGGCCGCCCACAGGGCGGGCTGGGCTACGTTGCCAAAGTCGGACACGAAACCGATGGCGACGTTTACGAACTGCATGGCGAACGTGAAATAGCCCAGCTCGGCAAGGGACAGCCCAGCTGCCACCACGGTACGGTCGACGGTGCGGAAAGCCCAGTAGAACAATCCGCCCAGAGCCAGCGGCACGCCAACCTTCGCCAGCCTCCACATCTCCTGCCCGTCCACATGCGGGCGATAGGTACTCGGCCCAGCCCAGATGCGGCAGCCGGCGCAAGCAACCAAGGTCCCCATGGCTGGCGCCAGTACGACCGCGTACGCCTTGAGCCACCACACGCTGGCAAGGGTGAACGCCGTTGAGCCGAAACCCGCAATCGCAGTGAGCCGGGCTATCAGCCCGAAGCGCTGATGCGCCCATTGGACCTGGTTTGCGAAGTAGTAGACCTGGGCCACCGCGAAGGCGCCAGCAGTCAACATGATGCCGTATCGCAGAAGCATGTCGGATTGCGAAAAGCTCGCCCCAAACAGCACGGCAGTGATGGCCAGCATCGCCATCCCCTCCGCAGTGATGCCGATGTTCTGGATTCGCACCGCCTGATCGCGTTTCCCTTGGGCCAGAAGACCTGGCATCTCGCGATAGGCGGCAGCGAACATATTGGGCTTCGCCAGCGTCGCGTAGAACTGCCACAGCATGATGAATCCCGCGGCTCCCAATAAGTCTGGTCCGAGCAGCCGGGCGACGAAGATGTTGACAGGGAAACCCACCAGCGTGCTGAGCAAGTTCGCCCCGGACAGTTTCGAGGAGTTCCGCAGCAGAGCCAGCGGGCTCAGGGCCAACTTAGCGGCGGGGGCCGGGGGCGGCTCGGTTTCGTCCGCCAGGCTGTGGCCTGCCTCCGCCTGGTCGATCGAGAGGTCGTCCACCTTATTCGCGCTTGACTATAGTCGAGTATCGGGCGCGGCTTAGGGTCGCCTGAACAGCAAGCTGGCGCCGACGCATACCCTATACTTTGACCGCTCAAGGCGGTTCGAAACTATGGCCCAAGGAGACTCGTGAATTGCTGATGGATGCAGGCGGTTGAAGGTTGCCTCGAGGCAGGTGCCTATCATCCGCATCCCGTTCTCCGAAGCGGACCGGGAGTTCTTCCACGCAGGCTTAGACGAGATCCTCGATTCGGGCCAGCTCACCTCGGCGAAGTACACGAGGCAATTCGAAGAGGAGTTCGCTGCCTTCAGCGGCTCACGGTTCGCCGTGGCCACCAGCAGTTGCACTACGGCGCTCGAGCTCACGCTCCGCGCGCTCGAGATTGAGAACGCATCAGTAGTCGTACCCACCAACACATTCCTAGCGACGGCGTTTGCTGTCATCCACGCTGGCAACCGAGTGATCTTTGCTGACTCTGACCCGAATACGCTGTGCTTGGATGTGGCCGACGTAGAGCGGCGCCTGGAACCCGGCACCAGGGCCGTCGTGCTCGTCCACATTGGCGGCATCATCACAGCAGACGTCGAGGCTTTGCAGCGCTTGTGCGAGCAGCGGGACTTGTACCTCATCGAGGACTGCGCTCACGCGCACGGCTCATCCCTCGCGGGGAAACCGGCGGGCACCTTCGGCATCGCCGGTGCGTTTTCGTTCTTTCCCACCAAAGTGCTCACGACGGGCGAGGGTGGGATGATCACGACCGACGACGAGCGCCTCTACGAGCGCGCGCTGATCCTTCGCAACCACGGCAAGGATCCGCAGCTGGGCAACCACATCACCGAGCTCGGCCACAACTTCCGCATGAGCGAGCTGACCGCCATGCTCGGCGTTGAGCAGATGCGAAAGGCCGAGCGGGTGATAGCTGAGCGGCGAGCTATCGCCCGTGCTTACGACGAGCGGCTGCAGGATGTGGCCGGCGTGCGTCCGCTTCCGTTGCCGAGCACTATGCGCTCGACCTATTACAAGTACGTGGCCTATTTGGATGAGCGGTTCGAACGCGCCGCTGTGAAGGCTGCTCTGAAAGACCGTTTTGGTGTCAGCCTTACAGGTGAGGTGTACGAGGATCTCTGCCATACCGAGCCTGTCTGGCAGCGCTACACCCTGTGCGGCCGGCGCCGTTCTGAGGCCGGTGGGGCGGTCTGCGAGCACGACGTCTGCCGGGGGGACGTTGAAACGTCCTTCCCGGGGGCCGAGTTCGCGAGCCAGCGGCAGATCTGCTTACCGCTGTACCCCAGCCTGACAGAAGAAGACGCAGGCTATGTGGTTGAGTCGCTCAAGACCATCCTGGACGAGATGGCGGCCTAGGTGGGCGGACCCTTACTGGAACGAGCCGCCGCATGAGAGTGCTTGTAACCGGTGGATCCGGCTTCATCGGCTCCCATGTTGTCGACAAGCTGCGCGATCACGGCCACAAAGTGCGTGTTTTCGACATGCTGCCGTATGTCTACCGAGATGACGTCGAATGGTACAAGGGCAGCTTGCTGAATTACGACGAGCTCCGGATGGCAGTCAACGCCATCGATGTCGTCTATCACCTGGCCGCCGTGGCCGATGTGAATGACGTGTACAACGACCCACTGTACGCGGAGAACATCAACGTGCGCGGGACGATCCACGTTCTGGAAGCGGCTCGCCGATCTGGTCGCGTCCAGCGCGTGATCCTTGGCAGCACGGTCTGGGCCTACAGCGAGAGCAAGACCGACAGAGTGGACGAGATGTCGCCGCTGAGCCCGCCCTCACACCTCTACACGGCCACCAAGATCGCTTCGGAGTACTACTGCCACTCCTATACCGAGTTGTATAAGCTCCCGACCACGGTCCTGCGCTATGGCATCCCCTATGGCCCGCGGGCGCGTGAGGCCGCGGTCATCCCAACCTTCGTCAAGAAGGCTCTCAACGGCGAGCCAATTACCGTCGCAGGCGATGGCCTGCAGTACCGTAAGTTCGTATACGTAGAGGATCTGGCCGAGGGCAATGCCCTGGCTATGGCGGATATCGCCGCTGGCAAGCTCTACAACCTCGAGGGCCAGACGCGGGTCTCTATCCGCGAGGTAGCCGAAGCTGTGCAGCGCATTGTGGGCAACGCCACGATCCAGTTCACAGAATCGCGCCCTGGTGACTTTTCCGGCAAGGAGATCGCCAGTGACCTGGCTCGAACCGAGCTCGGCTGGACACCGCGGGTCGGTATTGAAGAGGGCATCCGGCGTTATGTCGACTGGTACAAGCGCACGCTCACAGAAGCCTAAAGGGGAGGCACGCTCTGGCCACTACTCCTGCTGAACAATCGGAACGGGTCGTCAATCCGTATTACGCGTACGGCATCCTCTATCTGTCTCCTAAGTTCCAGGCTTGGGAAGAGGCCAAGGGCCCCCGATACCACGCCTACAGGCGTGCCTGGGCCGAACGCGCCGCGAAGCTCGACTATGGGGACTTCCCGCTCAACCTCAACATGGAGGTGACGACGCGCTGCAATCTGGTATGCACCTTCTGCTCCCATTCGTCGCTGGAGAAGGACCAGAAGGGCAACATGGATCTCGACGTCTATCGCAGCGTGATAGCGGAGGGCGAGCGCTACGGCACACCCGCCACCAACCTAAACGGTCTGGGCGAGCCGATGCTGGTGCGACAGCTGCCGGAGATGCTTGCCTATGCGAAAGAACGCGGCTTCGTAGACGTCATGTTCCACACCAACGGCACGATCATGACCGAGGGGCACGCCCGGGCTCTCATCGAGTCAAACCTCGACAAGATCATCTTCTCCGTCGACTCCCCCGATAAAGCCACTTACGAGCAGATGCGTATTCGGGGGAAATACGACCGCGTCCTCAGCCACGTGCGATTGTTCGCAGCCATGCGTGAGGCGATGGGACGCAGCACTCCGCTGATCCGGACAACCATGGTGGTGACCGACAAGACGGTCCACCAGGTGCCGGACTTCGTGAAGCTGTGGAAGCCTTTAGCGGACCAAATCACACTCCAGGATCTCACCTGGCGTTCGAAGGCGCTGGACACGGGAGAATGGTCGAACAGCGAGCAGAGCGCCGTCCCTGCAGACATGGACGAGATTCGGCAGAAGTCCATCGAACACAAGGTGTCGTTTGTCTGCCCTTACCTTTATCAGTCTTCGTACACCTTTTGGAATGCGGACGTGATTCCCTGCAGCAATCCCAACGCTCGCACGCATATGGTGATGGGCCAGATCGGGCCGCGCACCATGCACCAGGTGTGGCACGGAAAGACCTATCGTGACATCCGTGGGCTCCATGCCTCGGGGAAGTGGTATGAGCACCCCGTATGCCGGGATTGCGAAGTGCCGCTTATCGAGCTGTACAAGGCTCTTGACAAGAGGGGCGTCACCTTCGAGTCCGCGCGGCCCGATCCCGAATCAGCCGCGCCTCGCGTCGCCGAGGAGCTGACCCCCCAGGACGATACCGCGACGGATCTCGTCACTCAGTACAAGCGGCAGCTCGTTTGGCCTGAGAACGTGGCTAAGCCCGTCGACGCGGTCGCGCCCCGGTCGGCTTAGAGCACGCATGCGTGCGCCCCGGCGCACCGTGGTGGCCATTCACCAGCCGGAATTTTTGCCCTGGCTGGGGTTCTTCGACAAACTTCGCCAGGCCGACGTGTTCGTCCTGCTCGATCACGTTCAGTTCGAAAAGAACTATTTCCAGAACCGCAACCGCATTCGCGTCCCCCAAGACCCCGGCTGGGCATGGCTCACCGTGCCCGTGTTATCGAAGGGACGTTTCGGACAAGCTATTGCTGAGGTCGAGATCAATCAGTCCGTCGACTGGCAGCGCAAGCATCTCGCGGCCGTTCAGCTTAGCTACGGCCGCGCACCTCACTTCGAGCGGTACTGGCCTCCTCTCGCCCAGCAGTACTCCCTCCACTGGGCTCGGTTAGCAGAGTTGAACGAGTCCTTGATTCGGCTGCTTGCCGGCATGCTCGGCATACAAACCACCATCGTTCGGAGCTCGAGTGTGCCAGTGAACGGGGCCAAGACCGAGATGCTGTTGGGCCTTTGCCAGCACTTCGGAGCCACGGTATACCTCTCGGGCATCTCAGGCCGCGACTACCTGGATTGCGAGGCATTCCGGGGAGCGGAGATAGAGGTGCGGTTCCAGGACTTCCGTCACCCTGTATACGAACAGCGATACAAGCCGTTCATCCCGGCCATGTCAGCCGCGGATCTGCTCTTCAACTGTGGGCCGCATTCGCTCGACATCCTCGCCGATCCCTCCAGCCCGCGCTGGCCGGAGCCATTCTTATGACAGGCTCAAGCCCCTATCGAATCGTCATGCGCTGTGATGGAGATAACCGCCTGGGGATGGGCCACGTGATGGAATGCCTGTGGCTGTCCCAGGCCTTGGAGGCTACAGGGGCATGCCACACGCGCTTTTTAACGCCCAGCGCGACGCCTGGCTCACGGGTCCTTCTGGACCATGGCTGCGACGTCGTCCAGTTCGAGCAACATGAACTGCACGCGCTGCACGCACTCGCCGACGGCTGGCAGCCAGAGGCGATCGTCGCCAGCCTCTTCGACCGCGACGCCGAGCACTACCGGCAGCTTCAACACATGGTCCCCACGCTCATCGCGGTGTTCGACGACGGTCGCGCGCGCGGACAGCTCTCGTCCTACCTGGTGGACTACTGCGTGGAACAGGAGATCGCTGCGTCGGACCGGCAGGCGCGCGGGCCTCACTTTGCCCTGCTCGATCCGGCTCTTGCGAACTACCCGGAGCCAAGTATCCCGGAGATCGGGCGGCGCATCTTCGTCAACCAAGGCGGCAGCGATCCCTTCTCGCTGACGCTTGACATCCTGCAAGCAATTTCCGGTGTGAGACCGCATTGCGACGTGTTCGTCGTGCTCGGGCCAGCAGTGAAACCGCAGCTTGCCGCCCAAGTGGATGCCCTTCGCGCGGAGCTGCCCTATTGCTGCGAAATCGAGCACGCAGTGGCCCCACAGCGCATGTATGAGCTTGCTGCATCCTGTGATTTGGCGGTAACGGCTGCGGGCAACACGCTGTACGAGCTCTGCACTCTGGGCATACCGTCCATCGTGGTTTGCCACCACGAACGCCATGCCAGAGTAGCGAAGGCGTTCCACGAACGAGGAGCAGCCGTAAGCCTGGGCCTGGGCCGGCAGCTCGACCCTACTGTCCTCACGCAAGCCATCTCGCGCTTGCTTACCGGGCCGGAGGAGCGGCAGCAGCTGAGCGCCAACGCGCGGCGGCTTGTGGACGGCCGCGGTTGTCAGCGCGTGGCCGAGCAGATTATCGCTTGGTTGCAGGACGGCGATTGAGAATCCTGGTCACGGGAGCGTCGGGCTATCTCGGGAGCACCCTTGTGAGAATGCTCGCGCTTCGGCACGACGTGGTGGGCGTCGGTCGCCACGAAATGCCGCGAATGCCAGACCTGCCGCCACTCAGCTGGCAGGTTGCCGATCTGCAAGACGCCAGCTCATGCCGGCACGTAGTCACTGGGGCTGACGTTGTGATCCATCTCGCCGGGCTGAAGGGTGCTGGTCCATGTGCGCGGGATCCCTGGCGGCCATCAGGGCGAACGTGATCGTCACTCGCAACCTGCTGGAGGTCAGCACGGCAGCGCACGCAGGCCGATTCGTGTTCGTCTCATCCTACTGGGTTTATGGGCGCCAGAGTCCGCACGAGCTGCCGTGTTCCGAAGATGCCGAGTTGCGGCCAATCGAACCATACGGCGCCACAAAGGCATTGGCGGAGATGCTTGTGCGTGCCTCCGGACTGCCTTGCAGCATCGTTCGGCTGACGAACGTTTTTGGCGCCGGCCAGGGGGGTGATTCGCGCGAGATTGTCTCGGCGATGGCCGAGTCAGCGCGGGATTCGTCGGTGGTCTGTGTAGCCGGCGACGGGCACGAGACCCTCGATCTTGTCGGTTTGGATGAGGCGTGCGCTGCGATAGCGCAGCTTGCCACCAATAGCGCGCGCTTATCCGCAACAGTTAACCTAGGGAGCGGCCAGGCCATGTCGGTATCGGAAGTTGCCACGCTCGTAGCCGAGACCGCGGCGCATGAGCTTGCACGCCCGGTCAACGTTGAGCATCGGGCGGCGAGTCCGGGAATCAGGTTTTCCAAAGCCGTATCGGTCGACCGCTTGCGCAGCCTGGTTGGCTATCCTCGACAGGACGCACGGGCTGCAATCAGGCAGTTCGTCGCACGGCTCGTGGCAAGGACCGGATGAGCCCCATTCGGATCAAATCCGCACAGCCCATCTTTGCTGACGTCGAGGCCGTCCTGACGGATCTTCGTGACGTGCTTAGCTCGGGCCGGTTGATGCTTGGCCCCTATCTGGAGAGATTCGAGGCCGATTTCGCCGCCCAGGCCGGCACCAGATGCGCCGTCGGCCTCAGCTCCTGTACCGCGGCTCTGGAAATTGCCTTGCGATTCGTGGACGTCAGGTCAGGCGAGGTTCTGGTCCCAACCAGCACCTTCGTAGCAACTGCCAATGCGGTGCTGTACGCCGGCGGCACGCCCGTGCTGCTCGACGCAGCACCTGAAACGCTCTGCCTCGATCCCGAGAACGTCGCAGCCGCCATTACCTCACGCACCAGGGCAGTGATCGCGGTCCATCTCGCCGGCCTGCTGTGGCCGAGCCTGCTCGAGCTGCGCGAGCTCTGCGCCCGGCGCGGAATCGCCCTGATCGAGGATTGCGCGCACGCACACGGAGCCACCTTCGATCACCAACCGGCAGGTAGCTTTGGACTAGCCGGCTGCTTCTCGTTCTACCCAACCAAGATCATGACAACGGCCGCTGGCGGGATGCTGACAACCAACAATCGCGAGCTGGCCGAGTTCGCGCGCAGCCTGCGATTGCACGGCCGCGGCTCCGGCAATCGAGGCGGTCTGGATGACATCGTGAACTTAGGGAACGATTGGTTCATGGACGAAGTCCGGGCCGTACTCGGAGTCCACCAGCTTCGCTCGCTGCGTGAGACGCTCGCACACCGCCGCCGCCTCGGCAAGCGATACCTCGACCTTCTGGAGGGAGTTCCCTGCGTCCGAGCCGTCATCCCTCACCCCGGCTGTGAACCGGCGTTCTACAAGTTCATGGTGTTGTTCGACACGCCAGACCTGGCTCAGACTGCTCAGCGGCAGCTACTGACTCGACATGGCATCGAGACGGAGCGTTTGTACTGGCCACCCTGCCATCTGCAGCCGGTGTATCGAACGATGTTCGGCTTCACCGAAGGGCGGCTTCCAGACGCGGAAGACGCGCTCCTCCGCCAGTTGTGCCTGCCGCTTCATAACGGGCTTTGCGAGCATGACGTCGAAGAGGTTGTCGATTGCTTGAATGAGGTGCTCCAGAGAGCACGGGCCCATGCTTGACGCAGTCCTCAGCATTGGCGGCCGTGCGATTGGTCCGGGGCAGCCAACATTCGTCATCGCGGAGGCTGGTTGCAACCACGAGAACGACTTCGATCGGGCCTGCGAGATGGTGCTCCGCGCTGCCGAGGCCGGAGCCGATGTCATCAAGTTCCAATCCTTCACACCCGCGACACTGGTCACCCGCAATGCACCGAAATTCTGGGACATCGCGGGACCCGGCGAGACGCAGTTTGCCGAGTTCGAGGCTATCCGCCCCACGTTCACCGATGCCCAATACGACACTCTCGTCCAGCTGGCTCGAGAGCACGGGATCCTGTTCGCGTCGACACCATCCGACGAGCGCTGGGCGGACTTCCTGGACGAGCTTGGGATGCCGCTGTTCAAAGTGGCCTCAATGGATATCACCCACCTGCCGCTGATTCGGCACATCGCCCGCAAGGGCAAACCCGTGATCCTATCGACGGGAGCTGCGTATGCCAACGAGATCGCTCAGGCAGTCGACGTGATTCGCAAGGAGGGGAACGATGAGATCGTGCTCCTCCATTGCGTCTCCACCTACCCGACTCCGCCTGCCGGCGCCAACCTGGGCATGATGCATGATCTGCGGGCACGGTTCCCAGGCTGCGTGATAGGCTACTCCGACCACACCGTGCCGGGCTCCCGACCGAGTGTGCCTGCCATAGCGGTCGCGGCTGGCGCCAACGTCATCGAGAAGCATTTCACCTTCGACCAGTCGCGCGCGGGGTACGACCATGAAATATCAGCCGATTACACCGAGCTGCGAACCCTGGTTCAGGAATTCCGTTTCATAGAAAGCACCCTCGGCAGGACCGAAAAGGCCCCAACCGAAGCAGAAAAGCGCACCCGAGAGTGGGGCCGTCGAAGCATAGTCGCGGCGGTCGATATTCCGGAAGGCGCCATCCTCACGGTAGAGATGCTGGCCATCAAGCGACCTGGGACAGGGATCGAGCCGCGCTTCCTCGACCAGCTGCCCGGGCGCGCCGTGGTGCGCTCGATCACTGCCGACGAAGTCTTTACCTGGGACATGTTGCGCTAGAAATGGCTCAGGCTGTCCTGGTCATCGCGGCGCATATGGACGACGAGGTGCTAGGCCCGGGCGCCACTATCGCGAGGCATGTGGAGGCCGGCGACAGCGTCGCGGTATGCATCGTTTGCCAGCGGGCCTACGACCACAAATTTGAGCCAGCCGAGGTCGAGGCGGAGAAGCATGCTGCGCGCCGAGCGGCTGCCGTTCTGGGCTACTCCGACCTGCGGTTCCTCAACTTGCGCGACGAGCTTCTCGACGAGCGGTTGCTGGACATCCTCGTACCGCTCGAGGCATGCATCGCCGATGTTCGCCCAAGTCTCGTCTACACGCATCATCGCGGGGACTCCAACCAGGATCATCGGGCGGTGCTGCAGGCAAGCCTGATCGGCTGCCGCTCGATCTCCCGCCACAAGGTGCCCCGCGTGATGTCGTATGAGGTTCCGTCCTCCACTGACGTGGCTGCGCCCTTTCCCGAGTTGGCCTTCCAGCCCAACTACTACGTCAACGTCGAGCGCTTCCTGGATCGAAAGCTCGAAGCTATCCAAGCGTACGAGCGCGAGTTGCGGGAGTTCCCACACCCCCGGTCGGTCAAGGGCCTCGAGGTTCTGGCTCAGAAGCGTGGTATGGAGGTGGGCTTCCTCGCGGCGGAAGCATTCGTGGTCATTCGGGACGAGTGGGCTTGATCGACGTCTTGGGTATCACCCCCGCCCGTGGCGGCAGCAAAGGTTTGCCTCGAAAGAACATTCGTCCCCTCTCTGGTAAGCCGCTCCTGGAGTGGACGATCGAGGCGGCTCGGGCGGCGACGCTGCTCGACAGCTACGTCGTCTCTACCGAGGACAAACAGATAGCGGCTGCAGCTCGTCAGGCCGGAGCCGAGGTTCTGGACCGACCGGCTGAGCTTGCGACCGACGAGGCCACGACCATGGCTGTGCTCCAACACGCCCTGGAGCTCGTGCCCGCCAAGACGGTCGTGCTGCTTCAAGCAACATCGCCGATTCGGCGGGCGGGCTTGATTGACGAGTGCATCAAGCGATTCCGCTCGTCGGGCGCTGATTCGCTGGCAACCGGGTTCACCTGCAAGCTGGCCGAATATGGCTCGCCCGCGAGCCGAGTGCGCCGTCAGGAAGCGCCAGGATTCTTCGTCGACGATGGCAGCGTGTACGTCATTCGCGCCGATCTGCTCCGCGCAGGCGATCGCTACGGAAGTCGTATGGAGCGCTTCGAGACGTCCCGGGTCGAGAACATCGACATCGACGACGCATTTGACTTCTGGTTGGCAGAGCAGGTGCTCCAGGCGCGGACCAGCACCGCGCGGGTTCCCGACTTCCTGGCCTGATACCCCGCGCCTGCGTCGGCCCAGCGAGCGCCTATACTTGCGCCAGTTTGTCCCTGCTCCGTCGTCCGCGGCGCTCTTCGCGTTGAGTTCCCTCAATATCGCCAGCCTGCACCCGCAGGGCGTCACCGAGCGGCTGACCCTGCGGATGATCGCAGACTTGCGCTCCTATTGGGGCGCCGATGAGGGACTGCAGGCCCAAATGGTGGAAGATGTCGGCTGCTCATTGTGCGGTGCTCCATGTCCGCCCGACATCCTGTTCGCGAAGGAGCGATTCCCGTATCGGCGCTGCCCTGAGTGCGGCCTCGTCTACCCGTCTCCGCGGCCGCGCATGTCGCACATCATCGAACAATACGAGACGGGCCGGTTCGCCTCCACCTTCGAAGACATGTACCTGCCCTCGGCGCCGTATCGAATGGCGACGATCTTTCGGGAACGTGTCGAGGAGCTGATCCAGCCGCGAGTTTCCTCGGGCCGGATCTTGGACGTTGGCTGCAGCTCCGGGCACTTCTTGAAAGTAGCCGCTGAGCATGGATTCGAAGCGTATGGCATCGAACCCAATCCACGCATGGTTCGTTTCGCTCAGCAGGAGCTTGGACTGAGCGGCGTACAGTGCGGGACGCTGGCGCAGGACCTGTTTTCAGAGCGCTATTTCGACGTAATCACGATGTGGGACGTCCTGGAACATGTGGAGGCGCCCGGAGCGCTCCTTTCCCAGGCGCGTGACATTCTCAAGCCCGGAGGGTGGCTCTTCGCCTACACCGAAAACTTCGACAGTCTGAACGTGTATCTGACAGGCAGCTATTCCGAGATGATCGTTCCGGACGTCCACCTGAGGCATTACACACCGCAAACATTCCGTCGCGAGGTTGAGCAGGCTGGGTTCGAGCTCGAGCGTGTCTACACCGAGGGCCTGGACGTCGCTCACGTGCGCAAGACGTACGCTCTCTTTCCTGAGGCGTTCCCCACTCCTTTTCCTGAGGTGGACCCCGATTCAGAGGCGAGGGTTCAGTCTTTCATCAGCCAGGTCGGTAAGGGTGACAATCTCCGCATCATCGCCCGCAAGCCTGAAAACTGACGTCCCGCTACCCGGCTCTCATAGACGCTACGGATACCGCCGCCAAGGTTAACCATCCTTACCTGGCGCTAGCAGCTCAGCCTGAGCTGTGGCCTCTGGGCTGCAACGAGGTGTTCCTGGTCGGCGACTGGTGCTCATCGGTCGTGGAGCGCGCGGATGGCTCCAGGTATGCGCTGCTCCCCTCGCCCTACGATGAACCAAGCGCATACATGGCCGCGGCGCGCCAGTGCGAGGACTACTACTTCCGACTGGTCGACAGAATAGGCGCCCACCTTGCGAGACTGCTGGACAGGGAGTTCGTGAGCCGTGAATGGCGGATCCTCCTGCGTGTTTGGCTCAATTCAATCATTCAGCACCTGTTTGACCGACGGCTTCACCTGCAGTCGGCAGCCAGGTCATTGGGTTCCTTCGAATGCTCGCTGCTGGATCCCGCCAGCTTCCAGGTACCTGAACAAACGGCGAGCCCTGATGCCCTCGCCGACGACGACTGGTACAACCTTCAGCTGGCAAGCCTGATTTGGCCGCATCTGCACATCCAGGGCACGGTGCATTGGCTGCGCAGAACCGACCCGCCACCAGTCAACCCACGCTCCACGACGGCCAGTTTGCTCCGACTCAGATCGATGGCATCCGCCTTGAGGCGCGTGCGACAGCTAGCTCGCGGGAGCGCGCGTGCGTCCGGAGTTCTCACGCAGTTGGCGGGCTTCAACGACCAGGACCTGCAAGCCCTCTCTAAACGCACAGGCTGGCAAGCCGTCTCCGAACCGAAGCCGCTGTCCTGGGCCAGATGGCCGCCGGATCGGGCACGCCGCGCATCGTTCGCCGAGCTGCCGGCGAATGACGACTTCGAGGCGCTGGTGTTCAGCTCGGTTCCGCACCTGTTACCTGTCACTTTGCTCGAAGCATTCGAGCCCACGCGCAAGGCAGCCATCGATCATTATGGAGCCGAACCAAAGCACGTTGTGACCACGTATGCGGCGTACGGCAACGATGTGGCCGTTCACTACCTGGCGCACTGCGCTGGCCATGGCCGCCGAGTCTGCTCGGCTCAGCACGGCGGAGGCTACGGCCAACTTGCGTTCACCAGCATCGAGACCATCGAAATCCATGAGAGTGACGCCTTCTTCACGTGGGGCTGGATTTCTGATGACTGTCCTCGGAAGACCGTCGCACTGCCAAGCCCCCGCCTTTCCCGCCTCAGAGACTCCCATCGTGACCGCACCGGGCTGCTGATCTACGCCACGGTGATCGGTGCTCGCTACCTGATCAGGTACCAGACCCGGAGCCTGCCAGCGCGCTGGTCAGTGTTCCTGGATCAGTTGTTGACCTTCAAGGGCTTGCTGCCCGAGAACATCCAGCAGCGGCTGCGATTCAGGCCGCCTGTGGACAATTACGGCCACGCTCGAGACAGGTTGCGGCAGCTTGGCGCAACTCTGCCAACCATCGGGGGCGGGGAGCTGGTGGAACACCTCGCCAGCTGCCGGCTTGCGGTTGTCGATCACGCCTCGACGAGCTTTATAGAGGCGCTGGTCATGAATGTGCCTCTTGTCCTGTTCTGGGATCCCGTAGCGTGGCCTATGAGACCCTCCGCTGATCCCTATTTCCAGAGGCTTCGCGACTGCGGCATCCTCCACGATTCGCTCCAGAGCGCGGCTATGAAAGTGGCCGAGGTGTTCGACGATCCAGCAAGGTGGTGGAGCTCGGTAGAAGTGCAATCGGCTCGGATTGCGTTCATCGACCACTATGGTTTGAGCTCCGCAACATGGCTGGACGAGTGGGCGGCAGCCTTGGGCGGCTGTGACTCCTCGGAGACATGGCCCTAAAGCTCGCGTCCGCTTACGATGACCCGGCACGGGCCGCCTCGTCACCCGTACGCTGGCTCTACCTCGGGCGCGACTACCGTCTGATGCAACGCTGGGAAACGGCGTTGGGCCCCAGCTCAAAGAGGGTCGACTATGCGGCAGAGCTGCAGGCTCTAGCAATGTCATGGCGAGCGCCCTACCTCGAATGGCTTTCGGAATTGGGCCGCATGAACAATGCGTTGGCCTGGTGGTGCTCCCGGATAGCTGAGCGCAACACCACGCTCTATTCCCTGTTCCACTCGCTGTGCTATCTGCATATCGGACTCGCCCGTTTAGTGGCCGAGAATCCGCCCGAGCTGGTCGTGGCGGAGGACGCCGGCGTGCTCGAGGCCATCGGGCGTGCGCGCAACGCGAACTGGCGCCGAGCCGCACTGCGAGATATAAGACGATGGCTGGCGAGGCTGATCCCCGTTTGGAGCAGGTATGCGGCAGACGCCATAGCGGCCCTACGAGATTCGCATGTGACTGGTCGCCGAGCGGCGCCGGCCCCGGCCGGACGCCCGGTGGTCCTGCTGCACGAATGTATCGATGAGGCCTACTTCGGCCCCGATGGTCAGCCCAGGAGCAGGTACTTTCCTGGGTTGGCCCCAGCGTTAGAACAGATGGGTTACGAGGTTGTGACCCTGCCCTGGCTGTTCCAGCTCGGGAGAACGCGCCGGCAGGCTTTCGCTTGGTTTCGCAAGCATGCCGGCAAATATCTCGTTCCCGAAGATTTCTACACCCTGCCTGACTATCTCTGGGCGGCGGCCATCGTGTTCTGGCAGGCCCGGCTGCCACGTGGCGCCTCGCGGTTCAACGATCTCGACATCACACCATTGGTCAAAAGCGCCCGACGACGACACCTGCTGGATCCCGCTCCGGCCACCTTTGCGCGCTATTACCGGCTGATTGGCAAGCTCGCCGCTCGTGGCTGGCAGCCGAGCGCTTTCATCGACACGTTTGAAAACATGCTCTCCGAAAAGCCGCAGGTGATTGCGTTCCGCCGCTACATGCCTGAGACGTTGACCGTGGGCTTTCAGCACTACTGCGCGCTGCCGCCGCTGCATTTGTGTCTTTTCACCACCGCGCAGGAAGCCACCTTTGCGCCGCACCCAGACGTCATCGTCTGCAACTCGCCGCTGACGCATCAGCAGCTTGTAGAGGCTGGCTTCCCAGCAGCCAAGCTCCGGATTGGCGCGTCGCTTCGATACCCACACCTCGGACGCCCGCTCGGACCTCGCTCACCAGAGCCGAACACTATCATGGCAATTCTGTCGCTCGATCCGGACGCCACCGCGGAGCTGCTGGCCATGGTCCTTGCCGCGTTTCCGGCCGCGGATAACGCTCCCCGCATTTGGCTCAAGAAGCACCCAATGATGTCCGAGGAGACCCTACCAGGACTGCTTCCGAAAGCTGCTTTGCCGCGGCATATATCGTTCGTGGATGGCGAGCTGGAGAGCTGGCTGGGGCGAGCCGCGTGCGCGGTTGCAATCTGCACGACCTCCGCGCTGGAGGTGGCGCTTATGGCCGTGCCGTTGATCCTCGTCGGCCGGCAGACTGATTTCGACATCAATCCGCTGGCACAGCTCGCAGGCGCCGAGGCCCCGGTGCATTCCGCCCAGGAGCTTTGGCAGGCGGTTCACGCGAAGCTGCACGCTTCGGCCGACGACTTGCTCCAGTTGAGGGCATGGGCCGAACATGTCCGCAAGCAGGGGTACGCCCCTCCTTCGGACGAGGCCTTCAGAAATTTCGTGCAGGCCCTACCACCGGGGTCACGATGCGCGGGAACGGCGATTCGACAGGCGTAAGCGGGCCGCCGATTCGTTCTCAGCCCGCACCAGCAAGGAGTCGAGCGTCGGCCGGGCGCGAACCGTAAGCAGTATCTGAAATGCGAACAGCCGGGGCCACACCCTCGCCAACGCGGCGTTCAAGCTGACGAGCAGCCGCGCGAACCAGGAGTTGCCAAGCGCCAGCGGGAAAGGCGCAGGAATGCCGCGCGACTCCAGGATGTCGAAGCCGCTCTGCTGAAGCAGTCGCTTCATGGAGCCGGTTGTGAACAGCCGCTTATGGGTCAGGTCCAGGATGCCGCGCTTTCCGTAGTTGAACTGCCCAAGCAGCAGCATGAGGCGGGTCAGCCCGAACGCCACATTGCCGGTGCTGATGAGCACGCGCGCCTCGGGAGAGGTGGCCAGCCTGTAACGCAGCTCGTCCAGGAAAGCTTCGGGTGAGGAGAGGTGCTCGATCACATCCAGCACCAGCACATAGTCCAGCGCGCTCGCCGAAACCGGCCAGGGCGTGACGTTTAGATCGTGCTGCACGAACTCGTCCAGGTGAACCGCTGGGCTGAGCGGTTCGGTGTCAATCGCGCTTACCCAGCAGCCCTTGTTACGGAGCTGCTCCGCCACCCATCCTCCCGCGCAACCAAGGTCAAGGACGCGAGCCCCTGCGGGAACGATCTCTATGACGACGGAATGCACGCTCTCATAGCCGCGCTTCAGCTCGTAACGCGCGTTCGTGGCCTCATGCGGCCTGCAGTCGAACTTACGGTCGTAGAAAACGTTGAGACGCTGCATGCTAGCTCTGGTAGTTGTCGCCGCTACGTTCCAGGCGTAGCGCATACCGTTCACGTGGCAGATCTCGTCGCCGTAATAGGTTGGGATCGGTAACTCCTTGAGTCGCGCCCCAGCGAAGGCGAGCTGGATGATGATCTCGGTATCGAAGTGGAAGTCATTCGAGTTCCGCTCAAAAGGAATACGCTCAAGGGCCGCGACGCGGTACAGGCGGTAGCCAGAGTGAAACTCGCTCAAGTGCAGCCCCAGCATCCGGTTCTGAAAGGCGGTCAGCACCTTGTTGCCCAGAAACTTGTACAGGGGCATGCCACCTTTGAGGGCCGTGCCTGGGCGCAGCATCCGCGAGCCGAACACGGCGTCCGCGGCCCCCGACCGCAGCGGCTCCAGGAGCTCAGGCAGGCACTCGGGGGCATATTGCCCGTCTCCGTGGATCAGCGCGACGAAGTCGAAACCGTTGCGAATAGCGAAATGAAAACCGATCTTCTGGTTGCCGCCGTATCCTTGGTTATCCGGGTTGTAGAGGACGTGCAGCGCGAATGGCAGCGACTGGTCGTTTCTCAGCTGCCACGCCTGTTCGAAGGTTTCGTCCTGTGAGCAGTCGTCGATCACGAGGATCTCGACCCCGTAGCCATCCCGCAGTTCGCCGGGTATGCGGTTCAGGACTTGGCTGATAGTCTTCTCGGCGTTGTAGGCGACGACGAACACCAGCACGCGCGGGCGGCGCGCAAGGCCCGTCAGATAGAGCTCTCCACGAGAACGCCGCTGCTGACCTGCAGGGGCTCTCGTTGCAGTACCGCATAGATAGCGATGTTTCCGTATACCTGCAGTGGCCGTACCAGGGAGGCCACTTGCAATCGTTCGGGCGTTGTGTACGCCAGATCCAATACGACGTAGTCCACCGCGTACTTGCAAAAGAAATAGGTCAGCGGCTTACGAAGCACCGGGAAGAATTCCTCGAATTTCCGCAAGTCCCCACTGTGGCCACCCCACAGAACTGACTTCTTCGCCTGGTAGCTGAAAAAGTCGGCGTACATGTTCGGTAGAACCAGGCACACGCGCCCAGGCAGAGCTCGCAGGAAAGCGGCAGCCTCGAGAAGCTCGGGCGGCGTGCGAGCGGTGTGCTCCGTCTGTCGCAAAGCCATCAGCCGGTAAAAGTACGCAAGCGCAGCAAAGCTGGCGAGGAGCGACAAGGCAAGCCCGATCTTGGGGATCGCCCGGCCATTCACATTGACCGTAATAGCCAGTGTGTACGCGCTTGGGAAGACCGAAGCCTTCATGTAGTGAAACCCCGGCCCGAAGATTCGCAGCGGGCGTATGAAGGTCGTGGCCAAAGCCCAGCCGAGAATTGCGACTGCCCACCAGTACATGTCCCGCCCCCAGACGTTCACGGGAATGGGCGCCACCAGCATGGCCACAATGAACGGGTTCTCGCCTAGCACGCGCGCGACCAACTCCAGGCGTGGCCGCAGTCCTCGGCGGTAGATGCTCTGCGAGTCGCGCGAACCTTCAGCGCGAATCATCGGTGAGTCTTCAACCTGGTGCGCGCGAGTCAAATGCACGTTGCGGAGCCAGAACCGGGCAGCGTGCAGATGGTTCTCAAGGACCTTCCGGTAGTAGCCCCCGGAGATCAGGAACGCGCATGGAAAGCCGGCCAGCGTGACCCCGATGAAATGGGGGTCGCCAGTCGTCAGGGACAAGACCGCAGTGCTGAGGGCGAACGCGATCATCGTGCTGGTATGTGTGTTGTACAGAATCGCCACGAGGACTACCGCGGCGACCTCCGCGGCGCTCTGATGACCGCCAAGCCAACCCAGGATCGGGCCGTTGGTCGGGATCCTGGACCACAACAAGGTCACCATCGTGATCGTCTGCAGCAGAGACGCGAAGGCGCGCCCGTTCAGGTTCCGTGTTTCCGAGATCAACTGCGGCGTAACGGCATAAACTAGCCCCGCGATGCCGGCTGCAAGCAGGCTGCCTGTGAGTCGGAAGGAGAGCAGATAGAGCAAGATCAGCTGGCAGGCGTCAATGATGGGTGAGACCAGCCAGAACCAGCGTCTCAGCAGCGATGGCGGCAGCAGCGCCAGAAACACCGGGAAAACAGCAGGGTATGACTCAGTGGCGTCGTGGAAGACGTATTGAGGCAAGCTGATTGGCAGCCTTTTGCGACGCCGCAGCGCCTCGGCGCTGGCAAGGTAATACCACGTATCTACCCCGCCCGGGATACCTCCTACGAAGACCCGGAGTCGAAGCGCAAGCGCCACTGCCACCAGGAGGAGCCCGAGCAGCGGAAATGTCAGCGTGTGTGGAAGGGGTGGGCTGACCGTGGCTACAACTCCGAAACGGGCCTGCCGGCGGGGGGCAGCAGGTTGAGGCTCCGATGACCGTGCAGCCGTGATCTCGTCCAGGCCACGATCATTTCCCAGCCACCGACGGCAAGCACCGCCATCGGCAGCACAGCTTGCAGACGGAGACGAAACAACGTGCCGAAGTTGTCGCTGACGAAGCCGAAGATGAACGCCATCAACACGACGTGGAGGACCAGCGCCGCGCTTCCGGCCCGAGGTCCACCCAGCGCCCGCGGAACAGCGACGATGAACCCCGGCATCAGCACGAGAAGGAGCAGCCCGTCGAGCACGGCAAACCGGGCAGCTTCGCCGACCGAGCCACCTGTTGGCGACCAGACAAACGGAAGCGGCGTAATCAAGCTGAGCTCGAGCGCGCGGGGAGCGTACGCCAGCACATCCCAGCAGCTGCGGAACGTCACCGAAGCGTCTATGGTGGATGGTCCCGGCGTGTTGGTGAAGCCCAGTCGCGCTCCCAGCAGTGGCGCTATCGGAGCGCAGGCGTCGTGCGGATCAACCGGCAGAAGGTTCCACTCGGGAAACTGAGACGACGGCAGCGCCGGTGCGGCCGGCGCGCCGCCCGCGGGGCCGGCGGTTGCCGGCGTGGTGCTGTCTCCTGGCGCGGGCTTCCCCTTTGCGGCCGGCGCGCCGCCCGCGGGGCCGGCGGTTGCCGGCGTGGTGCTGTCTCCTGGCGCGGGCTTCCCCTCAACCCGCGCGCCGGCCACCCTGTCAAGCCCGATGACCAGGCGATTGATCTCGCCAGTCACGTAGCCATAGGCCGGGAAACTGCCGGCTATTACGCAAGCCAGCAGCAGGACGGCATCCAGCGCCCTTCGCCGCAGGTTATGACGCCGCAGCGCAAGCTGCAGTGCTAGGCCACACAGAAGCACGAACACCAGCGGCAGGGTCGCGTATTTCCCGCCGAGCCAGGCCGTGAGAACAGCCCCCAGGGTAACCGCCGCGAAGCCCCACTTGTTTTGCCTCTCCTGGGTCAGCGGTGATCGAATCGCGGTCGCCACCCCGGCAAACACGAGCAGCAGCCCAAGCCATCGCACAGCATCCTGCATGAGCTGGCCACTCCAGGCCATGGAAGACGGCCAAAACGCCAGCAGGCCTGCCGACAGCAGCGCGCCACGCTCGCTTTGACCAATCTTGGTGGCGATAAGCCACGCCAGCGGAACGCCAGCCGCGGCGGCAAAGGCAAGGATCGGCAGCGCAAACTGGGGGTTGGGTCCTGTGATCAGGTACAGGGCTCCGATCAGCCAACCGATGCCCGGCAGGTAGGGTGGGGCCGCGACATGGCCGGTGAGCACTGCCATGGCCCCAACGGCATGGCGCTGGTATTGCCAGGCGTCCAAGCCGAACCGCCAGAACCCCCGGTCAAACTGCAGATCCTGCAGCAGCGGCAGTTGGAAATAGCTGATCAGGTACAGCAATTCACCAACTACCCACCGGACAGAAAACGAGCCGAGCGTAAGAAGGACCAGCGGGCGGGATCCCATTCGTCGCGCGAAAGCCCACAGTGAGGCCCCGAGGATCAGGAGCTCGACTACCAGCTTCGCAGCCAGCCATACCGCCTGCACAGCGCGTTAGGCCTGGCTTAACGCTTCTGAGTCCAGGTCGGGGCTCGGACTCAGTGCCGCGGGTTTAGGGTTATCAACAACAGACCAGACTGCATCGAGCAGCTGTGGAACGCAAGCCGTCAACGAGTAGCGGGCTTCGGCTGTAGCGCGGCCGGCGGCCCCGAGCGCCGCTCTGAGCGCTTCATCTTGGATGACCTCGCTGAGGCACGTCAGCCATTCCTCCGGAGTGCCCGCTAACAGCCCGTTCTCGCGATGTCGAATCATGTCGTTGGCCACGCCGACGGGCGCAGACACCGTCGCGACACCAGCGCTCATGTACTGCAATGCCTTATAGCCGCATTTGCCCCTCGTCCACTCGTTGTCCGGCAGCGGCATGATCCCAATGTCGAAGCCCTGGAGGTCGGCAGCTTCTCCAGCCAGCGTCCAAGCCCGAGCCTGAACGCGTGGCCCAGCAAGGCCCCGAGGAACCCGCGCGCCCACGATTTCTACGCGCAGTTTGGGAAAGCGATCCAACAGCGTTCTCAGCACCGGGGCGAGATCACCAAGGTAATTCGCGGTGCTGGGCGAGCCTATCCAGCCAATGACGGTGTCTTCCCGCACGGGACCGCCAGTGCAGCGGGGACGTATGCGATCGGTGTCGACCGGGGTGGGGATTACGCGCACATTGCTGTTGTATAGCGCCGCTCGGGCGGCCAGGTGGCGGTTCCCAGCAATAACCAGCCCTGACGCGCGCAGCATTTCCGGGAACTTCGCTGGAGACCAAATAGGCCAGGTGAGAGAGTACGGCTGGCGCTCGTAGATTGCGTCGTCAAAATCGAACACAAGCCGGCCGGTCCGTTGAGCCAGCTTCCGTTCAAAAGTTGCACCAGGGAGCGGCGTCGCTTCGCGGTGGACGAACACGGCCTCACACTGCTCCGCCACTGCGAGCAAGCGGGCGCGGCGAGCGAGGCCAAGCAGAATACCGCGAAGCCGTCGGGGTCCCCGACTGCGGTAGGCTCGTTCGTCGATGAACGGCTCGAGCTGGCATTCGAAACCGTGCCGCTCCAGATAGGGGATGTACTGCTCCAGCCGAGTCCGGTTCGAGGGAGCGGAACTCGGATACGGTGAGAGCAGGAGGAGCTTCATACCAGGCTGGCCGTCGCGGGTAAGGGTAACCTCATTGGACCCTTGCCGGTGAAAGCGTCGTCCTCTGAGCCTTCCTAAGCATGCGTCCGGCTATGATCGGACAATGCTAGACGCTTTGGGGCGATACGCGGATTGAGCGACCACACGGTCGCACCGGCGCCTTGAAGCGGACGCTGCATTCCCCGGACGTCCACATCGGTAGTCTCGACCGCCGTCCTGACGCAACCGAGCACCGGCAACTCCTGGAAGCCCAGGGATTCCCGGCCATCAGATCTCGAGAGGAGTTGGTCGGACGATTCCTTCGGACCGAGTCGCGAAAACTGAGGGTCGTCGATTTCCTCATCCGCTACGTGCAGGAACACGGGGTGCAAAGCATCATCTCTCTAGGCGCCGGTACCGGTGTGCCGGAATACTTGATCGCTCTTGCCACCGGCTGCCAGGTTGTAGCGAGCGATTACGATCCCTTACATGTCCGGCAGGCATCGGACCTCCTGGGCATCCAAGCGTGCGAGTTCGACATCACCGGTGGCGATTTTTCGAAGTTCCCCGTGGCCACTTCCTCCCCTAAGTTGGTCTTGTTGGTAGGGTCGGCGTACGTCATGGATGATGAAGAGTTCGTCCATCTCTTAGGCTCTATGGCGGCGGCCGGACGGCCGCGTGTCCTCGATTTCGAGTTGGGATACATTGACCTCCCCACCCGCATCGCGCTTTATCGGCGCGATCTGGTTCGGCTCCCGATGGTCCGTCAGGTATTCAGGAGGGCGCACGCGCCCGCGCTCGGCAAGATGCATGGCTTCCAACGAGACCGGGCAGCGCTGCGGACAATCTATCGCAGAGCTGGCTGGAAGCTTGCGCGGGAGTTCAAACTCCCACCGTACTCATACGCGGCCGAGCTGCACTGAGCCTCAGGCACGAGCAGGTGTACGTCTTGGCTTGGTGCAAGGGACGGTCCTGAACGCGCCGGCTCCCAGCTCACCCGGCCCGAGCCGGCGGCAGCTGCTGTGCCTCATTCCCGATCTTGATGGGGGCGGGGCGCAGCACGTCATGGCCTATGTCGTCCGTGGGCTCGATAGACACCGGTTTGACGTCACGCTCGCAGTTGGGATCTCGGGCGGACCATTTGCGGGCCTCCTCCCGCCCGACGTACCGGTTATCGACTTAGGGACAACCAGCGGGAGCGCCGCCATCGTCCGAATCGCTCGGTTACTGCGGTCGGCGCGCTTCGACGTGTGCTTCTCAATGATGTCCTTCAACCTGAGCCTGGTCATTGCGCGCGCTGTTGCGGGCTCCAGGATCCCCATCGTGCTCGGGGCAAGGAACCACTATTCCCTGAGCTTGCCCCTAGAGGCGCGGGCCGCCCGGCTGAAGATGCTCGCCGTGCGCTGCCTTTACCGGCACGCCAATCTGGTCATCGGGGTATCCCAAGGAGTCTGCCAGGATCTTGCCGATAACTTCGGCGTACCGACGCCGAAGACGCTGGCCATCCACAACCCGATCGATCTCGACCTGATCCGCCAGTGTGCAGGCGAGGACAACGATGATCCCTGGCTCGCGCAGCGTGATCGGATTCCGGTGGTCATTGCGGTGGGAAAGCTCATGCCGGCCAAGGGCTACGGCGATCTCCTCGAGGCTTTCCGGCAGGTCCGCAGCCAACTGCAGGCGCGGCTGCTGATCCTTGGTGAGGGGCCGCAGCGAGGCAGGATTGAGGCATTGATCTCGCGGTTGGGGCTCGACGACGATGTTCGCCTGCTCGGTTTCCAGCCGAACCCGTACGCGTATCTCAGCCGCGCCACCGCGTTCGCGCATGCGGCGCACTGGGAGGGGTTTCCTAACGTCCTCCTGGAGGCAATGGCGTGCGGCCTGCCGGTGATAGCGACCGATTGCCCATCCGGACCGGCAGAAATCGTTCAGGATGGCGAGAATGGACTGCTGCTGCCGGTGCACGACCCGCATGCATTCGGTGACGCGATGTTTCGCGTTCTGACCGATGACTGCCTGCGCCGGCGGCTGGGAGCTGCCGCGGCGCGCCGCGCCGAGAGCTTCGCGGCCCCACGTATCGTCGAGGCTTACGCGCAGGCGTTCGAGCGCGTTGTCCAGGCGGCGGAGTCTCGACCTTGACCGTTCCGACGTTGCTGGCGGTTACCCTTTCCACGGCGATGAAGTTGGGGCCGCGGCGGCACATGAGCTCGAATCCAATCGAGCCATGACGGCAGCTAAGGGTCTTTAGTCGTGCAGCCCGGGCTCGTCATAGCGTGGATCGCAGAAGCCGGCGTCCTCATAGCGCTGCTCACCAGGCTGGCGCGGCTGGTCCGCGTGCGCTCCGTGCTGGTGCTGACGCTCAGCTCCTTCGCGCTTCGCATCGCGGTGGGTGAAGCGCTGTACTTCGTGAGCGTTCTCCATCTGCCGGTGTTGCAGCGTCTGCAGCTGCCGGGCGGCTTCTGGACCTTTGGGTATGACGGGTGGCTCGCAGACGGCCGGGCGCACTTCGTGTATCAGTACGCCGGCTACTCGCGTCCGGGCACATTACGCACAATAGCAATCAATCATCCGTTCGTGATCTCCTACGACCTTGCGGGCCACCCGAACCTGTTGCTGCTTACGAGCTTCGAGCGCCTGCTCACCGCTCTGTACACGGTCCTTGGCTTCAACCCATCGGTCGGCCTGCTGCTGGTAGCGGCCGCGGCCGCGGCCTGCATTCCTCTCGCCTACCTCACGGCCGTCTCGCTTGGCTCATCGGCTCGCAGCGCGACCCTCGCGGCGGCCGTGGTGGGGTTCTGGCCGTCCTCGCTGCTCTGGAGCGGCATGCTCCTCAAGGACTCCCTGCAGTGGTTCGGGGTTTTCGCCCTGACAGCCGGCTGTACATGGTTCTTCTCCCGAGCCGCTGCAAACGTCGAACGTCGGGCATTGGTCGAGCCATCAATACTGGTTCTCCTCGGCGCCCTGGTGATGGCCCTGTTTCGGGACTACGCGGCGGCGGCATGGCTGCTCGGGATCATCCTCGCGGCGGCGATCTTTGTGCTTCAACGAGGCCAGGGCGCGCGTGCACCGGCTCTAGAACTGACCACGGCCCTTCTGTCGCTGTTGCTTGTCGCGGTGATCCCCTGGGGGGACCTGGCAGGAACGATTCGGCAACTGCCCAAAAACGCGCACGACATTCCTGCCATGATCCGCACGCTTGGCGAGCGCGCGGGAACAGCTGCCTTCAGCGATGCTGGGTCGAGTACCGATCCCGCGGCATCTGACCTGCCAGTCGCCAGCCCCAACTCGGAGTCGCCGGCGCCCACCGTGCCTCCCGAGTACAAGTGTGACGCCGGGGTCCTTTGCGGTCGGTACACCCCGGACGAAGTCGTGGGCGCCGCATCGCGCACTGTTGGTGGCGGATACGAACGCATCATCCGTGCTGGGGTCGCCAAAGGCTACGACCCCATGGACAGCCATGTCCTGAATGCCGAGACCCGGCAGACCATCATCAACTACATCGACGGCGGGGGCGACACAACGCCTCTGCCTACACCAGAGCCGGACACCAATCCCTGTCCACCCCTGCACCCCTTGGTGCATGCGCGATACGGCTTTAGGACGAGCCAGGCCGGATCGCAGACGGATTCCGACGTGGTCTTTAGCAACTGCCTCGACGTGCTGGCCTACGTCCCTCGTGCGCTGGAGCTCACGTTCCTTGCTCCGCTACCGAACGAATGGCTTCACCAGAGCCAGGGAGTAGGAGGCCTGCGAGCCTTCACTCCGCTGGATACGCTGCTGCTGTGGCTGTTGATGCCGGGCCTGCTGGTCGGCTTCGCGCGTGGGCTGCGCCACCTGGTTCCTGGCAGCGTGCTGCTGATGGTCTACATTCTTGCCCTGGGCCTGGGGTTGGGGTTCGTGGTCACGATCTTCGGCACGCTGTTCCGCCTGCGCCTGCAGGTGGTGCTGCCCGCAGTCGTGCTGTCGGTTAGCGGCTGGAGCTGGCTGCTGGCTCAGATCCGCGCGAAGGCGGCTGTGTGGCGCACCGGCCATCCTCGCGCCATGGCTTTCGGAGTAGTTGGGCAAGCGGATGACCGTCCCGGGTTGAGCTGATTGCCCTCTCGTACAGCTGATCGATATTTGCGACCAGCGTGCTCACATCGTATGCCGGGAACACCGACTCTTTGCCTTTGGCTCCCATCGCACGCCCTTGCTCCGGCTCGGCCAGCAGCCTGCAGATAGCGTCGCCAAATGCCGCCGGATCTCGCTCGTTGATGAGGATGCCGTTCTCGCCGGACTTGATGAGATCCACCACGCCACCGGCATTGGTTGAGACGATCGGTTTGCCGGCGGCCAAGGCTTCGATCAACGCCACTGGCGAGCCCTCGTTGATGGATGTGAGGCAGATGACGTCCAG
>Ga0070738_10001048_pt1 | contig 64422 bp, 48 predicted proteins | sample Coa_R2_2_FD_66446 | JGI IMG/M metagenome (GOLD analysis project Ga0070738, IMG submission 66446) | Surface soil microbial communities from Centralia Pennsylvania, which are recovering from an underground coalmine fire - Coalmine... | ecosystem: Environmental > Terrestrial > Soil > Unclassified ... | reverse complement strand
TCTGGTAGTGACAACTCCGAGAGATGCTAATGTGCGTATCGACATACTCGATCTTACGGGCCATGTTGTACGTACCGTCTTTTCGGGATTCATGGCTGCTGGGAAGCAAGTGCTGACGATCGACGGCAAGGATCTTTCGAGCGGCACATATCTCTACACTCTTACAAGTGGCAATGTTCGGCTGGCGCGACAGTTCATGCTGATGAAGTAGTTTACGATCTACGTAAATGAAAAGCCCTTCTCTGGTGAGAAGGGCTTTTTAATATGGCTTCATTGCTTACGCCAATTCTTCCAAGCTCGCCTTTAGTTTTTCGATCTGTGCCTCATAACTCGCGTGTTTTTCTCGTTCCTTTTCGATAACATGCGCGGGGGCGCGGCCAACAAATCCTTCGTTCGAAAGCTTTGCGCTCACTTGTTCTTTCTGGGAAAGTACACGCTCTAACTCTTTCGAAAGGCGTTCTTTCTCCTGCTTACGTTCCTCGTCAGAACGCTGCTCGAGCTTAATAAGGATGCGACCGCGAGCGCCGACCAACTCTCCAGCATATTCTCGTGATGAATACTCTTTATCATCGGATTCGATCCTTAACGACGAGGCGCGGCCCAGCCGCTCCATAATATGGCGCGCCGATTCAAGTAATGTCCTATCGCTTGCTTTTCCTGCTTGCAGGACGATCTCCGCGCTTTTTGAAGGCGCTAGCTTGATCGTCGAGCGAACGAGGCGAATGGCCTCGATGGTACGTTGAACGAATGCAAAATCTGCTTCAACGTTATCGTCGATCTTCCCGTCATCGGCAGTCACATAGTCATCACGCCCGATAAGAACGTTCTCGTCATTACCGGTCAGCGCATGCCATAGCTCTTCCGTGATGAATGGCATGATCGGATGCAACAGGCGCATAATACCTTCTAATATCTCGACTGCAAGCGGCGTGGAATCCGGCTGTAGCTTTACGATCTCGAGGTACCAATCGCAGAAATCGCCCCAAATGAAATCATATAGCGTCTTGGTTGCGTCGTTGATCTGGTAGCTATCAAATGCAGCGCGAATATCGCGAGCAGCTCGATTAGCACGGGAAAGTATCCATTTATCCGCAAGCGTTGCAGGAGCTTCAAAAGGCTTTGCTGAAACAGGTCCGGCAAAAACACGAAGATTATTAGGTCCACGCTTTTCACCATTCGTGCTTATATTCTGCAATTCGGTATCTTCGCTCTCAAATTCCGTTTTTGGCTTTGAGGCCTGATATTCATCACGCTTCATCAGCACAAAGCGTGTGGCATTCCACAGTTTATTCGCGAAGTTACGGCCGATCTCACACGATTCTTCACCAAAACGTACGTCCTGCCCAAGAGGAGCAAGATACAACAGCGTAAAACGAACCGCATCAGTACCATATTTCGCGATGAGGTCTAACGGATCCGGAGAATTGCCCAGTGATTTGGACATCTTACGTCCCTCGAGATCACGCAGGACATTATGGAAATAGACGTCTCTGAATGGAATGAGGTCCGTCAACTTTGTTCGCTGCGATCCGTCCTTCAAAGGTATGCTTGGCATGAATTCAATGCCTGCCATGATCATACGCGCGACCCAGAAAAAGATGATATCCGGTGCTGTCGAAAGAAGAGAGGTGGGATAAAACTCCTGTAAATCCGGCGTAGCATCAGGCCAACCAAACGTGGCAAATGGCCATAACCAGGATGAGAACCATGTATCGAGCACATCGGAATCTTGCATCAGTGGCCCGTTATATCCACTGTGCTTTGCTTTTGCTCGCGCCTCTTCTTCGTTGCGGCCAACGAAAATTTCTCCAGTCTCTGCGTACCACGCGGGAATGCGGTGCCCCCACCACAACTGTCGCGAAATGCACCAATCGCGGATGTTCGTCATCCAATGACGATAGGTATTGAGCCATCGCTCGGGATGAAAGTGGATCAACCCTTCCTCAACCACCTGCAGTGCCGGCTCGGCCAGTGGTTTCATCTTCACAAACCACTGATCCGAAAGATAAGGCTCGACCATTTCACCGCCGCGCTCGGAGTATCCAACGGAGTGAGTGTAATTCTCGATCTTTTCAACGAGTCCGAGAAGTTGCAACTCTTCAACCACACGCTTACGCGCGTCGAAGCGATCGAGGCCGGCAAAGCGTCCACCATTTTCATTGATGACGCCATGTGTATCCATCACATTGATCTGTGCAAGCTTGTGACGAATGCCGATCTCGAAATCGTTCGGATCGTGCGCCGGTGTGATCTTTACACAGCCGGTACCGAATTCTTTATCGACGTAGCTATCCGCGATCACTGGAATCTCACGATTCACCAGCGGCAACATAAGGGTGCGGCCTACCAAGTGCTTGTACCGCTCATCGTCGGGATTTACCGCTACTGCAACGTCACCCAGCATCGTCTCAGGACGAGTGGTAGCGATCGTTATATATTCTTGCTCGCTACCTTTCGTACCAACGACAGGATATTTAAAGAAATATAACTTGCCTTCTGTGACCTTATATATTACTTCTTCATCCGAAAGCGCGGACTGTGCAAGCGGCGACCAGTTAATGATCCGTTTGCCCCGATATATAAGCCCCTTCTCGTATAATCGCACAAAGCACTCGATGACGGCATCGTAGTACGCTTCATCCATGGTAAAACGAGTACGACGCCAGTCGCACGAGCAGCCGAGTGCTCGAAGCTGACTGATGATAATATCACCATACTTCTCTTTCCATGCCCAGACTCGTTCTAAAAATTTTTCGCGTCCAAGGTCGTGACGAGTAAGCCCTTCGGCCCGTAACTCCCGCTCGATCTTGGTTTGCGTGGCAATTCCCGCATGATCGGTACCCGGCATCCAGAGCGCTTCATAGCCAAGCATACGATAAAGACGAATATAGACGTCCTGAATCGTATTGTTGAGTGCATGTCCCATATGCAGAATGCCCGTCACATTCGGTGGTGGGATGACGACTGTGAACGGCGGCTTATCGACCGCCCTGCGGCCAGTCGGATCCTGCGCATTCAGTTCAGCGCGATTCGCGTCGAACAGGTGATTTTGTTCCCATCGCTCATACCACGCTGCTTCTACCGTGTTCGGGGAATAGGCTTTTGCTAATGGCTCTGACATTCTAAGTAGGAAATTGGAGAGAAAGTAACGCACTCTGACAATCGGGCGTGCCTGCCACGGAAAAGCACTACTCCACTAGTTACTGCTTTTTTCTTCGGTCAGCGGGGTAATAACCTTCGCCGCTTTCGCCACCGCTGCTGACCGCCGGTGAGCACGGCGGTGTGATCGGTCGCGCACACGGAGCGAGATGAACCAGGGATTATTGTCAATAAACCGGTCGATCGGCTTAAGCAGAATAAGAACGCCAAGGGCAATAATACTTATCGCTATGGTAGTAATGACAAAACCAGAACCGGCCATAATACCAAGCCCCGCAGTAAAGAAGATCGTAGATGCAGTGGTAATACCTGCAATCTTACCACCACGCACTAAAATGACACCGGCACCAATAAAGCCAATACCGGTAATGATTTGGGCTGAAATACGTCCTGGTTCTCCGCCATAAACAATAGCTGTTTGGATCGAAACGATCGTGATCACACAACAACTGATCGAGACCATAAGGCAAGTACGAAGTCCTGCCGATTTGCCATAGATCTGATTCTCGAGTCCGATAATGCCGCCGCCGACAATCGCTGCGGCTAGCCTTGGCCAATACGTGCCTGCAAGATCGAGAAAACTTTGAAGACCTTCGTTTGAATTGGGTGAGAACGCCATTACCGTCTATAAATTGTTCAGCATCTCTTCGAACTTAGCGTTCCAAACCTGTTCGCTAAAATCCCGTTCGATTCGGTGCCGTGATTCAGAGCCAAAGCTTTGCCGCATGCGCTCATCGGACGCCAATTGAAGCATCGCGTTGGCGAACGCCTTGGGATCATCCTCAACAAAAAAACCGGTCTTTGAGTCAACAATAAATGTTTCGGGGCCACCGCAGCGAGAAGAAATAACTGGAAGTCCGCAGGCCATAGCTTCCATCGCAGCGATACCAAGCCCTTCCTGCTCACTTGTAACCAAAAGGGCTGTAGATGACTGATACAATTCTATTAAATTATCATCCGACACTTCAGAAAGGTGATGGATCTGAAAAGTTGGTTTTTCTTTTAAGGAAAATTCGGAGGAAACAACAGTGGCTGTGAAATCAAGTTGGGGAGCTATGGTATGAAGCTCCTTACACGCCTGTACGAATAGCTCTATCCTCTTGCGAGGATCGTTAGCACGACCGACGAATACGAAGCTGGGCTTTTGTGGTGTGTAAATCTGCCGAGCAGGCACAAAATGACTCGTATCGATAGGATAAGGCCAGACTTCAACGGTCTTCTTAGTGAGTTGCTGAACATGCCTGCGAGTATCCTCACTGACAGCAAGTACTTTGGTCGCCGCCTCAAGTACCTGCTGTTCCGCACTCAGTATTCGCTTGAGGCCGGCTTTTTCTACTATACTAGCCGGACCCCGACTGCTTTGCAATCTCTCCCGACGGTCCATTCCGACCGTCGATGAGACCCACGCGATGAACGGCTTATGTAATTCTACGAGAGCGAGTCCTGTATGAGCCGAGCCGGTTACAAGTATAAAAGCGTTGAACTGATCGAGCGTTTTCTTCCAAAGCTGATTCGCCTTAACGCGGTTACGCTCCCATTCGGGCAAACGGGCACCGAGAGCGATCGAGCGCATTCGTCGAAATTCATACTCTTTAATATTGGGAGTTAACTGTAACTCCCCTCTAGTAAGGTTAAAAAGCGAAGAGTGGAGTTCAGGATGTGATTCGAAGCGTGCATAATGAACTACCGTGGGGTCCAGACCTGCAGTCTTGCTTCTCAAGTAAATATACTCGACCAGACGCAATACTCCACCGTAATTGGCAGGGTCCTGTGTAACAATGGCAAGGCGGGTCTTACGGTTGGCCACCTGGAATAATCCGGATATTAAAAAACTCCGATTCCTTCAGTATCATATAGAAACATGGGGAATAAATTCTAAAATACTAAATAGGTTCGTATTCGCTAAAAAATCGCGTTTCTGGCTATTTTTTCGCTTCCTGCTGCGGAGCTGCCTCAGGCATAATGCTTGTAGCATGAGTCCATTACAAGCCCATGACGAACTACTCATCCATACGCCTAACTGTCGTCGTGGCGCTCTAAGTTTTACTGATCACACTATTTTTAAGCACCTATTTATAATACAACGATGGCACAAAACCAAAACAACGACTCATCACGGAATAGCAATCGGTCAAATTCGAACCCATCCAAGAGTGGCCAACAGAACCCTTCGCGTAGTGGAAATTCCGGATCGGACCGTGATATTAATCGTGGCAACACCCAGGAGCGTTCGGGCCAACAATCCGGTGGCTCTAACAGCGGATCCCGACAGGGCGGCTCGCAACAAGGTACTTCGAACCGCTAAGAATTCAGTTAACCGTCACCAAACTAAGGAGTAGAGAAACATGGCGAATACCAGCAAACGAGGATTTGCATCAATGGACGGTGAGAAACAACGGCTCATCGCTTCCAAAGGCGGAAAGGCTGCCCACGCAAAAGGAACTGCACATGAGTGGAGCTCTGAAGAAGCACGAGCAGCCGGACGCAAAGGCGGCGAAAGTCGAGGCACTCGCGGCCAGCATATGGACGAGCCCGTACCCGGCCATTCGGCGCAAGAACTGGTAAGTCATTCGAATGCGATCTCCACCAGTTTCCTGAATGACGCTGGCAGTTCGTTACGCGGTGGAAACAATTTCGCGAACGGAAATCACACGAATAGTGCGCCGGCCACAGGATCCAACCCCAATACGGGAGCGAATCACACCTATTATGCGACGACACCGGCACGACAAGAGTCGTCACATGCGGTGAATTGAGCACTTGCAAGAACTGAATATGCCTCAGAAAGATAAATCAAGTAAACGTGCAACACGCAAGGATCAAACGGAACGTAGGGATACCCCTCCGTTTCTGCAAGAGACTCGTGCGGCGAAAGAGCACGAACTTGTAATCGAGGGCGTACGGTCACTTTCTACACCGCCAGGAGAGCCATACAACGATGTGTCACTTCGACCGAAGTAACGATCGTCGAAGTCTACTGCGGCTGAAACGCCGAATGCCCGCTGGAGATCGTAGCACATGAAAGCTCGTCTTTAGCGGGTGTTTTATTTTAGATGTTTTCTCTCTCCGTTCTTTTTACATTAAGGCTTTACTCCAAACATTCCATCTTGATTTTACGGCGTGTGCTTTGCAGCATTTATCAGCACGGCTCTGCTACGGATGATGCTCATCCGCACCGTTCAAGTTGATCCACACTATTTTACTATTCAGGAGTAATTGCACATGCCTAAGCTAAATACACTGCAGGATATTTATATCAATGAGTTGCGCGACCTTTACAACATGGAAACACAACTCACGAAAACACTTCCACGGATCGCAAAGGCGATCTCGCACTCGGAATTGAAACAAGCGTTCGAAAACCATTTGGAACAAACGGAGAACCACATTGACCGCCTCGAACAAGTGTTTGAAATGTGCGGGCAGAAGGTCCGTGGCAAGAAGTGCACGGGTATGGAAGGCATTCTCGATGAAGCGCTCGAGATCTTGTCATCCGATGTAAACGACGACGCGCTCGATGCTGCGATCATCGGAGCGGCGCAAAAAGTCGAGCATTATGAGATCGCAAGCTATGGTACCGTCCGTACATGGGCAGAGCAGCTTGGCTTCGACGATCAGGCCGAACTTCTCAACCAAACCCTCTCCGAGGAAAAGCAAGCCAACGAGAAATTAACGCAACTTGCCGAGCAATTCGTGAATGAAGAAGCGAGTCATGGCGAGTCGGAATTCGAAGTGGCACATAACGGATATGATAGCCGTTCGAAGAGCAACGGACGAAGCAGTCGTCGTTCCTCGTAATCTATGCACCCTGAGGAACTTCCAGGGGGCGATCTCGATGAGTGAGTATCCAGTCGCCGTTCTCGGCTAACGCTTCGCGGCCGAGTTCGGCGACAAATCGTTGTGCATCTTCGATACGGTTTTCCTCGATCAGCTTTTCAAGGTGCATCTTTGCTCTGTTAAAGAACGCACTCATGCGGTCGTACTGACGGGTATGTTCAGAAAAAGCATTCTTATTCAGGAATTCGTGAAGTAGTGCACCTGAAAGGGAAAGCAATACGACTCCGAGTACAAGATAATGACTATAATCAAAAACGAACGCCTGTAACCCAGCAGCAAAGAGAGCGATCGCAAATAGAATACTCACCGTTCGTTCATACCAGTGAACGCGTTTGTGATCGCGATGGGCGGCCCGTGCAAAATAATTGGCCTGATCCTCGACCCAATACTTGAGAACGAGCTTCAATCGATCTTTTTCCGTTATATCCGGTCGAGTGGAAGCTTGACCAATTGTCTCGTCGGGACATGTTTCGGTCATACAGCTTCGAACGGCATTGCGTATCCAGTCAAGTTCGCTGCGTTGCTTCCGCATGTAAAAATCAGCGACGGAATCCTTCAGGCCTGCCAACTTCCAAAAGAATTGAATCCGCAACCCCTCCGCAAGTGCGCGGTAATCAAGGTATTTCGTTTGGTACCCCTGACGTTTTGCCCAACTGAAAATTCCGAACGCTATGAGCAGAATCGCCAGGTAAGCCATGAGCATCTCAGAAGCCGCGAGCGGCCCCGAATATACCTCGAAGCAAGCGACCGCAAGGAACACACATGTAAGAATCAATTTTAGAGTCGCAAACGTCCGGCGTTGAAATCGTTGCGACAATACATCGGCAATAGAATAAAAATCGAGCGTTTCGCGAAGCGGCGTTGGCATCGCGGACCGTACACTTGTCGGGAAAATATATTCCTTACTCGCACTTAAGTTCTCTTTAAGCTCTTCCGCATGCGTAACTGCATCGCGATTCAGCATTTCCATGCGTTCGTAAATATCGCGATACGCCTGCTCCGCCTCTTCCTGAGAGGCATAACCTTTAGGATAAAGACGCTTCACTTGAAAAGCATCTGCGGCGTTCGGATTCGAATACCGTGGAGTTACAATGTGATAAACGGGTCCGTTGTCTGGCGCATCAAGTTCACTGTGAGGAGCGGCATAGGGCTCCGGCACTCCTTCCAATCGAAACCTGACGACATTGGAAGTCCCACCGATTTTTTGAAGCGGCACGCCATCCCACAACGCTACAAGAATCGTACAGTGCATTGCGAGGAATGCACCACATTGCGCATATTGCCGCTCACGCCCTGGGCCATGGGCGAGAATATCTTCCTGCTCCTGACCTTCCACAAGCGGTAATTCAAAAGAATGCTCGGCCTTACTAATGATGGCGTGAAATTCTTTTCTGGATGCATCATCAAAATCGGTTTCGTATATCCCGATCGGCATAGGCAGCACTATGATGAGCCGCATACCCACTTCGATCGCAATGCGAGAACACAGCCGATCAGCACCATCCGCTAATGCTGAAAGTAGGATAAAGGACGTAGAAGGATATCGCACGCAAAGTGCCGCAAATTCGGCACGCAAAAGCTCTTCTAAACGCGGAATGTCTTCTGCACGAAGATCACGGTGGCCGGTAATACCGATTATGATAGGAAGCGGACCATGAACGGTTGTTTCTCCCGTTCGATGCAAAGAAAAACGAGTATTCCTGTTTGGTGCAGTTCGCCGTTCGAGAAACTCTTCAACGACACTTTCACCAGCACCGACAGCTACCGGTATTCCCGGAAGCTCGAGAGCCGGTTTCACAACCCGATCATCCATCAGTATACTCGTTCGTTAATGCGAAACAGCAGGCTGCTTTTGTGGCGGCGGCGGTTGCTGACCAGGATTGACACTACCCGAATTATACTGCGGTGGTTGCTGATTCGGCGTTAATCCCTGATTCAGAGCCGGATTCTGTTGGCCCGGTTGCGGGGGTTCTCCAGGTTGTTGTACGCTTTGCTGAATGGCTGGTGCTCCCGGCTGAGTTGGTTTATTCGTACCTTGTACAAGTGGTGTGGTCAGGATTTCAGATTCAATACCGAGCTTACGCGCAACGGGGATCGTAAGATCGAACTTCGAATTCGTATAAAGAAGAACGACATCTTTTGAACTGCGGTCGATCACATAATCATACTTGCCGTCTTCTGCCGCTTCCTTGATCGCATTCGTAAGCTTATCATACGCCGGTTTCATAAGCTGTGCTTGCTGAGCATACAATTCCCCTCCCGTTTGCGGATCGAATTTTTGATGCAGGTAATCATCGCGCTTCTTTCGAAGGTTCTGAAGATCGAGTTCTGCCGAAGTTCGCTCTGCATCGGTCATGATGAGTTTGCGGCGATCGTAATCTGACTGTTTACGATCGATCTCGGCCTGCATATCGGCGGCCTCCTTCTTCCAGCTATCTGTTAGCTGGTCTAGGCGTTGTTGTGCCTCCCGTGCCTCAGGCATTCGCTTCAGTAATTTGGAGGCATCGATATAAGCAACGCGCGTTTGCTGCGCAAATGACGTCGATGAAAGGAGCAACGCACCGATCGCAACGAGAAGAGATATTCGAGAGGCAATTCGCATGATCTTAAAATACAGTGATAACCGGTCCGATCGCTTACTTCTTATTAATATTCGTACACAAAAAGAAGCGTGGCTGCTTCTGTAAAAGCAGCCACGCTTAGAAAAAGTCCCATTTGTTCGCCAGTATAGTAGGCGAAAATAAAGGCCTTACTTCGAGGCCTGAGCCTTCAGGTATTCCTGGAATTTGGTCGTCAGATCGAGTGTCTCTTCAACATATACGGTCGCCGTCTTAGGGATAATGACGGAGATGTGCTCTTTCTTTGCATACGACTGAAGCGACGCCTGAAGCTTGTCGGTAATCGGCTTCATAAGCTGCTCGCGGAGCTGTGCGAGTTCGCCAGTCTGACCGAACTTCGCTTCCTGGAACTTGGAGAACTGATCCTGAAGGTTCGAAAGGTCTTCCTGCGACTTCTTTTTGAACTCGGCGCTGGCCGTCTCGCCAACCTTGGCATAAGCATCCGCCTTGGACTGGTACTGCGTGCGCATGATGGTCAGCGAATCCATATAGGCCTTGCTGAGTCCTTCGAGCTTCGCATTCGCGGTTTGATACTCCGGCATAGCAGTAACGATCGTATTAATATCAACTACGGCGATCTTCTGGGCATGGGCCGTACCGAAGAGGCCGAAGACTGCGAATGCCGCGATGGCAATTCGTTGAGCGAGTTTTGTCATGTCTATCTTCCTTTTTTTGCTTCTTAAAGTTATAAAAATTGAGGATGATCCTCATTGACGCAGCCGCCGGAATGGCTTTCGAAGCATGCTCCTACGGATGGTACCAATTAAAAGACGGGCTTCAAAAACGTGTTTTGCATGAATAATTCCGCTTTTGAATGCGATTGCACTACGTTGGAATCTTAGCGTCAGTTTCGACGGTCGAATCCTTTGTATCAAATAAAAATCTGGCTTTTAGAACGCTATTTTCTCGATTGGTGCTGTTGTTGTAATTCTTTTCTTCGCAGAGCTAATGAAACGACATTCTTTTAGAATACTAACCATCGGTAGCCTTTTGGGGATTATGGTAGGCTGCTCGTCTGAGAAGGATAAATGGGTCAAGTCCCCTGGCCTCGAGGTTTCGGTCTACAAAGAATATGAAGACGGCAAGCCCTATCTGACCGTCTTTTATGAAAACTTCGGCGAAGATACTATAGAGAAGATACGGTATCAGCTTATCTCGATCAAAGGCAACCACGCCGATACCACCTGGAGGGAGATTAATCCTCCGCGATTGCTCGAACCGAAAGATCGGCACACCGTGCCAAGGCATATCGGTGAAGATACGGTGTCGGCAGACGAGGTTCATGTTGGGCAGGTTTTAGCTGTAAAAAAAGAGGGATAATCCCTGTTTTTCGAAGCAGCCGTTTCTGCAACCGATATAAAGTTTGCGTGTTGTATGCTCTTCGGTTACGGTAAGTTTAGTCTGGCCGTAATTGTAATATTTCGCAAACTAACCCTGATTCTCATTTCCATGATAGTCACTCGTTGGAAGAGCGCGCCAGGCCATCTCGGTTTTGTCACGGTCTTCTCCCTTCTTCTATCCCTCCTCATACTTCCGTCCACCAGTAACGCTCAATCAGATGAGGCTGAGATCGCTCCGCATCCCATGGTAGCTCCCACCGATTCCGGTGCCTATTACGAGCTCAACCGGATGCCGGAACAGCTCCGCCGTTCGATGCCATTCGCTCGAGAGTTCGATGAGTATGTACATGAAGCTGGACTTTCTGGGACAGTAAGCCAAAGTGATTATCTGAAAACATTCGAGGAAGCACGCCAGGATTATTTACGCGCAAGCCGCCCGGCGATGAAGAGTGCACCGGGTCACGTTCTTTCAGGTCAATGGACCAATATCGGTCTAACGGGAGCTGATACCGTACCTTCGGCAGGCATCACGACGTCGATCGTCTTCGATCCTCAGCATCCCAATATTATGTTTGCCGGCGGTTCGGGTGGAGGCGTATGGAAATCGCTTGACACTGGCGCCAATTGGATGCCACTCACCGACGAATGGCTACCAAACCTCGCTGTCTCGTCCATTGCGATCGATCCGGCAAATACTAATACCCTATATGTTGGTACAGGTTATTGCTTTCCGGCTAATGTGAACTATGGCGGCAGCGGACTTTACAAGACCACCGATGGTGGAGCTACATTCACACGTCTTAACGTCACAACTTCAACGGGAGCTACCGGCAAAGTCGATACAGGATCGTTCGTGAAAGTTTTTGTCCATCCGACGAAATCGAACATCGTGTTTGCTTCGGCATACGATCAAAATATGGGGCTCTACCGCTCCACCGACTATGGTGCAACATGGGATACGGTCTACTCCCGCGGGAATGTGGTGTGGGATATGCTTTCGACACAAGATCAGGGCGGAGCGGTCACTCTTTATATGATCGCAGGCGGTGATGCTTATCGGGTATATGGCAATAACAATTGTGGTGTCTATAAATCGACCGATGATGGTAAGACGTGGGTGAAGACCACAACTTCCACAAACTTTTATACTCCTACTTCGATCGGTCGGGCAGCGCTCGCGTCACCCGCAAAGGCTCCGAATAAAATATTCGCTCTTCTAACGAATACATTTACGAGCGATCAGGCGATGTTGTATGAATCGACAGATGCGGGTGCAACCTGGAATTCTTACTCGCCAACCATTCCGTCCGATCTTTTTATCGTAAAGGCCTCCGGTATCACTAATCCTCAAGGGTGGTACGATCTATACCTTGCAGTTAGTCCGAACTCTGTTAATAGTGATACGATCTATGCCGGCGGAGTCGTAGCATATACGAAGCAAGGCTCCGGCTCTTGGGTCGCATTTAGCGATTACGATCCAGGCCATTCGGAAGGTAAAGGTGGGTATCCGCACGTTGACCATCATTCTTTTGCATTCAATCCGCTCAACTCGCGCATCGTCTATGATGGTAACGATGGAGGCCTCTTCGTAAATTATGCGTCCGGTTCGAACGATGTTGCTAATACCGGCGGATGGATACTCCATTCACGCTCAATGGTCACGAACCGTGTATACCACATTGGCATGCAGCCAGCGCTTGGTGATCCATCCAGCGCCTTAACGTTTGCGGGCTTGCAGGACCAGGGGATGTGGAAACTTACGAAGGGCCAGGACCCACTCTACCGCAAGAGTGGCGACGCAACACAAGTGCTTGTCGCTAGCAATAAAAACTTCGTCTATAGCCAGGGTGTGTTCGGCATGACGGTTTCGACCAAGCAAGAACCAACGGTGGATCCCAATGATGGTTGGACCGTCATCTGTAGCGACACAACGATGAATACGTCGAGCGGTTGGGTACGTGAAGCTACCGGATGGGATTCTCCATTTAAAATGTCACCAGCTAACCGTCCTCCCATTCAGGCATCAAACATTTTGTATCAAGGACGCCAATCCTTGTGGCAATCTACTAACAGCGGTACGACGTGGACAAAGCTCGATCCGAATTTCAGCTCAACCAGCGATAACGTTTATTACACGAGCGCCATCGGCTTACCTTCTTGGGATGCGAACATTATTTATGCGGCAGGGTGGCGCAGTAAATTCTATTTATCAACGCAATTTGGTGCAAAGGGCACATGGACTTTGCGCTCGAATCTTCCTTCCGGTAGCGTTGTAACATCGATCAATGCAACAGCCCAAAATCCGACGTTCATATTGGTGAGCCTTGCCGGATCGAAGAATAAGATCATGGTGTCACCGGATACTGGTAAAACGTGGACCGATGCCTCCGGCGTCGCTGGTGAGAGCCTGCCCGGCGCAGGAATTTCCACAAGTTGCAATGTAATGAGCGTTGCAATGGATTCGGTAAATCCGCTCACTACCTGGTATGCAGGTACGGACTTTGGCATGTTTGTTACCAGAGATGCAGGCCAGCACTGGAGCTTTATGGACGGTTTTCCGGGTCTCATCCCTTGCCGTGATGTACAAGTTGCACCGAACCGCAATACGCTCCGCGTAGCAACACATGGCCGTGGCATTTGGGAGTTGAATGGAATTCTTGCTGTCTCTTCCACCTCGCTTTCGGCAACAAAAACACCGAACGGTACTCAGCTTTCATGGTATGTCGACAACGAGGCCCCCGGCGCTCGTTTCTCGATCGAGCGCTCTGTTGGTGACGAGCCATTCGAACCTGTCAGTACGTTATCCGGACAAGGCGCTTCTTCAGTGCGCCACAACTATTCTTTCAGTGATGCGGCAACTACACCGGGTACATATCTCTATCAGATCCACGAAACGGATGCAGATGGCTCTGAACATTACTCCAATACCGTAGAGCTGCATTATGGCACAGATCAGATCTTTGTATATCAGCCATATCCGAATCCCTTTGTAGCTGGCGGTGGTGACGAGATGACGTTCGCTTATGAACTACCGGCGCGAGATGATGTAACGCTTTCTATCTATAACATGAGCGGCGTTCTCATTCGCACGCTGATGAACACTACACTCGATGGCGGGCCGCATTCCATCTCGTGGGATGGGCGCGATGCAACCGGCGCTTTCGTTGGACCAGGCGGATATATTCTCTCTATTCAAACCGGCCATTCAGGTCTGTTCCAGAATAAGATCATGGTAGTAAAAGAATAATTTTAAAACTGCTTAAGTGAAGAGCCCCTCTACTAGAGGGGTTTTTCGTTTCTACGATAAAAGGTAAACGCCCCGATCGAGGTCTCGCGATGATAGCGAGACCGGATAAGATCACGAAGCGAGGTCAGATCGCGCTCGAGTATTTGGTGACCGAGCAAGCCGTTCAAGTGACCCCGAGCATATTCCGGCGCATCGGCAACAACGATATAAACTGGTGGGGCCGCCGTTAACGTATCGATAAGCTCTCTTCGCCATTGCTGTTGAAATTCTGTAAGCTGTCCCCTCGAATTTCTCAGCATGATCGAATGGAATGTAATAAAGCGTGTAGCAGGCAACAGATCGGCATAATAGAGAGGGTAGGCATATTCGCCGACAAATTGCACGCGACTATTTTGACCAGCATATCTCTTTAAATAATCTGATACAGAATCTAACACGGCGAAACCAGAAGAGTCCGAAGTATCGTATTGCCAGTAGATTGGTCCCGATGGCAGTTGTCCCTTTATCGCTCTTATAGCAAGATGCTTTTGAGTTGTCCCTCGCGTCCAGAAGAAGAGTACAAACACTACGAGCGCCAGCGGCCCGAGATATCGCAAAACAGAAGAGCTTTTATAGCTTAATCGAATAAAGATATGTACCCATCCCACCGCGGCCAATATCAACAGCAGTACAAACGTCGTATCATATTGATATACATACCGCTTTTGAGGAATAAGCGTCAGAAAAGAAATTACTACTAATCCCCCGAAGAGAAGTCGATCCCGGCTCCTTAACGCATACAGACCGAATGGAACCGCGAACAACACCCACCAATATTTTCCGAATGGATAAAACATTTCTCCGATTGGGATGAACTTGGAATAGACTTCTGTATTAAAGCGAATAATAATCGTGTAGATTTCAGTGAAGTGACCGGCCAGCAAAGCGATCAGCCCAAACAAGACAAGAAAAATTTGTGCTGCGATCAAAAACATCATCCCATTGATGACACCCTTTCTGCTTCGCACAACGACTACGATCCATATTGCAAGGAAGAGAGCGTACAGCTCATTCGTTGGGCGAATAAGAATTGCGATCCCATAAAGCAAGCCGCTCCATAGGTAACGTTGAATGCCTTGATCTTTGTCATCCTGATTAAGAATATACACAGTTGCCAAAAGAACGATCGTCGCATAGCAATCCCGCTGGGCGACCATAAGATTATCGACACTGAGATAATAAATAGCAACAAGAACCGCCGCAAGCCAAGGCGCCGGTTTCACTGAACTCGCGATATGCCGGACAATCTTAAACAGAAGATACGTCCCTGCGAGGCGCCACAAAACATCCCACGCATGAAATGCAAAAGCGCTTTTGCCGAGTAATAAATATTCCGGTAAATGGACAAAGAATATTGTACCCGGAAAATTATTTTCCCATACGGAGACATACGGCCAGTAGCCCTTAACGATCAGTGCGGCCATATAGGCATGCACAGAGGAATCGATGTTGAGCGGGTACGTAAGGGTCCACGCATACAGTAAGCCACAAACAAGGAGGCCTGAAGGGAGCGAAAAAACCGGCGTTATCCAACCCGAAACCGATTTCGCTTCTTCGTGTTGCATGCTATGAACGTCCTGTGATTGATTCACGATTTGCCCGACACCTTGAATCTACGAGATAAACATTATCCGGCACTCGATGGACTGCGTGGCATCGCCGCGCTTATGATCGTTGCACATCATTCTGCATTCTCCTACTGGCTAACAAGTACATTCGATAAAGCATGGCTCCGGGCAACGAGCTTGCTCTGGGTCGGTGTCGATCTATTCTTCGTACTTTCGGGCTTTCTTATTACAAATATTCTTCTCGAGACTCGTAGTTCCCCCTCGTATTTCCGCACCTTTTACGGTCGGCGATTCGTAAGGATCTTTCCACTTTATTACGGCTTCCTCGCGATCGTCTATTTTATTATTCCACTGTTCGGGGGCGATCTTAGCCAAAGTATTCACGATTCTGAACCGTGGCTGTGGACGTATACCACGAATATCTATGCGTCCCTCATCGGCCACATGCCCGACCACAGCATTAGCCAGGCATGGACCCTTGCGATCGAAGAGCAATTTTATCTTTTGTGGCCGCTCCTGTTGCTTTACATCCCAACCCGCTACCATTTAAAATTCGTTTTGTCCTTATTCCTTGCCATGCCGCTCCTGCGAGCGTTATCGCTTGGGGTTGGAGCAACACCATTTTTTGTATGTACTATTACCTATTGCCGCCTCGATGGCCTTGCACTGGGAGCGTTACTTAGCATCCTAATGCATAACGGACTACTCGAACGACTCGAAAAGCCCGTCTGGCAGCGGATTCTAAAGAAACTTGATTGGACGATCGGCCCGCTCGTTCTGGGTTTTGTCCTGATCTTCTGTTTTATACTTCGCAACGATCAATTCCGCTTCGACGTACTGATCTGGCCGCGATGGTTACAGGTCATTGGTCTTTCACTCATCACAATCCCATTGGGATATGGAATTTTCCGCTGCGTAACACCGGGTTCAAATTTGCTCCAACGAGCTATGAGTAACCGTCCGTTGCGATGGGCTGGCAAATACAGTTACGCTCTCTATGTATTACATGCGCCGGTCGTCTATTGGGCAGGAATGCACTTACCGGTGCCACACTTCATTGCCGCACTCCCCCCCACGTGGTCGTTCGTGCAAAGCGTTTACATTATTGCGATCCAGTTTTTACTTTCGATCGGAGTTGCGGTCTTCTCCTGGCACGTGCTCGAGAAGCACTTCCTGAAACTGAAAAAATATCTGCCTTATCAGCCAGCCGAACCGAAAAAGAATTTAGAAGAGACTATTGTACTGGAAGCAGCATAAAGGAGGCTTACTTCGTAAGTATTTCTCCGCCATCCCGCCGTACTACGATCGTATGCTCGAAGTGAGCGCTGGGCTTGCCATCCGCGGTAAGTACGGTCCACTTATCTTTTGCCGTCTTGACACGAGCCGTTCCCATGTTGATCATCGGCTCGATAGCCAGCGTCATTCCTTCTTTCAATTCAAGATTGACGAATCCTTCAGAATGCTCCGGAACATAGTTCGGCACTTGCGGATCTTCGTGCAAATGACTTCCTATTCCATGACCAACTAATTCGCGGACTACACCATATCCATGCGATTCACAGTAATCCTGTATCGCTTCGGAGATATCGAATAAGCGAGCACCGGCTCGTGCACGCGCTACACCGAGCAAAAGCGATTCCCGTGTGACCTGAAGCAGTTGTTCGGTCGCTGGAGCGATTTTACCAACGGCGAACGTCCATGCTCCATCGCCGAACCAACCATCTTTTTCGACTCCAACATCGAAGGAGATAACATCACCTTCTTTGAGGGGGGTATTATTAGGGATGCCATGGACCACGGCATCGTTGAGCGAGATGCAAGCGGAGTATTGGAAGGTTTGTCGGCCGACCTTGTATCCTTTGAAGGCAGGATACGCACCGCGCTCAGTAATAAACTTCTCAGCAGCCAGGTCCAACTCGAGTGGAGTTACACCTGGCTTGATGAGCGTCTCGATATAATTCAAGCATTCCGCAACGATGTGAGAGCTTACTCGCATCTTGGCGATCTCGCTCTCACTCTTAATAAGTTTGGTAGCGTTGCGAAACATATAATTAAACCAGGATTTACTAATCTAAACCAGGATTTACTGGATTTTAAGGATTAGCAGGATTGATTTTCAAAGGATTTGATTTGAAGATCAACTTTTACATCATTAAGATTCAAATCCTTCAAAAAACCAATCTTGAAAATGTATCAAATTCTGTGAATTTTTGATTTTAAGGATTAGCAGGATTGATTTCAAAAGACTTTAATTTTTTCAAATCCTTTCAAAATCAATCCTGAAAATCTATCCAATCCTGTGAATCCCGGTTCTGATTAGTAACCCGCAATTCCGGTGCGTCCTTTAATACGGCCACCCGCCTTCATCAGGCCTTCGTAATTACGCATCGTAAGATGCGATTCGATCTGCTGCAGCGTATCGAGCGCGACGCCGACCATAATAAGAAGGCTTGTACCGCCGAAGAATTGAGCAAAATCACTCGTGACACCAAGATAGCTTACGAATGCCGGCAAAATTGCAACGATCGCGAGGAAGATAGCGCCTGGAAGAGTGATCTTCGTCAGGATATTATCAATGTAATCCGAGGTATGCTTACCTGGACGTACTCCTGGAATAAACCCGCCTTGTTTCTTCATCGTATCTGCTACGTCACGTGGATTAAACGCAATAGCCGTATAGAAATACGTGAAGAAAATGATCATAATGGCAAAGATAACCGAATATCCCATCGAGCGATAGCTGAAGAAGCTGGTCAGGAAATCGCCGAAGCCCGTGTTCGGGAAGAACTGCGCGATCGTCGTCGGAATGAACAGGATCGACTGGGCGAAAATGATCGGCATAACACCTGCGGTATTCACACGCATCGGTATATGCTGCGTAACGCCACCATAGACTTTGCGGCCAATAACGCGTTTCGCATACTGCACCGGTATCTTGCGAATACCTTGTGTAAGTAATACCACGAATGCCACGATCGCTATGAAGAACGCCCATAAGACCAGTTCGACAATGATATTGTGCTGGTTCGTCTGGACCATCTGAACTTCGGTCAGGATCGCGTTCGGGAAACGAGCAACGATGCCGATAAAGATAATAAGCGAAATTCCATTGCCAATGCCGCGCTCCGTGATCTGCTCGCCGAGCCACATCATCAACATACATCCCGCTGTTAAGCAGATGACCGTTGTAATAACAAAGAAGAATGGACTGACGCCCGCGGCAACAACATTCTCCTTCTGAAGATATACCGCCATACCCGAAGCCTGACCGATCGAAACGAGTACCGTACCGACACGGGTAAGCTGGGTGATCTTCTTACGACCATCTTCGCCCTCTTTCTGCAGTTTCTGGAAATATGGTACTACCGCTCCTAACAACTGAATAATGATCGAAGATGAAATGTAGGGCATGATACCCAGACCAAAAATGGCGGCATTCTTAAATGCCCCTCCCACGAAGAGATCGTAGAGTCCGAAGAGCGAATTGCTCGACGATGCACCCTTGTCCAGCTGCGAAAAATCGACGCCCGGAAGCGTGATATGCGCCCCAAGCCGAACGGCTATGAGGCAGAAGATCGTGAAGAGGATGCGATCCTTTAACTCCTCGATCTTGAAAATATTACGAAAGCTATCAGTTAACCTGCTCATATCAGTGGATGAGTAGCGAACAATGAGTAGCGAGAATTTTTCTCGTCTCCTGCATTACTCGATTACTCGTTACTTGTTACTTGTTTCCTGCTGTGCAAAGAGTTGCTCGGCGCTGCCGCCGGCCTTTTCGATCTTTTCGATCGCGCTTTTCGAGATCTTGTGCGCCTGAACGCTGATCTTCTGCGAGAGCTCGCCATCACCAAGGATCTTCACCGGCATACCTTGTCGGTTGATAAGGCCCGCTTCCCAAAGCATATCCGGCGTGATCGTCTGATCTAAAGGCAGACGTCCATTGCTTACGCATGCTTCGAGCGTACCGACGTTGAGAACCTGGTATTCAGTGCGGAACGGAGAGTGAAAACCGAACTTAGGAAGGCGGCGCGCTAACGGCATCTGTCCGCCCTCGAATCCGGCTTTGAACCGGTTACCGGAGCGAGAGCCTGCGCCGTTCGATCCGCGAGTAGATGTTTTGCCATGACCTGAGCCTTCGCCCCGGCCTACGCGTTTACGATTCTTATTCGACCCCGCCTGGGGACGTGGATTGCTGATTGCCATTTGTCAATTCGTTTATTGGTTACTAACGACCAGGATTTACACGATTTGAATGATTGTCAGGATTGATTACATGATTTCCAAAGGATTATACTGTAATCCTTAAAAATCATTTTGTCAATCCATCCAATCCTGCGAGGATTGTTTAGATGATTTCTAAAGAAGGATGTTGCCGTCCTTCACAAGGTTTGGGGAATTTATTAATCCCTAAATCCTTAAAAATCAATCTTGTCAATCCATCCAATCCTGCGAATCCTGGTTTGGATTTTCGCGGAGTTTTCGGTCTCCGCTCGCAAAGCGTATGGCTCATTGCTGAGGCTCATCCGCAAGTGGAGGTTGGATAACAGCCCCAAAGCCGGGGAGTTCCGAGCATTAATATTCAAAGGAGTCATTCTGAGCGCAGCGAAGAATCGCTTGGATTTAGCTCTTAAACCTGATTCTCAGAGAATAGCTTTCGATAGTGTTGTGTGCGTTTAATATTTATACTTTGTTAATGAATGGCAAACCCTTCTTGGGTCATGGGTTCAAAATTTAGCACCGTTGATTGGTGCCTTGATTTCAAAGAACGAGGATTTGCGTTAACAGTGAACAGATGGGCACCTACGGCTGGGTTCCGGGTATCAATGCGCAAAAAATTAGCTCCGGATCGACGCGAGAGACTTGCAAATAAGATGGTCTGGGATAATCGGCATTCGTTGCCAGTCTATCAGACCTCCCGAAGAGGCAACCACTGCCTGAAACAAATTGGCTGAGGCAGGAAAGAGTACCGTAGTTAGTGGCGCAAATGGAAACGGACGAGACGATAAGTTTTCGAAGCATCGATCTTCTCATCCTGTCCATACTGTTGATTCTCGTTTGATAGCACTTCAGATAAAGTTACGAAGAAACCAATTTCTGGGGAATACTCCCAATTATACTGTTCACTCATTATGAGCATCACAAACCTTCCCTTACAGAAATAATGATAGCCGAGGATAATCTTATCCAATGAAAGGTGAAGGTTGCCGACCAATTCGTTTGTATCCTTTGGAATCGCACTTGAACTCTCGTTATAAATTTGCCACGTCCCTTGAGTCGGGAAGCGGTAATCAGTATCAAATGTCCCTTGCCAACTTGTACCAGAGGAATCGAGGGATCGAATAGGTAATATTGCTTGAGTGCTATTCGCAGCAAACGGAGTATTCAATTGAGCTACCCAATTGCTATCTTGTTTCATCACAATACTCCGATAGATCTGATCGGCTTCATCTTTTCCGGTCGAGGAGAACGTTAAAGGAAGGCTTGAAACCCAAACGCTATCGAGCTTTCCAGAATCATCGACGAAGACATACGAATCCCCCACATGCCGTTCAAAGGGCGAAGTGTTTCCCATCAGCGCAATAAGGGCCAGCGTATCCTTACCAGAAAGAAGCGCCAGTGTTCCTTGATGCGGCATGACCGATTCCGGTTGATAGCGTAACGGGATCGTAACTGTAGAATCGGGTGATCGCCTCAAGCTATCATAGCGGAAGAAGTTAAGACCCGAAATGGAATCCGCTAGTGATAACGGATTGCTTGATAGCTTAAGCTTAATTACGGTATCCGCCTTCCGCCAAAGCGGCACCGTTCCAAAATCGATCGTATCTCGTATGGCAGTACTGTAATTGTGATTCGGCTGAATTGGCGGCGTGGAAGCAGTACAACCAATTATTGCGATTACCAGTAACAGGGACCAGCGATGGGACATCTTCCTCATGTCACCTCAAGGTAAATTTGAAACGGAAAAATCCGTGGGGATAGAGAAATGACCTGCAAATCACCCACAAGTCCTAATCGGTTTTCCTTCCCGCAAATCGCGGTATCCATTGGTGTGCAGGATCATTTATCTGGGCCTTGTACCAATTTAATGCTCTGCGACCCGGTACTTCAATGCTCACGTAACTTAACCATGAAGCCAACCAAGAAAACACAATTGCTCCAAGGGCAAACAGCCAGTTAAAACCCGTTATTCCATGATTTTCCGCAATAAGACTAGCACGCCCGGCCAAGTCACGAAAGAAAGGATGCCAGAGATAGAGTGAGTATGAAACAACGCCTAAATGATGCACTATACGATTACCAAACACGATGGAGGCAACCCGGCTATTGTAGTAAAGGGATAGAATCAACAATGAAAAAGATATTACTACTGCCACATCGGACTTCGGTATTATCATAAGTCCAATAACCAGCAGCATACTTCCAAGGACAGAAATATTATTCGAAAACCATCGAATGGCAAACTGATTATGCGAAAAACGGTAAGCAATAAGTCCAAGCGAAAATCCAGCAACGCAACGAATAAGAGGCAAAACATTATCCGTCATCGTGAGATCGAGCGGACCTTTTGCCCCCAGGGATGAAGCCGCAATGCACAGGAGAAGAACCACAGAACTAAGAACCTGTACAGCAAAGAAGCGAGAAAAAGCGAACGCTATCAAAAAGGGGAATACCAGGTATGCAAAAATCTCTGTGCTCACAGACCAAGAATTCCCCACGATAGATTTTGCGCCAAATCCCCATCCTTGGAGCATGAATATATTGGACAAAAAATCTATGGGCGACGACATTCCTAGCACTCGCAATCCAAAAAACAATACCATTATCAAATGAAGCGGGAAGACACGCGCTATTCGATTAAACAAGAAATTCCGATAATCGCGTCTTGTCCAATTATTTTGAAATGTCTTACTATATACGAGAGCCATGACAAAGCCACTAAGGACAAAAAACAGATCAACGCAGAGGTATCCTTTCGAAACAAAAAAGAAATTGAAAGAATGAAACGGAGGAATATGCGAAATGTGATAGAGCATTACCGCGCACGCAGCAACCCCTCGAACGCCAGTTAGTGGCTTAATCTCATTTTTCATCAGGATTCAACATTCAACGCATCTCACCATATCTAGATTGCATATTCGTATTCCTATTTTATCTTCCCCGTCCGCTGCAAGAACCCTTGAAACTTGCGCTGTTCACCTGGTATCTCCTTGTGTTCGATACTTTGAATGAGCGCGTCTTTTACTCGCACGATACTATCATATCGCAGCGAATGCCAGTAGTTATCGATGCGCACCGAGTCGGTAAAGTGTAACGTATAGGTCTCCCCATCCACCGGCTCGACTTCTGACGAGTACTTCAATTCGTCGAATGCCTTCTGGGCTTCCTTATGCATCTGACGATAAATATTGATGACCATATCACGCCCTTGATAATTACCTTCCCAATAATGGTACTGGCAGTCCTCGGCGAGAAGCTTGGCGGCTTCGTCAAAGCGGGCTTCGTCGAGCAGCGACACGAATTCTTGTGCGACCTGTAACATGTTCTATTTTGAGAGTTTAATTGCTGGCAAAGATAGTAAAGAAATACATTATGTAACCCAAATTTCTTTGTATTTTCGTTTTCTATGATATTGTCCCGCTCGCATGGGCGTAAAACTTGATATTAACGTCGTCTCACTCCTGTTGCTGTCTCATTATGAAAATAAAGAAGACTTCAGTCAAAAATAACACAACTACTTCCGAAGGCCGTCGCAAATTTTTGAAGCAAACGCTTGCATTTGCGGCGATCACTGCGACCTATTCCGTAGTATCGCTGACTCAGCTTGCATGCCATTCGGATGACGTCACGTCCGCAAACGGCATCACTTATTATTACTAAGCTGTATGAGCCGCCGGCCTCAGCGGATCATTGTCCGCCGAGTCGATAATCTGGGCGATATCGTCTTAGCGCTTCCCGTGTTTGAAGCGCTCCGCAAGAATTATCCAAAAGCGCATTTTACCTTGATGGTGAAAGAGAGTCATCAGGCACTATGCGCTCATCTTGCGGACGAGTTCGCTCCCCCGCTGCCCGTCGAGCGATTCCATGAGTTCGCACGCAAGTATGACATTGCCTTCAATATCGATTACTTCGGCAACGACCTAAAAGAGCAAAAGAAGAGCAGCGTCGTCCGCCATATCAATGGCATTAAGTGGGAGCCGCAGCGACATATTGCCACACACCTGGCCTACGGGCTGGCAATGCACGGGCTCGAATTCCCGTCGAGCCCTGTGCCACGGCTTCCTATCACGAAGGACCGTCGTACAACGGCAAAGGCGTGGCTCGAGAAGAACGGTGTGCCGGCAAAGAGATCCTTATGGATCGGGGTGCATATTGGCAGTCGAGAGGCGACGAAGCGATGGCCTACTTCCAAATATGCAAAGCTCTGCACCTGGCTTCATCAGGCATTTAATGCCCACATCTTCTTTTTCGGTTCTGAAACAGAAGCCTCTTCTATTGACATCGTGTTTCAAGCGTTGCCGGACGATGTAGCCACGCGCGTTATAGCTCAGCCACTGGACGTCGTTGCCGCAATGCTGCAGCGGATGGATATCCTCATCGGTAACGACTCTGGAATTTCACATCTTGGCGCCGCTGTAAAGACTCCAACCGTTTCTCTCTTCGGTCCAACGAACCCGACCTTATGGCGTCCTGCTGGCAACAAATCGGTACTAGTGTTACGGCCACAGCCAAAAGGCCCGATGCACCGCTCGACGAAATTGCCTGTACAAACCATCGAGCAGGTAAAGCAAGGTGTGCATCTCTGCTTGCAGAAATATGTAAAGCGTGAAAAATTTCCGGTCCTCGACACGATCTCGGTTTCAGCCGATATTCAATTCGAGCGGACCCGCAAAGGCGTAATCGTTCGCAGCGGACCCAAAGGCTCCGCCTGTCTCGTACAAGATGGCTGGCAACGAGTGAAGCGAATTCTCGCAACCGTCGATGAGCGGAAGTCCTATAAACGCACGCTTCGCCGTTTCCGCGATGCCGGTCCCCTGCTCGACCTGTTTATTTTGCATGGGATCGTGAAGTGGGGGCGAAGCTAGACACTCGATTTTAGGCCATAAGAACAAATACCCCTCCAGTCATGGAGGGGTATTTCTCATATTGAACGTAAAAATTTTTACGATGCGGATATCCAACCTATGATGTCCAATGCTGTTTTTTTTACCCCCTTTCTCAATTAGCCCTTATGGCATGAATCTTTACTATAATAATGCGGCAACGCGATAAAACAGCGCTGCCACGCCCTCCCCGGCTCGCCGTTCCGAAAGTACGGTTCAAAATGAACCTCACACTGCCATGGCACACGCACATTTCATCATCACACCCGGGAGAAATACCTTACGAGCCTTCATCGATTCCAGACACGCCGCAAGGCAAACGCTTCGGGTATATCTGCTGCTTGGCGGCATTTTATCGTCGGTGCTTTATCTTCTGATGAATATTATCGTACCGATGAGGTGGCCTGCGTATGACTCCGCGTCTCAAACGATCAGCGAGCTATCCGCTATCGGTGCCCCGACACGCACACTCTGGATGTGGCTAAGCATTCCGTACACGCTACTCGTTACCGGATTTGGTTGGGGCGTGTGGATGTCGGCACCGAATAATAAACGCCTGCGGATCGCGGGCATCTTGCTATTCGCCTATGGCGCTCTGGGTATCTTATGGCCGTTCGCGCCAATGCATGTACGTGAGACCATAGCGGCTGGCGGCTCAACCTTCAGCGATACACTGCATATAGCGCTCGGCGTAGTGACGGAAATGCTCTATCTCTTTGCGCTTTTTTTTACGGCGGCCGCACTGGGCAAGAAATTCCTGGTCTATTCCGCGCTTACGTTCATCGTGCTTCTCATCTTTGTGACTATGACGTTCCTCGATGCACCCGGCATTGCGAAGAATGAGCCCACACCGTTCATCGGCATTTGGGAGCGCATTAATATCGGCGTCTTCATGCTTTGGAGTGCTGTACTCGCGCTCGATTTGCTTCGTGGTCCTGCCGATTATATCGAAGCAAATTACGAGACCCGCGCTGCTCAACCAACGTGGCAGAGAGTTATCTTACTGTTCGTTCTTGGTTACGAGGGTTTAGGCGGACTTGCCGGAGGCAGTTTCCTGCTTGCTACGCCGAACGGCAGTTCGATGGACATGCCCGTCAGTATCCTTCACGGTTACTTTCCTGATTTTCAAATTCCGGGTTTTATTCTTCTTGGCCTGGGACTGCTAAATATTATTGCCTTCTTCTTCGTACTCCGAAAAAGTTGGATCGATTGGATCGTAGCGGGTATCGCACTGGGTGGATTTATCGCCTGGTTTGGTGTAGAGATCGCAGTTCTGCAAGAGCTTCACTGGCTCCATGCCATGTGGGGCTTACCCGTCCTGATCGGCGCACTTGCAACGCTCTCGCTGATACCAACAAAGATCTATAGTAATATATGGAACAACACCTATGAAACTGGCCTATGAGCGATTGAATCACGTTTTAGCTCGGCAAGTCTAATCTTAATGGGATTCTCAAGAGTGGTATCAGAATAGGAGCTAAAATAGAATTTTTGAAAGCCAGCATAATCGTCTTCCAACTCGGAGAGAGCGCGCGTTGCAAGATAATCCTTGTTATACTCAGCAATGATTTGCTCGTAAAGAGGAAGTCGCGTGTGGTTGCCTGCAGCGGTGAACCGCCTGGCGAGCTCATTCATCATCGACTTATTGTAAGTTACCAATCGAGCGGTCTCCCATAAGCCAAGATCCGGAATTTCAAATGCGATAATGTCAGCGGAGAGCGGATCAGGCAACTTATTAACAACATCGAGGATCACAAAATCGACGTGACGTTTTCGAAGATAGTCCTCGGTTGCATGTTTTTCGTGCCCAATACGCCCCCTCGTATCGATCGCTGAATGAGCGATTTCCGAATCTGTTAAACCGTATTCGTTAATACACGTTGCGAAGTTAGCATAGTATGCGCTCATATTATGAGCACCAGGGATCGCAACGGTCACAGATAACCCTTGAAAGAAAGGCTCAAGGTATTTTGCAATTTCCGAATAGATATCCATCGTGCCACGGTATGCACCATTGATGTAAAAGTGGTCGTAGTAGTAGACCCAGCGTTCATCGGCAATTCCTCGAGTAGAGCCTTCTCCTTTTAGATCCCAATTTTCAATACGCTGATTCGCCTCATTAAAGTGAAAAAGTACATTGTCACGCAGTGAGTTCTCGACAAGAACCCCTGCAATGATCATCGATACAATTACTATTTGATACCGCTTTAAATGATTCGGCAATCGCTCGATCGCCTCCTCCAAGACAAAAGCCATCAAGGGCACGACTGGAATAATGAAGCGAGCAAACATGAAATCGCCGCCAGTACGAGCCACAAATATTGAAAGATATACGAGACTTGCAATGCCCGCAACGACAACCGCAGAGCCTCGTTCCGGTTCAGCAGAACGCTCCCTGCGTTGGGACCGCAATAAAATTCCGACACCAATTAGAAGGCTCAATCCTTGTATGAAGTATACTCGGAAATAAAGCCATATATAATAGACGCCTTGCTCGAAGTAAGAGTAACCGGCAGACTTGGCATAGTAGGTTAACGGCAGAATATCACCATAATAATATTTCTTCCAAAGCAGATAAGGCACTCCAATTATCACAGATGGAAGTAAAATCATAAGTACCTCCTTTGCTGCGCTCTTTAATGTTCTGCTTCGTACACCTCGTGCAAAGAACAAACAGCATGCAGTAAGAGTAAAGAGTACTCCGTCGGGCCGAGTGAGTGCAACAAGCACTAGAATAAACCCTGCAATAAGAAGACGTACATTCTCCTTATATTTTGAATAAAACCAAACATAGAATGCGGCAAGAATAAGAAAAGCATACAAAGAAGTCTCAAGACCGCCACTCGCCCAAACCGCTGCATCATAACTAAGAGCTACTATTACAGCTACCACCGGAATCCAAACGCGTTTCGACGTTCCGCGCTCTTGAACAGAAATTAGAAGCAAGAGAATAAGTAATCCGGTATAGGCCGCTATTCCCAACCAGATACTTGCATCAACCGGATCGAAACCTAAATATCTTGCTCCGGAAAGCAATAATAGCCAAAGGAAATGAGTATAACCTTCAACTCGCTCACCTACATTATAGACCAGCCCTTTCCCTGCCGTAAAATTTTGTACGTAACGTGTAGTAATAAACGCGTCATCCGATATCCAGCGTAAACCGACTGCATGCCATACACCGATAATTAATACTACAATCGAAATGATCCAATTAAGGGGTGAATAGGAAAACGCAGGGCTATCTTTGCGCCACGTTTCCGATCCACGCTTCGAAGTTGACCTCTTCTTTAATGCTTTCGACATAGATCCTGTACAACTTCCAAGCTACTTCAAGAGTGGCACTTCGATATGTTTCTATCCGATCGTCATCTTGAACGGGAAAAGAATAAAGAATCGATGTTCGGGACTGATCTCGTATGCGGGCGCCGGGAAATGCCAATAGTCTAAGCTATGACGCACGAAATTCCAGATGCCGGATGACGATTCGGGAATGATCTTCGAGAAATCGTAATCGAGCGAGACGAGCCACGTGAGGAAATGAAGATCGTAAATGTCGTGTCCGGGCCGGGTATCGATCGGTCCGAGGCCAGTACCGGAAAGCCCGACCGCGAGGTTCAGCCATTTGGGCCACCAGGGATTTAGTCCGGCATCTTTCATCATCGAGTGAACGTCCGCGCTCATCCAATAGGATTGTCCCGTATAGTCCTCGATGAACGTGAGCTTCTCTCCCATCGCATCCGGCTGATTGTTGAGGTATTTATCACTCGGGAAATACGACCACTTGTATTTGAAATATTTAAAGAACGGCACGCGCTGATTGAGAAGATAAAACGCGGCACCAGCAATGTCGGACTTCGCATCACCGCGCGAAAATCCCCACCCCTGCGCAAAGCCATCTTCTAATTCCACATACAGCTCGTAGAGCGCTCCGGAGAATGCGCCAAGCAAGTTCGATTCCACGGTGTCAATACCTGCCCACCGATAAGCCTGATCGAAAAAATACGAAGTATAGTACCCTCCGAACATGTGGCCAGCCTTATCGAAATCGTGCTGGTAGTCCGCATCCTCGATCACGTGAAAGGGTCCACGCTGGTTTGCCCACCAGGCATTAAGCTGATAGATGTGCAAAGCCGTAACAGCCGCTGCAAGACTTCCCGTTACAATTCCGACGCGTCCCCAATCGGTTGTGGGGCCAAGCTGTATAGCCGAATTAGATTGCGAGCGCTGAAATGCGAGCGCAAGATCAGGTCGCTCGCCTACTACACTCCCATTCGGCGACCAACGAATACCGGCTGTTAGTCCGTAGGAGAATCCGAGATTCTGTCCGACGTACGCAAGTGGCATTGCACGCGCCGCAATTTCGAGATCGGTCGAGTGGCCGAGATCGACAAGAGCACCCAGTTGAATGGGAAAACTGGCAGAGACGTGACCACGTCCGGTGTCCTGATACACATCGAAGCCTACACCTACACCCACGAATGGGCGAACTTTCAAATTATCACCCAGAACATAGCGAAGGTTACCATGAAAGCCGTAACTTTCAAGAACAAAATCGGTGCGATCGCTACCAATCGGAAAATCGAGTGTCGAGAAATTTCGAAATGCGGCTAATACATCGTAGGATAAAAGTCCGCGTCCGGCGGGCACTTCATAATAGCCGTCGATGGCGGGACTTACTTGAGTATTACCGATACGATCTGCAACGCCTAATCGAAATCCGTAGGCCTCCGGGTGGTTTTGAACGACGCTATCTATCGTTTGGCTATGAACAGAACTGACGGACCACGCACCGAAGAGAAGACCAAGACCGGTGCAGAAGAAAAAGAAGCGAATCTGTTTCATGTATTCGCCTAAAGATTTAACATTTAGTGATAATTCCCAGAGAAGCGAGTGTTCATCGAATGAACAGCTTAGAACCAGAACCGAGCCGAGAGAATCTCATTCGTAGCGTAGACACCCTGCTCTTTTGTCGGATTCGCATAACCACCTAATTGATCGGACCCGATCGTTTGGAGCGGTGACCCATAACTATAGTGCATTAGTTGAAGCTCACCACCGATGCTAAAATGCGGCGAGAAATAATATTCGACACTCAGTGCCCCTCCTAAGTAGAAGATCGCATAATGAGTGTCGGTATCCTGAATGCTCGCTTTATCCGAATGCGTCTCATACTCGGAGGACATGATCCCGATCCGAGCTCCGAGACCAAACTCGAAATCCTTATCGGTCCGGCGAGTGTAAAAAATTCCAAACCCAGTGCGCACGATCTGGTGATCGTTATACCGCTCGTAACTTCCACCCGGAACTGTCGAATCCACCACTTGCTCCTGATTGGACTGAAGCATCAGCCCGACTTCCGGCTCGAAGCGAATGTATGGCCCGAATTGAAATGGTATGAAGAAATTAGTCATGCCCGCCGTACCAAATTTATTCTGGTCATCTCCGGCGACCGCAAACGGTGAAAAGCTCAGACCCACCCCGATCGATATTTTTTCATCTTGCTGGGCCAACACGGGACGGACGAACGAACACAAAATGATAATGGGAAGGACATATCGAAGCATTGAAGTTCAGAATTTAACAAATGGATAAGCAAGATAGAAATGGGTACCGGCACTTTTACCATCACGAGTTACGCGCCACTCCACACCCGGTGCCGGAAATTTGAAGAAGTCCAATGTTTGCCGAAACCAATTCCATCCGGGCGAGCCGTCCGGCAGTATCTTAACCAGATCGTAATCCAGCGCCAATGTGATGATGCGTGTCTCAGTCGGATACCCAAGATCGCGTGCACCATATCCAGCAGCGATGTTCAGCCAATTCGGCCAGAAGCTCCACTGGGTCAGGTCCTTGATATTAGCACTGATCCAGAAATTCCAGGCGCTGTAATCGTCGATCGGGGTCATGGAGCCGGCCTTCGGCTGCCCACCGATCCATGGTGCCCAGTAATAATTAAATTTCGGCGAAAGGTCCTGCAGCGTGCGCGAATACTGTGAAGCGGCGAAATAGATCACACCTAATGTTTGGGCATACGCTTCGTAGGGTGAAAAGGAAAAATCCGAACCGTACCCATCGAGTATCTCGACATACGTCTGGTATCCTAGTCCTGCTAACGCGCCATAGAGCGGTGCAAGTTTGTAGCTCACTCCCGAGGCGATAAGAGCCTGCTCCGATACATAGGAGACAAAGTAGCCACCTTCGAAATGTCCGCCATAATTCGCGCCGAGCGACTCATCCCAGTTATTTCGAATACGAAATGATTGCCCCGAACGCCAGAAGGTCGCTTCCTGATAATAGTGCAATGCCGCGAGAATTCCGAAATACGCACCGAGATAGGTATAAGCCGGTAACGGATCGATCTTCGTATACCGGCGCGGAGGTGTTCCCGTCAAGGTATACAGTTGATGGTCCGCCCACCGGTACTGAGACCATGGGATATATTCGGAGGTATCCTTTTGTGCCAGGGTCGAATCGAGAGTGAACGGCGCCTTGACCGTGCTATCGGAAACGATGTCTGCTCGGGCTATACCAGCTCCGAGCAGACTAATAAGTATGACTCCAACACGAGTGAGCATGAGTGGTCAAAAGAGATTAGAAGTGACTATGCCGGTAACGATAACTCCTTCTCCTCCGATACCGAATGATCTGCTTTATCTAATCGAAATAGCTTATACATAACAGGCAGGAGGATAAGGTTGATGAGTGCGGCAAGGAACATTCCACTTACGATCACGACTGCGAGCGGCTTTTGTGTTTCGGAACCGATACCGCTCGAAACCGCAGCCGGGATCAGCCCGATCATCGCCAGTACAGCGACCATAATGATCGGCCTTACGCGCTCGCTTCCGGCAAACTTCAAGAGCTCGTCGGTATTTGAAAATTCCGGTCGATGCCGTTTAACGTAGGTCAAAAACACGACCCCATTCTGAATGCTGACTCCAAAGAGTGCAATAAAGCCAATACCGGCACTGACCGAAAAGTGAAGCCCAGCGACCAGAAGGCCCAGAATACCACCGATCGTAACGAACGGTACGTTCGAAAGCGTGAGCAGAGCATATCCCCACGAATCGAACAGCGAGTATAGCAGCATAAGAATAAGCAGTAAGCTAAGCGGAACGACGATCATAAGCCGCTTCATCGCTCGCTGCTGACTTTCAAATTCGCCTCCCCATACCGCATACGAACCGGGCGGCAACTTCACGCTTTTGTTCACACGCGCCTGTGCATCGGCAACCGCGCCGCCCATATCGCGACCGCGAACGCTGAATTTAATGGCAATATATCGACTATTCGATTCACGATAAATAAATGCGGCACCCGGCTGCACGCCGATCGTTGCTACTGCGGAAAGAGGGATCTTCGCACCAGACGCAGTCGATACTTGCAGGCTGTTTACCTTATCCGCCGAGTTTCGGAATTCCGGTGCGAGGCGCAATACAACATCGAAGTGCTTCTCGCCTTCATAAAGCTGTGTTGCAACGCGTCCGCCGATCGAAGCTTCGATCAGCTCCTGAATATCGCTAACATTCACGCCATATTGTGCTGCTCGCTGCCGGTCCACCGTAACTTGCAGTACCGGCTGACCTACTTCGCTGAACACACCGACGTCTGTAATCCCCGGCGTACTATTGAGCACTTCGCGAATCTCCGCAGCTTTCTGTTCGAGAACATTTAGGTCGTCACCAAAGACTTTAACGGCCAGCTCCCCTTTTACACCGGTCACAGCTTCTTCCACGTTGTCGGAAATAGGCTGCGAGAAATTAAAGTCGATACCGGGGAATGGCGCAAAAGCGGCATTCATATCCCGAATTAGCGCCTCTTTTTCTGTATGCCCTTTCCATTCATCCGCCGGTTTTAGATCGACGAAGAACTCGGCATTGAAGAATCCGCTCGCATCTGTGCCATCATCCGGACGCCCAAGCTGCGAGACCACATCTTTGACCTCATCGAACTTCATTAGGGTGGCACGAATATGCGCCGTGGTGGTATCGGCCTCCGTCGGACTGATACTCATTGGCATCGTTGCGCGAACCCATAAGGCGCCTTCATTTAAGTGTGGCAAAAATTCCGTGCCTAAATATTGGCTCAGATAAAAACTGACCAGTAATATCGCGAGCGATATTCCCATTACCACCTTACCTTTTCGCAGGCAGACGTCAAGTAAACGATCGTATCGCTTATGTAACCACTCTACAATCGGACTCTTCTCGTGCAGGCGGCCTTTGAGCAGATCGAACGACAGCACTGGTACCAGCGTAAGACTGAGAAGCATTGCACCGATGAGCGCAAAACCCAGCGTGTACGCAAGCGGCGAGAACATGCGGCCTTCGATCTGCTGGAAGGAGAAGATCGGGATCATGGCCGCGATGATAATAAGGATCGCGAAAAAGATCGGTGTCGACACTTCGGACGCCGTCGACCGGATGATCGATTCGCGCGCATTCTGATCGGTAAGTTGCTGCGCCGCTAACGTCGCAAAGATCGCTTCCACCATAATAACGGCACCATCGATGATAACGCCGAAGTCGATAGCACCCAGTGAGAGCAGATTGGCGGACATCCCTCGCCAATACATCAGGACAAATGCGAACAGCAGCGAGAGCGGCACGATGAGCGCTGCAATAAGCGCGCTGCGAACATTGCCGAGGAAAACAAATAGGATCACGATCACCAGCAGCATACCGACTACAAGGTTATGCAGCACCGTATGCGTTGTTACCCCTACCAGCTCGGCTCGATCGTAATACGGGACGATCTTTACATCTTTGGGAAGAATTTTAGAATTCAATTCTTCTGCTTTTGCTTCGACTCGCGCAATAACTTCCGAAGCATTCTCTCCACGGCGCATATCGACAATGCCTTCGACGACATCGCCATCATACCGCTCGCCGACTTTCCCAAGGCGAACTGCGTGGCTGATCTGTACGCTGCCTACTTGGGCCACTTTGAGCGGAGTCCCATTATAGTTCGTGATAACGACATTTGCAATGTCGTCGGTATCTTTCAGCAAGCCTACACCACGAAAAACGTAACCTTGAGAGCCTTGCTCGACGATACTTCCACCCGCGTTCGCATTATTGGCGGCAAGAGCGTCCGATATCTGTTTGATCGATACACCGTAATAAGCCAGCTTATGCGGATCGATATCGATCTCATATTGCTTTGTGGGACCACCAAAAGAATTTACATCCACAACCCCGTCTACCGACTTGAATTGCCGCTCCAAGAGCCAATCCTCGATCGTTTTTAGCTCTAATGGCGATCGTGTTTTACTCTTTAATGTATAGCGGAATATTTCTCCGGTCGGCCCCATCTCCGGCGAAAGCTGAGGCGTAACGCCATCCGGCAACGTGACATTCTGTAGCTTCTCGGTGGTCTTTGTGCGTGCGAAAAAGTCATCCGCCTTATCGTCGAAGGTCAGCGTGACCACCGATAGCCCGAACAGCGAGATCGAACGAAGACTCATGAGGTGCGGCACACCGTTCATCTCCGTCTCGATGGGCACCGTGATGAATTTTTCGAGCTCTTCGGCACTTCGGCCGGGCCATTGCGTAATGATCTGAACGCGTGTATTAGTAAGATCGGGATACGCTTCGATCGGGAGCTGCGTAAACGAGTAGATGCCTGCCGCCACAATAAGTAGCGTCGTAAAATAAACGACGAGGCGCTCTCGAAGCGAGAGTTCAACCAGTTTTTTAAGCATAGTTACTTCTCGTCGCTTTTTAATTCGTCGTTCAGGAAGAGAGCGTTGTCTGCCACAATGGTATCACCGCTGGCAAGTCCGCTGGTGATCTCGATGCGTGAAGGCTCGGTTCGGCCCGTTTGGACCTCGATTTTCTCGTAGGTCCGTTCGCCACGCTTACGAAAGACGTAGACCTTACCATCTGCATCGAAAAATGCGGCGGAAGCAGGGACGTAGAGGCCAGATCCGGACCGGTGCAGTACCGTCGCCGAGACGAACATCATCGGCTTGAGTTCGCCCGTAGAATTGGGAAGCATACAGCGGACCTTCGTCGTGAAGGACGATGGGTCTACAACAGGGTTGACATACTGAATTGTCGTAGTGATCGGATGATCTTCCGAACCGGCAGCACGAATAATAGCAGAATCTCCGACGCCGATCGCCCGTAGTTGATCGGGATACGCATCCAGAGAGATCCAGAGGCTGGCGGTACTCCCGACTGTAAAAGCGGCCTGGGACCCATCGTTACGTACCTGGCTTCCTGGCTGGGCGAAGCGTTCGAGCACGACGCCAGCGATCGGAGAAGTAATTTCATACGTAGCACTGGTCGTTTTCTCATTCCCGCCGAGCAATTTCAGCGTCTTCAAACTGCGGTCATAATCGGCCTGGGCTTGGGCCTCATCACTTTCCGCTTGTTCGAGATCGCGATGGGATGCCACTTTCGATTGCAGCAACTCTTGCTCGCGGGTAAGATTCTTTTGCGCAGTTCGAAGTGCTGCTGCTGATTTTTGGAAGTCCGAAACAGCGTTCGCAATATCGCTGCTATATACTTCGGCCAGGACCTGCCCTTTATGGACAGCGTCTCCCTGATTAACCAAAATGCGATTGTAGATACCGGTGACCAGCGAATAAACGTGTGTTACAGAGTTCGGATCGAAATCGACCTTACCGGTGAGGCTCACGTGCGTATTAGCCGGTTCTATTCCAGCAGTGCTGAGCACTAATTGTGCATCCATTGATTTGCTCAGCGTGATCGCACTTCCATTGGCTTTGGATTGCTCGGCCGCAGGGCTGCTCTCACCGGCACAACCGGAAAGAGAAGCCGCAGCAAGAAGCACACTAAGCGTTATATAGATTTTTAAGCGACTCGTTATCATTAGAAAATCTCCTTTCCTACGGCACGTTCGAGGGCGATCTTATTCTTTGCTAGTTTGTAAAGCGCCGAGTAATAATTGGTTATAGCATCATTATAGACCTGCTCGGATTGGAGCAGATCGAGAAGGCCGATATGTCCGGCCGAGTAGTTCTTTGCGGCAGTATTCCGTACGTCCTCCGCTATCTGGACGACGCTGGAATCAAGGCCACTCATAACACGTCGTGAGTTTTGGTATTTGGCGTACGACGACGAGACCTCATTCCGAATTTCACTGCGAGTGCTTTCGAGGTCGTATTCCGAAGCTCGATAATTTGCCTCGCTGCGCATAATGTCGTCCTGGTTTCGGCTGAAGATCGGTATCGCGATACCGATACCGCCGCCGACCGTATTAGGAAAGTCCGGCCCTTGCCGATCGAGCTCGACCCCGACATCGAGATCAGGCACTGCATTGGCGTGCGACAAGTGTACTTGGTTCTCCGCCGCTCGCACACGGTGCTCGCTAGCCCAGAAGTCCGATCGATTTTCATACGCCGCGCTGAGCAACGAATCTCGGTCGAGCACGGGACCGTTGGTCGTGAAATCGTACGAAGTATGGAGATTAGCGGACCGGTCCAGAAACAGGGTTTGACGTAATTTGGCAAGCGCATCGAGCAAGCTTTGTTGTGCATCGCTAAGCGCGCTGCGATAGGTCAGTTCTGTCAGCTTTAACTTCGATACATCTTGTTCCGCAACGTCGCCGGCTTTCAACCGTAATTCCGATGCCCGCACCAGTTCGGCAAAGAGATCGTAATTCTCTCGAGCCAGCGTTATCTGCTTTTCCGCATACGTAGCGTCGATATAAGCATCTTTTACATCTTCTCGGACAGAAAAGACCTGGCGAACGTAATCCGCGCGGGCTGCGGCAGTGCTTTCGCGTGCCGTTGCGATCCGGTCCGATATCTTTCCACCAAGTAGGATCTGTTGATCCAGACGGTACGACGTTGTGGCGGCCGTTGCATCGATGGGCCGTTGCAAAAGGCCATAGTTCGTTGCGTTGATCGAAAGCTGAGGGTTCGGATACAGCCGAGCGCCGATCGTATCCGCTTCGGAAGCAAGCAGGCGGTATCGCGCCGCGGTAAGATCGGGACTTCGCTCTTCAGCCATTTGCATGGCGTGTTCGAGTGACAATCCGTTCTCACCGCTTTGCATAAATTCGGAAGTCTGCACCGAATCTTCCTCGACCGGTACCATCGGAAACGAAGGCTCCAGTGGGCGCTCCGAGGCTGCTTTCGATCGCTCGTCGTTCAAGGAAGTCCCTCGCTGTTGAGCAAAGGACCGTGCAGACAGAAGCACAAGGACGAGCACTAAGACCTTAGGCCCATAAATAATTTTACGATTTGGCATTGCCAATGACTCATAAAGAAGTAGGATGACACGGTGAGCAAAACAGCCCACCGAAATAGCAGTTAAATACAGTCTATCGCTTGCATTAAAGACTGCAGGCGACGAAGTGAATTAAGGGAGATACTGCTAAATCAGGAGACAGCCGTAGGTGATCGTACGGTCGAGCGTGGTGACAGCGCTTTCGCTGGAGACGTTTAGTTCAGAACAATAGTATCGGACAGAGAACGTCAGGCTGGCAGTTGTAGCACCATCCAGAACGGTTGGGCTATCGACATCCTCGAGGATCGTCGTGCCATGAAAAACAGGAGTAATATGCCGCTTAACGGTATTCGCGCCGCCATCAAACTTAGCCAGTGCGAAGTAATTGGTGTGGGGCCGGACAGCATCCGGTATGACGCTGGTCGAATCCGTTGCGGAATCGATAATAAGAGGATTATCCTGAAAGCGGACATCCCCTTTAATAGCGGCATAGAGAATATCGGCATTGATGGTATCGGCAAAAAAGACGAGTACCGTGATGAACGCTACCGTACGAGCCAAATGAGCGCCCACGCGCTCCATGCCTCGCAGATCGCGAGTACTTCCACCCAGAGCTATATGCCGTAAAGCTTGGATCATTACTGTTGCGGCAACCGAGAGAAAAGGGTCGAGGTTCCGGCGGAAACCGAAGCGCTATTCCTTCTTCGCGGCTGGGGATTCCCCCGTCGTAGCCGTAGCATCCGGCGTTTGCCGCCAATTTAGCATAAAATTCTGGTCGATCGTAAGCGGCTTATCGATCTTTGGCATCTGCAACAGGGTATCGATCGACTGAAGAAAAGTACCTTCGAGATGAAGCCAATATTTTTTTGCCGGTTTCAAAACCAAAAGATAATGTCCCGATTCGGAATTAGCTTTGCTTGCTGTGATCTCCTGAATACCACAGGTTGTTATTTCGTGGGCGGTATCTTCATCGGCTTCGCTGCCACCGGTTTCGTGAATGGATAGCCGGACCGTGGCCGGCTTACCGTCGGAAGTTAATACGCAGCCTTTCATCACGATGACGGGCCGCGAAAATTGAGCCTGAGCGGAAACGACGATGGTAAAAGTGCAAACGAGAAACAACGCGAACGGACGCATGAAGGACTTGGACATTGGAAACAGGTTGTTTATGTTAGATAACGCCGATGTAACCCTCTGGAACGCGCGCAAGTTCGATGACACAGCTGAGGTATGAATAGTCCTTCGTTGGTATCCGTTTTTGTATGCGTATTTTTGAAGACCGGCAATACACGAGGTCAGTGCCGCCGATTTCTCACCAGCTCAGATCTATTGAATCAATGAAAGCGATCATCATGGCAGGCGGATTTGGGACGCGTTTGCGGCCGCTCACCATGAACTTGCCCAAACCAATGGTCCCCATGATGAACCGGCCGATGATGGAGCACATTGTCCGTCTGCTGGCCCGCCATGGGATGACCGATCTTACTTCCCTGCTCTATTTCCACCCGGATGCGATCACCTCGCATTTTGGCGATGGCTCTGCCTTTGGCTGTACGATGGAGTACGTCCGCGCGGAAGCGGATTTCGGCACCGCCGGGAGCGTCCGCAATGCGACCGAGCAACTCGGCATTAACGAACGCATTCTCATCATCTCGGGTGATGTGCTTACGGATTTCGATCTTACAGCGGCGCTGAAATTTCACGAGAAAAAGAAAGCACAAGCCACGATCGTCCTCACTCATGCGAAGAATCCGTTGCAGTTTGGTATCGTGATGACGAACCCGGACCGGGAGATCACCCGCTTTTTGGAGAAGCCATCGTGGGGAGAGGTTTTTTCGGACACGATCAATACCGGGATCTACATTCTCGAACCGGAAGCGTATAATGAGATACCTTATAAGCGAGAGTTTGATTTCAGCAAGGACCTTTTTCCTCTCCTATTAAAACGTAAAGGGGCGCTTGCAGGACATATTGCCGAAGGCTACTGGAGAGACATTGGCAATCTTTCCGAATATCACGAAGCGCACATGGACGCACTGGCCGGCATGGTCGATATCGAGATCGAAGGCAAACGTCACAATGGAGCGATCGTTGAACAGGATTGTCAGATCGAGGGCGCTCGATTCCGCGGACAGAATGCGATCGCACGCGGTACGATCACCGAAGAAGGAGCGATGATCACGAATTCGATCGTGGGCGCCGATTGCCACATAGAAGCAGGAGCCATCGTCGAAAATTCGATCTTGTGGAATGGTACGCGCGTGGGCCGCAATGCGAGCCTCAGTCATATGGTCGCATGCTATAATGTCGTTATTGGCGACCGCGCGACGATCGACGAAAATGTATTTATTGGCGAAGGCTCACAGATCGCTGAAAACGCCAGAGTATTATCAAACGTAAAGCTGTGGCCGGGCAAGCGGGTGGAGTCCGGTGCAACCCTGCAAACAAGCTTGGTCTGGGAGGATAGGTGGAATCGTGAGCTATTTACGAACTCACGTATTTCCGGCACTTCGAATATTGAACTGATACCGGAATTCGCTGCTAAAGTTGGTGCGTCGCTCGGGGCACATGTTGGATTAGGGCAACGCGTGGTTATCAGCAGAGATAGCGACCCGGGCTCACGCGTACTTTCACGAGCGCTCGTAAGCGGCCTTATGAGTGCCGGCGTCGTCGTCGTTGACATGCAGCAGACGCCGATCCCGCTGACTCGTCATCATCTTCGCGACGCTCGCAGCTCTGGCGGCGTACATATTCGCAAAAATCCGATCGACCGCCGCCGTTCGGACATGATCTTTTTCGATTCGGGCGGATACGATCTGCCCTCGAATAAGTCAAAAGCGATCGAGAGATATTTCTTTGGCGAGGATTTCCCTCGCGCTCAATTCGATCAGGTCGGCACGATAGAATTTCCTGCTCATACGGGAGAGATCTATACCAAGCGCTTTCTAAGCGCGCTCGATACGGACCTTATTACTCGCGCGCATTTTAAGATCGCGATCGATTATGCCAATGGTATTGCCTCTACGATCTTCCCCAATATTCTGGGCGCCTTTGGGAGCGAGGTCGTTTCGATCAATGCCTATCTCGAACCATCGCGGCTAACCCGCGGCCGAGAAGAATTCGATCGTTCGACGAGACACCTGGCAAATGTCGTGCGTTCGCTCAGTTATCAGATGGGCTTCATTCTCGATGCCGGCGGAGAGCGCGTCGGCTTAGTGGATGAGAACGGGAATATATACATCAATAATAGTTTACTGACGATCCTGACCAAGCTCTTCTTTGAGAGTGAAATAAAACGCGGGCGTTCTGTAAAGAAGATCGCGGTACCTATTTCTGCGACAAGCGAAGTAGAAGAATTAGCTCAGGAGTACGGCGCTGAAATAACCTACACGAAAAACACGCACGCCGATATGATGCGCGCGGCGAGCGAGGAAGACGTATCATTCGTTGGTGGTACGCTGGGTGGCGCCATCTTCCCTGATTACTTCTTTGCCGTCGACGGCATGTTCACCGTTGCAAAGACAATGGAAATGCTGGCGGTCGTCGAAAAGAATTTGGGTGACATCGCTCACGATATGCCGCGGCATGCGCAAGCTCGCAAACAAGTATTTTGCCCCACGGATGATCTTGGCAAGGTCATGCGGCAGGCCATGGACCACTCCCGGGATATGAAAAAGGTACTGGTCGATGGCATCAAGTTCTATCCGCACGATGGTACCAACGCATGGGTGCTGGTCATTCCAGAAAAAGAGCGGCCGTATTGTACGGTGCTTACCGATGCCAGAGAAGAGCGCGAAGCCACCAAGTTAGCTGAAGAATACGCAGACCTCGTCGAAGAGTGGAAAAAGGCCGGCAATTGATGCCGATCAAGTAATCATTAGCCTTCGGCCATATACGCTTCTGGTGGAACCCATCGCCACTTTCGTGGGATGAATGGAGCAATGCTCTCTCGCCGTAACCGCTATTTACTCGCTGCACTTTCAGGCCTGCTGCTTGGCCTGGCCTTTCCGCCGACCGGACTCGCTGGTAGTCTGCTCGCGTTCATAGCTTTAGTACCATTACTCATTGCAGTAGAAGGCGGCACGCGTTTGCGCGAGGCATTCAAGCCTGCCTTCCTTGCGATGTTCGTTCTCGGTATTGTCGCGAATTATTGGGTCGGCGGCTGGAAGTCGATCGGTGAAGCCGATCCATTTCTTATGGTGGGCGGAGTCCTGCTTGCATTAGTGCATCCATTCTTCCTCATTGTACCTTGGCTACTATATGATATCGTTCGCAGGAAGTTTGGAAGGAACGCCGCACTTTATTCGCTGCCCATTTTTTACGCCGGTTTCGAATACGCACATTCGTTTGGCGACCTGGCGTATCCATGGCTTAACCTTTACAATACACAAACATATAATCTAGCCTACGACCAGTTCATCGAGTTTACCGGACCGTTCCTACTAACGATCATTATAGTGCTGGTAAATGTGGAATTGTATCAGCTTTTCCTCTCTCGTTTAAAATCACAAGGACGCTCCGGGATTTTACGGCACGCGCTGACTTTGATCTTGCTCGTCGCCCTTCCCTATATCTACGGCTTTCGAGCAATGGACCAGCATGAAGAATCGCGAGCATCACTGCGGGTGACGGTCGTACAACCGAATGTCGATCCCTGGGCTAAGTGGTATACCGATTATCAGCGAATACTCGATACGAACTTTCATGCAACGATGACCGCGCTCACTGCGGTACACAACTCGACCGATCTTATTCTCTGGCCGGAAACCGCGATCACCTTTTATATCACCACTCCAGCCAAAGGATACGAACTTGATGAACTCTATAATTTTATTCGGCAGATCCATCATCCCGTCCTAACCGGATTTCCCGACCGCAAAGATTATATCGTCGGACAAGATTCGATTCCACCGGACGCGAATCCGATTGGTGTCGACGGAATATATTATCGAAGTTGGAATGCTGCGATGCTTCTTTACCAGGGAACAGATGGGCAGATCCATCGCGAGGTCTATCATAAGCAGAAACTGGTGCCCTTGGGCGAGCATATTCCGTTCGTACAGTATTTCCCATTCTTAGGTAAGTGGTTTCAGTGGGGCGTTGGGATCGGGAGTTGGAATTACGGCCAAGGTTACGAGCCACTCGCGATGCCCGTGCAATCGCCGGACACGCTTCGCATCACACCGACCATTTGTTATGAGTCGATCTATCCGTGTTTTGTCCGCCACTTTGTAGATGAAGGCGCGAACATGCTCGCCGTGATCACGAATGATGGTTGGTATGGCAAAAGCTCCGGGCCATATCAACACGAGCAATTTGCCGTGCTGCGGGCTATAGAAAATCGCCGTTGGGTCGTTCGTAGCGCAAATACTGGTATCTCGACCATAATAGATGACCGTGGTCGATATATAAAGGAGTTACCACTCTTTACCTCCGGCTCGATAACAGAACGAGTACCACTTATCGAGAGAAAAACATTGTACGTCCGGTTAGGCGACTACATCGCAATACCGGCAACAATATATTCTGCGATCGTCTTTCTGTACGCTTTTGGATTGTGGATAGGCCTTCGGTTTAAGAAGGCAAAGTAAGCGCTCGCTCACGCGGCGGGCTGCACATAGAGCTTGAGTCCGGCTTTATGGAGAAGATACTGTACCTGCTCGACTACCGGCTTTGTAATTACAGGCATTGAAGACTCGTGTCGGGCGGCTAAGATGGCCTTTACAGCTTCTGCAATCTCTTCTGGTGTGCCATCATCCAGAATGCTATTAAGATACTGCGCAGCAAATTCCGGGTTCTTTAACCGCTCCGCCAAAAAGTCATCCAAAGGAATCGTGCTCATTTCTTAGTAGCTTTATACTCTTTCCAGAGGTCAATGGCCAGCTTAATAGTTCGCGATTGTTCCGATTTGTCGCTTCCTGCAAGAATTAAGACCAATTTATTGTCTTGCCCATAGTATATCCGAAAGCCAGGGCCTATGTGCAACCGCAACTCATAGACTCCTTCTCCAACGGCTTTAGTATCGCCCATCAAACCACTACGAATACGGCTTAATCGCTTTGCAATATCAGCCTGAATTTCCAATGTTAATGAGTCAAACCATTCATCGAAATACCACCGACCAGTAGAGCTTCGATAAATTTCAACCGTTCGCGGGATCGGCTCCATGTTTTAGCTCTCCAGCGCCTTTACACCTGGCAGTGTCTTCCCTTCCAAAAATTCGAGGCTTGCACCGCCGCCGGTGGAAACATGCGACATCTTATCGGCCAGACCCGATTGTTCCAGCGCCGCTACGCTATCACCACCGCCAACAACCGTAGTCGCTCCTTTCCCCGTCGCCTCTGCCATTGCCTTGGCGATGGCAAGCGTGCCATTCGCGTAATTTGACATCTCGAAGACACCCATCGGACCATTCCACACGATCGTCTTTGCCTTCAGGATCTCCTCTGTGAATTGCTTTATTGTCTCGGGACCAATATCAACGCCCATCCAATCGGGCGGAATATTGTTGACGCTCACGGACTTGTGTTCGGCTTCGTTCTTAAACTCGCCGGCAACAACGGTGTCGGTTGGGATCATAAGCTTGCCACCCGCTTGAGCAAGCAGCGATTGTGCGAGCTCGATCTTGTCCTCTTCCACCAGTGACTTCCCGACTTCTTTCCCCTGAGCTTTGAGGAAGGTGTAGGTCATACCGCCACCGATAAGCACTTTATCGGCGCGGCCAAGCAGATTCTGAATGACATCGATCTTACCGGATATTTTCGCTCCGCCGATGATCGCGATAAATGGATGTGCCGGATTCTGAAGAACTCCGCCGAGATATTTCAGCTCCTTATCCATTAGATAACCAGCCGCTTTGACGCTGACGTAATGCGTAATTCCTTCAATGGATGCATGAGCGCGGTGCGCGGCTCCAAACGCATCGTCGACATAAACATCGGCCAGCTTTGCGAGCTGCTGTGCGAAGGCAGGATCGTTCTTTTCTTCTTCGGGATGGAAGCGAAGATTTTCGAGAAGCAACACTTCCCCATCTTTTAAAGCATTCGCCTGCTTTTCTACTTCCGCGCCCACGCAATCGTTAGCAAAGGAAATTGCACTGCCGATCTTCTCTTGTAGATGTTCGAAGACAGGCTTCAAAGAATACTTCGCTTCCGGTGCACCCTTCGGGCGACCAAGATGGCTCGCAAGAATTACGCGCGCACCACGTTTGCGGAGCGCTTCGATCGTTGGAGAGGCCGCTTTAATGCGCGTTGCATCTGTAATACGGTATGGTGCTTCCTTGGTGAGCGGCACATTGAAATCAACGCGGAGAAAAACGCGCTTCGATTGAACGTCGATGTCGTCGATGGTCTTGTAGTGCATAGTGGTGTAGAGCATGCTTCAGCTTGCTCTAAAAATTAGATAAAAGAATTGGGGCAAGCTAAAGCATGCCCCACATTATCAAACTGCGAGAGTTCGATGCAATTCTTGCACGCTCCTCACATCGCGTTCGCCTTTGCGCAGGGAGCTAATAGCCGAGACCACACTGGCCGCCGCAGAAAGTGTGGTGATGAACGGCACTTTGTGCTCGACCGCCGCCCAGCCGATCTGGTACTCGGCAATACGAGAGATCTCGCCGCTCGGAGTATTGATGACGAGGTTCACTTCATGGTTACGAATAGCGTCCACGATATTCGGGCGTCCCTCACTCACTTTGCGGACTGCTTCCGTTGGTACTCCATGCTCGCGAAGGAATTTCGCAGTGCCTTCGGTAGCAATGATGCGGAAACCGAGATCGTAGAAACCACGAATAACCTCGACCGATCGGTTGCGCTTATCGAGATCGCGCAATGAAACGAAGAGTGTGCCTTCTGTCGGCAGCTTCATATTTGCACCGAGGTGGGATTTCAGTATCGCTTCACCGAAATCCTCGCCGACACCCATCACTTCACCCGTCGAGCGCATTTCAGGACCCAGGAACATGCGTACCCGCGGAAATTTATCGAATGGGAAGACCGACTCTTTAATAGCAACAAACGGAGTCTCTTTCTTAAAATCTTTAAGACCAAGCTCTTTAAGCGTCCTGCCGACCATCACTTTCGCAGCGACCTTGGCCAGCGGGCGACCTGTAGCCTTCGATACGAACGGCACCGTGCGGCTCGCGCGCGGATTTACTTCGAGCACATAGACCGTACTATCCTTCAATGCATACTGCACATTGATGAGCCCAACAACTTCGAGGGCATTCGCGAGCTTGCGGGTATAGTCAGCGATCTGCTTGTAATTCTCATCCGAGATATAGTATGGCGGAATGACGCTCGAAGAATCGCCGGAGTGAATGCCAGCCTCTTCAATATGCTGCATGATGCCACCAATAATGACCGTGCCTTCTTTATCGCGAATGGCATCGACATCGAACTCGAACGCATCCTCTAAAAATCGATCGATAAGAATGGGATGGCTCGGACTAACACCGCGAGCACTTGCCATGTATTCCGCCACCGCCTCCGGGCGGTAACAGATCTCCATTGCACGGCCCCCGAGAACATAGCTCGGGCGAACGAGCACGGGATATCCAACGCGCTCCGCGACGCGGATCGCCTCATCCGTTTCGAAGGCCGTACCATACGGTGGGCATTTGATCTTCAGTCTATCGATGAGCTCGCCAAAGCGTTTACGGTCCTCGGCAACATCAATTTGGTCGGGCGCCGTACCGAGGATCGGTACACCCGCGGCTTCCAATTGCTTAGCGAGCTTGAGCGGCGTTTGACCGCCAAACGTAACGATCACGCCATCCGGTTTTTCGAAATCGAAGACGTTCATCACATCCTCGAAGGTCAGTGGCTCGAAATAAAGCTTATCGCATGTGTCGTAATCCGTCGAGACCGTCTCGGGATTACAATTGATCATGATCGTCTCGTAGCCCTCCTCTTCCAGAGCGAGTGCCGCATGGACGCAGCAGTAGTCGAATTCGATCCCCTGGCCGATGCGGTTCGGTCCGCCACCCAGGATCGCCACCTTCTTTTTCGCAGAGCGTACCGATTCATTCTCCTCTTCATAGGTAGAATAGTGGTACGGCGTCTCTGCGGCAAACTCGGCCGCACACGTATCGACGGTCTTAAAGACGGGTACAATACCCATCTCGAGGCGTCGTTTACGGACGTCTTCCTCTGTAATTTTGAAAATATCGGCGATTTGGCGGTCGGAGAAGCCTGCGCGCTTAGCGCGACGAAGAAGGTCGGCGGTTATATTAAGTTGGGGCATTCGGAGGACTGCAAACAGCAGACAGGGCAAAACTTCTCCTGCCATTTTAAGGAATGGCACTTCAAATGCTCCCGCCCAGCCTATGCTGCCCCTTCTCATAGAAGGCGTTTATTACGGGTTTACCGGTATTTGGCCGATCGTCTCCATTGACTCGTTTATGAAGGTGACGGGCCCAAAGACTGATCTGTGGCTGGTCAAAACGGTCGGTGTGCTGGTATTAGCCAGTGGTGCTGCCATGATCGTAGCGTACACCCGGCATAACACGTCCCCGGATATCCTTCTTCTCGCCCTCGGCGAGGCGTTCTTTCTTTTGCTTATCGATGTGATTTACACCATTAAAAAGATAATTCGCCCTATTTATTTGGCTGATGCCATAATACAGATCGGCTTCGTAATTTGGATCGTTGCCTACCAACTGAGTTGAAGCCTTCTCGGAAGAGCTTTAGAGATGTTAGTTCTTGCTCATGACTAAAAAAGAGCATGAGTGATGAGATCGCGCGGAATGTCGATTGTCCGTCTATTTGATGAATTAATTAATCGATCGGAATGGGGTATACTCCCAGCTCTTCCGATCGGAGACAATCATCGATAATTATAGAACGATTATGGCAAGAAAAACCAATAGCGGCCGCAGCAACTCCGGCCGTAGTGGCAGTAGCCGGCGTGGCTTTGCTGCAATGGATCCGGATGAACAACGGCGCATTGCAAGCAAAGGCGGTCGTGCAGCGCACCAGCGAGGAAGCGCACATGAATGGAATTCGCGTGAGGCCTCAGAGGCCGGTCGCAAAGGCGGTCGTGAGAGCGGCGGTAACCGTCGTAATACTAGCTCGCGGAGCTCTGGAAGAGAGATGCGCGGTTAACGCGCATTTGTTCGAGTGAGGGTGCGTATGTGACTTCACGTGCCCTCATTCTTATTTTATCTCTCTGTTCACTCTTTTACTTTTTTTATTCTCTCTTTTTCGATTGGTTCGTCCTTTGCAAATAATCTCGCCAAAACAAACCAGGAGTTATTTATGCCACGTAAAAAATCAACCGATCCCGAAATGGAAAACGATCGTGCCGAAGAACTCGAAGAGCAATACGAGGACGAAGGCATGGGTGAAGACGAAGCCGAAGCTCTTGCGTTCGGTGAATCAGGCGAAAGCCAGACATCAGGCAAGCGCACGACTGTGAAGCGCTCGCGCGGCCGCTCGCGTACTGCGACGGGCAGCAAATCCAAAAGTGCACGCGGTGGTAGCGCACGAGGCCGTAGTACAAGCGGTCGGAGTGCGAGCGGAAAAACCGCAGGCGGTTCACGCGGCAGGTCGTCGTCGCGCAGCGCCAGCTCACGGAATGGATCCTCGGGTAGTCGTTCGCGGAGTGCAAGTTCACGTAGCGGATCAAGCTCCGGTACTTCGCGCGGACGTTCGTCATCGTCGCGCAGTTCTTCGGGGAGATCCAAGGCCAGCACGGGATCGCGCGGTCGTTCGAAATCGACCAGCCGCAGAAGTAAGAGCTAGATTAAGGTATCAGTGTCAGCAAATCGGAAAGACATTCGATCTTCGGACCGGTCCAATCATCCTCGGGATCGGTCCGATAGTCATTCAGTTGCCCCGAGTTGCGGATCATTACCGTTGAGATACCAAGGGCTTTCGATTGCTTAAGTTCACCGTTATCACCATCGGCCACATAGAGGCATTCGGCTGGTTGAACTCCCAACCGCGTAAGCGCGCGTTCGTAGAATTCGGGCATAGGCTTGCGAAGACCTTCATTGCAAGAGAATAACGGCTGGTCAATAATTGGAGCAAAAGCGATTTTCGGCCAGATCTCTGGCACCTCGGCAGTACAATTGGAAAGAAGCCCAATCTTGAGCCCTCGACCTTTTAACTCGGCAATAGTGCTTACAGCGTCTGAACGAGGAGTAAGCCAGGTTTTTGTAAACTCGTGGCGAATAATTACTGCTTGTTCAAGCGCCTCTTCTTTATAGATAGCGCTACATTGTTTAGCTGCGGCAGCTATTGATTTAGCGATAGAGCCATGCAGGCCGCTTGCACGATCGTGAAACGTTAGCTTCCACCCTTTAGCATATTCCTCCGGCGGAACACCTAGTACTTCTGCAATCGAAGCATGAAGAGAAAAGACTTGCTCGTTAGTAGGATTATCGACAAGAGTCCCAAAGAGATCGAAGAGAACAGCTTTCATAGTATGCGACGCGTATAGATGTAGTATGTAGGACAGGCTTTCGAGCCTGTTCGCGGGCTTTCCAGCCCGCACGCCAGCTATCGAGCCTTTAGCCTAAGTGTTTCGAGGCCATAAAAATTCGGCGAGAGATATGTACCGGGCCAGTCTCGCCAATCATCGACCAATCCCGCCTTAACAGGATTCATCAAAATGTAGTACACGACGTTGCCGAGCCGCCCATCGCGTACAACGTCATCGTAATTCTCGTCTTGCCAAAATGCCGTACCGGTCCGACCCAGCACTCGGTTTGCCTCTCGTGCGGTAAAACCTTTCAGCGATTGCATTACTTGCGACAAGGTCTTTTCACCACACAACTGCGCTACAAAATGCACATGATTTGGCATTATCGTATAGGCGATAAGATCGAGAGACCGACCATCGAGGAAGGCAAAGCTCTCTTGGCAGATCGTTCGAATCTCTGGTTGTGCTAAAAATTTTGGGCCATGCCTTGCGGCATCCAGAACGAAGTCATATTTCTGGAAATAAACAGCCTGCTCTTTCATTTCAGCATTCGATCCTGGATGGAGGAGGTGCAATCGATCTCGCTCTAATGAACTGACCGTATGGGCCAGCCGATAGGTCACGAAATATGTCGCATCGTCAGGATAAAAATGCGGGAGTTTTCTCCGTGTGGAATTCCAGGGAGTTGGATTTTCCATTATCGGATATGTTTTGTCGGACTAAAGTCCGGTGACAGGCTAAAAAGCCTGTCCTACAATTACGCGCGCTAAACGCCGGCTGCAACAGGCTCGAATGCTGGTTCTACATTCATCGCCGCCTTTGCCGCTTGCTTCAATTCGCGTTCGGTGCGTACGATCTGCCACAATTGATCTAAGAACCACGGGTCGATCTTCGTCGCCTCATAGACGGCATCGACCGACATACCGAGTTGCAACGCGTAACGAATATTGAAGATCATATCCGAGCGGCGCTGACCTAAACGCTCGCGGACGGACTCCAACGCATAGCGCTTTTCGGCTTCTGTCATATTATCGATGTCGAACTCATCTTTGCCGTCAGAGCCGAGGCCATAACGGCCTTGCTCGAGCGAGCGAAGCGCCTTCTGAACCGCTTCCTTAAAGGTGCGGCCAAACGCCATCGCTTCACCCACCGACTTCATCTGTACGCCAAGCTGGGAGGAACTTGCTTCCAAACCCTTAAACTTCTCGAAATCCCATCGCGGAATTTTGACCACGATGTAATCGATCACCGGTTCGAAGCAGGACGGCGTCTTTTTCGTAATATCGTTCGGAATTTCGTCGAGAGTGTAGCCAATAGCAAGCTTCGCTGCGATCTTCGCGATCGGGAATCCTGTCGCTTTCGAAGCCAATGCGCTCGAGCGAGAAACGCGCGGATTCATCTCGATGACCAGCAGGCGGCCATCCTTTGGATTCAGTGCGAATTGAATATTCGAGCCACCCGTCTCAACGCCGATAGCGCGAATGATTTTGATCGCAGCATCGCGCATACGCTGGTACTCTTTATCGGAAAGCGTCTGCGCCGGCGCTACCGTGATCGAATCACCCGTGTGCACACCCATCGGATCGAAATTCTCGATCGAACAAATAATGACGACATTATCTGCCGTATCGCGCATCACTTCGAGCTCGAATTCTTTCCAACCGATGACCGACTCTTCGAGCAATACTCGATGGACGGGCGAGGAATCGAGACCATGCTGGACGATCTCCTTAAACTCTTGCTTATTCCAGGCGATACCACCACCGGATCCGCCCATCGTAAAGCTGGGACGAATGATCGCCGGGAAACCGACCGTCTCGATCAGGTCCATTGCCTCTTCGACCGTCGTCACAAAGCCCCCTCGCGGCATCTCCAGCCCGATGGATTTCATCGTCTCTAAGAATTCTTCTCGGTCCTCAGCGCGCTTGATAGCATCCGGTTTCGCACCGATAAGCTCCACGCCATATTTCTTGAGAATGCCGCGCTGGTCCAGCGCCATGGCATTGTTCAAAGCGGTCTGGCCGCCCATCGTCGGAAGTATCGCGTCCGGCTTTTCCTTGGCGATGATAGCTTCTATATATTCCGGAGTGATCGGCTCGATGTACGTCGCATCGGCAAATTCCGGGTCGGTCATGATCGTCGCCGGATTCGAATTGACAAGAATAACGCGAAAGCCTTCTTCTTTCAGGACTTTACACGCTTGGGTACCGGAATAATCGAATTCGCAGGCCTGGCCGATGACAATAGGCCCGGACCCAATGATCAGGATGGATTTAAGGTCAGTTCTTCTGGGCATGTAAGCGGGGTTAACACGGCAGTGCGCCGCCGTGTGCCCTGAATAAAAGAAATGCGGGTTTATAGTGTTGGTAAGGTATACGCCGCCCGTAAAACAGTCAGCCGACCAATGTATGGCGCCCCGATAAACTCCTGATGCTTATAGTCCAGCAGGTTAGTGATGGAAAGTGTAAACAGCAGATTATTCCACTGCGCGGCATCGGGACGGTAATTTACCGTGAGGTCCAGAACATGTCGAGCACTGACATCTCCCTCATAATAATTGTCGAGCATCTTAAAACCATCGGACCACCGATCGCGCATTTCGAGCACGAGTCCGTGAGCGAGGCCGCTATACCGTGCGGAGACCGAAGCGCGATATTTCGGCATATTCAAAGAGAACGGATTTTGGAGTAATGAATCCGCACCGGGTCGCAGATCACTGGCGAACCAATAATTCTTATTGAGCCACGAACCCGCAATCGTAAAATCCCATGTATCTGACGCTTTGATCTCCGCGATAGCATCGATGCCATAAAATTCGATCGCATTATCGAGATAGCCGCGTGAGCCGATAAGCAGATCGTACGGGTGCATCTCATTTGCGGGCTGGCCATTGGGCTGAATAACACCGAGCGGAAGCTGGCCTGCGGAAGCGGCAATGGAGCCAGCAATCGTATCCGCCAATGCTGCCCCTAAGACACCACCATGCGCTTGCAGTGTATCCTTAAACGCCGGATTCGCTAAGAGATATTGCTTGAGCTGTTCCGTATTGATGAACACGTTGGGCGTAAGGGCAACGGTCGTTGCAACTACGGAAGTATAATGCGTTTGGTAACCATCCACCTCGAATTGAAATGTCTTCGAAAGGGCGCCCTGATAATCCAACTCGAGCGTTCGCTGATGCTGCGGTTGAACGCCGGAGATATCGAGTGGAGCTGCGGTCGGGAGGATCGGCATCGTCGTATTGCTCGCGCTATTCAAATTGATGTAGGCAAGATAGGTACTCACCTGCTGTGGCGTTGGTGCATTCATATTTTGCAGCACGGACTCGAGCGCCGCAACTCCGGAGGCACCGAGCAGAGTCTGCAGAGTCGCACTGGAAGCGAGTTTGCCACCGGCCAATTGGGCGAGAGCCGGCCATAACGCTCCTGCAGCTGTATTCGATCTAATAGGCGCGCCGGGACTAAATTTCGAATACATATTATAGGAACCGTCCCCATTGGCAATGAACGATGTGCCTGCCACATACGGACTCACAAATCTGGCTGTTGTTGCATATTGTAGCGGAAGCCCTTCGCTGCCAAACCCGTAGATATCCGTCGAGAAGACGATATCCGCAAACATGCGATTCTCTGATGGTAATAGATATGTCTCGTTATACATCGCACGTACGAGATTCAAGCGGTCGAGATGATAGACCGCTGCCGCACGCGGCGAAAAGATCGGCTTTTGTATTTGATCGCTCGGATCGCTCAGCTTATCGACGCGGCCAGCAAGGACGAGATCGAGGGTGGAATCCAGCAGCGACGTTTGCGACTGAAGATAGGCGCCCAAGATCGATACATTTGCGTGACCGTCTTCCGGACCATAGAGCGTTGAATCGGTATTGGGGCGGATAGCCCGAAAATCAGCCCCGTAGGTTAGCTGCTCGTTCGTCCAGGGTGTGTAATGATGCTGCAGTTGTACGCTATACGTTGTTGAATGATCGGATACCTTTGCGCCGGTTGGCAGAAAGTAAGAATCTTTCGTATCGTTGTGATTAATATCTCCCTGGACGAATAGATCTTTATAATTGAGCCGCCCCTGGACGTAATCATACATCCAATTTTTGATCTGTGCGGCACCGAAGTCTTCCGTCAGCGCAACGTCATTGGCGATATTCGTAAGACCGCCAGTTAAATTGAGCGTCATGTCATCCGAAAACACGGCGTCAGCGCGACCTTCGAACGAATAAAGCTCGAGCGTATAATCGCGACTGCCAATACGTGCAAGGCTGTCCCGCTGTGGCCCGGCCGGAGTACTTACGAGTGCGGCTTGCGCATTTTTGCGAGCCGTATCTTCTTTCGGATCGTCAGCGATGGGCCAATCATTCGCGCGCAAATAATGTCCGCTGATCTTGAATGCGAACTTATCACTCAATGCCTGCGCGTGGCGGAAGGCACCATCTATATAGCTCCGCTCTCCACCGGCAAACGAAATGTTGGTACCCTGCGAGGCGAACGGCGAACGGGAAATAAAGTGAACGACACCGGTTGCTGCATCCGGGCCGTACAATGCCGAGCCGGGACCGCGAATGACCTCTACATGATCGATATCATCCGGCACTTGGGGCATAAGAATACCGTAAAATCCGCCGATAGCCGGGACCTCCATAGAATGATAATCATTCATTGTGAGCATATCGCTGCCGAACACGCTGTGCATGCTTCGGCTGGAATAGGTCGCCATAGCTATGCCCTCACGGCTTACATCGATGCCCGGGACAGTAGCGAGAATATCGGTCGGGGTAGCAGTAACATGTTCGCGAACAACGGTCGACGGCACGACACTAATAGATGCTGGTGCATGGGTGATCTTTTCCTCGTGGCGGGAAGCCGTAATAACCACATCTTCGGAGTTGAGTGGCTGTTCCGACAGCTGAACGTTAAGCGTTGTGGACTCTGCATCCGAAACGTCCGTTTCCTTTTTGATGGATACATATCCCAGAAGTGAATACGTTACGGAATATTTACCCGGTGTGAGGTTAACGAATTTATACTTTCCTTTTGAATTGGTAAACGTATAATGGCCGAGCGACGTATCCGCCTCGGACACCACGTGAACCGTAACACCCGGAAGAGGGCTACCATCGGAAGAAGCAAGCACCGCTCCCGTCAGGATGCCACCTTTCGCTTGTACCTCATACGCGGCAAACAAGCTACAAAAAAGAATTACGATACTGAACGTGTGTTTCAGGCGAAGATTGGTCTTACTTTTTCTCATACCTTATCGGGATCGCTCCCATGCATTCCAAACCAGGGTGAACATTAATACCGTGATAGGCAGCGAACCCATCAAGGCGTTGAAGACCGTACCACAACCATAAACAAAAATAAGGATTTTTGAACTCGATCGCAAGGTTTTCTCACAACACTTTAAACACCGGATGGATATTACAGGGACGATCGGCTCGGATTGGATGAAACGCATCTCGCCAAACGGCAAGTACTCGGATGACCTTTTGCGCTCCTGGCGTGATTATCTGGAAGACGAACTTCGCTCGCGTCTCGGACTTTCGTCCGATCTTACCATCGGCACTCGAACGCAGTTTACGCTCCCTCGTGATTTCACGCACACCGCCATTGAGATCGAAGCATTCGCCCGCAAAGCGCTGGATACGTTCTTGAATAAGCAAGAACAGTGACGGGGACGATAGAAGTACAACTTAAAAGCATCTTCGCTACTTGACAAGACTCCCAAAAGCTGTTATATTTGACGATTGCGGATTGAGAACTGGGTGTCTCAAACATCAATGCTCATTTGCCCATAATCGTATATGCTATCTTTTCGAAGTATCGCATTTTTTGCTCTTGTTTGGTTAGCAGTCGTACCTGAGAGCCAGGCCCAGTCCATCTGGCATGTTCGTCGTACACCAGGAAATAAGCGCTGTTGGGACGAATACACTGCCATCAGCTGCTATAAGGGAATCTGTACGGTGGCAGGTATCGCACAAAGAGACACAGCCCCATTCAGTTGGCTCGTCTTCGAACGAAGCACTGATGAAGGACGGACATGGATGGAACAGACCCCCGCACCATTGGGAAGTTTTTGTGGCAATTGTACCTCGATTACCAAGCTCCAGCAGATTGACTCACTGCATACGGTGGCACAGGCCGATTCCAGTTGGACCACTCAGAACGGGAATACCGGGACCATTCAAACAATCAGTTATTTCATTGCTACAACCGACGGTGGGAAAACATGGTCGCGACCACATTGGCCCGACTCCTTATGGGTGATGGATTTTCACTTTTCCAGTCCCTTGACCGGTATCTTTGTCACCAATAATAGCATCTATTGTACATCCGATGGCGGCGAACGTTGGGAGAAGCAGATCGTCCCCGTTCGAGGCGGACCGGAAGCCTGCCACTCGTATGGCGACGGAATGTTTCGTGTTTGGGGTCACGCACATGGGCCGCTTTATACAACACGAGATAACTGGAGCAGCTACGATACTACTCAGCCGTGTTACGACTCGAGTGTCGATGCTGCATCTAAAACTCTCTTTGGATCGTGCAATTTTGGATCGGGCGATACAATAATGTGCTATGGAATTCACTTTTCGGCACTAAATCCGAGTATCCACTATGGCTCCCTTGCTAGAACTACGGATGGTGGAAGCAGTTGGACTCATTTTCGAATCGCAGATAGCATTAATGCACCATCTGGTAATGGAATCCTCTATACAACAAGCCTCGACCATGATACGGTGTATGCTGCCGGCGAGAGTTTTAATCATTGGATATTGCGTAGTACTGACCGCGGAGCAACATGGTCCATCGATACGCTTCTACTCGATACATCCATGAATGTACTTGAGACGGATGGCATTGCGATGACCGGCGATGGTCATCCCCTGGCCTTATTTTCTTTTAGGGATCTCTTTATAAATCCAACGTTAATTTTCCGCCGCGAGCAAGATAATTCTATTGTTACAACCACGCTATCAGCACTACATCCGTTTGCCGTTTATCCGAATCCTTCAACCGATTGGGTAAACGTGCGTTCGTCCACCCCATTACGGAGAGTAGTTATTCGCGATCTTCTTGGCAGGCCAGTTCTTTACGGTATGGCAGATGTAGGCGGAGAAGCCAGACTCGATGTTTCGAAGCTTCCCGCTGGCATGTACGAACTCGAAACCGAGGGTGAGAATAGTACGGGAAAGATTTCTATCTTACGATAGAATCATTCACCACTCTCCATTCACCATTCACCGTTATCCACCCCATCAATAATTTTTCGTACTTGCGCGGCTGCTTTGGGGCCGAGCCCATCGAGTGATTTCCTTAAGATGGGCAGGACTTTCGCTGCCGCTTGTTTACTCGTCTTCGCATAATTCGAAAGGATCTCGATCGCATTGTTGGCGAGCGTGTTCTGCGGTTCGTTAGCAAGCAGTGTATGGAGTTTCGGCAAAAGAAAGGCCATAGCCGATGGCGACACTCGCGATAGTGCTGCAAGCGTTTCGAGCGAGGCTTTACGCACGGGGCCGCTCGTCGAGTCGAGCAGCTTCGCGATCTCCTTCGCATAGGGCACGATATGCCTCGGGCGTTCTCGAACGAGCTCTGCCAAACGGTCGCGCGCTTCCACGCTACCTCGCGAAATGACCTCGAGTAAATTCGGTATCAGTTTACGCACAACAAGATCGTGACACTCAAGGAACGCGTAACGAGTAGCGTTCCGATTCCTACGCTCATCCGTAAATCCAAAAGCCTCTCCCTATTCGGAAGAGGCTTCTCTCACGTTCCTAAAAATCTTCGTTATTCTGTTCCTAAAAATTCTTCGTTACTCGATCGTGATCGTCTTCGTGACCGACACGCCATCGGCGGTGAGGCGCACAAAGTGCTGGCCAGCCGGAAGGCCCGAGAAATCGAACGACTCATCGTGGCTTCCTTTCGCTATCCACTCGTTTGCGAGCGTACGTTCCTGGCGCCCCATGACGTCATAGACCTCGATCGAAGCGTGTGCATCATCGGCAAGCGAGAACTGAATATTCGAATGTGCAACACCGGATGGTACCACACTCGGATAAATGCTCGATATCGCAACGCCCGAGTTTGCCGCCCCAGCATTTACTGCATTGTTGCCAGAAGAGATCGGTGGAAGTTGATTGATATCGATGTAGAACATACCGCGACCGTATGTACCTGCAACAAGATAGTGGCCACGCACGCGAAGTGAGGTCACCATTACGAGCGGCATACCATCCGCAACCGGATACCAGTTCTTACCACCGTCAGCCGAGCGAAGCACACCATAGTCGTTACCGATGAAGATGGTACCGGAATTACCATCATAGGCAACGCGGCGGTAGTTGAGCGCGGGAAGATTCGTGGCCGGGGCGGTCCAGGTGTGGCCCGTATCGGTCGATATGAAGAAATGCTTCGAGCCGGTGCCGGCAACCGTCATAAAGAGATGCGTCTCATCGGAAGGATCCGACGTGATCGAAGTGGGGCGAGCATTGAGGCTGGTCTTCGTACGCGTCCAGGTATGTCCCTGGTCAATACTATAATACATCGTATTGCTCGTCGTACCGATATAGATATTTTGCGGGTTCGCCTTTGCGAGATGCACGGTCGTAACAGAGCCGGAGATCGCGTTGCCAACATTACCGTTGTTCGTTACCTGCGGAAAATCATTACCGAACGTTGAACCACCGTCCGTCGAAAGAAAGAGATTCTGGTTTCCACAAACGGCAACGATATTAGCATCGTAATCGGATACATCGTACTCCATATAGAACGGTGCATGTTCGCCCTGCGTGATCGGCGTGCTCTCTAATATATTTATTGGCTGCGGGTTATCCGGCCAGTTATTTCCACCATCGCGCGAATGATAGAGCACATCGTAGACGTACGTGCCATAAATAGAGAGCCCGTTCGCATTCGGGTCGGCTGAAATAATGGTCGTACCACCATCACCGCCTACGATCGACGTATAGTACGACGAGGAACCGACGGTATACTTGCTCATGCCGTTATCCTGCGCGCCGGCGGCAAAGAACGCGACCTTGTTATTCGCATCGATGCTCGCATCGCCGCCCACGAACTGGAACGTGCCCAGCGTTGCATTCATGTTTTGCGACCACGACTGCCCATTGCTCTCGCTATGATAGACACCGCCATCCGTCAATGCAAACAGCGTCGGAGGATTGACATAGGGATCGTACTTGAGCACATGAATATCGGCATGTGTGAAGTCCGAACTCACGTTAGAACTCGTCCAGACAGTGCGCTTCTGCATGCCAATACCGGCGCGGCTCGATGTGTAGATATCGAGGCCACCGACAGCTATGATCGAAGGGTTCTGCGGATTTACCGCAACGGCATTCGCATACTGCGGTTGCTGGCCGAGATAATTCTGGTTCTGACTCGCCGTCTGCCATGTGGCGCCGCTATCGGTCGAGATCTGAAGAATGGATGTCTGACTCCACGTTCCATTACTTACATAGATCGTGTCGGACGAACTCTTCGACATTGCGATCGTCGTGAGCAGGCCGGTGCCTTGAAAACTCGTGGTGTACCACGTCTTACCAGAGTCGATCGACTTCTTTATTGTACCCGCTGCGGCTGCATAAAGCACCGCCGGATTATTCGGATCGAGCGCGAGCGATGTCGTGCCGCCCAGAGCGAGCACGGTCGTCCATGTTTGGCCGCCATCCGTCGAACGACGGACGCCGTTGGCGGCGACATAGATAATATTCGGATTACCCGCATTCACCTCGAGCTGGCTGATCGGTGCCTGTGGCGAATTCGTAAGCAATGTCCAATTAAGGCCGCCATCTACTGACTTATAGACGCCGACACCATTCGTGTTATTACCACCACCGATATCCGATAACGGAGCGCCTGTGCCGGCATAGATCGTCTTCGAATTGGTCGGATCGACCGCAACGCCGCCGATAACGAGCGTCTTCCACGAGCCATCACTGAGCGATACCCAGTTCGCGCCAAAGTCGGTCGATTTCCACAATCCGCCGGTGATCGTACCGAGGTAAAGCGTCTTCGAATTCATCGGATCGAACGCGATGCACGATGCACGCCCGCTCACACGGCCATCCTGCGATTTCGACACCTCGATCCACGCCGCGCTGCTCGACGCCTTCATCGCCGGCGTGTTATCCATATGGCGCATTTGCTCGAAGCCGTTCGCCTGGAGCGCACCATAGTTCGCCTCGCCCATCGGATTGGTAAAATTCTCATACCACAGCTTGGCGTCCTCCGCGTGGTTCTCCTCAACCTCCGGATACTTGCCTTCAGGAATATGCTTTTGTGCCACGGCCGAGCTTGAACCAAGCACCCAGCCGGCAAACATGAGCGATACAAATCCTATATATTTAATGCGCTTATTCAATGGTTTTGCGAGGAAGATAAGTACGAGTAACGTTTTGAAACTGCGGATCGCAAATGAGTATGCTCCCTAAATCCCGTGAACACACGAGTGTTGCGAGAGTTTCCGGACGAGGCGAAAATTTATCTCATGATTGACGGTCCCTGTAGTAGTGTAACCCCAAAGACACCACTTTCAAACATGTTGAAACAGAAGATTATGTAGAATTCACGAAAAAGCCCCGCTCATGACAAGCGGGGCAAAGGGATACACTAGCTCCACTGAGCGATGCTACTCTTTGACAAGCTTCACGGCTTTGCCCATAATAGAATTCTGTACCTGAACATAATAGACTCCGCTTGGAAGCTTTGAGCAATTAAAGTTGACACAGAAGCCCATATCGCCTTGAGGAGTATCGTTATATAGCAGTGCGACCTGCTCACCTGCCGCATTAACGACCGCAATGGTTGCCGGCAAGCCTTCCGGCAATTCTTCAACGCACACTGTTGCTTTGTCTCGGGCTGGATTTGGATGCGCGGTCACAGTTAACCCGTTTTGCATACTGAATTCAGTTCTATTTTTCTGCGCATTGGTTTTGGGCGCTGGGCCATCAACTGTGTCTTGTAGCCAAATGATATCTCGATTGACGCGAACTAGGTACGTATTAAGAAGGGAGTCGAATCCCATTGAGGATGGATCTTCTGGAATCGTAAGTCGCTGCAAATTCCATTGAGCATAGATTGAATCACTATATGAGTGATAGAGATATAATACACTATCGTAACAAGCTACTGCTGCGCTGATCTGTCCAAGTGTTTCATAAGCGCTTCCCTTCGCCATCCATAACCCGCTAACAAGTTCTGGTGCTACTCCAGGCTCTGCAATTACAGTGTTGTAGTCGGTAATTGCCACCTGAATATAAGCCGTTGCAGAATCGGTTAAAGTTGCAAACCATAATTCATCCGAAGCCTTTTGTAGTCTTATGTTGACATCATTAGTATCTGAACGCAGCATTCCACTTGCATTCCAGAAAATAGTTCTAAGCGTGTCGCTTCCCGATGACACCGTTGTCCAAAGAAGCAAAGATGGATAGGGATCTGCAATTGTCGGGTCACAATCAGGAGCATCGGTATGATCCTGACAATCAGTATGGCTGTGCCCGGATGGAGTTGGTACATTCTGAGGAGATCCGTATGCCGTAACCCCTTGGGTTATAGCACTTCCTCCTGGTTCAAAATCATTGAAAGAAACGTCCATGAGGTAGCTTAATCCATGATCCATATTCAAAAGATGAGTACTATTGTTTGGACCGAAATCATTATAGCCACATCTTATGACTAAATTACCGCCATGCACGCCTTTATTGCCTCCTCGAACAAGCGCCGCAGTCTTATGAGGATTCGGTGATATCGCATCAAGATGACACTTGCCGTAATCGAAGAATATGTAGTTTATGTAGTTAGAAGAGTTGTCATCCAGTTGGATCAAACTTCCAGCCCCTAAAGACCACCCACCCCATGAGCTATAACTTAAGAGCCCATTATTACGAACGAGACAATTACTATTCGACTGCGCAGTTATGCACCAGTTATCGTCGAACGAAAACGAATTGTCAAATAAGAAACCATGGGAATGGTTCACGAACATGATACCACCATTCTTACAATATGAAATATCCGAATTGCAGTACGTTGAGCGACAATTGCTATTATATATTCCATACCATTTAAGCGGGGACGGATTCCCCGATATATCCTTGCCAAAGATGTTCGAATTTCCCAGAACGCTTTGACAATAATAGCTATTGCATCCGGTCCGTGCGTTGTGGAATCGGCACTGTTCAATCATCACCTGTTGTAAATTACTACCCCAAAAACAATCGAATATGCGATTACCAAATGAATTGGTTGATTCATCGAAAAAGCGGCAATCGGTTAACCAGGCTGTGGTAACTTCTGGTAATGAATAAATCAGATTCTTTGAATAATTACAATAAAGCATTTGAGTGGAAAACCCTTGAGCGTAGAACTCTGAATTTTCCGAAAAGCAATCACCAACGAAGTGGTCTTTGGAAGCATCATACGTGAAGATACCTACGTCGCTATCATCAGTGTATTGCATACTGATAAATGCAGGGGTAGGCATGGCACCCGGTGTTTCGATAATGGGTCTTACGTCGATTCCCGCAAGCTGGTTGACTTGCCCGCATGACGTAATTCCTCCGGTTAGAATACATCGTGATGTTGGCGAACCCGCAAAAGAAATATTCCCATAACATACATTTCGAAGTGACTTATTAAGCGTCAATCTTCCACCGGAGAGACACGTGAATGCTCCTCCGTAATCAATAAGGAATTGATCAAGGCGAAGATATGCCCCCCCTTGAATCAGAACTTGACCACCAGACATAATATGTAGCTTTGCATCGATGTCAACAGGTAGGGGTCCAACTATAGTTAGATTTCCGTAAACCTTTACCTCCTTCGAAGAAGAAATAATTTTTGAACTCGCCTCCATAGTGACACTACCGTTAATAACGAAGTCCTCATTTCCATCGAGATGGATTTCCCCGCCAGGTTGAATTATCAAGTTGCTTCCGTCATCATCAGCAATGTATCCATAGTTTTGAAATTTTACCACACCATAAATTTCACCGGCATGGTAATTACCTAAATGAAGCTGTCCATGATTCATGCTGTTTGAAGAATAAAGGATAAGGTCGTCAGCCTTAATGTCACCGGTGATGCAAACATCTTGAACGTACCCTGCCACCAAAATTTTTGCAGTACCATGACCCCCATCCGCCGCGTCATTCGACGTTATATTGCCCTCGTTTCCATCTCCGGACTCCAAAAGACCGTCAATCGCAAGTATACAACCATCAGGAACTGTAAGCGTAGAACCATTTGAAACCAATGTTAGCCCTTGATTATAATGTGGCCAAATTGGTATTTGATTTGGAATCGGATTTCCACCGGCATTTATAACTAGATTTGAACAATTTGTACTGCTGGCATCTTTCCACGCACCCATGTGCATTAACCATTGGGCTTTTTCATTTCTTACTCCATTGGTAGTAAAATCAAGAGTTTGAGAAGACGAATAACTAGGATCAGCTTTTTTAGAAATGGAGTGTGCAACAGCTCTGTAGGCGTTGACCTGTCCGAAGCCCATGCGCTGACACCATGATCGGTTAAGGGGATCTACGGGCCCTTGATTTTCGTAATTCAAGTGGTAGGCGTTCCCTTGCTGATCCGTAGTGGGCTGTCTATAGTAGACACCGCCAAGCTGATATCTATCGCCTGACCATAGTTGATCGGGAATTTTGTCTGCTGTAAATGTAAGTATATCGTACGCTTTTCGATGAACGTCTGTAAGATCGGACGGCTTTGAGTCATCACAAGACAACCATCGATTAACCGAACGCATCAACGCGACTACTCCAGAAACGAGCGGCGCGGAATACGATGTTCCGGATGTGCCGACGGAGTAACCACTTGGATTCGTTGGATCTATATCCAACATGTCAACACCCGGTGCAACGAGATCCATATATGCCTCAGCTTTATCCTCTCTCCGGAAGTCCGTATTAGTAGTGGTTGAAAATTTGTTATGACCAGGAGAAAATGCCCAGCCAAACGTGAAAGGCTCGGCATCCCCAGTCCAATGATAAAGATAAGTACTAGGATCTGGTTCTTCGTCGGGATAGAGTAAGCAATTACTTTTCGTCGCTCGGGCGCAGCCAGCAATTATTCCGTCACTAGTCGAGCCAACCGCAATCGGTTTTACGTCCTGAGCAGGTGTAGCACCAAGCCAAACGTCTGAGGCTGGATATATTCTTGCAGGCCTCAATTCCGTTACCTGTTTATTGTCAAAGTCCGTAACGGGCGTTGATAATCCCCAACCTTGATCAAGGTCATTTCCAGCACATACCACTACAACCGTCCCATTCTGCATTGGCTGTCGATATCTTTGATATTCCGCGTTACGTGGATCATCGAGCGCATAGGGTGTTATATTTGGGCCAATTAGTCCCCCCCTGCTCGCATTATCCACGTCCAAGTGCGTGGTTACGTTGTTTGCAATGTGGTCAACATCAGTCGTTGCAGGGAACTCGACAGCAAGCGCGGTAGCACCATATGCGCTTCCCAGCATTACACCTCCTTGAACTGCATTATTACCTAACCCAACTGCACTTGCGGTAACAGTACAACCGTGATAAATAGGGGAAGATCCATAGGCATTGAACGCATAAGTAACAGGTCCATCTCCTTGATTTTGTGGGTCTCCAGCGACCTGATGACCCGGTGCGAGATAAAGGAAATTGCCATTTATATTAGCGGAAGTAATTGCTGAGATATCGGGCGAACTAATATTAGTTGTTGCACTCGTGCTCCAATCAACATCATCAATACCAATAAATATACCGAGTTGCCCAGAATTGACCTCATCATAGGTTTTACCGGACGTAATCTCCCAAGCCATTGGACACTTCATTTTATATAGTGCCCATTCCCATCCAAGTCTATGAAAAGCAGAGTTCCCATATCTGCAAACATCTTCAGCGGGTGCAGCAGACTCGACATCGGTAAGCTTTACACCAGGTATCAATCCTTGATCGTTTGGAAGGAATGCCGGCACCATCGGATACGGCTCTCTCCACGTCACTTTGGGAATTTGTGTTACAAACCCCATAGCAAGACCTGCCCACGTGTATGATAGAAATCGAATCTTGAAATAGACGCTCGGGCTACCTGTCGTGTCATTCGGTGTTATCTTGCGGAGAACGAACGGACCTACGCTATCATAGAGCGCCTTGAAGCCGGCGCGAACGTCAGTCAACGTTGTATCAATTGCAGTCCACGGCACTTCCAGAATCGTATCCGCAGGTGCCAGTGGTACATGAATCATTCCTGTCCGATAAAAACCAATCTGAATACCTTTCTTAATCCAAACGTTGTCATTGATGGGGCTTTTGGTTGTATCAACCATTACCGAGTCGGGATTATATAAGGCGTTTCGAAGGCTATCAGGAAAGTAAAGCCTAAGAGTTGAAGGTGGAGTCTGCGATCTTGCGGTGAACGCGAACAATAGTAGAACAACGGTGAACCATGCACCAGTCTTCATATTCGTCAATTTTAAGAACAGTGAAAAAGTATCAGCGACCAGAAGTTACAATAACTGGTTTTTGAATACCACCAACACTAAGGAAATAGACCCCATAGGGTAGTCGTGAGACATCAAACTTATAGAGTCCATCCTTCACAGTAATAACCCTAAGCTCTAAAGCATGACCCAGGAGATCGTAAAGCTTTGGATCGGCTAAGAGAGTACTATTTTCAGGTGCTTCAATTTGAGATATTGAAACAAACACCTCGCGATCTGCGGGCTGTGGGAATATCGATAAAACATCAGATGTAATTGTTTCTTTAACTCCATTATGACCAGCCGGAAGCGTTGGGAATGGATCTCTCCACGTCACTTTGGGAATTTGTGTTACAAACCCCATAGCAAGACCTGCCCA
>Ga0070738_10001042_pt1 | contig 65021 bp, 70 predicted proteins | sample Coa_R2_2_FD_66446 | JGI IMG/M metagenome (GOLD analysis project Ga0070738, IMG submission 66446) | Surface soil microbial communities from Centralia Pennsylvania, which are recovering from an underground coalmine fire - Coalmine... | ecosystem: Environmental > Terrestrial > Soil > Unclassified ... | reverse complement strand
CGATGGATTAGTTGCTCATTACTTTTAGAAGAAGTAGGATGGGGAGGGGAACACTCGATGCCCCAGGAGTTGCCTGCAATGCCCCGCGATTCAACGACAAAACCTCCGAGCCTGGAAGCTCGTTTTCGTTCCTTGGCGAAACGATGGAAAAAAGACACGGAGTTGGACTCTTCGATTACGCGGATGATTCGGCATTCGGCCTACCAGGAAATCATCGGCATGGGAGAGCAGGTTGTCCCGCTTCTCTTGGACGAACTCCGGAGGGAACCGGATTTTTGGTTTGCCGCGCTACAAAAAATCACCGGGGTTGACCCGGTGCCCAAAGCAAGCGCCGGGAAAATCAACGAGATGACGAAAGCGTGGATTGATTGGGGACGCGATAAAGGACTTCTTCAGTGACCCGAAAGTTGCGGCGTCTCTTCCCAAGGTTATTCGGAAACGAATACGAACTCACCAGTAAAAAGACGCGGCGCTACAACTGTTTGGCGTGGGCCATCGGCGATACCGAAGTTTGGTGGGATGGGGGAATCGGCGGCGCCTGGCCCGATGGCGTCCCAGATGATGGAAGCGTTCTTGCGGCTATCCGCTTTTTTGAACATTTCGGCTGCACCTGCGCGGCGAATGCGGATTTCGAAAATGGCCTACAGAAGATCGCAATTTACGGAGATGATCGTGGTTACACGCACGCGGCCCGGCAATTACCAGACGGCCGATGGACAAGCAAGTTAGGGAAACTGCAAGATATTGAGCATGACAAACTGGAAAGTCTGTTCGGGCATCGCTATGGGACAGTAGTTCAGATCATGGAAAAGCGGTCGAATTCAACATAGCGCTCAACTCATCGAAAACAACAACAGCGTAGCCACGGCGTTGTTGATGCCGTGGGCGATCATCGACGGCAGGAGCGTGCCGCGCCATTCGCGCATCAGCGTGAAAGCGACCGCCAGCGCCATCAACATGGGTACTGCCAGAAATCCCTGCGGATGAATCACCGCGAAGAGAAAACTCACCACGATGGCGCTGAAGAGGAAGCTCAGCGCGGGCCGCCAGCGCGAACTTGCCGCGCGCAGATGACGATAAAGCACGCCGCGGAACATCGTTTCCTCGACGATCGGAGCGACGAAACTGGCCACGAACAACACCTCCAGCCACACCCACCAGCGGGCATGGCTCACCCAAAAAACAATAGGATGGCCGGGCGATTTGCTAGGCCCGAACTCTACCGGACCAAAGCCGAGCCAGTCGCGCAGCTTGGTCAAAGTGAGATAGAGCATGGCCCCAACTACCAGCATCGGGAGAGACATGGCGTAGCAACCTGGACCGAGTATCAATTCCAATCCGGGCAAACGATCGAAGTGCCAGCCAATGTCTCGCCGGACCTGTTGCCAAGGGATGCCTCGCAGTACCGGCCAGACGAGGGCGCTTAGACTCCCCAAAGCGGCCAAGCCGCTCAGCGTCAACCTGCCTTGTTCGAGAGATAACCAGTTGATCGCGTGGCGTGTACCGACGCTCAGGCCGAGAAAAAGCAGCATATACACAGCAAACGTCTCAGCATAGATACCGTGGTGCGCCGATGTCGGTGCGAGACCGCTTCGCAAGCGATCCAAAAAAGAGAGCACGATCAAGGTAACGAGAAAGGCCAGTCCCGCAAAACCTAGGACGAACATGAAAATGCCCGCGCCCAGGACCGCCCACATCGTTCGGATGGCCGGCACCAGCACCGCCGCACGCGCCGCCTCATCCTTTCCGCCCGGCGGCGCCAGCGCGAGATCGCCAAACCAGTCGAGCTGCTGCCGTAGCGTTTGCTGTTCGTCTTCCGGCAAGAAGGCTACATCTTTCGGATTGCCCGTGCGAACGTCATACAGACGATCGAGAATGCGTGCGGTTTCGGCCTCCTCGGCGGGTGGCTCGCCGTTCCGACGGCGATACTTGGTGTCGATCAGTCGTAGTTGTTCGCGAGCTTCGTCCGGGCCTTTCAGCTCTCCAGCCAATACGACGAAGCGAAGCCGTTGAGCGTAAGTGCCGCGGTTGAGGGTGTTCTGTGCCTCCTGGTAGAGACTCTGTCGGCCGCTTTTATTTCCGACCATAAAACGGTCGGCCATTCCCACTAAAAACCGGCCCTGCAACCGCATATTCACTAGATCATACCGCTCGTGTTCCTGCGGGCTGACGGTCTCGTAACGCCACAGGATAAAGGCGACGGCGGCGAGGATAACGAGCCAGGCCAAGAGCGGCCGGCCTTGGCGCATCGGCGCGGAGGGTAGCGGTTGAGTTGTGATTGCCTGCAATTGCGACATGACAACCCTCCTAAATCCGCATTAGACCCGCATGTCTCGCCAGCGTCCGCCCGCGAATCGTACCAGGAAGAAAACGCCGCGTACCAACAAGTCTGCGAACATCGCCAGCCACGCGCCGCGAAGGCCAAGATCGTATCCTTGATACGTGCCCAGCAACCCTAAATCAAGCTGCGGCCGGGTCAGCAGGTAGGCAAGCGGAATGCGCAGGGCGAAGAAGCCTAACCAGGTGAACAACACCGGCACACGGGTGTCGCCAGCGCCGCGCAAAGCACTCGTGAAAATGATACAAGAGGCCAGGGCGGGCATAGCGAAGGCGATTAGCTGCAACACCGGTACTCCCTCGTCGATGATCGGCTGCTGGCCCTCATCGGGACAGAAAAAACGAAACATTGGCACTGATAGAACGAAAAAAACGATGCCCATGAAGCTCATCAGCGCTCCACCCAGTGCCAGGGATGTCCAACCACTGCCTGCTGCGCGGTGCGGATTTTTCGCTCCCAGGTTCTGGCCAACCAGCGTCATTGCTGCCGTGCCGAATGCGCCGCCTGACAAATAGCCCAGGGCCTCCCACTGTAGGGCGATGCCGTGCGCTGCCTTGGCCGCATTGCTCAGGTGATTGATGATGCTCAGAAACCATAATTGCCCAATCGCGAGCGACAGACTATCCACGCCAGCCGGCACACTCACTCGTAGCAAACGGCGGACCATCGATATGTCCGGCCATAGCTGCCGCCACTCCAGCCGCAGACCCGCTCGGCCGCGCAAGAGCACCGCAGTCACCGCCAAAGCGCCGAGCACGTTGCTGACGGCCGTGCCCAGGGCGATGCCAACGAACCCCAGCCGCGGAAGCGGTCCGAATCCGTGGAAAAAACCCCAGGCCAAAGGCACATTGAACACGGCCACGCCCGCACGGACGCATAGACCCGTCATCGTGTCGCCGGCACCGACCAGACAAGCAATCCCCGCCGCCTCGATCACTTGGAAAACCAGCAGGGCAAATAGCGGTTGCAAATACTCGATCGCGAAACGTCCCGTTGCTCCGTGCAGTTGGAGCATCTCGATCAACGTAGGCAGGCCGAGCAGTGCGATAACCGAGCCGACGAGACCTAGGACAATGGCGAGCAGAAGCGATTGATTCGTGGCATGGATGGCGGAGCGGCGATCGCCCGCGCCGATGGCGTGCGCGACCAGGGCCGTGCTGCCGACGCTGACCAGGACGGTGTAACTGCTGATGAACCAGGCGAGATAGTTGGCCGTCGTTTGCGCCGCCTGCAGGGCGATCTGTTCGTCGGGGTCGGGGGCATGGGCGTGGCCGGCCAACCAGCGATCAGACAGGCTGACGACCAACACGAGCATTTGTTGCAGCAGGGCCGGGACCGCCAAGATCAGCACCAGCCGCCAGGTCGGTTTGCGCAAGTCCAGATGTTGGGCCGTCGCCGCGCTTGCTTCGTCGGCCTCCGCGGGGAGAATATCGGGCGGTCGCGGCGGTGCGCCGGAGAGGGCGTCGCTCAGCTGATGATCGTCCACTCCGGTCCTCCCGCCGTCCCAAAGCGATCGCCGGCTCGGAGCTTGCGCCCCGGTTGCAGCGCCGGCTCGCCGTTAACCATAATCTGTCCCTCGCGCACTAAAAGTTTTGCCTGGCCGCCGGTGGAGGCCAAGCCAACTGCCTTGATCGCGTGAGCCAGCGTGATGTGTTCGCCTCTCCGCATCAGTGTGTTCCGACTCGTCGAGTCCGTCATGGTCGCTTTCTCAGGCCGAATTCCTCTTTTCCAAAACACTGCACGAGAGCAAATGAATTAGTATATGAAAACAGCAGCCGCCCCAACACCGCTCGCTTACCGGCGTGAGCCTCATAGAATCAGCTAAGGATCATGAGTTGCCGACTAGGGACCAGGGCGCGATGAAATCAAATCAGTCCGTTTATATTGGCACCGACGGCGGTGCGACGACATCCAAGGTGGGCGGGGTTTGGAGCGACGGCACGGCCGTTTCCACACGACTTCTCCAGAGGATCACCAACGCAAGCGAGGGACCAGAAGCCGTCGTTCGAGGATGGGTCGAAGGTATCACTGATTATCTGACGCTGAACCGGCTGTCCTGGGACCAAGTGCAAGGCGTGGGCTTGTCAATCCCCGGTCCCTTTCAACGCTATGGGGTTTTCGATCGATCGGCCAATCTACCCGAGAGCTTCACCGGCTTCGATGTGCATAGCGCGTTTAGCAATGCCTTGGCCGAGCGTGCCGGCCGAAGCGTGCCGCTGGTCGTCGGCAACGACGGCAACCTGGGCGGCGTGGCCGAGGCCCAACGGCTACGCGGCAGCGGCGTCGGCACGGTCCTGATGCTCGCTCCCGGCTCCGGCCTCGGTGCCGCTTACATCGGCCGCGACGGACTGCCGCTTGACGGCGACACCCTCGCCGGCATGGAAGCCGGTCATATGCCCGCCCCATTACATCTGTTGAATGCGCGTCCTTATCCGTGCGGCTGCGGCCGAACTTGGGGCTGCGTGGAAGTGTACACAACCTTGGCCGGGCTGCCCTATTTGCTGGCCGATAAGCTCGCTCAGAATCCCGATCACGAACTGGCTCATTCGCCGCTCTCGCCGCGCCAGCGAGCACTGGCTTTGCGAGGACTGGCTCAAAAAGACGACCGCCTCGCGGTCGAACTTTTCGATTTCCAGGCCCGCGCCCTGGGGCTGCACGTCGCCAACCTCGCCATGGCCCTCGATCCGCGGTTCGTCGTTATCGGCGGTGGCTTGATGGATCCCGAGGCAACAACCGAGGCATTCCGCGAACGCTATCTGCGCGTCGTTCGCGAGGCGGCCGCTCCCTATCTTTTTCCCTCCCAGCGCAACAGCTTGAGCATCGTACCCGCGGCGTTGGGTGATCTCTCCCAAGCGATCGGCGCTGCCCTTGTGGCCCTGTATCACAGCCGTTCGTGAATACTAAATGACAGGGAACTGACGGAGAAGTGACAATCCGAAAAAAATCGGTTTGACATGGCCAAGCAATTCGGTTAGAAATAAATTCACGCCCAGATGGAGCAACCGTAACAGGTTTCGAAAGCCTGGACAATCTGAACGGGCTATGACAGCCTCTTTCGCAGTTAGCGAAGGAGGCTTTTTTTTTCGCCCAGAAGATTTGGTCTGGCTGCAAGGAGGTGTCGCATGTTGGTTTTGACACGTCGGCCTGGCGAAGAAATCGTGATCGACGGCAACATTCGGATCACCGTGGTCTCCGTTAAGGGTGATCGCGTCCGGATCGGTATCGAAGCACCGCCTACGGTCGTTGTCGATCGTCAGGAGATCCACGAACGTCGCCAGCACGCTCCTCATGATGTGCCGCATCCGTGCCATGTGCTGGAGTCGCATCTGCGCGGTCAGGGCGTCCCCGTTTCGTTACGGTGATGTGCAGCGCGGCTGGATTGGCCGCGGATAGTCGGGCAGGATGCCCGCGCCTCGGGCCGTTTGCGAACAAACACGCGGACGATCGCATCTTCGTAGACGAGCTGAAAACGCTCATCCAGTCCTAGCACGCAGCCGAGCGGACTTTGAACATCCGCAAGGACGACGCCTGCCGACTCCAGATCGGGGTCGTCTCGCCAACCTGGACCGGCAGCCCATGTATTGCCGATGCGAAGGATACGCTCGTCGCCATGAAGATTGGTTCGGCCATCAAGCACAACCGGCCGTTGTGGGAGACTCCAGATCAGAAAGCCTCCCCAGTTGAAATCGTTGAACAAGGGACCCGGGTAGTCGAGGTCGGCGACGACCGCCGTAGCCTCGACGGGGAAAACGCTCGCTACCTTCCGGCGTAGATTTTCTTCGGAGAGATCGCGTTTCCAGGCGACCAACCCGATCAGTCCCGCCAACAGCAACGTAATTGCCCCGATATCGATGAGCCGAGCGCGCAAGCGCTGGGGAACAGCTTCGTCCGACCCCTTTCGCTCCCGGCTTGCGAGAATGGCCGCTGAAGCGAGGACGAGCCACCACAGATCGCGTCGCGAGCGGAAGGCGAAGATCCCGGCGCTGGCCAGCACCAGCACCTCGAAAATGCTCAAGCGCTGCCGCCGACCCAGGGCGAAAACAGCGGCAGCCCCCAAAAACAAGCCCACCCAGTCCGGCGTTTCACGAAACTCCAAGGCACGCAACTCGTTGATGCAGTGAAACGGGCCGGGCTGGGTGGCATATTCCACTATCACCCGATAAAGCTGGACGTGATAGGGATTGGCCAGTGTGGCGAGCAAACACAGTCCCGCCAGCGTGCAGCGTTTTACCAGCCGGCAGCGCCAGCAAGGGAAAGGAATACACGCCAGCCCCAGCAGAAACAATCCATAGACAAACTGAATATGAAGATTGGCCCAGAGGACATAGACGATCGGCAGCAGCCAGGTCGCGAGCGTAACTTTTCCCTCGTGCAGGTCGAAAAGGACATCGAGCGTCAAGGCGGTGAAGAAAATCGTAAACAACCACGGCCGTTCGCTGAAAAGCGGCGTCAGGGCGAGGGCGCTCACCCCGGTGAGGCCAGCGGCAACGAGAAAACGCGGTTCACGGCGTCGAATTAACCTGTGCAACGCCGCCACGACCGCCAGCGACATCGCCACGCGATACACCACGATCCCCGCCAGGCCGAACATTTCATACAGGCGATAAACCAACACTTCATAAAGCCAGCTGTAGGCGATCCAGGGCTTATCCGCCCCGTAGCGCGAGAAGGGATCGGTGACGGGTACGGCTCGATGTTCGCACACCCATTGCCCGACGCGCAAGTGCCACCAGATATCCGGATCAACAACCGGCACGGCGACCGGCCGCAATGCCACCACGATGGGGACCGCGTAAATGGCGGTGAGCATGAATACAAACAGCCAGCGCGAAGAGGTCGGCGCATCATCGAAAAGGGGACAAGATGAGTTTTCCTTGTCCGTTTGCCTCAGTATCCGCGTGGGTGCTTGGATTGTCGTCGTCATCGTTTCGCCGTCTTGCCCTATCATTCGCATCGGTTCAAGGATAGGTCATGGAACGGCGCGGAGCAATCGACCGAGGCAAGCGGCGAAAGTACCGAACCGTTGTCCTCGGAAAACTACGAGCATAAAATCGTGCTGAAGCGGACCCATTCGAGGCAAGGCGATACCGTCTCCACTAGATCACCTTGCGTTTTCGAGCATTGAACATCGCTTTCATGATAAGATGATCCGGAACCGGCGCCTGCACTTTCGATCGTACAGTCTCGCAAAATCGGAGTGCTTCCTGGGGATGGCAGGCAAGCTCATCTTGCGTCCATTCGGGATAACTTGCCTTCCGAGTACGCTCGATCTCCTCATAGAACTGTTCACGGTTCAGCAGACATCCGGCCGCACGCAGCTCGGCGTCGAGATTTAATCGACCCAACGGCTTGTGAGGCTGGCCAAGAGCACCAGACTCGAGCCGTACATCGAGCGCAGCGCTGAGCCGTATCATGTCCGCATTCCATTCGTCGATCACGATCGTGATCTGAAGCCGATCCGAATCGGAGGGATCGTCCTGGATGAGAAAATGAATCATCCGGTTGGCGTTTGCTGCGGTTTTTCCATTGTCTCTCCAGCTTTGGGCGCTGGTTTCATCCTGATAAACGAAGAATTCCCGGGAACTCAGTTCTCCTTCTTGGGTGAGGACGACAGCTAAGGGGCGGGTGGTCTCTTCCGAGGCATCCTGAAACACACCCTGCGGCCAGAAATCGGCCACAGCGTCAAGAATGTTCTTCGGATCGTAGCTCTCACGCGCTGTTGTGAGAATCAGGTCAATCCCGCTGCCCAGGAGATTCATGTTACACCTGCGTAGAGTTGCCGTGACTTAACGACATTATAGTCCGCCGGAGAATAGAAGATGAATTGCCCCCGACCTCCAGGCAGCGGTCTCAGATCGCCGGCATCCGTAAATTCAAAAACATACTGCAACTTGGACTTCGGGATTCGGAGCCGCGCAGCCAGGTTCGGCGTTCCTCGCTGAAGGGTCGTGAAATAGGCGCCGAATGGATGGCTCCCTGGCGGTTGATGCGCCTTGAAAAGCCAATCGACGGTCGCACGGATCCCATTGTAACCTGCCAGATCCGTGTAGTGATTCATCCACGCATCCTATGCCAGATCACGGCCGTTTCTCCAGCGGCACATACGACACGTCATGCTTGCCAACGTAGATTTGTTCGGGACGGAAGATGCGGTTGTTTTTCAGCTGTTCCAGCCAGTGGGCCAGCCAGCCGGCGACGCGGGCAATGGCGAAGACCGGGGTGAACAGGTCGCGCGGGATGCCGATCGATAGGTAGACGATGCCGGAATAGAAATCGACGTTGGGATAAATGCCCTTGGGACCGAGCAGGCCGGCGGCGACGCGCTCGACTTCGAGGGCCAGCTGATACAGTTTCGGGCGGCCGGTTTCCACGAAAACATTCTCGGCCAACTCTTGAAGGACCGTGGCTCGCGGATCTTTGACCTTGTAGACGCGGTGGCCTAATCCCATGATTTTCTTTTTGTGCTTGATGGCATCGTCAAGCCAGGAGTGGACGTTATCCGGGGAGCCAATCTCGTCGAGCATGTCCAGCACTTGTTCGTTAGCGCCGCCGTGCAGCGGGCCGGTTAGCGTGCCGATGGCGGAGCTAATGACCGTGTAGGGATTGGCCAAGGTCGAGCCGGTGACCCGGCCGGAGAACGTCGAAGCATTCATTGTATGCTCGGCGTGCAGGATCAGGCATGCGTCGAGCACCTTTGCGACGGCCGGCGACGGTTCTTGCTCGGTGAGCATGTAATAGAAATTGGCGGCGTGGGCCAGGTCGTCGCGCGGCGTGATGGGCGCGTCGCCGTGGCGGAGGCGGTGGAAGGCGGCGACGATGGTGGGCAGCTTGGCAATCAGACGGACCACGGAGTCCCAGTTGTTCTGCTCGTTGTAGACGTCGCGGGCCGGATAGAACATGCCCATCGCGGCGACGCCGGCTTGCAGGGCGTCCATCGGATGGCCAGTTTCCGGTAGACATTTGATAAGATCGATCAGCTTGTACTTGATCCGCCGGTGATGGCGCAGTTCGTGATCGAAGGCCGCCAGCTCGCGCTGCGTGGGCAATTCGCCCTTGAGCAGCAGCCAGGCTGTCTCCTCGAAACAGCTTTCCCTTGCCAAGGTTTCGACGGCAACGCCGCGATACTCCAGGCGGGCGCGGTGGCCATCGATAAAACTGATTGCCGACTCCGCGACGGGCACGTCGGCCAGACCCGGGCGAAATTCCGGCTCACTCATAGTTCTCACTCGGTTTACCCCCACACAAGTGGGGAAAAGGTTGTCGTTGTAGCACAGCCCAAATCCCCGTCGCAGACGGCGCGGTTACTATATAAAGAAGTCTCTACCCCGGCGAGCCGGCCCTACTTCCTCGCTCACCGTGGTATTGTTCTGCAAGGCCATTTACAATTAAGGATATGGAAACACTGCAAATTAGTTCACGCATGCCCTGCGATACACGCCGCGGCCTACTGGAAGTGGCGTCCGAGGAAATGCTCGCCTGGCTGCAAGCGCGCGGCCAAGCGCCGTTGCGCGCTCGACAAATGCGCCGTTGGTTGTTGGCCGGCCGAGCCACATCCTTCGAGCAGATGAGCGATTTGCCCAAGCATCTCCGCAGTGAATTGGCCTCCGCTTTTCGACCGCTGGACAGCGAAATCGCCCGCCATTTGATCTCTTGCGATGGTACGCACAAGCTCCTCTTGCGTTTGCACGACCATCAGTTGGTCGAATGTGTGTTGCTCCAGGAGGCGGATCGGCGGACGGTGTGCATCAGCACGCAGGTCGGATGCGGCATGGGCTGTGTTTTCTGCGCCAGCGGCCTGGGCGGCGTCGTCCGTAACTTGACGGCCGGCGAGATCCTCGAACAACTGATCCACGCCCGCAACCTGTTGCCGGCCGAGGAACGGCTGACGCACATCGTCGTCATGGGCATGGGAGAGCCGCTGGCCAATCTCGACGCGCTGCTTGAGGCGCTGGCTATCGCAACCACGCCGCAGGGGCTGGGCATCGGGGCGCGACATGTTACCATCTCGACGGTAGGCTTGCCGACCAAGATCCGCCGCCTCGCCGATCTCAAAAAACAGTATCACTTGGCCGTCTCGCTGCACGCTCCCAACGACGAGCTGCGCAGCCGAATCGTGCCTACCAACGACAAGACGGGACTGACAGCCATCCTCGAAGCCGCGGATTACTTCTATGCCACCACCGGACGGCAGGTGACGTATGAATACGTATTGCTCGGCGACTTCAACGATCAACCCGCCCATTCGGCGGAACTTGCGAAACTCCTCCGCGGCCGACAGGCGCATGTGAACTTAATTCCGTTCAACGACGTGGAAGGACTGCCGTATCGCCGGCTGACGCAGCAAGCGCTGACGGATTTCGTCTCCATCCTGCGCGATGCCGGCATCAGTGTGAAGGTGCGCAAGCGCAAGGGTGCAGACATCGACGCCGCCTGCGGCCAACTCCGCCGCGCCGCCCTGGCGGAACCTGCCTCATCGACTGGGGTTGAATGAGCGAACGGCCGGCGTCAGCCGGCTGGTAGGGGCCTTTACCAGCCGGCTGACGCCGGCCGTTCGCCTTAGAGGGGAACTCTCGTGAGCGCGACCGGCGAGAGCAGCACGCAACTGGCCCTCCGCGATCCGGACATCCGCCTCATGCTGCGCGTACGCGATGATGACGCCGCCGCGTTCGCGGAGTTGGTCGAACTGTATCAGCAGCGACTCGTCGCCGTCATGAACCACCTGGTCGGCAATGCGGAGGAGGCAGAGGATCTCGCGCAGGAGGTTTTTCTGCGCGTGTATCGCTCTCGGAAGAAATATCGGCCGCGGTCGAAGTTCTCCACCTGGCTATTTACTATTGCCAACAATCTCGCTTTTAATGCGTTGCGTTCGCGGCGGCGCAAGCCGTTCGTGTCGCTGCCGGCGCAAGATTCAGGACCGTTGGGGCCGAGGCCGGCCGAGCAGATCATCCGTGATCGCGGCAGCGGTCCCATGCAGCGTCTACAGCGGCAAGAACTGGCCGGACTCATTCGCCGGGCACTGGAGGGACTCAACGAAAGGCAACGCATGGCCGTGGTGCTCAACAAATTCGAGGACATGAATTATGCCGAGATCGCCGCGGTGATGGGATTGACCACCAAGGGGGTCAAATCGCTTTTGAGTCGAGCGCGCATGAACCTGCGGGCAGCGTTGAGCAGCTATATTTTCATGGACGGCGAGCCGGCCCCGGAAGCGGAAGATGAGGAGTAGGACCATGACCGAACCCGCGCAGCTGAGCGATCAGGAACGGGCCGACCTCGTGGCATACCTCGACGGCGAGTTAAGCGGCGAGGCCGCCCGCGCCGTAGAGGCAAAGCTGAGCCTCAATCCAGCGTTCCGTGCCGAGGCCGACGCTCTGCGCCGGACCTGGGAATTGCTCGATTTTCTGCCGCGCCCGCAGCCCTCGGCTCGCTTCACTCACCGCACGATGGAACGTCTATCGCCCTTACGGACCGGTGAGCAACGATGGCGGGACCGCTGGCGAGCTAGCTGTCTGGGATTGGGTTGGGCGGCGGCACTGCTCCTGGCCGGCTGGGGCGGCTACGCCGGCTACAACCGACTCGTGTCGCGCGAGCCTGGCGAACCCGAACTGCTGCGCGACCTACGTATCATCGAGAACAAACGCATGTACGATCGGATCGAGAATCTCGATTTTTGGCAAGCACTGGATAGCCCCGACCTGTTCGGCAACGAGGCATCGAATTCGTGAGGAAGTTTCGCGTGGCCATTATCCGCTACCTCTTGCTTCTCCCCCTGCTGATACTCCTGGCAGCGTCGTCACCTCGTGACGAAGGGACTACCGGCGATTCGGATGCGGCGAGTCTCGAACGAAATCGGCAACTGCTGCAAAAATGGAAGACGGACCCAGAGCACTATGCGAGGCTTCGACGGGATCTGCGCGACTTTTGGGCACTGCCGGAAGCAAAGCGTCAGCAGCTCCGCCGGCTCGATCGCGATTTCTATCGCCTGAACTCCAAGACGCAAAAAAGACTCTGGAACGTTGCGGAGCATTATACCGCCTGGCTGGAACGCTTGCCGGAAGACGAACGGCGACTAATTGAACAAACAACTGATACCCAGGATCGATTGCGGTTGATTCGGACGATTCGCGAGCGGCAATGGATTGAGCGATTGCCCCAGAAAGTGCGAGAAGATTTGGAAAAACTGCCTGCCAAGGAGAAATCGAGCAGGATCGCTCTGTTACGCAAGCAGGAACAGAGACAACGGCAACTATGGAGTCGTCCCATCCCCAACAAAAAGCAGGCGAAATAAGCCTGCCCCTTTCGGCTTTCCTCGGTCATCATTCGGCATTCGATTTACGACTCTTCGTGTCAGTTGGAACTCACGATGCCTCTTCGGGTGGCAAGGGGGTTGCGCCGGGAGGCGGCGTGCCTTTGCCGGCGCGCACATAGGCGGCTCGGAGGCGCTCGTATTCGGCCGGCGTCAACAGTTCCAGATCCGTGGGTCCGCCCTCAGCGGCCTGATGGAAGAGCTGCTTGAGGAAAGGGATGCACCAACCGCAACCTGTTCCGGCGCCGCCGCAGGCCGACAGTTGACTGGCAACGCGCGGTTTCTCGATGCGGAGGAAATTGAGCAGCTTCCGCTTGGTCACGTGAAAGCAGTAACAAACCTTGGCATCGAGATCCATGACTGACTCCCCGCCGTCATTGTAGCACAACGGCCGGCTCGCGCTCGCAAAGTTCGCTAGATTTCCTCGTCATCCGCGGCGATTCTCGTTCGATAAATTGCTCTGGCATAAGTGGCGACGAACGCTTATAGAAGGACCGTTCCGGATGGTTTCAACACCGGCCCGCGGCAAGGGTCTGGTGAGAAGAGGACGGAGTGCCGTCATGCCGATCGCGCAGTCCGCACGCATTCATCCCACGGCCATCATCTCCCCAGAGGCGGACTTGGGCGAAGATGTGCAGGTTGGGCCTTACGTGGTCGTTGAAGGAGATGTGCGCATCGGCGCCGGATGCGTGTTGCGGCCGGGCGCGCACTTGATCGGCCCGCTGACAATGGGATGTCACAACTCCGTCTTCGCCGGAGCTGTACTCGGCGAGCAGCCGCAGCACCTTCGCTACGCCGGCGAGCAGACGCGCCTGGTCATCGGCGACCACAACATCATCCGCGAGCACGTCACGATCCACCGCGGTACATCCCATTCGTGGGAGACGCGCATCGGCGATCATAACTTCCTGATGGCGAATTCCCACGTTGCCCACGATTGCAAGATCGGCAATCACTGCATCATCGCCAACGGCGCTCTCCTGGCCGGGCATTGCATTCTCGAAGACAACGTCTATCTCTCCGGCAATTGCGCTCTGCACCAGTTTGTGCGCGTCGGCCGCTTGGCCCTGCTCAGCGGCGTATCGGCCACGACCAAAGACATTCCGCCGTTCATCATTCAGCAGCGCATCAACTGTGTGGTCGGCGTCAACGTCGTCGGCATGCGCCGCTCCGGCATTCCATCGGCCAATATCGACGCCGTTCGCCGCGTGTTTCATCTCGTCTATCGTAGTCACATGGTGCTGCCGGCCGCGCTCGAGCACGCGGAACGCGATCTGGGCCACATCGCCGAGGTCGCGGAAATGCTCGCCTTCATTCGCGCTTCTTCGCGCGGCATCATTCTGCACATGGACCGCGATGCGGCGGCATGACATCTAAACGCGTTTTTTCACCTTAATAGCTTGAGCGCCAGCTACCGGTTTTTCCGTCCGTCACCAGCGCTCTGGGCTAGTGATCATTCCCTCGTGACTCTCACATCGAATACAATGAAGTCGCGGACAACGCGAGTCCGATCAAACCTCCCAGTTTTACTCCTCGATCGACACCACGGAGGATTGCATGTTCGACGAACTGGAACGATTGCGCGATGTGAAGGAATTGTCCGTCCTCCTACGCCATTACCAGCAGGCAGGCGAGTCGGATCGACAAGCGTGGCAGGATCGCGTTGTCGACATGGAGGGCGTCGAACCGCGCCAGTTGGTGAAATTACACGGCGAGCTACTCGCGTACGGTTGGCTGGAACAGAACACCGGATTGACCCCTGCCCTGCGCGCGGGAGCCGCCGCAAATTGTTACCGCATCACCAATGCCGGAATTCGAGCGCTTAAACAGGTGCGCGCACAGGTTACCATCGGAGCCTGAAGCGTAAGTGAAGATTGGCCTTCGCTTACACTTCAGGCTCCGATGGGTTTATTCCGCACGAAACCGGGAGTAAAATAGAGGTAGATGTTCTAATCCCGACCGGAGCAAGCAATCCCCGGTCTGTCGCGGAGGCCCACATTATGAAACCAGCCGCCACGCTCGTCGAATACGGAGCCCCGATCGATCCGCAGCTTATGGTGACCCCGCCGGATGCGACGGAGCTGGAACTGGAGCCGGGGCATCCGGGACTGGGCGACGCCGGTTATATCCAGCGACGGAAAGAATTGTTCGCTCTGTGCCGAAAACACCGTTTGGAACGCCTCGGCCCGCCGATTATCGATTACAACGCCGAAGAAACGCGAATCTGGCGTGAAGTCAGTCCGAAACTCGATGAACTGCACATTCAGCACGCTTGCCGGATCTATCTGGATGCGAAACGCGAGTTGGCCATCACCCGCGATGAGATTCCGCAGCTTCGCCATCTAAGCGACCGCCTGCGGCGCGAGACGAATATGCACCTCGTCCCTGCCGAAGGGGCGTTGCCCTACCGAACCTTCTATCAGTACATCGGCGAGCGCGGCTTTCCCGTGACGCAGTTCATCCGGCACGGTTCGCATCCGGAATTCACGCCCGAACCCGACATGATTCACGATTGCCTCGGCCATGTCCCACCGCTGATGAACCGCGATTATGCCGAGTTGCTTGTCCTCATCGGCAAGGCCGTGGCAGCCACAACCGTCGGCGAGCAGGTTTTGGCCCTCAAGCGCTTTAGCTGGTTCAGCATTGAGTTCGGTCTGCTTGAAGAAGCGGGCGAGGTGAAGGTTTTCGGCGCCGGGATTCTGTCATCGACCGGCGAAATCCCCAATTCCTTGTTCTCGCCCAAAGTGACTCGGCGGCCCTTCGAGACAGACGTGGTTATCCATACCGACTACGATCCGTCGCGTATGCAGGACAAACTGTTCATCGCTCCGTCGTTTCCATTCCTGCGTCGGGAGTTAGAACAGTTAGTACGCCGGTTTGGGATACCGGTGTTGTGAGGCGCGAATCCGCGAGAATGGCCGCCACATCTTGAGGAATCGTATCATGAGCGATCGAACCGATAAACCGAAAACGCCGGTCTATACCTCAAATGTCGATCAAGGGATCGAGTTCGGCGACAAGGCCATGCTCCACTTGCCGACCGCGCAAACGGACATACTCCCTCTCCGCGGCGTCGATCATATTCGTTTTTTCGTCGGCAATGCCCGCCAATCGGCCTATTTCTATCGCAACGCCTTCGGCTTCGACGTGATCGCCTATGCCGGTCTGGAAACAAAAACGCGGCACGAGGCGGGTTACGTGCTTCGTCAAGGGGACATCACCTTTGTCCTCGCCTCGCCCCTAAGTCCCGAACATGCTGATAGCTATCGCATCATCCAGCATGGCGACGGCGTGCAAGACATCGCGCTCGCGGTGGACGATGTGGGTGCAGCGTATCGCATCGCAACCGAACGCGGCGCCATCGGTATCGCACCGCCGACTTTGCTTGAGGACGAGCAGGGCGTCTACGAGTTCGCAGTCATCCGCGCCTACGGCGATACCACGCACAGCTTCGTCAATCGCGATCGTTATCGCGGCGTGTTCGCTCCCGGCTACAAACCGCTCGACCCCGATCGCTATAGTCCGCGCACCTTCCACCCCGTCGGCCTCAAGACGATCGATCACATCGTCGGCAACGTCGAGGAAGGCAAGATGAACGAATGGGTGAGGTTCTATGAGCACGTACTCGGCTTCTCGCAGCTCATCAGTTTCGATGACAAAGACATAAGCACCGAATACTCGGCCTTGATGTCCAAGGTTGTGCAGGGCGGCGGAGGACGCATCAAGTTTCCGATCAACGAGCCGGCCAAGAGCCGTCGCCGTTCGCAAATCGAGGAATATCTGAATTTCTATCACGGCCCTGGCGTGCAACACATCGCCTTGGCGACGGACAATATCATCGAAACCGTTCGCGCTTTGCGGCACAACGATGTCTCGTTCTTGCGCGTGCCGCATGCCTACTATGAGATGCTGCCCCAGCGTGTCGGCGCGATTGACGAAGACATCGATGTCTTGGACGAATTGGGCATTCTTGTCGATCGCGACGACGAAGGCTACATGCTGCAAATCTTCACCAAGCCGGTCGAGGACCGGCCGACGCTGTTTTTCGAGATCATCGAACGTCACGGCTCCAAGAGCTTCGGCAAGGGCAACTTCAAGGCGCTATTCGAGGCGATTGAGCGGGAGCAAGCACGTCGCGGAACGCTGTGAGGATGGCATGGAATGGGAGTACGCGGATTATGTGACGGTCCTCCGCGATCAGACGCCGGACCTTGCGGCGGAGGTTGCCTCGTTTCGCAGTCTGGAGCAAGTGCTGCAATGGATGCACCGCCGCGGATTGACGCGGGCCGCCGTCGATATGATCGGCATGGATGAGTTTAGCTACGACTTTCTCATTCAACTCGAACTGGCAGGTCGCTGGATCGCGTTCGGCGTCACCTGACTCGGCGCTTTGACGGCGGTCGCCGTATGGTCTACAAAACCAAGCGCCGATGAGTTGCTCCGACTTCGGCTCCGCAAAGGGTGGAAACCGATAGCGACGGCTCTGCAATCGGGACCAGCCATTCTCGGACACGCGGCCTGTCTAATGCTTACCTTGGAACCAAAAGTATCTTCCTTGGAGGAATCCCCATGCCTCCGTATCGACAACTAGGATCACTGCCCCGCAAGCGGCACATCATGCACCGGCATGCGCCGGGCTATCGCAATGAGGGCATTTACTACGAAGAGGTCGTTACCACAGCTGGCTTTGGCCGTGCCTATAGCATCGCCTATCACTTGCGGCCGCCGACGCGCGTTCGCAAAATCGAAGCGGCGGGACAGCGAACGTTGGATTTCGCCGAGGAAGCGGTGCTGCGACATCATCACCTCAAGTCAGGTCAAATGAAGCCTGCTGGCGATCCCATCACCGGCCGCGTACCATTGTTAGTCAACTCAGACGTCTCCATCGCCCGGTGCCGGCCCGCGCAGGCGCAGGCGGAGTTGTACCGCAACGCCACCGCCGATGAAGTGATTTTCGTTCACAAGGGGCGCGGCACCCTGTCGAGCATGTTCGGCGTCTTGCCGTTCAAGCCTTACGATTACATCGTCATCCCGCACTGCACAACCTATCGGCTTGATTTCGAGGCCGGCGTGCAGCCCGACCTGCTCGTCGTCGAGGCCGCGAATAACGTGGTCATTCCTCCGCGATATTTCAATCCCGATGGCCAACTCCGCCTCGGCGCTCCCTACAGCGAACGCGATCTGCATGGGCCGCGCGAGCTTCTCGTGATCGACCGCGAAGAGGATGTGACGGTCCTTATCAAGGACGGCAGCCGACTCACACGCTACACGCTGGCGCAGCATCCGTTCGACGTGGTAGGCTGGGACGGCTTCGTCTATCCATTCACGTTCAACGCCGATGATTTCGAGCCGATCACCGGCACGGTGCATCAGCCGCCGCCGGTGCAGCAGACATTCGAGGCGACTGGGTTCGTGCTCTGTACGTTCGCGCCGCGAATGTTGGACACGCATCCCGAAGCGATCAAGGTTCCCTATGCGCATTCCAACGTGCAGGCTGATGAGGTGCTGTACTACGTCCGCGGCCGGTTCGGCAGCCGTCGCGGTGTAGAGGAAGCGTCGTTCACCCTACACCCGCGCGGTATCCCGCATGGACCTCATCCGGGAACCATCGTCGCAAGCCGAGACATGACGCGCACGGATGAGCTGGCCGTGATGATCGACACCGTCCAACCGTTGCGACTCACAAGGCAGGCGATGGAAATAGACGATCCGAATTATCCGTATAGTTGGTTGGAGTAATTCGATTCGCGGACTCAGGGCAGCCTGTGTAGAGCCGCGACCGTAAGGGAGCCGGAGGCAACACCGCTCCCTTACGGTCGCGGCTCTTCGTGCCGCTTACTTCGTTGCTTGCGTGGCTCAGAACATCTATTCGCAAATGTCGCGGTAAATGTGCTCCCACTCACTGGCGCACCTGGAAAGCGCCGCAATCAGCGTCGGATCAAACTGCCCCGGCGAGTTTTGAATCACTTCGATCGCCTTATCATGCGGCATGGCGGCTTTGTGTTGGCGCTTGCGGCGCAGGGCGTCGTACACGTCGGCGACAGCGACGATACGGGCGGTCGCCGGGATGGCGTCGCCGGACAGCCGATCGGGATAGCCTCGGCCGTCATAACGCTCGTGATGGTGTCGCACGATGGCTCGCGCCATGCCCAAGAACTCCAGTGAATGACCGTGTTCGCGGCCGAGCACTTCAAGAATGCGGTCGCCAATAATCGGATGCGTTTCCACCAGCGCACGTTCGGCGGACGTGAGCTTACCTGGCTTGAGCAACACGTTGTCGGGCAAGCCGATTTTGCCGATGTCGTGCAGCGGTACGCATCGCTCCATCTGTTCAAGGAATCGCTCGTCCACCACTCCGACCCACGGTGGACGCTGCGCGATTTCCTGCGCGAGAACGCGCGTGTAGAGCTGCAAGCGGCGGAGATGGCCCGGCGTTTCGCCGTCGCGCGACTCGGCCATTTTCGCCATCGTGAACAAAAGCGCATCATGAGCACGCCGTACATCCTCGCCGCGCGATGCTAGGCTCTGCTGCAACTGCTGATTGGTCAGCATAAGCTGCTCAGTCAGCATGTGGATGCGTTCTTGAGCGTCCTTCATCCGCAGAGCGTGGCTGACTTTCGCGAGGAGTTGGCGCGGCTCGAACGGCTTGGGAATATAGTCGTCGGCTCCGCGCGGCAGGGCTTCGGCCAACTCGTTCTGATCACCCTTGCCGGAGACGACAATGACTTTTAAGTGTTGATTGGCCGAGCGTTCACGGAGGCGGCGACAGACCTCGTAACCATCCATGTCCGGCAAACCCAGGTCGAGCAGGATCAAATCAAATGGGCCACCCTTGGGTCCGCTGGACATCGCCGCCGCCAGGGCCGAGGTCCCATCCTTCGCTTCGACGCACTCGACTTGAAGCGATTGCAAAATGACCCGATGCAGCATTCGCACGTGAAGCTCATCATCTACAATCAGCGCTCGCCGGCGCGGCCCGTGGCTCGTCCGTAGGTCAGCCTTCCCGACCTGACTATCAGCCTGGGAACCCTGACCGACACTTGCGCGCTCATCTGCCAGGAAGGGCGCTAAGGCATTCATGACGGCCAGCGGCGTGGGCGGACGCGCCGCCGGATTGCGATCCATCATCTGGGAAATGAGTCGTTCGAGTTCCGGCGGAGCAGTGGGCCGCAGATCGCGCAATCGCCGCGGCTCTTTCTCCTGCAAGTCGCGCAGCGCAGCGGCGACACTGCGCACAATCGGGTAGGGTGTCTCCCCGGTGAGCAGCCATAACAGCGTCGCACCCAGGCCGTAGATGTCCGCATCTTTGCCGACCGCCGAGGGATCGTGGCTTTGCTCGGGTGCCATGAATTCCAGACTGCCCAGCAAAGCGCGCGGATCCGTCAACCGGCTGCAAAACTGACGCGCCAAACCGAAATCGACGAGTTTGGCCTGTCCGGTCGAGGTCAAGAGGATGTTCGACGGCTTGATGTCGCGGTGAACGAGGTGACGGTCATGAGCGGCCTGTAAGCCGCTAGCGACTTGATGGATGTACTTGCACGCCGTTACCACATCGCACGGTCCATGATCCAGAACGTGCTTTTCCAGGTCGCCGCCCTCGACCAGCTCCATCACCAGATAAACCAACGGGGGCAGACTCGGTTCGTCCGGCAAAACCTCGCCGGCATCGTAAGCCATGACCACGTGGTTGTGGCACAACTCGGCCAATACGCGCATCTCGGCGTAAAAGCGATCCTTCACCGACGAAGGGCAGTCCTCGTCCATCGGCAGCACCTTGACGGCGACGCGGCGTTTCAACAAGCTGTGTTCGGCGAGGAAGACCACGCCCATGCCGCCGCTGCCCAGTCGATCAAGGATGCGGTAGTTGCCGAGAACTAGACCGTGCGTCGAACCGGCCAAAACGCGCTCCAACTGGTAGCCGGTCAGCAGTCCCGCCTTGACCAGGGCTTGACCGATCTCCGTGGCGTTGCCGTATTCCGATAGTCGATTCTCGCGTTCGCTGAGGAAGCGATCGACGAGATCGCCGGGCAGCAAGCCGAGACGAATTATCTTGGTAAGGAAAGTGCGCGCATCCGCATGGAGATGGGCGGCGGGAGGTAGCTTTTCCTCCGGCACGTTCTCGGAAACGCCGCCGTGGCGAAGAACGCCGACGATGACGTTGTTCGGATCGCGGCTACACGCCCGCGTCGGCCCGTTTGGCGTGTAACCGTGCGTCCTGCCCTGGGCTGGGTCAGAGGGCGAACGAGTGTCCATGTTTCGTCCCCGCGAGCATTAAATTTCCGATCGTTGTCCAGGCGAAAACCTGCAAAAGCATAGTTTGCATTCGGTTCGATGGCAAAGCAGCGGCTGCCAAATGGACTTTTGCCGATGTCGGGGCAGTCGCGAGGGAGGCTTGTCATCCACCACCGCGAGGAATAACCTTCTCTCCGGAACCCTGATTCTTTGGTGGAGACACTCATGAAACGGCGCATAGCAATTCCATTCGCGGCAGCTTTGTTGGCTATTAGCCTCTGGTCGATGACCGTCCTCAGCGCGGACGATGACGAAAAGAAAGCCGCCCAAAAGGCGGTCCTTCAGCTCGTGGATACCATGAAGGGCAAAGGGGCCGCCCAGCCCCAGATCGCGGCCATCACCAAGAAATTCGATGAGCTGGAGCCGATCATGTGGGTCTATAAGCCGCGCAAGAAAGGCGGCATTGGGATGGGCAAAGACGGCGCCGATGATATCGAGCAGACCCTCGGCAGGATCGGCAACCCCCGAGGCAAGGCCAAACTGACGGCTCAGAAGCTCGCCGCCATGAAAGCCGACCTCATCACAGCCGGCGAGCTGAGCAAGGCGATCGCCGAAATCACCGCGCAGGACAAATACGTCCAGCAGTACGCCAAGAAAGAACCAGCCAAATGGAAAAGTTATACCAAGGACATGCAGAAGGGCGCCGAAGAGCTAATTACGGCCGTTAACGGCGCGAAGGTGGCCGATGTCCAGAAAGCGGCGAACAACCTCAGCGCTAGCTGCACCAGCTGCCATAGCGATTTCCGCGAATGATCCACGGAAGACCCTTCCGAGCCTGACGCGTAAGCGAAGGCGATCTTGGTCGCCTTCGCTTACGCGTCAGGCTCGGATTGAGGCATTTCATACCGCGCAAATCTTATGACTTCCACCTTCTGGTCCAACGCGCGGGCTTGCATGATGCTAGATCCTCGCGTCATCAATCTCAACACGGGATCGTTCGGCCCGTCACCGCGTGTCGTGTTTGAGCATGTGACCGCTCTACGTCAACGTCTGGCCGAGGAGCCGATGGATTTCCTGCTGCGCGGCGCGCCGCCCTTGTTGTGGCAAGCGCGGGAGCGACTGGCCTCGTTCGTCGGCGGCAATCCTCGGCGGCTCGTCTTCACCGCCAACGTCACCGCGGCCATCAATCTCGTCGCCGCCTCGCTGACGCTGCCAGCGCCCGGCGAAATCCTGCTGAGCGATCACGAATACGGCGCCATGCACTGGTGCTGGGAACGTGCCGCTCAGCGCCAGGGTTTGACACTGCGCACCTTCGCATTGCCGATCCTGCCCTCGTCGCCGCAAGAAATCGTGGATGCCGCCGTCGCCGCGATGACGGAGCGCACGCGTCTGTTTTTCTTCAGCCATGTTCTCTCGTCGACCGGGATGATTCTCCCGGCCCGAGAATTGTGCGCCGAGGCGAGGCGGCGCGGCATCGTGACTGTGGTGGACGGCGCTCATGCCCCGGCGTTTCTCCCTTTGAATCTTGATGCCATCGGCGCCGATTTCTATGGAGCAAACTGTCACAAATGGCTGCTGGCACCTATCGGTTCCGGTTTCCTTTATGCGACCACCGGCGCACTTGAACGATTGCACCCGTTACAGGTCAGCTGGGGTTGGCGTCCGGATCGGACAAGGTTGGATGAGCGCGACGAGTTCGGCTCCACGCCGCGTCTACGGCTCTTCGAGTTCGAGGGCACGCGCGATCCGTGCGCCTGGCTGGCCATTCCAACGGCGATCGATTTCCAGGAGGAGCTGGGTTTTCAGCGCATCCGCGAACGCATTACCGAATTGACGCGCCACGTCCGACGCGGTCTGACCGGCCTGGCGGGGCTAACACCGAATACGCCAGACTCGCTGGAGTTGGCCGGCGCGATGGTCGCCTTCCGTTTGCCGCCCGGCATCGAGGCGCCAGCTTTGCGCCGCCGCCTGTGGGAAGACCATCGCATTGAGGCACCGATCATCGAGCGACCGGATCGCTTGCTGATCCGTACCTCGACGCATTTCTACAACACCGAGTCGGAGATCGGTCGACTTGCGGAGGCGTTGCCGGAGTTGTTGCGGACATGAAAATCAGCTCGGCTCTATTTGAACCACTTCTTGAGGAATGCCCTTAATCTTTCCCTCACTATCGCATCTTAACCACGATGGTCGAAGACTTGGTTTTCTGATGATTTACAGCCGCCGCCCCCCCTGCTAGACTAGAGGGTGAAGCCCATCCTGGGAGCACGGGGGTAAGCATGTCGAAAGCCATCGTCGATCCGGCGGAGCTGCGGCGCTTCGCGCACAGCCTAAAGAATTTCAACAACGAACTACAGCATCAGCTCGCCGTCCTCCAGGGACAGTTCTCTGGACTCGGCGACACCTGGCGCGATCAGGAGCACGAGCGCTTCGCCCAGCAATTCGCCGAGGCAGTCCTGGTGCTGGGACGCTTCATGGAAACATCGCAACAGCAGATCCCCTACTTGATTCGTAAAGCCGAGCGAATCGAAGAATACCTACAACAACGCTGACGATCAAACATGAGCCAATCCGCACGAGTCAACTCGCTCGACGCTCTCAAGGCGCTGCACGCGGCCTTGGTCGATTATCGACCAGATGCACAGGAAGCCCTGGGCGCGGCCGAGATAGAGATTCGCCGCGTCTTTGACTATCTCCGCGATCAGCAGAAGTACTGGCTGCGACAGGTAGATAAGCGCCGCGAAGATGTCAACCGCGCCCGCTCTGACTTGGCCCACGCCCGTGCCCTTCGGCAGGGCGAGCGAAGCGGCTTCGTCGAACAAGAGATCGCCTTGAACAAGGCGCGAATCCGCTTGCGCGAGGCCGAGGAAAAAGTGACGACGGTCAAGCAGTGGCTGCTTCGCTTGCCGCAGGACATCAATGAGTACGAAGGACCGGCGCGGCGGCTGGCCGGCATGCTGGATGCCGATCTCAAACAAGCGCTAATTATGCTGGAAAACAAGATTGCCGCGCTAGAAGCCTACATGGCACTACAAGCACCCGAGCCGCCGGCGCAAGGAGGTACAACATGAGCCTGACTACCACCTCGATCATTTTGTCCGACGGACTGAAAACCGCCTCCGAGCTTTGGGAGGACGCTCGCGCCGGCTGGGACGATCCGGTCGCTGAAGGGTTCGAGACGAACTACTGGCTGCCCTTGAAAGGCCAGGTCGAGAGAACCCTTGCTGCGCTTGACCATCTTGCCCCCGTTCTGGCCCGCGCCCGCGAAGACTGTTCCTAACCAAAGCGCTAACCACAGTGTCCCAGAGAACCCAAAGAGAGAAATCACTGAGAAAAGGGGAAAAAGAAAACAGAGTGATGATCCAATCGTAGGGTGGGCCGACGAAGGAGGCCCACCACACGCGCTGGTGGGCCTCCTTCGTCGGCCCACCCTACTACTTTATTTTCTCTCAGTGTTTGCTCTGTGTTCTCTGTGACTCTGTGGTTAGCTCATTTTCCTATTGAGGGAGTTCTGATGCCTGAACCCTCCTTAATCGCCCGGCAACGCGCATTGTTGCGTGACTTACTTCATCAGGCCGCCGAGCGCGCACGGAGCGAGCCGGCCATCACGGCGGCGTACCAGGAACAAGTCGATAACATCGAGATCGAGTTCGCCGAGGCCCGCGAAGCGATCGAGCGCCGCCGCACGCTTGAATTGGAAGAAAACGAGCGACGGATCGCGCAGTCCCGGATCACCATCGAGTCACGCTACAAAGTCAATCAGGATGCCGCCCATCGCCAATACCTGCAAGCACGTGGGAGGATTTTGGAGCGGGAAGAGAACGATAAGGAAGAAGCCCAGGCCGCCTATAAGGAAGCATGTTGGACCATCGCTGCCGTACTGGAAGGAGCCAAGAGCGAAGCCGAAGAGGAGTTTCGCGACAATAAGTCGCGTTTAGGTTCGCGCCTTGACGACCTGCATGCCCTCCGGCAACAAGCCCGCGACTTGCTCAACGAGTGGAAACAGCCTGTTAAAGAGATCGAGGCTGAAATCGATGCCTCCATTTCCACGGAGAAGAAATCGCCGCCGAAGCTATCCGAGTGCGTTGTCGAGGCGCAGAACCTATTCGATCAGCTGCAGCGATTGACGGTGCCGCGCTACTACAATGGCCGGCGCCTGTCCGTGCTGATCGGACTTGTCTTGCTGGCATCGATCTTGCCACTGGGGTTTTTGACAGCGAGCATCATGTCGCCTACTTTCGCGACGAACCGAACCCTTGCCTTTACCCTTGTCTGCGGCCTTATCACAAGCAGTTTGGTCGGAATCGTCGTCACGCCGTTGTTGAACTGGTTTCTCTCCAATGCGGCCCGGAAGCAGGTTCGCGCCGTCTATGGGCCGCTTTATCAGCTCGTCGTAAGCACTGACAGCACGCGCAACTTATTGCTCGATCGTTATGAGAGCGAATTTCGCCAGCGCATGCTGGAAGCCAAAAAGAGACACAACGACGAGGTCCGTCACGCGCACTCGCAATACCAGGCGAAACGAACCGCCAGCAGGCGGCGCTTGGAGCAGGAATTGCCTCCTCTGGAGGAACGCTGTCAGCGCCTACGCGAAGAGAACGAGAATCGCCGTGCGGATGATCTGCGCCAGGCCGACGAACTGTACGATCACACCCGGATCGACATTCAGAAGCGATACGACGAGGACATGCGCGAGTTGTCCTCTCGCCGAGAGCAGCTGCTCAAGGAGAATCAAGAGCGCCACGACCGAGACTGGAACGCCATGGTTGAAAACTGGACGCAGGCGATGACGCGGCTGCGAACGGAAGTCGCGGACATCAACGAGACGACGCTCCGCCTCATGCCCGGCTGGGATGACCCTTTGTGGCAGTCGTGGCAGCCATCCACGACCGTCCCACCGGTGCTTCGTCTGGGTCAATATCACGTGCGCATGGATCAGGTGCCCAAGGCGATTCCCAATGATCCTGACCTGCGCGCGATGATCCCAGCCGACTTCGATCTACCGGCTTTGTGCGAGTTCCCGGCGCGTGCCTCTCTTCTGTTACACGCCAGCGACGAAGGGCGCACGGTAGCCGTGCAAACGCTGCAAGCGTTCGTCTTTCGCCTGCTCGCTTCACTGCCCGCCGGCAAGGTGCGCTTCGTCATCGTCGATCCGGTCAGCCTGGGCCAGAGCTTCGCCGCTTTTATGCACCTGGCCGATTACGATGAGCAACTGGTCGCCAGCCGCATTTGGACCGAGATGACGCACATCGAGCAACGTTTGGCCGACCTGACGCTGCACATGGAGAACGTCATCCAGAAATACCTGCGCAACCAGTACGAGTCGATCATGGATTACAACGCCGAGGCGGGCGAGGTGGCCGAGGCGTTTCGCGTACTGGTCGTTGCCAATTTCCCAGTGAATTTCACTCCGGAGGCAATCCGACGCCTGTTGAGCATCATGCAGAGCGGCCCGCGCTGCGGTGTTTTCACGCTCGCCACCATTGATACGAAAATTCCGTTGCCCAAGGAATTCGATGTGGCCGATCTCGAAGCGAATAGCCTGAATTTCGTTTGGGATGAGCAGCGCTTCCGATGGAAGGACGCGGATTTCGCCCCGTACCCATTGACATTGGACGCGCCGCCGGACAACGATTTCATCAATCGAATTCTCGCTCAGGTCGGTCACGCCGCGGTCAATGCCCAGCGCGTCGAGGTGCCGTTTGAGTACATCGCGCCTTCCCCCGAAGAGTGGTGGCACGGAGATAGCCGTAAAGGGCTGCGCGTAGCGCTCGGCCGCTCCGGCGCGACGCAGCGGCAATGCCTCGATTTGGGCAAGGGCACTGCCCAACACGCTCTGATCGCCGGCAAGACCGGCTCCGGCAAATCGACGCTTCTCCACGCACTCATCACCAACCTTGCCCTCATTTACAGTCCTGATGAAGTGGAGCTGTATCTGATCGACTTCAAGAAGGGCGTCGAATTCAAGACTTACGCGGTCCACGATCTACCACATGCGCGCGTCATTGCGATCGAAAGCGAACGCGAATTCGGCCTGAGCGTTTTGCAACGGCTGGACGCCGAGCTGCGGATGCGCGGCGAACGCTTCCGCGACGTTCGCGCCCAGGATCTCAATGCTTATCGCCAGGCTGTGCCGGACGCGCGGATGCCGCGCGTACTGCTGATTGTCGATGAGTTTCAGGAGTTTTTCACCGAGGACGACCGCATTTCGCAAGAAGCGGCGCAGCTTCTCGACCGCCTCGTTCGCCAGGGCCGTGCGTTCGGGATGCACATCCTGCTCGGTTCGCAGACACTGGGCGGAGCCTACACGCTGGCCCGCAGCACCATCGACCAAATGGCGGTTCGCATTGCCTTACAGTGCAGCGAGGCTGATGCCCACCTGATTCTCAGCGACGACAACTCCGCCGCTCGCCTGCTCTCACGCCCCGGCGAGGCTATCTACAACGATGCCAACGGACTCGTCGAAGGCAACAACCCCTTCCAGGTCGTTTGGCTGAACGACGATCGCCGCGAGCAATACCTGGCTCGCATCCACGATCTCGCGGCCCAGCATCCGCTGCAACTCCGTGAAGCGCCAATCGTTTTCGAGGGCAACGCGCCTGCCGACATCTCCCGCAATCACTTGCTCGACGCATGCCTCGCCGGACCCGTCACTCTTGAGACGGAAGACCGGCGCGAACAACGTGCCTGGCTCGGCGAGGCAATGGCCATCAATGACCTGACGGCCGCGCCCTTCCGCCGTCATCACGGCAGCAATCTTCTTCTGGTCGGCCAGCAGGAGGAAATATCCCTCGGCATGCTGGCAACCGCCATTGTTGGTCTCGCCGCCCAGATGGGCGTAAGCGAATTAACACGCTTCTATATCGTGGACGGTCGGCAAGCGGGCGCTCCCACGGACGGACCGCTAGCTCGTCTGCCTGAAGTGCTGCCGCACTCTGTCCGCCTCGCCGGCTGGCGTGATGTGCCCGCGATAACGGCTGAGTTGAACGCGGAGCTAGAGCGACGCCAGAAAGAACCGGAGGGCGCGCCGTCGGTCTTCCTCGTGTTGTTCGGCTTGCAACGATTCCGTGATCTGCGAAAGGCGGAGGACGATTTCGGTTTCATGCGCAAGGGCGACGAAGCTGCTAATCCCGCCCAGCTGTTCGCCACTTTTCTCCGCGAAGGCCCTCCCCTCGGCATGCACACCCTTATGTGGTGCGATACCCTCAACAATCTCCAACGCACCCTCGATCGCCAATCGATGCGCGAGCTATCCATGCGCGTCGTCTTCCAGATGAACGTCAGCGATTCGAGCAACCTGATCGATAGCCCACTAGCAAGCAAACTCGGCCTGCATCGAGCGCTGTTCTTCAACGAGGAAGACGGTCGGCTCGATAAGTTCCGGCCGTATGGTTTGCCTGCGGAAGGATGGCTGCGGCGCGTGCAGGAGCAAATGCAACCCCGAGTTGCCGCGAAAGAGAGCGCGGCCATTTCTTGAGGTTGAAGCTAACAATGGAAATATGTCGAGGAGATGATCGTGTATGGCCTAAAGCCTGACGACATCACGTATCTATCGCAATTACAGCACTCAAAGGTAATTCAAGTGTGCGTCGGCGAGTATGATCTCCAATTCAACTTTCACCCAACCTCCAACATCCACAATATAACGGTGGAAGGTCGTTGCGAACTACTGGACGACATGGGGGAGGTAATCGATGTGTGAGAGAATGGTTTGCGATCGACTGAATTCCGATTTTTGCGTCTCTTAGGCCACTCCGTCGTCGACATCACCGTTGATTCGCCCACATCTTTCAAGCTCCGATTTTCGAACGGTCAATCGCTTCGCCTGATTGATAATTCGCAGGAATTTGCGTCGTTCTCAGTCGGCGGTCTTTATGTTTGAGCAACCGGTTGTGCAAAATGAAGTTCCGGAGAGTAAGAAGACATGGCATCAGCCAATCCGCCGCAGGGCAAGCGTCTACCGCCACTTGAAAACGGCGATAACCTCGATCAGAAGACATTTCACGCGCGCTACCTGGCCAAGCCGGAAGATTGCCGTGCGGAGCTGGTCGGAGGGATCGTGTACGTGCCGTCGCCCCGAAAGGTTTCGCATGGCAAAGTACAACAATTGGTGGTCCGCTGGCTGGATGAGTATATGGATGCCACGCAGGGAACCAGGGCACTCTTGAATATCACTCAGATCCCGGGGCCAGACAGCGAACTCGAGCCTGATGCCTGCCTTTTCATCATTTCGGAATGCGGCGGCCGCGTTTATGTAGATGCGGATGACCACCTTCATGGAGCGCCGGAGTTGATTGTGGAGGTTAGCTCTGCGACCGAATCAATCGATCTTCACCGCAAAAAACTGGATTATCAAAAAACCGGCGTCATCGAATACGTTGTTCTGGCTTTGCGCACCCAGCAAGTATTTTGGTTCATCCGCCAGCGCGGCAAGTGCAAGGAAGTTCCACTCCCGAAGATGGTATCTTTCGTTCACGGACGTTTCCGGGCTTATTCCTCGATGCCGAGGCGATGCTGCGTTGTCATCATCCAGGCGTGCTTGCAGCCCTCAGGGAAGGCTTGGCTACGCCTGAGCATGCGACATTTGTGGGCAAGTTGCAGAGGCAAGCGTCGAAAAAATGAGGACGAAGAGGGCTGCTTTTCCGTAGGAAAACTCGCGAAACCTTCCAAGTCTCTGGAGGTACTCCGATGAAGCTCAATCACCTCAATCTCACGATCACGGCCTCTCTGATAGCACCTTTCGGTAGATATCCCATGAAGAAGCCAATCCGATTCATCCTTGCCCCAGCTTTCCCTGTCCTGCTCGCACTCTGTACAAACACTGTCTCGGAAACTTCCGTGCAGGCAGCTGAGCGCGAAGCTCCGGCGAAAGCCCTAGCCGAATGGTTGAAGAGACAGGGGTATGTTGCGATCCCTATGGTCCTTGACAAAGCGGGTTGGTTGGACGTGAAGGTCGAAGTAGAGGGGCTGCCCATGCTGTTCATGTTGGACACCGGCGCCAACAATGTCAACCTGCACCGTCCCAGCGCCCAACGAGCCAAACTGCCCATCAAGGAAGTCGAAGAAAAGACTTCGGCTCTCGGAGGAACGCTTACTACCGGACGGACGAAGATCACCAAACTTACTGTCGGCACACTCAATTCTCCGGCGGATTCCTATGTTGTGGACTTCGCACCCGTAAACACCGCCCGGAAGGGCTTCGGCGAACCTCCTATGGATGGGGTACTCGGCGGGAGTTTTTTGGTTTATTGGTCAGCGATCCTTGATTATCCACACTCGAAGCTCTACTTGCTCGATCCGAGCCGCAAATCGAAGAGTCCCGCGAACCTGCTGAAAAGGGACGGCTATGTAGAGGTGCCCTTGGAGCTGAACAAATTGGCGATTCTGGACGTGGAGGTGGAGACGGATGGCAAGCCGATGTATTTTTCCTTGGACACGGGGGCACGCGGGATCGTCAGCCTGGATCGATCAAGCGCCAAGCGTATTAAGCTGGCGGTCAAGGAGAACGAGGCAAAGAGTAGCGAACTTGGCGGCGCTCTGATGACGGGAAGTGCGGTGTTTCAGCAGCTGTGGGTGGGGAGGTACGTTAGTTCGGTGGAGGTACAGGTGACGGACTTCTCGACAACGAACGACTTGCGCAAAGCGAATCGGATTCCGCGCTGTGACGGAACTCTGAACGGCGGATTTCTCAAGGAACGCTCTGCAATCATCGATTACGCGCATCGGAAGCTCTACGTATTCGACCCACACAGGGACTAACTTCCGCGGAGATACCTCATGCGATTATCTCATCTCGCCATTCTTCTCCTGCCATCTCTCCTGGTGCTCGCCTCCGCCGAAGCAGCGGAACCGAAGATGATCCGTGTAGCGGAGACCGACGCCTACATCCAAATCGACACCGATGCCTTGCAAGCACGAATCCGCAAAAAAGGCTATGTTAGCGGCATCGAGAAGGAGGCATTCGTTGATAAAAAAACTGGAGCGCGCGATCTCGGTTTTGGACTGCATATCATGGATTTTCTAATGGCCCCCGGTTGGCGCGACGACGGCTATCCTCGCGATGCGAAGATTCACGGCAATCTGCCCAAGCACTACGTCGAAGGGCCACAAATCTGCACTCAGGCGAAGGAACTGAAACCGGAAATCCTCAAGGGCGACGATTTCGTGGCCGTTCGCCAGCGTTATACTTTCCATGAACGGGGCAAGGGCTACAAAGCCGGCTCGACCTGGGAGCAAACTCTCGTCTTTCAACCCGGCGTCCGCTGGTTTTTCTCCGCGGAGCGCATCACCAGCGTCAACGACGTGGACAATCTCTTTTATCGGATCGATATGCCCGGTCACATCCGCCATCAGGGAGGCGATAATTTCACGCAGATTTATCTCAGCTATCTCGATAAACCGATCCCCGCATCGGAATTCAAGGATAACTTCGGTCCCGATGAAAAGTTCTTATATCAGCGCAAGAAAAACAAAGTCCCCGAACGCATGATCCGCGCCTACCAGGTGAAACGCGAGGGCAAGCCCGGCCCGTGGCTGGCGGGTATGACGCTTGATCCCGCCGAGGTTTCCGAAGCGTGGTGCCATCAGCGCGGCTATGTTTGCTTAATAGAAGAGATTTATGGCAACCATGTGAAGGCGGGCCAAACGATCGGTGCCGCCTACATCGTCGGCTGGTTTGATAGCATCGACGAGATGAAGCGCGTCTACGATCGCTACAAAGGCAAACGGGCGATTGCGATCGAGAAGGGGAGATTCCGCTTGAAATAGCCGCGACAAGAAAAAGTTCGCGGGTTTTGCCGCGGGCTTTTACGTTGACGTGAGCGAGGCGAGTTGCTGGACGTACTACGCGGCCCCTGCGCGGCGCCGCCGAAACGAAGTGACAATGAGAGGAAGTGATAGGCCAGCCCGTCTGCATCTCACCATTCAGCGTGCCAGGTGTTAGGCAGCCAAAAAAAAGACGCCCGGACCGCAGACCAAGCTGCCCGAGGGTCCGACACAACGGAAGGCAGTTGTTTACGCGCCGTCCTGGCTAACCATCTCGGCGGCTAGCTCCATGATGTCCGCCTCATTCTGGTTTTTTCGGCGATAGCGGACTGGAAATCGGCGGCCGTCCGGGTTATGCTCGACTGCGTCCCACACCCGCTACTACTCAGCGCGCGACGCGCCCGCCAGGATTGCTTCACGTGCCCGCAGCTGGCCGGTTTCGCCCGTCGCCGGCGACGAAATCGGCCACACCGTTCCTAGCACAGTGGAACGTGCAATCCAGAAGCAAATATGTTGCACGGATCATGAAAACAATCGGCTGGCTTAGTTGAAAATCAGCGAATCGCCGGCCGAAGACGTGCAACAATCTCGTGATCGTCACTTCGTTTTCTTTTTCGCGGGCGGCGGCTCGGCCGCCTCGTCAACACATTCCTCGAAGGCCCGGCTATCCACGCCCAGCGCCCTGGCGAGCTGGACCACGGCGCGCCATCGCGGCTCGCGAATGCCTTGCTCGTAATTGTGGACGTTCCCGACCGACATACCGGCGGCGCGCGCCAGTGCTTCCTGACTCATTCCGGCCCGATCGCGTAGCTGTTTCAGTTTTTGTGCGAACGTCATCGTCTGGAATCTCCTTTCGTTGTGCTGCCGTATTGTACACCAATGATTGTACACGATCAAGTGTATTTTGATTCCCATTTTTGCGCACTAAAATGCGCTAAAATTATGACGTACACACCTTGATGTATACATCGATTGATGTACAATGTGAGTGTAGTCAACAACAAGCTTCGCCCGAACGAAAAGCAGAGACGCGAGCTGAGGCACGACACGGAGCAGAGAAGAGGCGTTATTTCTTCGCCCGACCAAAGGAGGACCATTATGAAACCTTCGAGCCACCTCATCGCCGAGCTGCAAGCGACGGCCGACGCACTTCGGCAAATTCGCACGAAATTGGTTCAGCTCTTCAGCGTGGACCGGCCCGGCCACGGGATGCGTGATATGAGCATTGTGCTCATCGACGGCCTGAACGTGGCCACGTCCCTGGAGACGCTGGCCCGCCTGATGGCTGCCGAGCAGGGCAGCTGCGGCGACTCCTGGAGCAGTAAACCTTGACTTTCGCCCTAACCAACGGGCGGCTGGCGCCGTGCTGGCCGCCTATCTTCAACCTGAAAGGAGCCGCGAACATGGACGAGCATTACCTGATCGTGTGCGCCGACCGGCTCATTGCTGGAGCCAACTCACTCAGCGACGCCTACACGCTACTTAACGCGCCCGGCGCCGACGGCGCCGACCTGACGATATGGTCGGTAACGTCCAGCCAAACCAAGCTCGTGGCCGTCCAGTTTGCCAACGGCGACTACGTTCACCTTGGCGGACCGTGCCACAGCGAAGCGCTGCGACTCGCCATCCGGCTCGGGCAGCTGGGGCGGATCGGCGTGGATCGTAACTAAACCGTCTACCGGGCGGCTCGCGCTGTGTCGGCCGCCCTTCTTGAACCCGAGAAGAGTTTTGACTTGAGCATCGATCTAACACCGACACGCCTCACCAAGCGCCAACGACGTCAGTCCGGAGTTTACGAGTTAATGCAGCTGTTTCGCCGCGCTCACGATCTCGCCGAGTCCATGCTGGCCCGCAAGGTCAAGGTGCCCGGCGGCGAGCGAACGCTCCAAGCGATCGCGGGCTTTACCGAGCAGTACAGCGTGATATTGGAAGGCGACTTGTAGGGCTTGCCACGATTCTACGATTGCGTGTTGGCGAATCGAAAGCGGCGACGGCCGGCGTTCTCGGATCGAGGGCGTCGGCCGCTTTCGTTCCCACCATCATGTCGCCTCGCCGGCCGCCGCCTTCTAGCTCAGCTCCTCCGCGATCTTCTCGACAAGGTAGGGTTGGAAGGGCTTCGAAATTGCAACGTGAAAATTGAACTCTATTGTCCCGATACCGGAGTGCATTGCCAATTGGCAGCTCGGGCAGTAAGCGATCGGCTTGACGCCTCCGTCGGCCTCGCGCTTCCACAACACACCCTCATGCTCCACAAAAGGGCTGGCCTTAACCTGATCCACGATCTTGCCGCGCAGCTCGGCATTCAGTTCCTTCAACGCGGCAACCCGCCCTTCCAGCTCTTCGACGCGCTGCTGTAACTTCGCGTTGTCCGCTTCGGCAGTCTTCAATTTCTCGGCCATGGAATCGAGTTGTTGCTTGGCGATGGGTATTTAAATAGCGCCAAGTCTGCTCCAAGGCGCACGAAGGCCCACCGAGCCACCCAAGCCGGCCGGCGTGGGTTCCGCGCGCAGCGCGCTGCCCTGTTATGTGGCTAGCCGGGGGAAACGCACCATTGTGATTGAGAAGGGCAAGTTTCGTCTGGAGTGATGGCAAACTGGCTCCGCTTTATCGAGCCGTGCCGAGGTTCACGTCGTCGATAGCGCCTGCTTGACGGCGTGCCACAGTTCTTTCATTCGAAACGGCTTGCGGATTAGGCCGGCGGCGCCTATGCGCAATAGCTCCGGCGCTGGGTCGGTCTGGGGCAGGCCGGTACACAACAAGACGGGAACGCCCGGCCGACGCTGGCGAAGACGCTGGAAGGTCGTCAGAGCGTCTTCGCGCGGCATCATCAAATCAAGGATAACCAGATCGCAGGGCCGGTCGTCGCTCAATCGCTCCAGAGCGTCCTGTCCGCTGGAAGCACAAACCACCTCGTGGCCGGCAATTTGCAAGAAGCGGCGCACTACGTCCAGAACGGCCTCTTCGTCGTCAATTACGAGAATAGATCTGGCCGGTGCCATCTCCGGCTCTGCCACGTCGGTAATCCCCCGAGAAGGCGGCGATTCGGTCTCGGTCTCGCTCGGCAGCGCGCGCGGAAGATACAAACTTACGCGCGTGCCGCGACGTACGGCGCTCTCGATCGTCATGTAGCCGTGATGCCCTTGCACGATGCCGAACACCATCGGCAGACCAAGCCCCGTGCCCTGGCCGACATCCTTGGTCGTGAAAAACGGATCGAGCGCTTGATTGAGCACGGTGGCAGTCATACCACATCCATGATCCTCCACCTCCACGACCACGTAATCGCCCGGCGGAACCTGCTGAGGAAAGCCTGCTTGTTCACTGGTCAACATGGCCGAACGAAGCCTGAAGACGATGGGATGGGCTTGCTCGGCCTGGAGCGCGGGCGTCTGGCCTGCATCAAACGAGCGGGACGACCGCGCTCCGGGAGGCAGAGCGTCGCGCGCGTTGAGTGCAAGGTTGACCAGCGCCTGCTGCAATTGATTGGCGTCTGCCTCGACGATCAACGAATGGCAGGGCCCTTCATCTCGGGGCAGATCGAGTACAACGTCCTGATACAGGGTTCGGCCCACCAATTCGGCCGTATTGCGGACTAGCTCGACCATTGCCGTGCGTTGCCGGGTCAGGGCCGGTTTGCGGGCAAACGCCAACAGCTGCCGCGTCAGACCGGCCGCACGCTCCGAAAGCGACATAATGCGTTCCAAGAAATCTTGCAGCGTTGGACCGGCATCCGGCTCGCGGAGTCCGAGTGCAGCGTAGCCGTTGATTCCCGCGAGCAAATTGTTGAACTCGTGAGCCACACCGCCGGCCAGCGTGCCCACACTCTGCATCTTTTGCGCCTGCAACAATGCACGCTCCAGCTGCTTATGTTCCGTAATATCGCGCAGAATCCCGACGAAATGCGTCATCCGTCCCTGGCTATCGACGATTGGCGAAATCGTCAGCGACACCTGAAACAGCGAGCCATCCTTGCGGCGGTTGGTCAATTCGCCTTGCCAGCTCCGCCGCGCCAGGATGGTTTGCCACATCTGATCGAATACTTCGGGTCCGTGGACCGAGCTTTTCAAGAGCCGGGGAGTTTGCCCCAGCAATTCCTGGCGGCTGTAGCCGGTAAGCTCCTCCAGCGCTTGGTTCACGTTGAGGATGACGCCTTGCAAGTCGGTGATCAAAATGCCGTCGCGCGCCGATTCCAAGGCTTGAATGAGCAGGCGATTCATCTGCTCCAAGCGATGCCGCGTCACGGATTCGCTAACGCGCTTGGGCAATTCGCCGAGAAAGGTCAAGGCTGTATCTTTGACGATGTAATCCACGGCGCCGGCGCGAAGGATGCTGCGCGCTGTTTCCGCGTCCTGATCTTGCGTGACAATCAACACCGGCACGGAGATGCCCTCGCGGGCCAGATTGTGCAAGAAGTCGAGTCCGCTCATATCCGGCAAACGCGCGCTGAGAACGACAAGATCGAAAGCGGTTTGACTGAGGACGATGAGACCGTCGGCGCCGCTGCGACAAGGTGTGACGGTGTGACCGGCGCGTTCGAGGTGGCGCCGGATGAGCAAAGCTGAGTCGGGATCGTCTTCAATCACGAACAGGCGCAACGATTCGCTCATGACCAGCTCCCGGCAAGGCGGAGGGCGTCCCTTCACGCCCCTTTTCTATAGCATATCTCAGTTAAATTGGCCAAGCCGCTTGAAGCGACAAACTCCCGCCCCGAGACGAGCTTGTGGACGAGGAAGAAGGTATGCTTGGGAAAGGGCGCCGATTGATCTTGGTATCCTCAAGAACAATCGTTAATCTTGTGTGATCCCGCGATGCGGTTACGGGATCGCGTCGCGAAAGGGCCTCTTGCGAGCATTCCATGAATATCAGCGATCTGCTGGAATATTTCCTTCATCCACAACCTCATCTCGAGGCAATGACGGTTTCGATGGGGTGGTGGTTTTACTTGCTCCTCTTCGCCATCGTTTTCTGCGAAACCGGCTTGGTGGTAACACCGTTTCTGCCGGGCGATTCGCTGCTGTTCGCCGTGGGGACCTTGGCTGTCGGCTCCTCGTCGTTGAGCCTGACCATCCTATTCGTCGTGCTCGTCGCCGCCGCGGTCATCGGCGATTTCGTCAATTACGCGATCGGCTATCGATTGGGACCGAAGGTGTTCAAATATGAGCAATCACGATTTTTCAACAAAAATCATCTACTACGGGCGCAAGCGTTCTACGAAAAATACGGAAGTAAGACGATAATCCTGGCCCGCTTTGTGCCGATCGTACGAACCTTCGCGCCGTTCGTGGCAGGCATCGGCAAGATGCGTTATCCGCGTTTCTTCCTCTATAACTGCGTCGGTGCGGTCGCTTGGGTGGCGATCTGCTTGGGGAGCGGCTATATCTTCGGTGGAATGCCGTGGGTATCGAGGCATTTCGAACTGGTTGTGCTGGCCATTGTCTTTATTTCCGTGCTGCCGATGGCCGTCGAATTCTTGCTCGCATGGCGACAGCGCGTTGTCCTGTCGAAGACTGTAAGAGCGGTGGAGACGATCGAGGAACCGCTTGTCGAAGCGGAAACCGCATCTCGCCAAGCGTCGTGAGAAAGAAAGCCCGCCGCAAGTTCCAGGAGCCGGGGTTCTGTCTCGAAGACAGCTTCCCGCAAACAGAAACAAGCTCTCAAGGCTTGGGTTTGTATGCTCCCAAGGGTAGGGCGGCGGGCCAATCCTAGTATACTCAATCCTCCCGACGTTCGGGCAGTGGATAGTCCATGATTTCCATGAGCAAATCGAACTCGGACGGCGGTTCGAGCAAGGCCAGTAGGTTCGGCAAGGAGTAATAATCCCCCTTGAAATCGAAGATAGTCGCCTTGATGCCCGCTCGCTTGCACTGATCCTCCAATCGCGTCGAACTGTCCGGCACCTTGACGAAACAAATGCTAGGATCGGCCGAGAGTGCTTGCCGATATTTCAGAAGGCTCTCGACGAAGTGGGGAGGTGTGTATTCCTCCTCGTCGGTCACGACGACTATTTGTTCGACGAATTGTTTCTTGCGGCGCATGTATTCCAGAGCGATGCCGCAGGAGGTTTCGCCGCCGGCGTTGATGCCCTCGAAGGCCCTCTTCCACGCCGCCCAGTCCGACCCTTTGGCCTGAATCGGATAAGCCATGCTGTCAAAGGCGTAGACGTACAATTCCTTTTCGCATGCCGCCGAAATCATGGCCGCGATGCGCTTGCCCACTTCAATTGCGACTTCCATGCTGCCGGACTTATCGACTAGAACAGCGGTCGGTCGGCGCAGCCGGCCACGCGCCTTGATCTGCTCATCAGCGACTTCTTCGAGCTTGCGGCGCACGTCTTCCGATAGTTCGACCGCTTGCAGGGCCGCCTCCGGCTTGAGAGCGCTGGCGCGGGTATATTTCTTGGCCTCCTCCAGTTTCAGGTCAATCAGCGCTTTCAAATCTGGATTATTCAGCGCTCCATAACGTTGGAGCGCGCCCAGATTGTTGATGAGTTCTTGTGGACTCATGCGCTCAATCAGTGCTTCCAGGATCGCCGGTGTGATTTCCGGAATGACCGAGACGGCGATGCGGAAGGGAATCCATGCCTCGACGATGGCCTTGGCCTGCGCTGCCGGATCCTCTAAATGGGCAAGAGACTTCAGCGCGGCAACACGGCTATCGGCGGGCGGCTTCTCATCGAAGAGGATCTTCTGCGCCCGCTCGCCCGGCCGGATATGGAGGACGGCGTACAGTCGCTTGAGCGCCTTGCGAGCTACCAGGGCGGTGCTATCGAACCAATCGGGGTTGGCTTCTCGCTCGCGCAGGTAGCGCGTTACCTCGGTCTTAAGCGAACCGGGCACGTTGCGAAACAAACCGAAATCGCCGACCACCTCGCGGACAGCCTTCCGCTCCTTGTGGAGGCGATGACGGACTTCGCGGAGTTGCCGATCGCGCCGTCGGCGTTCCTCCTTCAATTTCGGCTTGGGCAGCTTCTCTTGCACTTCCTCCCAGATGATTCGGCGTCGCGTCTCCTTCCGTCCATGGATGAAATCAATTACGCGAGCGACTTGATAGGGCGGCAGCGTGCGCAGCAGGGCCAGGCCAACGTCGCGGTGGCCCTCGAAGGTGCTGAGGACCAATGTAACAATGAACATCTCTTTGTGATCGCGTACCGTGCCCTTGTCATGATACCAAGCTGCCAGCTGAACGTAGAAACGCGGATCCTTTTCCACGAGCTGCTGATGGATCGGCCAAACATTCTCTAGTCGGCGATGCGGCGTTGTCAGAAGCGTGTTCAGCATTTCCTGACGCAGATCCAATTCCTTCTTTGCGGGCGTCGTGGCAGATGCGGCAGGGGCAGTAGGCTGAGCCAGGGCGCGGAAGACGGACTGACCGATGGATTGCAGATGCTTTTCCTGGCGGTCCATCGCCGACTTGATGTCGTGAACATCGTCGCGCGTTTGGACGACAGCGGCGTGCATGTCGCCCAGCAATTCCTCCAGCCGGCCCGCGTGCTGGCGAAGCGCGGAATCCAGGGCGGCGAAAGCGTTCTCTTGCTGCTGGCCCAAATGCTCGATGCGTGTAAACGTCAAACCCTGAAACAGCTGCGAATCTGTCTCGATCTCGCGGCGGAAGAAGTAGCGCACCGCGATCACCAGCATCGGCAAATCCGGCGTCGGGCGTAGGGCGACGAGATGAGCCAGAGAAACGAAGCCGGCTTTGCGCAAAGCCTCCACGATGGACATCACGGCCTGCCATTCCGCTTCAAGAAGATTCTGTGGATCGGCAAATTGTGCGAATGGGGCGGATTCGGCGGCCAGTGCAGCCGGCTGAAGCGTACCGGTGAGCAAACTTTGCTTGTGGGCGGCTCGCAATTCGCGCAGACATTGCTGTCGGAACTCGGTTCCGTGGCTGGGTAGTCCCGCCAGCGGCGTGGCCTGCAAAAAGGCGGATACTTGCTCGCGGAATGCTTGATCTTCTCGACGCGCCAGCGTGACCTTGATGCGGTCCCACCACGAATCGCCGGCCAGGGCAATTTCCAATGCGCGCCAGGCTCGCTCATTGGCACGTTGGAGAGCGAGAAGCAAACGCTGACTGTGGTCGGTGAATCGATTAACAAGGAGGCCGGCGACAGTTTCAACGGCGGCCGATCCGGCTTCAAGCCCGGCTGCTTGGCAGATGCCCCCGAGCAGCTGCCGCACCGCGAGGGCCGATAATTGCTGGACGATAACCATGATGCAGGCTCCCTTCTTGTCGCTGATTATACGCTATCCTAGGGACAGTTTGGCTTATGCTGTGGTTCTCTTCGAAGCGTCCGCGCGATAGTCTGACGCCGTAGGTCAGGCTGGAAAGCCTGACGATTAAAGGGTCAGGCTGGAAAGCCTGACCTACGAATACGAACCGAGATAGCTATGAAATGCGAGATTCTCTCGATCGGAAGCGAGCTAACGAGCGGCCAGAACCTCGATACGAACAGCCAATGGCTGAGCCGGCGGCTGGCGGAAATTGGTATCGCCGTGGGCTGGCACACCACCATTGCGGACGATCTCGACGCCAATATCGAGGCCTTCCGCATCGCCAGCCGCCGAGCCGGGCTTGTGCTGGCCACCGGCGGACTTGGACCCACGCAGGACGATCTGACGCGCGAGGTACTGGCGCGCGTGGCCGGGGTCGAACTGGTGGAGAACGCCGAATCGCTGCGGCATATCGAAGAAATGTTTCGCCGCCGCAATCGGACGATGCCGGAGCGAAACCGTGTGCAGGCGCTTTGCCCGGTCGGTGCGATGCCCATCCCCAACGATCGCGGCACCGCGCCTGGCATCTGGATGCGCCTGGGCGACAGCTGGCTGGCCGCCATGCCCGGTGTGCCCTCGGAGATGTACGCCATGTTCGAGACGCAAGTGCGGCCGCGTTTGTTAGCGCTCGGCTTGGGTGGCGGCGTACTCGTTCAGCGCAAGATCAACACCTTCGGGTGGGGAGAATCCGCCGTCGAGGAGAAGCTGCTCGATTTGACGCGGCGCGGCCATGTGCCTGAGGTGGGAATCACCGTGAGCGATGCCGTTATCTCGCTGCGCATACTCGCTCGCGCACCGACTTTGGCCGAGGCCCAGGCACAAATCGTCCCGGTCGAAAATACCATCCGGGAACGGCTCGGCCCCCTGGTTTTCGGCGTGGATGACGAGGACTTGCAACACGCAGTGGCGTCCCTTTTGGAGACCAAACGACAAAGCCTGGCGACCGCGGAAAGTATTACGGCGGGAAAGGTCGGCGAGTTGCTGGGGAGCGTTGCCGGGATTAGCGCATGGTATCGCGGCGGCATCATCGCCTACGACAATCGGGTCAAGGTAGAACTCCTCGGCGTGCCGCAGACGCTTCTCGATACCCACGGAGCCGTCAGTACGCCTGTTGTCGAGGCGATGGCGGTAGGCTGCCGCACGCGCTTGCGTACCGATTTGGCAGTCAGCACTGTCGGCGTCGCCGGCCCTTACGATTTGGGACCGGATAAGCCGGTCGGCCTGGTCTACGTCGGACTCGCCTGGTCCGGTGGCGTTTCCTCGGTACGATTCAGCTGGACGGGCAGCCGCATCGAAGTGCAACGTCGAACGGCCAAGATGGCGCTCAATCAGGTGCGATTGCACCTGTCAGGAAAACAATAAGCCGCCAAGGATGCCAAGAGGACAAGAAGAAAATGCTAAAAGTAAATAGGTCTTTTACTCTCAATTTCTCTCTCTTTTCCTTGCGTCCTTTGCGTCCTTTGCGTCCTTCGCGTCCTTTGCGTCCTTGGAGGTTTATTATCGGAACTGGATGATCTACAATTTCGTCATAGATGAGAAGAAATCGTATCTCAGAGCCGCGCTTCTTGGAGAAAGCTTCATGTCGCGAATCGTGCAGTCGGCTTGCCCGGGGTGCAAGAAGCGACTTCGCATCCCTGCCGAATGGCTCCAGCAGTCGATACGCTGCAAGCACTGCGGCATGGTACTGCAAGTCAAACAACATACGGCATCGCCCAAGGTAACATCGCCTCCGCCGTCCCCGCACGAGGAACGCTCGGTGCCTGCGGCCGCAATCCAGGTTGCCATGCCGGTGGGATCAGCCGCAAATAACGATCAGCCATTCAGCGATTTTCGTACAAACGAAGGAGAAGCGACTTCCCGGGCCAGGCGGCGCAGACGCAGGAACCAAGGCTGGTGGAAGGGACCGGCCCTCGCCATCGTCGTCTTCGGCCTGATCCTCAGCGGGTTCGCTCTGTTCCTCAACCGCGAACGAATTGCCGCCCTCCTGCCCTCCGATAATGACCCGGCCGCTCCCGAATCGCGAGCAAAAGGCTCGCTTGCGATGACGAACAAAGGCAAACCGCTTCCGCGGGGCAGCCAATTCTTCCCGCGCCGCGCTCTGATTATCAGCATCCATGATTACTTGTATGCAAATCCATTTCAAAACGGCATGCCGGGACCCAATGCGAGCAATTTCAACAACCTCATCAACAGCCTCATTTCGGGTATGCGCATTGCCTCCACTCAGATTGCTCATCTGAGCGACGAGGCGGGACCGAAATCGGGACCGCGAGCGCCGACCAAGACCGTGATCGAGAAGACTTTAACCAGCTTTCTGGATAGCTCGCGCGCGCAGGATCGCATTTTGATTTTCTTCATCGGCCACGCCGTCGAGGTGAAGGATGAGGTTTATCTCGCCCCGATTGAGGGAGAATTGAGCCGGCCTGACACGTTGATCCCGCTCAAGTGGTTCTACGAACAATTGGCGAAGTGCAATGCCCGGCAAAAAGTGTTGGTGCTCGATGGCAATCGCTACCATCGCACCTTCGGTCAAGAACGGCCCGGCGGTGAGGTCATGGGTCCGAAGCTGGATGCCATGCTCCAGTCGCCTCCGCCCGGCGTTCAAGTATGGTCGTCGTGTATCGCCAAGCAAAGGTCGTTGGCATTCGACGATTATCCAATGGGTATATTTCTGGATAGCTTGCAAGAGGCGTTGCACCAGGATGCCAGCGCCAGGAATCAAACCCCTGAGGAACCGTTACCGCTGGAGCGCTACGTTGAACAAGTCAACGAGTTGATGAAGAATGACTTGAGCAAGCGAAAACTGGAACAAGTATCGCGATTGAGCGGTAAAGAACCCGATGGCGGTGCCGCTTACGATCCAAAGGAACCATTGCCTCCGGAAGCGAAAACGGCGCTTGCCCCACCACCCGCCGCCATCCAGAAGACCAAGAAGCTGGTCGAAGCTGTCCTCGATCAGATCGGCACGCCGCCGATCAAGGTCACGCACGAAGCGCCCTTGCGTTACGACGCCTTGCCGCCTTTCGACATTGCGGCGCTCAAGAAATACGACGACGACAAACCGAATCCGAATTCGCCGCTGCGTCAAGCGGTCCAAAATGCTCGTGCGATTCTCTGGGCCATCTATCCCAGCCAGGAACCGAGGCAACTGAAGGGCGAAGTCAGCATCATGCGGCAAAAGTACCGCGAGCGGCTCGATGTTCTCAAGGAAGGTTATCGCGCTCCGGGCGGCGGGAACGCCGAAAAGCGATTCAAGGACCGCGTCGAGGAAGATGAACGCAAAGTAGCCCTGTTGATGCGTGCTATCCACGATGCCCTCGACGGCTTGATCGATCCGAAAATCGTCGAGTCCAAAAAAGGCGAGAGCAAATGCTGGCAGGTCAATTACGACTTCATGCTGGCGCGGGTGCAGCTTGAGTACGCTTATTTGTACGAATATCAATCGATGCTCGGCTCGATTCGCAGGGAGTTCCCGCCGCTCGATCCGAATCTGCACGGCGGCTGGAAGCTGGCGTCGCAATCCAAATTGCAAGGCGACAAAGCCGGCAGGGAATACGAAAGGGAAGCGCGGAAGGTGCTCGATAAGCTCATCAAGGACAACGCCGGCACGCCCTGGGAAGTTCTGGCCAAGCGCGAGAAGCTCACCAATCTCGGCTTGGAATGGCAGCCGGCGCGATAACGCGGTGTGGTCTCACTTCGCGTTTTTGTGTGCGGCTGGTTTTTTCGGCCCTTCTGCGGCGTTTGCGGATGTTTCTGCGTTAGTCTTCGCCTGCTCTTCACGCAGATGTTTGGCGTTCTCCCCCGTCGTCACGTAAAACACGTTGTCGAGTCGAACCATGACCAATCCCGCCATGTTTGCCAACAGTCGCACGGCGGTATCGACTGGCACGTTATTGAGTTGGATGGTGATCTTGGTCTGTAGCTTCTCGCCTGCCTTTGGGTCTGCCACGATGTTGTAGCCGCTGATCTTTGCCAAATGCGGCAAAATGTGGATAAGCGGGGTCTCTTCGGATGTATCCCATACCAGAGGTAGAATAGGGCGATTCTGAGGAAGGCCGAGTTCGTTACGCAAGGCATTGGTAGTAGTGATTTCAATATAATCGCGTCGGATGAGGTAGATTGTTCCGCTTGACGCCGGTACGCGACGCAGAACCTTGCGCAGAATGGTCGATAGGGTCGCGTACATCTCCGGGACCGGAGTCTCGGCGATCTTCGCCCGATATACCTCCTTGCATTTATCCATCTCGAAGGCTTTCTCATTGATGTCGAATGTCAGATGATAACGCTTCGAGAACTGATCCAATAACTCGGTTAAGGTCGCTCTGGGATCTTCCAAGCCTGGATATACAACGGTACGGTTGAGTTCTTCTCTTAATTCTTCTTGCCGCGTTCGCGGGTAGTTCTGGTTATTGACGGGTGCGGGAGCTTTGCGCTTGGCTGGAGCGGGTGCCCCGACAAGGTTCGGATCAGTTGCCGGTGCGTCCTTTCGAGCGTTATCCTCTTTCGCAGAAAGAGCCGGTAAGGATGGCGGATCGGCCGTTGATTTATGAGCAAGCGAACCAACGCCGGAACCGACCAGACCGATAGCCAACACCACGACCACCGCGAGTTTTACTTTGCTGAGGAACATACTTCGTACCACTCCTTCCAAGAGGGCGGCGAGCGGAGCGGAGAGGGTTTGCCCCGCCGTTCCGGCCGCGAATAAAAGACATGTACGGATGGTAATTTCCCGCAGGGCCAACGGCGGCATCGCCCGAAGGGCGGCGTTCTCGGCCAGCACCGCGGCCAGCGCACCGGCAGACACTTCCACGCCCCGGCGAATCAGACGGCGGCGGAGCAGATCGCGGGCCCGAGATAGCCGCGAGAATATGGTCCCCTTGGCGCATCCCAAACGCTCGGCCGCTTCCTCGCTGCTCAAACCTTGCAGATAACACAACAACACCGGCAAACGATATCTCGTTGGCAAGCGATGGATTTCCTCATCGAGCACCGGCCCTAAATCGCTCCACATCGATTCCCCTCGTTCTTCGGCGATCAGTTCCGGCAACGGTTTTTCCCGCGTCGCTCGGCGCGCCCGCTGAACGAGTAGCTTCGATGCCGTGCGATAGGCGACGCCGTAGAGCCAGGGGCCGAGCGATTGCGGGCCATGCAGCGATGTTGCCTTGCGCACCAAAACGAGAAACGTGGCCTGAAACGCATCCTCTGCTTCCGGTGTCTCACCCAGGCGCCGCACGCACAGGCTCCAGACCATCGCGCCATAGCGCTGTACCAGGGTGGTGAAGGCACTTTCATCGCGCTGTGTCCGGAAGCGATAAAGGAGTTCCATGTCATCGAGCACAGCATCGCCGGGCCGACCGCGCAAACGGCGGAGATAACGCAGTAACGGATTCAGCGGTCGGTTTTCCATGAACCAGCCTCGCGGCCAACTCGCCCTCTATCTATACTGCCGCGCGGCAGGGCATCGCTTCCAGTTTTTTTCGTCTTTTATGAACAAAGGGACGTGAGGCTGGCTTGAGAGCCGAAAACTTCTAGAAACAAGAGCAGGAAGAAACAGAGGGCAGGCAATGGGGGTAACCCATTGTAACAACAGGTCGTGTTTTCCCGTTTCCTTTCACTGGATGAGGTGCTTCCATGAGATGGGTCCTCGGTGCGGTGTTGGCGGCGATGTTCGTCCTGGGTCTGGGCGGCCAGGCCAAGGCGGCGGATGACAATGACGTGAAAGCCATTCTCGACAAGGCCATAAAGGCCCTCGGCGGCGAGGAGAAGCTGAGCAAGATCAAGGCGGCAACCTGGAAATCCAAGGGCACGATTTCCTTTGGCGGCAGCGACAATGAGTTCACGAGCACGGCAACCGTGCGGGGACTCGATCACTACCGTTCGTCGTTTGAAGGCGAATTCGGCGGTATGAAAATTGAGGGCGTCACGGTCCTCGCCAAAGACAAGGCGTGGCGGAAATTCGGCGACAATCAAATGGATCTAGACGCGGACGCGCTTGCCAATGAAAAGCGTACCGTGTACCTCCAGGTAGTGCCGATGACGATACTGCCGCTCAAGGAGAAGGGGTTCAAAGTTCAAACGGACGGCGAAAAAATGGTTGACGGCAAGCCTGCCGTCGGACTCAAGATAACGGGGCCTGACAACAAGGATTTCACACTGTATTTCGACAAGGCGAGCGGCCTGCCTGTCTTGTATGTGGCCAAGCTGCTTGACTTCATGGGCCAGGAGTACACTCAGGAAACCAGCCTCGCCGAATACAAAGAGTTCGACGGCATCAAGAAGGCCACCAAAATCGCGTCCAAGCGCGACGGCGAGAAATTCATGGACACCAAAGTCACCGAATTCAAAGTCCTCGACAAGGTCGATCCCAAAACGTTCGAGGAGCCGAAGTAAACCTACATCTGCCTTGCCAGCCCGCAGCGCCAGCAAGGGATGTCCTTGCTGGCGCTGCCGGCTGGTTTTTGCACGTTTGTCTGATTGCCTTCCCTTCAATCGTCGCCATCGCTAAACTGAATAATCTACCGTAAATACGAGGGAGCGGGGGTCGCGGGGCCGCTTCTCGAACCACAAGGACCAGAAACATTCATGGCGTCGAAGACCTTCGCCTTTGTCAGTCTTGGCTGTCCGAAAAACCTTGTCGATTCCGAGCGCATGCTCGGCAAACTGGCTCAGGAAGGCTACAGCCTGACGCCCGACGCAGACGGCGCCGATGTCGTTGTCATCAACACTTGTGGATTTATTGAACCAGCGCGCCAGGAATCGCTCGGCGTCATCCGCGAGATGCTGGCCCTCAAGGAACAGGGCCGCGTCGGCGCGGTCGTTGTTGCCGGCTGTCTCGCCGAACGCAAGAAGGACGACCTGCTTCAAGAAGTGCCCGGCGTCGATCACATCGTCGGCGTGTTCGGACGCGAAGAGATTGCGCACGTTCTCGACCGCACGCTTTACCAGCGCCGCCAAGATGAGCAGCGCAGCCTATTTCGCCCGGCCCCGGTTCGCGCTCTTGAAGACACCGCTCGCCTGCGCATTACACCGCGGCACTATGCCTATTTGAAAATCTCCGAGGGATGCGATCGCCTTTGTACTTTTTGCGCCATCCCCGGCATGCGCGGCAAGCACGTCACCAAACCCATTGAAGAGGTTTTGCGCGAGGCCCAGGAGTTAGCCGAGGACGGCGTGCGCGAGCTGATCGTCGTTGCACAGGACACAACGTATTACGGACTTGATCTCTACGGCCGGGTCCGACTGGCCGAGCTGCTTCGGAAGCTGAACGAGGTTGACGGGTTGGAGTGGATTCGAGTCTTATATGCGTATCCCATCCACTTCACCGACGAATTGATCGAGGCGTTGGCCCAGACGCCGAAAATCGTGCCGTATCTCGATATGCCACTCCAGCACATCAACGACCGGATGCTCAAGCGCATGCAGAGGCGTGTCAACCGTGCCGAGACGGAGGATCTGCTGGCCAAGCTGCGTCGTTCGATCCCTAACCTGGCCCTGCGGACGACATTCATCGTTGGGTTCCCTGGCGAAACCGAGGCCGAGTTCGAGGAATTGTGCGATTTCGTGCGGGCGGCGCGTTTCGAGCGCGCCGGCGTCTTTCCCTATTCGCTGGAGCCGGGCACGCCGGCCGCGCGCCTTCCGGATCATCTGCCCGAAGAGGTTAAGCAGCAGCGGCGCGACTGCCTCATGGGAATTCAGCAGGAAATCGCTTTCGCCTGGGCGCGCGACCAAGTCGGCAAGGAACTGGAAGCGATCGTCGATGGACCGGACCCCGAAGTGCCCGGCCATGTCCTGGCGCGCGGTCACGCCGACGCGCCGGATATCGATTGTGCCATACGTCTCAAGGGCAAGGGGCTGCGTGCCGGCGATCTGGTCCGTGCCCGCGTCACGGGCGCCGACGGCTACGACCTGGCTGCCCGTGCCCTTCGCATTCGCTGAAGCAAGGAGGCGACCGCGATGGCCACCCTGACTCCTCTCCAGCGGCCCCGGATCTGGAACCTGCCCAATCAGCTCACCGCTTCGCGTTTCGTTCTGGCACTGGTGCTGTTTGGCCTCATCGCCGCGGAGCTGTGGCTGTGGTGCTTGATCGTCTTTATCGTCGCCGCCTTCACGGATTGGCTTGACGGCTACCTCGCCCGCAAGCAAAATCTGATGAGCACGCTGGGCCGCATCCTCGATCCGCTCGTGGATAAGGTGCTAATGTGCGGCGTTTACATCTGCCTGCTGCCCATCGGCGTCAAGCAGGGTTGGCTCTGGCCGTGGATGGTCACAGTCGTGGTGGCGCGCGAGTTGGTCATCACAGGACTACGAAGTTGGATGGAGGCTCATGGCGCGCGCTTCGGTGCGGATTGGCTGGGCAAGTTCAAGATGGGTTTGCAGTGTGCTGCCGTCATCGCCGTGTTCGTGGCTTTTTTGGCGCCCGAGCTGATCGGTACGCCAACCGCATTTTTCATGTGGGCGCGCGATGTCCTCATCTGGGCAATGACGGTAGTGACATTGCTGAGCGGCTTGCAATACTTGTGGAAGGCGGCGTCCTTATTGAACGCATGAGGCGTGCGGGGCCGCGTTTGCGCCACGAGTGCGTCCTGCGAAAGAGGCCCTCTCGTGGCCCTAACGCGGCCTCGCTCGCCGGAGATAACTATGTCAGGGAGTAGCGCGCAGATTGGTTTCGCCATCGTTGGCTGCGGCATGATCGCGCGCTTCCATGCTCGCGCTCTGGCCGAGGTTCCCGATGCCCGGCTCGTCGCTCTCGTCAGCCGTCGCGAGGCCAACGCCCGCGCCATGGCCAATGAACTCGGCCTCGATTGCGCCGTCGCCACCGACCTTAGCGCTGTCCTGGCACGCCCGGATGTCCACGCGATCATCGTCACGACGCCGAGTGGAGCGCATCTGGAGCCAGCCGTCTCCGCGGCGCGAGCCGGTAAGCACGTCGTTGTCGAGAAACCACTGGAAATCACCAGCGAGCGCTGCGATCGCATCATTGAGGCTTGCGATCGTCACGGCGTAAAGCTCTGCACGATTTTTCCCTCGCGATTCGGCGATGCCAATCGAACACTGAAAGCGGCCATCGACGCCGGCCGATTCGGCCGATTGACGCTCGGCGAGACAACGTGCAAATGGTGGCGGCCGCAGTCGTATTACGACGAGGGCGGTTGGAAGGGCACCAAAGCCCTCGATGGCGGCGGCGCCTTGATGAATCAAGCGATTCACAATGTCGATCTTTTATTGTGGATGATGGGCGACGTGACGCATATCAGCGGATTCACGGCGACACTCGCTCACGAGCGTATCGAGGTCGAGGATACGGCCGTGGCCTGCTTGCGTTTCGCCAACGGCGCTCTCGGCGTCATCGAAGCGACGACAAGCGTGCATCCGGGGTTGCCGAAAACTATTGCCGTCCACGGCGATCGCGGCACGGTGGTCATCGAGCAGGATGACGTGCTGCGCTGGGAGCTGACTCCGGAGACGGCGGAAGATCGCGCCATCAAGGAGCGTTTCGCCCAGAAGACTGGCGCATCCGGCGGTTCGAGCAATCCGGCGGCGATCTCTCACATCGGCCATGCTCGCCAGCTTGCCGATTTCGTGCGCGCCATTCAAACGAATTCCGCCCCCCTCGTCGATGGCCGTGAGGGACGCAAGTCCGTTGCCGTGATCGAGGCGATTTATCAATCGGCGACGACGGGACGAACTATCAGCATTCAGCACTCAGCGATCAGCAAGGACTGAACGGCGAACCGTTGATTGCAAGTCGCTGACTGCTGATCGCTATTTTGCCAAAGGAGTGGCGTCATGTCGAAACCTCGTTCTATGCTTGCGGATTTTGCCGTCTACCTCGCGGTGCGCTTTGTCGTATGCGTCTTACAGGCGCTATCATTCCGCGCCGCCTGCAAGGTGGCCGATTGCCTGGCGTGGCTCGTTTATCAGGTCGATCGCCGTCACCGGCTGGTTGCGCTGGAGAATTTGCAGCACGCTTTCGGCGGCGACGATCCGGCCAAACGCGATCGGCTTGTACGGGCGATCTATCGGCACTTCTGCACGATGCTTATGGAGATCATCCACTTGCCGCGCATGCTGCATCCGCAGAACTGGAAACAGCACATGACACTCCGCAATCCGCAGCCTATCCTTGAAGTGTTGTTAGCGGATCGCCCGGTACTGATCGTCAGCGGCCATTTCGGCAACTGGGAGCTGGGTGGCTACATTCTCGCCTTGCTCGGTTTCCGTACCCACGCCATCGCTCGGCCATTGGACAACCGCTACGTGGATGCGTTCCTGCGCCGCTTTCGCGAGCACACGGGGCAGAAGGTCCTCAACAAGGACGGCGATTACGACAAGATGCAGAAGGTGTTGGCGACGGGCGGCATCATGTTAACGCTGGGTGACCAGGACGCGGGACAAAAAGGACAGTTCGTGGATTTTTTTGGCCGCCCTGCCTCCACGCACAAGGCCGTCGCCCTCCTCGCTCTGGAATACAATGTGCCCCTGATTGTCCAAACAAGCACTCGCGCGTCCTCCCCCGAAGCGTCCGACAGCCGGAACTGGCGCTACGAAGGCGAGACTGCCGACGTTATCTACCCGGAAGAATACAAGGACCGCCCCGATGCCGTAGCGGCGCTGACCCAGCGCTTTACCACGGTGCTGGAGCGCATGATTCGCTGTCATCCCGAGCAGTATTTCTGGCTCCATCGCCGTTGGAAGCATCAGCCGAAGCGCCGGGGCAAACGCAACCAAGCGGCGTGATAAGATACATTAGAAACCGAAAAGGTGCTACTTGTGCTAACCGGACCGAACATAATCCTGACGCTGAAAGTCGCTGTCGCCGCCGTCACCGTCTTGTTGATCGCCGCTGTGGTCGCCGTGGCGCGCGGCAATCATCGATTGCATGGCCGGCTCAACCTCGCTTTCTTCACGCTGACGCTAATTGCCTTGCTCGGCCTGGAGTTGATCGTGCGCTTGATCGCGCCGGAAGTTTTCGACTACATCAACAACGATGGTGCTTTGCGGCAGGCACTCAATCGCCACCTGTGGTTCTCGGTGCCATCCACGTTTGTTCTCCCGGCCATGCTGTACACGGGACTGAAAGGCTACGTCCGCGTTCACCTCTCGTTGGCGGCATGCTTTGCCGTGCTGTGGAGCGGCACATTCATCACCGGCATCTTTTTCCTCCCGCCGACACCGTGGTAAGATTTCCTACTTGCGGCCTGCTTCGAATTTCTCCAACTCGATTTCGACCTTGGCGTCTTCCACCTCGATGATCTGCTTGACCATGCCGACGCCTTTCGCGAAAAAGGTCGTAATGCTTGGTTTAAGGGAGTTGAGTTCGAGATCCTGACTGGCGACGCGGAAGGTTTTGTAAGTGCCGGCGGGCACGGTGATTTCTTGCTCGCCGACCTCGAAGCTGCCTCGAAACGTTTGCCCGTCGCCCTTGGAATCGACTTTCCAGCTATCCCCCTTTTTTGGCGGCAGTTTCAAAATGAGCATCGGCGGCTTCATCGTTCGACGGACGAGTGACTTGCCCAGTTCGCTCAGATCATGGCGATAAACGCCATCGTCGGCGCTGGCAAGATGCTCGGACCCGACGACTTTGCCGTCGCGACTTGTTTCGAGCAAGGCGCAGAGGGTATCGCCGACTTTTTCGTGCCGAGCGACGCGGACTGTGAATTTGCTGTCACCGGTGCGGTAGTGCCAGGTAGCGCCGACTTGTAGCGGATAATAGGGCGTCTCCTTGAGCTTCACCTGCGCCGCCAGCCCGCCAACGACGACGAACGCCAGAAAACAGCCGAGCAATTTACGCATCAATGGTCTCATGATAGACACTCCCATCCGCATTTTCACCAGCCCGCAGCGCCAGCAAGGGAGGAAGATTATCCTACATCCTCCCCGCAACCTCGGCCAAAATTTGCCGTTTCTTGCTTGTATTTCGGCGCACGCTGCTGATACAATTTTAGTATCCAGCCGTTTGGATACCCCGCAGGGCGTCGTTGCTCCGACCCCTCTCAAGTCCGTCGTTCCATCCACCCTCCGAGCGATTGCGCGGCGGACCCTTTTCTGTTTCAGGCTTTCCACGGGAGTAACGCGCATGTTTGGTCTGGGAATGGGTGAAATCGTGGTCATTTGTGTGATCGGGCTTCTGCTATTTGGCAATCGGCTGCCGAGCTTGGCTCGATCGTTGGGCAAATCGCTCGTGGACTTCCGCAAGGAAATCCACGGCATTGAGGAGGACATTCGCGGCCCCTCGCGTTGAGTCGTGGCATCCGGTTATCGAGACGGCGAGAATCTCCACCCGCCCGGGTTTTCCGCTTGTCCGAGTCGCTGACTCATTGCTATAGTTGTGTGGTGCGGCCCGTTGCATTGAACGAACCGCGCCGAGACTTTCACGAAAACAATCCTGCAAAGAGGTTTCTCTTCCATGACTCCGTTGTTTAGTTTCTTCAATCTCGGCGCCCAGGAAATGCTGATTTTGCTCATCATCGGCGTTCTGCTCTTTGGGCGGAAGCTGCCGGAGGTGGGTCGTTATCTGGGTAAGGGCATCGTCGAATTCAAGAAGGGCATCAAGGGCCTGGAAGACGAGTACGACGCCTCGGCCTCCGTCCCACCGCGTCAAGAGCCGATGGCCCTGGAGTCGCCGCGTCCGCCGCAGCGCATCACGACGACGGCGCCGAAGTTCGAGGACAACATCACGACTCCGGGCAACAACATCACCACGCCGCCCAAGGCGTGAACCTTAAGGCCGGCTTCCGTGTCGGATTCGTGCCGGCCTGTTCGGGCGCTTAACTCAGCGGCTAGAGTGCCATCCTCACACGGTGGAAGTCACTGGTTCGAATCCAGTAGCGCCCACTAGCCCTAAACCTCTAACCGAACACCTTTTAGGTGTACCTTCCGGCGGTCGGAAGTGCGGACTGAAAACTCCACAAAGCGCGGAAGTCTTCCGCGCGGAGGCTTCACCGCATGTCCGACCGTGTTCCGTCTTACCGCCGTCACAAGCAATCCGGTCAAGCTGTCGTCACGCTCCCCGATGGCTTCGGCAACCGCCGGGACGTACTCCTGGGCAAGTACGGCACATCAGCCAGCCGCAAGGAGTATGCCCGCGTCATTTCCGAATGGGAAGCCAACGGCCGCCGCCTCCCTCCCAAAAGCGCGGAAGCTTCCGCGCCCGACCTATCCATCAACGAGCTGGTTCTAGCCTACTGGAAATTCGCTGAGGACTATTACGGCTTCGGGCGGCGGCGCGGTATTTCGTTCAACGTCAAGGACGCGCTCCGCATCCTGAAAGAACTGTACGGCCACACACCTGCCGCTGAATTTGGTCCGCTGGCGCTCAAAGCGTGCCGCGCGGCAATGCTCAAGAAAGATTGGTCGCGCAGCTACATCAATGCCCAGGTGGACAAACTCCGCCGCGTCTTCCGGTGGGCGGCGAGCGAGCAGCTTGTGCCTGTCACCGTCTGGCAAGCCCTCCGCACCGTGGAAGCCCTGCGCCGCGGCCGCACCGAGGCACGCGAGACCAAGAAAGTCCGCCCCGTCGCTGCCGAGCAAGTGGAGGCCACGCTTCCACACATGCCCTTGCTCGTGCAGGTGATGGTCGAGTTCCAGCGGTTAACGGGATGCCGGCCCGATGAGGTTTGCCGTGTGCGGCCCCTCGACATCGACATGAGCAATCCGGCTTGCTGGATCTACAGGCCCGGCAGCGACGCGGGCGAATTCGGTGAACATAAGACAGCGCATCACGACCAAGAACGCCTCATCCTCATCGGCCCCCGCGCGCAGGAAGTGCTCCGGCCTTATCTCGGCACCAAGCTTGACGCCTACTGCTTCGATCCGCGAGAGGGAGAGCAACAACGGAGCCTCAACCGCCGCGCGGCCCGGCAAACTCCCCTGACACCTTCGCAACGCGCCCGCAAGCCAAAGGCCAAGCGGAAACGTCCGGTACAAGATCGCTATCCCGTCACCAGCTACCGCAACGCGATCTACCGCGCCTGCGATCGTGCATTCCCCTTACCGGAAGATTTGTCTCCGCTCCAACAAGCAGACGGCCGGAAAGAAAGCCGCGCTGCTTGGTGGAAACGGCTGACCGCCGAGGAGCGGGAAGTCGTTCGCACGTGGAGGCGTGAACATCGTTGGCATCCGAATCAGCTGCGCCATAGTCGAGCCACGGAGCTGCGCGGCTACGGTCTGGATGTGGTGAAAACCATCCTGGGCCACAGTAAGGTGGAAACCAGCCAGGTGTACGCAGAGAAGGACATGCAGGCGGCGATGGAATTAGTGTCGAAGATCGGCTAGAATTCAAACGCATGGGTCGGTAGCCGGGACGCTGGCGCTTGCCCTGACTCGGCTGTTGTGGTCGCAATCCTCCACGACGCCGGGTCAGGGGCCGACTCGATAACCACGAAGGATTGCATCGTGTCAAATTCCAAAAAAGGCGAAGCCTCGCTTTCGTTTCGTCTCGCAGAAGCCCGCCTCTTGGGTATATTGGGCCGGATTCGTGAAACGATGGGATCATTGTCGGAGGAAGACCGTCGGCAACTTGAAAGCTACCTCATCATCCGCCCTGCAACGCCCGGCGGTTATACGATCGTCCCTTCCGATTTGTGGGCAACTGTTATCCGTGGCCTTCGAGATGGGCTCAAGGCCATCTCCAATTTTAACGAGTCTTTAGAAGATGCTCAGGAAAAGGTACGAAAACGGTCGAAAGGCCCAGAGGCGAGAAAGGAAACGTCGAGAAAACGAAGAGAGGTGATCGACGCTTTGCTGAACGATGGTTATCTCCGCTCGGAAATCTACGAGCAGATGCGTCTAAACTACGGGGGGTTGATCCCAGGACGAGGGAAAGAATACATGGAGGAAGACAGCATGTGGGAGAGCTATAAAGTCGCCGGTGGTTGCCATTCCAAAGCAATCCAGCTGCGGGGGAGACCAAGAAAAAACAAGGGTAATTGCAATAACGGAATCCAGTCCAAAAAATAAATGGTTGTTATTGCAATTACCCCTGTTATTTCAATCTATTTCGATTTGTCCATATCCACATAAACCATCCATAATGCCCTCAGTAGCGGACACGGGCGTGTAATCGCCAGTGCTAACACTGAGGGCATATATGTTTGACACGACAACTGAATCGCCAATTCCTCTCGCTGAGGCGGCCAAGCTGATCCCGCCCGCCCGCAGCGGCAAAAAAACTCATCTTTCGACCTTGCTGCGTTGGATCCTGAGTGGTGCTCGCAATCCCGCTGGCGAGATCGTCCGGTTGGAGGCGATCCGCCTAGGTTCCCGTTGGATGACCTCTCGCGAGGCGCTCCAACGTTTTGCAGAGCGTTTGACGCCGAGTGTGAATCCGGCGCCATCAACTACGACTCGCACCGCAACACAACGACAGCGCTCCGCCGAGAAAGCGGGACGCGAACTAGATCGGATTGGCATTTGACCCGGTAAACGCCAATCGACCGGGTCGTGACCGGCCGATTCGCGTTTACCAGTTTTTCACTGTGGAGTTCATGAAATGGCTCGTACCAAGAACATCGTATCAACGCCTAAGTCGCCAGACAATGGCCAAGTCGATCCGCTCGACTTTCCCTTTGGCGCAAATGCGCCCGTGGACGAGGGCGAGATCCCCGGCGGAGATGCCGAGTCAGCAGACACGGCCCCTGATCCCTTCGACCCCGCCGCACTTCGACTCTCGCCGGAAATGGCGGCGACAACCGGCGTCAAGAAGGTCGTGCTGACTATTCCCGTTCGCAAACCGAACAAATCGGCCTTTGTCCGAGCGCATCCTGACCCCTCCTATCGACTGACGGTCGGGACGATCGAGCTAGAGGAGGAGAAGGGCGAGCTTTATCTTGTCGCCTCTCCGCTGTGGCCTGACATGGCGACCGAGCCGGCATTTCGGCCTCGGATGCTGGTTACATCGATGACACGCCAAGGCGCCCTATTCCTTTGGCCTCTGAACCTGCCCCGACCCGATGGTCGAACCGATGAGTGGACCCGGACGGGAATGGAGGCATTGCAATACGCAACGAAATCCTGGGTGCGGGTGTACGCGAATATGGCGGTGGGAGGCTATGAGGTTGCTCAAGCGACAGCGCCATTGCCTGATCCGGAATGGCCGGAACTGACATTTCGCGAGATTCTACGCATCGCCTTTCGGGAACGGCTGATCGATACTCACGACCACCCAGTTCTTCGACGGCTGCGCGGGGAGGTTTGATCGTGGACAGCCTGTCCCCATTTCGCCGGGTGATGCTTCTGGACTTTGAGTTCACCGCACCACCCGGCGAGCGGCCGATGCCGCTCTGTTGTGTTGCCCGGGATTTTAGGGCCGGATCCGTGAGCCGCTACTGGCTCACGGATCGCCCTAGGATTCCACCATTTATTGCTGACGAGAAGACCTTGTTCGTCGCCTATTACGCGAGCGCGGAGTTAAGCTGTTGCCTCGCTCTGGATTGGCCTTTACCCATGCGCATCCTTGATCTTTTCGTGGAGTTTCGCGCCCTGACAAACGGCCTATCGGTCCCGTGTGGGAACGGACTCCTCGGAGCGCTGACCTACTACGGTTTGGACAGCATCGGCGGCGCGGAAAAACAGGAAATGCGTCAGCTTGCCATGCGTGGCGGCGAGTACAGCGATGAAGAGCGTCAGTCGCTCTTGAACTATTGCCAGTCGGACGTGGACAGCTTGGCGCATTTGCTACACGCCATGCTTCCGAAGATCGATCTACCGCGAGCCTTGCTCCGCGGCAGGTACATGGCCGCAGCTGCGCGTATGGAGTGGGCCGGAGTGCCGATCGATACAGATTTTCTGCGGGACTTACGGAGCAATTGGGGACGTATTAAATCCCGACTGATTCGCGAAGTGAACAAGGAATATGGGGTTTTTGTCCCAACAGGCCAGCGCTTCCTCAACCCTGATTCTCGCTTCGGCGCCGCCATCCTGCAGGAAGCGAAGGACAACGACCTCGATCCCTACCGTCTCGCCGATGCCGTGGATCTTGTGTGGCGGGAAGAACGGGAGGCGAACGCTGAGGTGTTCGCCGCGAGGCAAGCCGCCCGTAAGGAAACCTGTCTGACACATGCTCGAATCAATGCGTGGGAGGATGAAGGACGCGATTACACCGACTGGCCCGGACTGGATGTCAAAGCTCGCGAGCTGGCCCGTGTCTACCCCGCGTTGGGAATCGGCGCCGGCTATACCGACGAGAGCGGGGAGGATCGCACCGACTACCCCGGCCAGCTGTGGGAACTGCTCCGCGATCATCACGAGACGAATCGTCCCAAGCACGATCCGGAGATTCTTCGCCGTGCCGTAGAAATGCTTCTCGATACCGGCGATGAAGAACACTTTGGACCCATGAGCTTTTCCGCCGATCGATGGGCGGCCTACCTCATCCGCAAGGGCATACCGTGGCCGAGGCTGCCGAGTGGGGAGCTTGCCCTGGATGAGGAAACCTTCCGCGAGAGGGCCCGCGCGTATCCCGCCGAGGTAGGGCCGATCCGTGACCTACGGACCACACTCTCCCAGTTGCGATTGCAGGATCTTGCCGTTGGTTCGGACGGACGGAACCGCTATTTGCTCTCAGCCTTCCGTTCAAAAACCGGGCGCAATCAGCCAAGCAACACTAAAGCCATTTTTGGCCCGTCCGCCTGGCTTCGGTTCCTGATTCGGCCGACGGAAGGGAGAGCCGTCGCCTACGTGGATTGGTCGGCTCAGGAGCTAGGGATTGCAGCACGGTTATCCGGCGATGCTGCCATGCAGGAGGCGTATCAATCCGGCGACCCGTACATGTATCTGGCCCGTCGTGCAGGTGCGGTCCCGAGGGATGCCACGAAGAAGACGCACCCTACCGAACGTGAACAGTTCAAAGTTGTTTCTCTGGGTGTTCTATACGGCCTTTCAGCCGAAGGATTAGCCCGCAAACTGAGCGTGCCACCTTGCCGCGGCCGCGAGTTACTGCGGATGCACCAAGAGACGTTCCGTCGTTTTTGGGCATGGTCAGAACAAGTGGAGATGGAAGGGATGTTGACCGGCCAGCTGCGGACTGTATTTGGCTGGGCGGTCCGTGTCGGCATCGACGCGAATCCGCGATCGCTCCGCAATTTCCCGATGCAGGCCCACGGCGCCGAAATGCTCCGGCTTGCCTGCTGCTTGGCCACAGAGCGCGGGATCATAGTCAATGCTCCCATCCATGACGCCCTGTTGGTTGAGGGTGCGATCAAGGACATTGAGGAGATAGTCCGGCAGACGAAACAGGCGATGCGCGAGGCGAGCGAGATCGTCCTGAATGGGTTCGCCTTGCGGACTGATGCGAAGATCGTGAGTTACCCGGATCGGTACATCGACGAGCGCGGCCGCGGCATGTGGGAGACGGTCTCCCGACTGCTCGCCGAGACCGAGGAGCAGAGGGCGCTGTGTGACACAATGTCACAGTCCGTGTGACACTATGTCACGGACGTGTGACATTTGGGTACATACGGTCCCATATATTTAGATCTCTCTCTTAATGAAATAAAGAATATGTACCCAGATCCCTACTCCCCCGAAGCATTGAGCCTTGATCGAAACGGTTTGCCCCCAGAGATCAAGATGGAGCTGCCATCGATCGCACGAAGGCGAGAAAAACATTTCATGCCCGCAATCCCTGAACGGTTGTTCGACCGTTTGATTGCGCTGCCGGGTAAATGCTTGGGAGTGTATCTGCTCTTGCTCCAGCGTTCTCGCATGGAGAAACGAAATCCCGTCTCGTTAACCAGCACGCGGCTGAAACGGTGTGGGATAACCCGCAAGCATAAACAGCGCGCCCTGGTCGCCCTTGAAGAACACGGATTAATTCGCGTGGAAAAACGCGGTCGGAACAATCCTCTTGTTCAGATTTTGGAGTTGGAAAAAGATGCCTGAGACATCGACTTACACCACATCACAACCTCCGAGGTGCAACCATCTCCGCCAGGAGTTGCGCCGCCGCCGCCTGTCGAATGGCGTGATTGTCGTTTGTCGGCAGTGCCTGACCTGCGGCCACAACGGAGGAAACGTGAAGAAATCGGAGACGGACGAATCAAAATTGCCGTGGTGGGATGCAGCGTTAGTCGAGCGATGGCAAGAGCGGATGAGCGCGTACTGGCAAGAGCGGAGGGACGCCTTTGATCGTGAACGTGTCGAAAAAAATCGGGAATGGTGGGATCGTTACAACCGCCATCTTGCCAGCCCCGCATGGGAATCGCTTCGCCAACGTGTCCTGAAAAGGTGTGGCGGCCTTTGCGAAGGATGCGGCGAACGACGCGCAGTTCATGTGCATCATGCGACCTATGAGCACATGGGGGACGAGTTTCTTTTCGAGCTGCTGGGCTTGTGTCGTCAATGTCATGAGCGCCTGCACGGACGGACGATCGGCTATGAGACGTGGATGGACGGAATAGAAGAGTTTGGAGGGTAATACTGTGGATTGGTTTGGGTTTGGTTGGGTCGATGATCGATGGGTTCGCTTGTGCGGCCCTTTCTCGGCTCTATCGCCATGTTCCCGCGAGTTGGGACGTATCGGTAGAGAGCGAGGAATTCCGGATAAATGGCTGGTGCTCACAGGTGGCGGACCTCCTCGGTTTGTCCCCTACGATGCCAAGAAACTTGTAGAACAAACTACTTTGCGATTCAATGAAACATTATGAGCGAGCAAGCTACCATTGAAAGCCGCTATCTCGGCTACAGCCAACACGTTGCGGCGCATGGTCGAATCAAAGAAATTGCGGACCTACAAAGTGAGTGAACGCTCAGTACGGTTCGACCGACTAGAGTTAGATCGATTGGAACAGGGAAGCACGGAAGCGACCCACTGAAATTGCAAGAAACGGGATTCTTTCTCCGTTCCGGGGAGAGGCGGTGATGGACGCCGCCTCTTTCCACAACCGCAAGAGAATCACGATGGCAAAACCAACATTCAATTTCGGATTCAACAAGAAACCCCGCGGCGGCAAGAAACCAAGGAAGGGCAGCGGCAAGAAGCCCAGCACCAGCAGCGGCAAGAGCAGAAGCAATGCCTGGCGCTCCTACATCAGCAATGCTCCGATCCCCGATTAGGTGACCAATGCACTTCGCTCCGCGACCAGTCCGTTTCGGCAAACGCCCCACCGCCGAGGGCAACGACGAAGGAGCAGACCTACCCGCGCCCAAGCGCGTCAAGTTGCTGGCGCGTCGAGCCGCTGGCATCGCCGAGGCGAAGGCGGTTCTTGAGCATTTGCCTGGACTGGGCGAAAGCCTTCATGCCGTGGTGACGGCGAGACTTGATTTGACGGACGTGCTGAACGCCATCCTCGAGCGCATGGGACGATGCGAGCGGATGCGGATTGCGACGCTCGGCTACAACGCCCGCAATCTCCGCATGATGTTGGGTTGGCTGGACAGCGGTGCCGCCGGCAGTCTGTCGCTTGTGGCCAGCCGGTTCTTTCATTCGCACAATCAAGCCCTCTGGGAAGAGACGCTTGAGGAGTTCCGTTCGCGGAAACAACGAGCTGCTTACTGTCACTCGCACGCCAAGGTTGTGACGCTGGCCTTCGCGTCCGGTGAGCGGTTTTCCATCGAGGGCAGCGCCAACTTGTGCGGCAACGGATCGGGCCGGGAGCAATTCGCCCTCATCCACGACGCTGGCTTGCACGATTTCCACGCCGGATGGATCGAGGCATTGTTAGACAAGCACGAGGCCCGCGCCGATGGGTAAGGCCACAAAAGCTACCGTTGCCCAGCGAATCGAAGAAGTCCTTCGCATCCGATTGGACGGCGCCGAGTTCTGGGACGTGCGCGAGTATGCGCGAGAAAAAGAGCAGGAACCGGGTTCCGCATGGCAGATACCGCCACAAGGCAAACCATTGAGCGATGGGCAGTTATGGCGCTACATCGGCATGGCGGACAAGCAGATTACCGAAAGCTGCCGCGCGTCTCGGAAAAGGTTGCTCCGCCGACATCTTGCTCAGCGGAGAAACCTCTTCGCGAAGGCGGTTTCCCAAGCGGACATTCGTGCGGCGCTGGCCTGCCTGGACAGCGAGGCAAAACTGATCGGATTGTTCGATGCCGAATTAAACCAGATGGTCGAGCAGTTGGCGAAAGAGTTGGCGGAGATCAAAGCGAATGTCTACGGCCACGCTACGAAGGCGAGTCCAGCAGATGCAAGCGGAGGCGACAGCGCTTCGCAACCGGGAGACGCCGGCCCTGCAACAGCTACGGGCTGATCCTGCCCGACTGCTCAGTGACGCCGGCATGCAGCCCGATGCGTGGCAAGCTGACTTGCTCCGCTGCAATGCCGAGCGCGTCCTACTGCTGTGCAGCCGCCAGGCCGGGAAATCGCAGACCGCTGCCGCACTGGCGCTCAAACAGGCGCTGTTGGAACCCGGCTCTCTTGTGCTGTTGCTTTCGCCGACGCTCCGGCAATCCGGCGAATTATTCAAGGACAAGGTGAAGCGATTATACAACGCATTGGGCCGGCCCGTGCGAACCGTGCAGGAATCGGCGCTGACGATGGAGCTAGAGGGAGGCTCTCGCATTGTGTCGTTGCCCGGTGATGAGGGTACAGTCCGCGGTTACTCGGGAGCCAAGATGTTGATTCTCGACGAAGCCTCCCGTGTTGCGGACGAGCTGTATCAGTCGGTGCGGCCGATGCTGGCAACGAGCAAGGGCAAGCTGATTGCTCTCTCAACGCCGTGGGGACAACGCGGCTTCTTCTTCGAGGAATGGCACAGCGTCAATCGCTGGCACCGCATCCGGATTACTGCCGATCAATGCCCCCGCATCGATCCCGCCTTCCTGCAGGAAGAGAAGCTGTCCCTCGGCGAGAAATTCTACCTCCAGGAGTATTTCTGCTCATTTGAGAGCGTTGTCGGTGCATTATTCACCGAGGACGTAATTCAAGCCGCCATCAGCGACCGTGTGCAACCCCTCGCCCTCTGACATGCAGGATGATTTGATGTTTGGACCACAGCACCTCGACGATCCCTTCCTCGGCATCAAACCAAACTGGCCCCAGCCGGCGCAGGAGGAGCCGAAACAAGAGTGGTTGGTCGGCCTCGACCTTGGCCAGGCCGTGGACTTCACCGCAATGGTCATACTCAGCCGCACGCAGAAGAAGGAGGGCCGGGAGACCGTTCACGAGTACGACTGCCCTTCTATCCACCGTTGGCCGCTAGGCACGACCTACCCCGCCATCGTCGAGGATCTGAAAGTCAAACTGGCCAAATTGCCGGACAAGCCCACGCTCATCGTGGATGGGACAGGTTGCGGCCGCCCGGTTGTGGACATGATCGAGAGAGCGTCCTTGCCCATCGCTCATCTAGTGCCCACCCTCATCACCAGCGGAGCGCTCGCCGGATGGTCGGAGGGCTACCGCACCGTCCCCAAGCGCGATCTTGTGGGCGCCGTCATGGCCATTATGCACCGAGAGCAGCTGCATATCGCCAAGGAGTTGCCGGAGACGCAGACGCTCGTCAAGGAGCTGCGGGCGTTCACGGCGAAAATCACGACCGCCGGGAGCGAGAAATACGAGAACGATTGGCGGGTTGCTCCCCACGATGACATCATTCTCGCGCTGGCCCTGGCGCTCGAATACGACCGCTCCCTAAAGGAATTCACAGCCGACATGGTTTATCTCGGATAACCCGGATATTTTTTATCACAGGAACTTGACCCATGAACGAATCTGCCAATCAACCGTCGCCCTTGCAGGAATGGCTCGCCGCCCACCGTGGCAAGGTCAATGCCATCAGCGAAGCCGTGGACGAATTGATACGGCACCTTGGCCATTTGCCGGACCCGCGCTCTGCGGAAGACGTGAAGGCCCTGTTGCGCTTCCGTCAGGCACAGTTCCAGGTTGGCGATCATTCCATCACCACCAGCGCACGGCAACGCATCGCGGAGAGTGCCGTCGAATTCATCGTCACCATCAAACATAGACTCAAAAACGCGATAGAGCAGCTTCTCGAAAACGTCGAGATGGTGCTCGCGTTTGATGCGAGACACAACCGATTCGGCCTGTTCGCTCCGGACTTGCTGCCCCGCGAAAGTATTGTTATGAGCGGTGATTCAGCGATGTTAGTTCATCGCTTTGTTCTCCCCGACGATCATCCGTTGCGCACCATCGAGCACGATTTCTCGGTGTTCCCGACGCTCTACGTTTGCGAAACATCGCAGGGCTACCGTGCTGATGGAACGCGCGTTGCTGTCCTGCCCCGGTGGGCGACGCTGACATCCGTTCGCCGGCACGCCGAAGAGACCCGCGCCCGTTACGATCGGGAACAGCGCGAAGCAGCCGAGCTCGACCGGCGAAACGCCGAGCAAATGCAACGGCAACGCCGTTTACAGATGTCGCGCGAAGACCTCCTGGCCGAACGTGTAGAACGCCTCGAAAAGCAGCTTGCCTCCCAACAAGAAAAGGATGCCGCGCATGTTCTCAGCACCTGATGTCGATCGACTCTTTGATCCAGACATCGAAACACGATTGGATCGCCTCACGCGCACGCTCAATCGCTTCAACGGCGACGACGCGGAGTATCGCCTAGATCGGCTCGCCGCGCGCATGAAGGCGTTGCTGCCGCCCTCAGCTCTAGCCCCCTCGGTGCGGCATCGCATCGTGAAAGAGTTCGCCGGACAGCAACCTCGGCCCGGTTACGTTGTGGGCGACCCCGAGCGGTTCCAACTGGAGACGGTCCCCAGCGAGGCCAACGTCGCAGGTGTCAACGAGGAGGAGCGGTCCTGTTTCGGCGTCCTGACCACGGGAGCAATCGACCGCGTGGGCGACATTGTGCGGCCGGAGGGCGCGGACCTGACAGGTTATCGCTTCAATCCCATTGTGATTATCAACCATCGCAGCGAGGATAGCCTGCCCGTTGCTACCACGTGCTCGCCATACACGGGCAAGCTGACTGTTGCCCTCGACCGGGCCAATGATCGACTAACAGCAAGGCTGTACTTCGCCAAGGATAACGACCTAGCCGGCCAAGCGTGGAGTTTGGTCAAAGAGGGCATCCTTCGTGGTCTATCGATCGGCTTTAATCCGCTTAGTCCGCCGTGTGCCTTGCCCACGGGCGGCAACGAATTTAGGACGTGGGAACTTCTGGAAGTGAGTTTAGTTTGCGTGCCGTGCAATCCGCACGCGGTCATTCTGGCCGAGGACATGCTGGCCCATGACCGCATCGAGGGGCGGGCCTTGCATCCTGCCCTCAGGAAGGCCATCCGAGCCGGCCGGCGGTTGGCGGCATGATCCGCTCGCCTACCCTCGGCGGGGGCAAGAGAGGAAGGCCGGCGCGGGCAAGGCGCCGGCCCGATGAAAGGACGGTTAGGCCGTGGCTTTCGAGCGGCCGTTACGTTTCGTCGAGTGGCTGCTGTCCGCCGCGTTGTCGATCACGTCGCCGTTGTGCGGCAGCGCCGGCGCGGGCGGTGCGTAGTCCAGCTGCATCCGCACGCGGTTGCTGGCATCGTTGACGATGTTCGCCAAGCCGTTTATTGCCGTGGCAAGATTGCCGAAAGCGTTCCACAGATTTTTCAGTGCGTACATGGTTCTTGCTCCTATTCGGGCGATGATCTGGGAGGGTAAGCACCTCTTCTCCGTCCGTGGCGTTGCTCAGGCGGTTCCGCTCGCCTGCGCGTCGAGGGCATCAAGTCGTTTGCTCAGGCGGATGAGGGCTTGCCGCGTCTTCTCCATCCGAGCGAACGCACGGCGCATACGAGCGTAACTGCGCTCAAAGCCCTGTCGCAGCTTCTCCCGCTTGTCGAGCAGGGCAATCAGACGGGGATTGCTGGCTCTCTTTCTGGGCATGGTTCCTCCAGGGGTGAAGGCGAGCGGGGCGATACGCTCGCCGTGGTCAGGATGAGAGTTAGAAGGGCGGATGGTTCACCAGTTCGCCGACCCGTTCATCCCCGTCAGGCAGGCCCGCCACGTCTTCGAGATCGTCGAAAAAGTCTCCCAGGGCGCTTTCGAGCAGCGTGTGAGCACGTGCCAAAAGTCCCTGACGTGATGTGCGGCCGGTCCGCAGAGCCGCAGTCAAAATCTCAAAGCACTCTTCCAACTTGGCTTTCGTTTCCATTGGTTCAGTCTCCTTTGCGGTTATTGGTTGTCATTGATCCACCGTTGCGCCGCACCGATGGCGTCTTCGAT
>Ga0070738_10001041_pt1 | contig 65091 bp, 56 predicted proteins | sample Coa_R2_2_FD_66446 | JGI IMG/M metagenome (GOLD analysis project Ga0070738, IMG submission 66446) | Surface soil microbial communities from Centralia Pennsylvania, which are recovering from an underground coalmine fire - Coalmine... | ecosystem: Environmental > Terrestrial > Soil > Unclassified ... | reverse complement strand
CGACGCCGTGGGCCGTCAACAGCACGGCCGGCGTGCGGATGTCTTCCTGGCGTTGAACGCGGACGGCGCCGGCGGCGTCGATTTGGGCAACCACGTCAGGGTTGTGTACTAGATCGCCGAGGATGGTCAGCGGACCCTGGTTCGTTAAATCCAGGGCGAGATCGATGGCGTCGCGCACGCCGAAGCACATGCCGAGATGTTCCGCCAGACGTACTTGCATCATCAGCTTCCTTTTCTCAGTGGGGCGGCAGCGTAGGTCCGGCGAGCCGAGCCGGACTCCAAGTGCCGCTCGGCTCGCGGCACCTACAGTGAACCGTCCTTGGTTGTTCCGATTAACGTTGTGCCTCAGGCGCGGTTCCGGCCGCGACCCTGCTGTACGATGGCTTCCAGATGGTCAAGATAGTTCGTGAAAGCCTGGCGGCCGGCGCGGGTGAGCTGGCAGCTCGTTTGCGGCCGGCGGCCGACGAATTGCTTGTCGATCGTTACGTAGCCTTTTTCTTCCAGCTTTTGCAAATGCACGCTGAGATTGCCGTCGGTCATGCCCAACTCGTCGCGCAGCTCGGTGAAGGTGAGGCGCGACGCCGCCGCCAACGCCGACACGATGGCCAATCGGCCGCGCTCGTGCAGCAGTGGATCCAGCTCGTCAAAGAGGCGTTTGATGGCATTCACGATGAATCCCCTTGCTGGCGCTGCGGGCTGGTCCATCACGCTACGGAACGATGAAGGCGGACAGAGCGTTCGCGCCGCTCCTCACTCAACAGCGCGAACCCCAAGGCGAGATGCCCAACCCCGAAGGCGACGGCCATCATGACCACGGCCCAGCTGGTACCCAGCGCCAACGTCAGCGCGCCCAAGCCGAGCATGGCGATGCCCAGCCAACGGATGCCCGAGGGGGCATAGGCAGAGGTGGCCAACGCCCCCTGGCCGTAACACAGCATCCACACGCCGGGCAGCCACAGATGATCGCCGCGAAGGAAGAAGAACACCGTCAGCACCGCCGCCGCCGCCAGCGACGGCGTCAGGGCCAAGAGGACCATGCGCGTCTGCCGCGACCACACGCGCTCGCCAACCTCCCGGCCGCGAAGCAGCGTGCCCACAAAGCTCCCAGTCATCGAGCTGGCGAAGACGAAGCCCCAGATGGCGGCGAAAGAAACGGGATCGGCGGCATCGAAAACGAGAAACGCCAAGGCGCCGAGAATAGCGAGGGTGCCGGCCGCCAAGCTAGCGCCGGCGGTCAACAAGCGATACTGGCACGTCCGCTCCATGAGCGTGCGAATCACTTCCAGCGTATGCGCGGCCTGTCGCGGGTCCATTCCGACCTCCGTGCAAATTGGTTTGTCACACAAAGTAATGTAGCCGACGATTGGCCCGCCGTCAAGTTCAAGAAGCGATTCGCGGATCTTCTTCTGGTTGCCACGCTCCGCGTGGGAACCGGCGCGCGGACGCTCCGCGTCCAGGCCACAGCGGCGACGGGACGCGGAGCGTCCAAGACGTGCGTTCCCACGCAGAGCGTGGGAACGAGATATTCTACTTATTTTTTCGGCTCCGCGGATTGATCCAACACTTTCGTGATTTCTTCTTCGAGTTGATCGAGGTTGCAATCGGCCCGAAGGATGCCCCGGCGATCGATCACGAGCAGGCGCGGCACGCTTGTTAGTTCCGCAGCCTCGTACCACAGCTCGCGTGTCTTGTCGTCGGGCGGCACGAGAACTTGCGGCCAGGTCAATCCTTCCTTGGCACAGACCTTCTGCACCGTCTCCGCGTCTCGATTCAGGCTGACGCCAATGATCTCGAAGCCGTCCTTATGGCGTTTGTCATAGAACTGTTTGAGCTTCGGCATTTTTGCCAGGCACGGGCCACATCCGGTGGACCAGCAATCGATGAGGACGACTTTGCCGCGTAGGTCGCGGCTGCGTATTCGTTTGCCGTCCAGCGTGGTGAGAGTGAAATCGTATGCTTTACCGACATGAGAAGGAGGCAATACATCGATGCCGGCCTTTCGAGCGCGTTCGAGAGCGCGAGCGGCGATGGCCTTGCGCCCTTCGGCTGTCAGCTGCTCGATGCCGACGTAGCAGACCTTTTCGATCGGCAGATCTTTCGCGCTCAGGCGGTATCCTCCCATATTCAGCTGCGCTTGGTTCGCATCCTCGCTGGAACCGCCCAGATTAAAATACGGCAAGTAGCGCTTGCGGGCGGCATCAAAGACGACAGGGCGGAACGAAATCGGTCCCGGTTTTCCGTCTAGTTTCGCACTGGCCATAACGAGGAACAGATCTCCGCTCGGATTTTGAGTGAATAGCATGCCAACTCCACGAGTCGTCCAGAAAAAGTTGCCTCCGAATTTCAGTCTGAGGATGTCCTTGAAAACGTCGCTCGGACGCATGAACCAGGTATATCCGAAAGCATTTTCAAAGGGTCGCTGATTCGGCGGAAGACGCGCCGGGTCCACCACTGGAGGCGTCGGTGGCGTCTCCGCCTTCGGTGCATCGAGCCGCTTATCGGCCAGCGCTCGGTGGCCAATCACGCCGGCGCTTGCGCCAAGGACGCCGAGCACCAGCAACACCAATCCCGTCATACGCAGTTTGGATATGAACATCGCTTTCAACACCTCCTTCGTCAAGGCGGCGACCGGCTCGGCCACCAGCCCCGATAATACGGTTTGACCTGCCGCGATCCGCAGCGCGGCTTGAGTGGTGAGGGTTCGCAAGCCGCCCGGCACGGCTGCCGACAATGCTTGTTGCCCCAAGAGCGTGACGAGCAGACTCGACGACAGGGCCAGGCCGCGGCGAAGCAAGCGTTTACGCAAGATGTCGCGCGCTCGCGCCAAACGGCTGGAGACGGTGCCGGCGGCCAGGCCAAGGGATCTCGCCGCTTCCGTGTAGGTCTGCTCTTGCAGATAGCAACAAACGATCACGTCGCGATACTTGGGCGGCAAGCGATTCACTTCCTCGTCCAGCACGGGCCGCAACTCGTGCCAGGCAAGTTCATCGACCGCTTCCGGGGCCGGCGGATCGTCGAGGATGCTCTCATGGGCGCGGCGGCGATTTCTCGCGATCTTGGTCCGCACGGCGGCGCGATGGGCGATACGATACATCCAGCTGCCGAGCGCTTGCGGCCGGCCGATGGATTCGGCCTTGTGAGCGAGGACGAGAAAAGTGGCCTGAAACGCATCGTCAGCGTCGTGCGGATCGCCCAGGACGCGACGGCAAACGCCGAGCACCATCGGTCCATGCCGCGCCATCAAAGTCTCGAAAGCCGATTCGTCGCGCCGGCTTACGAAGCGCTCCAGCAACTGCCCATCGCTTGACTCTTCGCTGCCGGTGCCAGTGATCCGTCGCAGGTGACGGATAAACTCACTCAACGGACTGCCTGGCATACGCTGATTCCTCTCGCCATGATTGTCCCTCTACGGAGTAAGTGCCCCGAGGGCGGCGAGCGCGTCCAAAAAATTTTGTGGTAGGGACGCAAAAGGGACCACAAAGACGCCAAGGACAACAAGGACAAAAGAGAACCCAGAACCCTCGAAGAATCGCTTTACCTTGGCGTCCTTGGCGTCCTTAGTGTCCTTGACGTCCTTTGCGGCTTCTTTGATAGTGCCAGTTATCGTGCTTTCTCGCGAGCGCGATTCAGGACCCTGGCCAATGTCACTGGCTTACCGCCCTGCCGTTTGCTTTCGTCGGCCGCCTCCATGAACGCGTAAATCTCCAGTGTCTCCTCGGCCGTCACCGGCGGTTTGCCGCTTTCGAAAAACTTGCAAATTTCGATTATCAACGGTTCATAGCTATCGAAGCGGCCGGTCGATCCGTTCGCCTTCGTGCCGAACACCATCGCGCCGTAATCGTATTTGCCCTTGCGGTTGCCGCGGAAGGTGCCGACGCGGCCGTCCTTCCATTTGCCTACTACAAACTCCGCATTGTCTGTTTCTGTTCTTGTCACCGACTCGCAGCCCGGCCCCATGACGGTGAACAGAATCTCGACGCCGTGGATGCCGTACCAGAACAGATCGGGATGGTGCGGCTCCAGACTGCACGGGCCGTAGGCATCGCAGCCGAGGATGCCGCCGAACTTGGGATCATCGCGGACGCCGCGGATGCCGGAGCTGAAACGCAGCGATGAGCTGGAGAAGCAGGGCGTGCCGGACTCCTTGGCCAAGCGATAAATTTCGACGGCGTCGGCCAGCGAGCCGGCCACCGGCTTGTCGATGAAGACCGGCTTTTTCGCCCGGAACACCGGCTTGACCTGTTCCAGGTGCGGCCGACCATCCACGCTTTCGAGGAATACCACGTCCACTTTTTTCAGCAAATCATCGATGGAATCGACAATCTCGACGCCAAATTTCTCGCGGAGCGTCTTTGTGAAACCTTCAACGCGATTTTTGCTATCGGGAATATCCGGACTGCCGCCCGGATACGCGGCAACAACGCGCACGCGGGATAGGACGCCTTTGGTTTGGGGATTGTTCAATGTCTGCGTAAAAGCGACGACGTGCGACGTATCCAGTCCGATGATGCCGGCCCGCAGCGGTGGTTTGTCGTCGCCGCGCACAGTTAGGGGAACGAAGACGATCAACAGCAGAGGAAGCAGGGAACGGTACATGGTGTTGTCCTCATAGGAAGGAGTGCAGTGCGCCATCTTATCCGCGAATGGGCGTGTGGTCTAATCGGGCAAAGGCACAACCCGAAGGCGTCCTTCTTGGGCGACGGAGAAGTTGCCCTCCCAATCGACAGGCTGGGAAAGAAGCGCGACAGTGAATTGGGCCACATGCTCAGGGGAGCGTAGACGGGGACGCAACAAAATGACTCCGGCCGTGGCCGTCTTTCCTCGCTCAAATGCCATTTCGCCGAAGTCCTTGTCGAACGTCAGCAGCACTCTACCCTCACTTTGCGATAACGTCAGGACAGCATCATCGCTGATGCCGGGTGAAATCTCGCGCACCCAGGTAATGTCCACGCCAGCCTGGCGGGCCGCCTCGATCGCAGCGCCGGGCATGTTTTCATTAGCCAGGAACTTCGCCATGCGTCACACCGGCAGCGGATAAACGTGTTCCTGTTTCAACACTTCGAGGGCATAATACAGGGCTGCCTGGATGTCCTCTTCGGTCAGCTGCGGGTAATTTTTCAAGATTTGCTCATGAGTCCACTGTTCGGCCAATAGCTCGATAAGGAATTCCACGGTCATGCGAGTGCCCTTGATGACCGGCTTGCCCACGAGCACGCCGGGGTCGACTGCGATGCGATCTTGCCAGTTCATGATCGCGGTCCTCAAAAATAGTCAGGAAGGAGTGTAGAGCGCCATCCTATCCGCGGATGGGCGTCCGGCAATTGTCAGCTTGTTCTCTTGTCTCTCTACCTTGGCGGCTTATCGGCATTCCCAACAATGTGGCGATCTGTTACACAAGGCGAATTCCAATGGCCGCCCCGACCGCTGCTGTGCGGCCTCGCGGAGGCATCGATGACCGCCAAGCCCTATGATCCGACGTTGAAAACGCTGGTCGAAATCGAGCCAGCATCGTGGCCGGTCTTGCTCGGTTATCCCAAAGCGCCGACGGAGATAATCGACGCCGACATTGCCACCGTCAGCGGCGCCGCCGATAAAGTACTGCGCGTGGCCGGCAATCCGCCGTACTTGCTGCATCTGGAGTTCGTCTCCGGCCATGACTCGGCGACGCTGCCGAGCACGCTGTTGATGCGCCACGGCTTGCTAGGGGATCGCCATCAGCTGCTCGTGCGCAGCGGCGTTGTGCTGCTGCGCCCAGAAGCCGATTCACCGCAGCTGACGGGTAAGTACGAGCGCCGCTTTCCCGGCGAGGAACCCTACCTGACATTTCGCTATGCGGTCGTGCGTGTCTGGGAGCTTCCGCCGGAGTCGCTCTTGAGGGGCGGATTGGCCCTTTTGCCGTTGGCCCCCATCAGCGCCGTGACAGAAGTCGAATTGCCGGGCATAATAAAGCGGATGGAGGAACGTCTGAGCAGTCGGCGCTGGCGCAAGCAAGCATCGCTAGTGTGGGGGGCGTCGTATATCTTGCTAGGATTACGCTATTCGCCAGCACTGTCGGCGCAACTATTCCGAGGAGTAGTGTCCATGAAAGAATCTTCAACGTATCAGGCCATTCTGGAAGAAGGGCGAAGCGAAGGGGCTGTGGCCGAGGCGAAAAAGGTGCTGCGGCTTCAGGGCAACAAGGTCTTCGGTTCTCCGGATGGCCGAACGTCTGCGGCCATTGAGCGGATTAGTGATCTAGCGCAACTGGAAGATTTGCTTGAGCGTTTGCCTTCCGCACCCAGCTGGCAAGACTTGCTCGGCCCTTTGGTGGTCGGTTCGCGAAAACGGCGGCGGACTCCATAGAGGCAATCCTCGAGGAGTAGTGTCCATGAAAGAATCTTCAACGTATCAGGCCATACTCGAAGAAGGGCGTCAAGTAGGACTCGCAAAAGGGCGAACCGAAGGTGCTGTGGTTGAGGCGAAAAAATTACTACGGCTGCAGGGTGATGACGCCTTCGGTGTGCCCGACGCCCGAACGACTGCTGCCATCGAGCGGATCAACGATCTGGCGCAGTTGGAAGATTTGTTCCGGCGTCTACGTTCCGCAACGAGCTGGCAAGACTTGCTCGGCCCGTTGGCGGCCGGTTCCCGAAAAGGGCGGCGGTCTCTATAGAAGTGAAGTCCCTCGGAAATCCCAGACAGCATTTACCCTGGCGGTTCAGCGGCGAATCGTCCTCGTGCTACAAGGACCATCATCGTGAGCTTCGCCATCTTAGGACTGGGGACCGCCGTGCCGCCCACGCGGGTGACACAAGAGGAGGCCGCCGGCATTGCGCGCAGTTTGTGCTGCCGGACCGTCGAACACCAGACCTGGCTGCCGCTGATGTATCAGCACACCGGCATTCAGTCGCGTCATCTGGCCTTCGACCGAGAAGTGGTCGAGGACGTTCTGAACGGCACGACGCATTCCCAATCGATTTTCCTGCCCACGGGCCGAGACGATGACCGGGGACCAACGACCGGGCAGCGTATGCGCGTCTACGCCGCCGAGTCGGCGCCGCTGGCCGTGCATGCCGCCGGCCAGGCATTGGCTCAGGCGCGCCTGAGCGCCGGCGAGATAACGCACCTTGTCACCGTCTCCTGTACGGGCATGCAAGCGCCGGGCGTGGATTATGAGCTGATCCATCAACTCGGCCTGGCGCAGACGGTGCAGCGAACGCATGTCGGTTTCATGGGTTGTCATGGGGCCATCAACGGCCTGCGCGTGGCGCGGGCCTTCGCGGATTCCGAACCCGAAGCACGCGTGTTGCTGTGCGCCGTTGAATTATGCGTGCTGCACTATTTCTACGGCTGGGATCCGCAGAAGATCATCGCCAACGCCATCTTTGCTGATGGCGCCGCGGCTGTGGCCGGCGCTCCGGATTGGTTGGCGCCGGCCGGGGCCTGGCGCGTGACGGCAGCCGGCTCGTGCTTGATTCCTAATTCGCGCGAGGCGATGAGCTGGACCATCGGCGATCACGGTTTCGAGATGACGCTGTCGAAGCGCGTGCCGGGCCTGATCCGCGAACATCTTCGGCCGTGGCTGGAAAACTGGCTGGCGCGCCGCGGTCTGAGCCGCGAGGCGATCGGTTCATGGGCAATTCATCCGGGCGGACCGCGCATTCTCGATGCCATCGCCGAGGCGCTGGACCTGAACGAGGAGCAACTCGCCGCTTCGCGCGAAGTCTTCGCCGCGCACGGCAACATGTCCTCGCCGACCGTGCTGTTTATCGTCGAGCATCTGCGCGCACGGCAAGCGCCCTTGCCGTGCGTGGCCCTCGCGTTTGGTCCGGGATTGATTGCCGAGGGGGCGTTGATTGAGTGAATGCGGTAGGTCCGGCGAGCCGAGCCGGACCAATTGGGTGCCGCTCGGCTCGCGGCACCTACTTGCAGACGCTCGTTCTCTATCGCCGCATTCAAAGCAGCGGCATAAGCTGATCTAGAAGGAGGACGGCAGGATGCCGCGGGGAGATCGCCTGCTCGGTCTCGGAGATCCATGCCATGTCTGCTCGCAACATCCGCGTTTTTCCCGATGTAGATGCCCTGAGCATCGCCGCTGCTCGTGAGTTCATTCGCTGCGCCGGCGAAGCCATCGCCGCGCGCGGCCGCTTCACCGTCGCTTTGTCCGGCGGCTCCACGCCGAAACGGCTCTATCAGAACTTGGCTGCCGAGCCGTTCCGTTCGCAGGTCGATTGGGGCCGGGTCGAGTTTTTCTGGGGCGACGAGCGCTGTGTGCCGCCAGACCATCCCGACTCCAACTACCGCATGGCCCGCGAGGCGATATTGGCGGCGCTGCCCATCCCGGCGGAGCACATTCATCGAATGGAGGGCGAGCGTTCCGACCTGGATGCGGCGGCGCGCGATTACGAAGCGGTCCTAGCGCGCGTCTTCGACATCAATGTCGGGGGAGAGCCGCCCGCTTTCGACCTCATTCTCATGGGCATGGGTCCGGACGGGCATACGGCTTCGCTGTTCCCGCATACCAAGGCGCTGGAGGAGACGACTCGCTGGGTCGTTGCCAACCACGTCCCGCAGCTAAACACCAATCGTCTGACGCTAACGCGGCCGATCCTCAATCGCGCTCAAGAAATGCTGTTTCTCGTGGCCGGCGCCGACAAGGCGGAACGGCTGGCCGAGGTGCTGACCGGCCCCCCCGACCCGAAGCGTTTGCCCTCGCAATCGATCCAACCGGACGGGCGATTGGTCTGGTTTGTCGATAGCGCCGCCGCCGCCCGCTTGCCTTCCTCCCTTCCCCGTGAAAATGTGCAAGGATAAGGATATGAGTTCCCCCGTCGTCAAGCTGGCTCCGTCCATCCTCGCCGCCGACTTCGCGCGGCTGGGCGAGCAAGTGCGCGAGGCCGATCAGGCCGGCGCCGACCGCATCCACGTCGATGTCATGGACGGCCATTTCGTGCCGAACATCACGATGGGGCCGGTCGTCGTCAAGGCGCTGCGGCCGATCACGAAATTGCCGTTGGAAGTTCACTTGATGATCGAACATCCGATCCGCTATCTCGATGCCTTCGCCGAGGCCGGCGCCGACAGCTTGCTGGTTCATGTCGAGAACGCGGCGAACCTCCATCGCACGGTGCAGCACATCAAGGCATTGGGCAAGAAAGCCGGCGTGGTGATCAATCCCGCGACCTCGCCCGTGGCCGCCGTCGAGATATTGCCCGATATCGATCTGTTATTGGTAATGACGGTCAACCCTGGCTTCGGCGGCCAGCAGTTCATCGCCGGCATGCTCGACAAGGTGCGCCGGGTGCGCCGCATGATCGATCAGACGAAGCGAGACATCGAACTGGAAGTGGACGGCGGCATCGATGCCGAGACGACGCCGCCGGTGGTGGAGGCGGGCGCGCGGGTGCTGGTGGCCGGCTCGGCGATCTTCGGCGACGCCGAAGGCGTCGCCGCCGCCATGAACCGCTTACGCACCGCGACCCTCCCCATCGTCCCTCAATGATCCGGCGAACGGCCGGCGTCAGCCGGCTGGTGGCCGTGAATACCAGCCGGCTGGTGGAGCACTTACCAGCCGGCTGACGCCGGCCGTTCGCCAAGAATTTCGCACCATGACCACGCGCGAACACGAGCGTCTGCAGGAAATCCACGACGATCACAGCGGCTGGCGCCGCTGGGGACCGTATGTTAGCGAACGCTCCTGGGCCACTGTCCGCGAGGATTACAGCCCTGACGGCGATGTCTGGAACTATCTGCCCCATGACCTGGCCCGCAGCAAGGCCTATCGCTGGGGCGAGGATGGAATTGCCGGCATTTGCGATCGCTATCAGCTCCTTTGCTTCGCTCCCGCATTCTGGAACGAACGCGATCCCATCTTAAAGGAACGGCTATTTGGAGTGACCGCGCACGAGGGCAATCACGGCGAGGACGTGAAGGAGTATTATTTTCACGTTGATAACACCCCGACGCATTCGTACATGAAGTACCTCTACAAGTATCCGCAGCGCGAGTTTCCCTACGCTCAGCTGCTCAACGAGAACTGCCGGCGGAAGGGACAGGGCTTCGAGTACGAGTTGCTTGATACCGGCATTTTCGACGATAACCGCTATTTCGACATCGTCATCGAATACGCCAAAGCGACGCCGGAAGATTATTGCATCCGCATCGAGGCGTTCAATCGCGGCCCCGCGGCAGCGCCTTTGCATTTGTTGCCGCACTTGTGGTTTCGCAACATCTGGGCGCGCGGCCCCAACGCCTGGACACTGCATCTGACGCCCGAGCCGAGCATCCATCCCGGTCCCCGTGGACCCGATTATGTCAGCCTCGTCACCGACGATTCCGCCGTCGAGACGCTCACGAATATACCCGTGTCTTATCGGCTGGGGCCTCGTATCCTGTACGCGCCGCCGGGCGGGCGCTCGCTGTTCACCTACAACGAAACGAATGGCCCGCGCGTCTTCGGTCCGGGCAACAAGAGCCGCCGGCCCTACGTCAAGGACGCCTTCCATCGCCACATCATCCATGCCGAGGATTGTCTCAATCCGCACCGGGAAGGCACCAAATCCGCTCTGCATTATCGTTTTCCCGCCGTCCCGCCCGCCGGCTCCGTCGTGCTCCGTTTGCGGCTGACGGACGATGCCGACTTGTCCGCTCCACTGGAAGAAGTGGATGCCGTGATCGCCCGGCGCAAGGAAGAAGCCGACGAGTTCTACGCCGCTATCCATCCGCCCAGCGCCACGGCCGAGGAACGCGAAATCCAGCGCCGCGCCTTCGCCGGGCTATTGTGGAACAAGCAGAATTACCTCTTCGACGTCAACCTTTGGCTCAACGGCGATCCCGGTTTGCCGTCGCCGCCGGAATCGCGCCTGCACATCCGCAACCAGCACTGGCGGCACCTGAACTCGCTGCGCGTTCTGATTATGCCGGATAAATGGGAGTATCCCTGGTTTGCCGCCTGGGACCTCGCCTTTCAGTGCGTGCCTCTGGCCTTGATCGATCCGCAATATGCCAAGGACCAGCTGTATTGGCTTCTATTCGAGCAGTTCCAGCATCCCAACGGCCAAATCCCCGCTTATGAATGGGAGTTTTCGGACCTGAATCCTCCTGTTCACGCCTGGGCCGTCTGGCGCGTCTATAACATGGACAAAATCCGCGCCGGCAAGGGCGATCGCGACTTCCTGGCCCGTTGCTTCCACAAGCTGCTCATCAATTTCGCCTGGTGGGTCAACAAGGTCGATCGGGAAGGCAACAACATCTTCGAGGGCGGCTTTCTCGGCATGGACAACATCACGGTGGTCGATCGCAGCACGCACTGCCGCGACGGCGCCGTACTCGAACAATCGGACGCCACTGGCTACATGGGCATGTTCTGCCTGAACCTTATGCGCATCGCCCTGGAACTGGCCAACGAGAATCCCACCTACGAAGCGATGGCCGTCAAGTTCTTCGAGCATTATGCCTATGTCGCCGGCGCCATGAAGCACATGGGCAACCGTCCCTATCAGCTGTGGGACGAGGAGGACGGCTTCTTTTACGACGTGCTGCGCTATCCGGACGGGAGCTATCGCAAATTCCGTCTGCGTTCGCTGGTCGGCCTGATTCCGCTGTTCGCCATCGAACGCCTGGAGGCGCCGTGGATCAAGCCGTTCCACGAATTCACGGGCGCTTTCCAATGGTTCCTGCGCAACCGTCGCGACCTGGTGCGCGAAGTGGTCCACGAGGTCGGCGAAGGGGACCGCAAAACCTATGTCCTCACCATTCTCGACGAGAACCAACTGCGGCGCATCATGGAGCGGCTTTTCGACGAAAGAGAGTTCTTATCTCCCTATGGCGTCCGCAGCCTATCGCGGGCGCATCTGGAGCAGCCGTTCGGGTTCGACGGAACTGTCGTGGGTTACGAGCCGGCCGAGAGCACATCGAAAATCAAGGGCGGCAACTCGAACTGGCGAGGGCCGATCTGGTTTCCGACGACGTTTTTGCTGATCGAATCGCTACGCAAGCTGGGAGCGGCGTTCGGCCCGTCGTTCGCGGTGGCCACGCCGGCCTCGAACGGCGAACCGATCACTTTCCCGCAGATGGCCCGCGAGATCGCCAATCGCCTGATCCGCATTTTCACGCGCGACCAACATGGCCGCCGTCCGGTGTATGGGGGGCAGGTCCTCTTCCAGGAAGATCCGCACTGGCGCGAGTTGCTGTTGTTTTACGAATACTTCCACGGCGATAACGGGGCCGGCTTGGGGGCGAGTCATCAGACGGGGTGGACGGCGCTGGTGGCGTCGCTAATCGACGAATGGCGGCGGTAGCTCACGTCCAAAAAGCGTTTGCAGCTTCAATCATGAGGAGGCCCAGTAGGTCTGCCCACCGGACCTCCTTGCTTCATCGCGACCGGGGACTACTTCTTTCGCTTGTACGTGACGGTGAACATCGGCTCTTTCGCATCACCGACATACATGCTCATTTCAATGGTGTCCTTGTCCGGCATGCCAGAGACCGAACGCCATTTCGTCAGCTTGCCATCCATGCCGGGCCCCTCGCCAATCAGCGTCAAGGTCTTCTTCGCCGCATCGAGGCTCCCTTCCATCATCAGCGGTGTGGTGCCCATACTATCGCACCAGACGCCGATGTACTTCTTTTTCCCCGCGTCGTATGTGTCCAGGCTCTTGCCGAAGAACTTCTGCCCGGCGAGGTCGCTTTCCATCGACCCCACCAGCCACAAGTCGCCTAATTCCATCTTGAATGTCACGCTTCCCTTGAACTCCTGGCCGCCGGCCTTCATCGTGGTCTCCCAGGTGCCCTCCCGAAGCTTGAGTAGCTTGTGCTCCGGGCCAGGCTTCGGCGGTTCCTGGGAGAAGCCCGGGACTGCCAGCAAAGCTGACACCATGGTTGCCGCGATCATCCGCCTCATGTGATTCTCCTTGGGTAAAAAGGGGTTCCCTCTCCGCGATGCCACGCATCGACGTGTTTAGGGAGGGGAGTAGGATCGCATATCGTGCGATGTCTGCCAAGGTCGGTAGTGAACTGTCGTTGAGGGAGGGAGTGGGGCGACGAGAACGGGGCTGGCTAAGGGGCCAGCCATCAGACGGACTGCACGGCGCGGGTCGCGTCGCGGATCGATGAATGGTGGGGGTGATTCGCAAACTTCGGGCCAGAACAGCTCATTGCCAATCTTCCAATGTCAGTCCCGGCACCCGACTGAACTCTTTCGTGTTGTGGGTTACGAGAATCTTACCGTTCGCCAAAGCGATGCTGGCAATCATCAAGTCGTTAGGACCAAGGACTTGACCCACGTTCGTCAGATAGGCCCGCAGCTTGCCATACTCCTCAGCGGCTGGCTCGTCGAACAGCAACATGGGGAAACGCGCACACAACCCGGCGATCAAGGCTCGGTTCGCCGCTTCATGCGCCGCCCCACTCCGGACGGCTCCGAAGATCAGTTCGCCGAGGACCACTGTACACAGATAGATGCTTCCGGAGGGCGCGGCGAGGAGCTTCGCCGTCACCTTCGAGGCGGAACCACGGCGCAGGTGGTCTACAAATGCATTGGTATCGAGCAAATGGCTCACGACAACGGCTCGCGCTCTTCCAATTCGCCCTGTTCGGGTCGCTCGAATTCACCTTGCCAACTCCCCGCTGTCGAAAGGATGAAGGCGCGCCATTCCTCCGGTGTCATGTCCTTCTTCGGGTCGATCGGCTCGACCGTGACTCGAACATCCTGATCGGCTGTGGTGAGCGGCAGCTTCAGGTGCAATACACCGTCCGATCCTACTTTCGAGGTCAAAACGATTGGGGTCATGATGAAACCTCCTCCTTCATTGTAAGCGCGTCCCCCTCTCACCAGTCGGTGGAAACCCTCACGATTCCGAATGATAAGCAGATGGGTGGCTCCAACTAATTCGGCGTCATCGTCCCACGCCGAGCGACTGAGCACAAATAGACTGCCAAACTATTACGTCCGTGACCATGACGAACTTTGGGTCGATGGCATCGCCAGCAGCAGGATCTGGACCACCCAGAGCCGGGTGCGGTGCGAGGGCATAACACTGACCCAGACCAGGAACTATGTCCGCTTGATGAAGCTGGAAAACCAACTCGGAAAACAAGTAGGTCTCTTGCCACCACTGCTCGTTTACCTGCCTGATGAAATCGTCGTACGTGTCCGCCATTCGCTCGATTTGGCCGGTGAATACATCAAGCATTTCCACATATCCTTCTGGCCGACGCAAGAACCAGAAGCCGAACTTGCTCATGAACGCCGCCGCTACGCGGCCGGTGATGACCCCAGCCCAGGGAGAAAGCCAGTCGCGGAACTGCTCCGGGGTGATGTTCTGAATCAGCAGGTCGTCCCAAGTTAGCCGCGACATTCAGGCTCCTATGACACCGATCCTTATCTGCTCTCGGAATCCGAGCAAATTAATCTCGCGCGCTTGTGGTCCTCTCGCAGCTCGATTGATTTTTATGCGAGCCGGAAGCGGAAGCGAAGGTGTCGTCGCTTCCCCTTCCGGCTCGCATAAGAATCAGTCAACGCGACTCGCGCGTCGGCCCCAGCCACGCCTTGAGGCGGCTGCGCTGCGCATCCGTAGCATCCTGGAGCATTTCCAATCGCCAGTTCTTCGCTGTTGCGTCGCTCGGTGTAAGCCGCAGGCCGAACCAGTCCAGCGCTTCCGCGTAGTCCAGCTCCTCAGTCGAGCGAATGGTTTTCTCAAACCACGCCCCCAAATCGACGCCTGCGACCTCCTCGGCAGTCTTGCGGAATTGCTCCGGCGTGAACCCCTTCGCGCCGGAGTATCGCTGATAGGCCAGCTTCATCACGTCGTCCAGCGTTTTGGCCCCGTTGGTCTCCCGCCGTATCCTGGCGTCGAGCAGGAACGCCACGATCGGGCCTTTGATGTAATAGCTGACCGTCTTGCTGCCGCCGCCGATTCCGGAAAAACTGCTGGTCCACACGTCCAACGACGCTTGCTCCAGGGTTTGCACCAGCCGGCCCGGCGTTTTCTGTAGCCGGTCGATGTTCCCCGATAGGCGGACCAGGAAGTCCTTGGGCGCGCCCAGTCCCGCGCGAGTGGTCAGCAGGGCGTCGTAATAGCACGTGATCCCCTCGGCCACCCACAGGCCGGCGGTCCGCGGCGCCTTCTCATAGTCGAACGGCCCCAGCTCGATCGGCCGCAACCGCTTGACGTTGAAGGCATGGAAATACTCGTGGCTCACGAAATTGAGCCATCCCAGGTAGGAGGCCGGTGAGCGCATCGATGCGGCATCGCATGTCACCAGGGTGGAGGCCAAATGCTCCAGTCCGCCGCCGCCTTTACGAAAGGCGCACAGGAACACGTATCGCTTGAACGGCAGAAAGCCCCACATGCGGCGGTGTTCCGTGACGAGCTTCTGGAGGTCGGCCGCGGCCCGCTTGCCGTCCCACGCCGCGAAATCGCCCGTATTCACCACGAGATGTTTACTGCCCTCCACGTCGAATTCGTGGATGTCCAGGTTGCCGGCGACGATCGGCGAATCCACCACGGTATCGAAGTCGGGGGCGCGGTAGTGGTTCGCCTTGCCATCGGGCGCGGTATCCAGGGCGGTCATCGACTGCTTCCAGTTGGACGGCAATTCCAATCGGATGTCGTGCGGCCGGGAGCCGCTTTCGACCAGCGTGAGAAACGTAGCCGCGCCGTTGAGGACCGCCATGTCGTCGCCGACCCAGTTGGTGGTCACGGAGCGGGAATCGCACTTCAGCTTGTAGGAAGCCACGACTTTTGTGGCGCCGCCGGTTGAAATGGTCCAGCGATTCTTCGCGGGCTGCTCCACCTTGAGGGATTGCCCGTCGAGTGTCCGCGCGGACACGTCCTGGACTTTGCCGGCATAGTTCTCGACGCGATAGAACCCCGGCGTCCAGATCGGCATCATCAGCTCGATGGCCGCACGGCCGCCGGTGGGATAGACGGACTCCACCTCCGCTCGGTGCTCGCTGGGCGCGGGGAATTTGATAATGTAGGTGATCGGCTCAACCGCTGGGGCGGACTCGATGGCCGGGACTGGCGCAACCAGCCCGACAAGCAACACGAGGGAGACGACGCTCTGCAGCCACCGGCTTTGCATACAAACCTCCGAGCTGGGCAGGACGAATCAAGGGGTGATGATTGTTATCGTCGCTAATAACTTCATTGTCACCCGTTTTCTTTTCCTTTACCCGGATCGCGGTCAGCATTATTCGCGTGGCTGAGCATGTGGACATCATTCGGTGTCAAATCCGAGCCGCGCACGCAGCGCAGCGGAGTAAGCGGCTGCACGGGGCGGCCGCTTACTCCGCTGCGCTGCGTGCGCGGCTCGGACCAAAATCCTACATAACCCTGTCCAACTACTTAATCATCTGAAGCGACTTGATCGGCGCTTATCCCTCGGTCACGGTCTTCTTCATCGAGCCATCGACTTTTACGAGAGAAAAATTTCTTCATCCCCATGCCTAGAGAAAAAAGACCTAGGATTATTGCAAGAATCCCCTGCCAATACATATCCAGCAATGGAGTGGCCATCAGAAGACCACCAAGGATTCCGACAGCTCCCAACTGAAAGTAAAGCAGAGTCACCTCAGGCATGGACGGATCAGGCATCACACTATCCTCTGCCGCCGAACATGAAGCTCAGCACTATAAGCCAGCGCCGCCAAAAGATCGTCTCGCTCCAGATCCTCGTAGTCGGCCAACATCTCATCGATGCTCATGCCGGAGCTTAGCAGCTCGTGGAGCGTCTCCACGGGATAACGGAGTCCACGGATACATGGTTTGCCGTGGCAAATCGCCGGATCAATCGTGATTCGAGAGAGTAGTGTGTCCATGTTCCTAACATACCAAGAGCCGAAGCCTTCGGCTGTCGAGCCGTGAATGGCGGAGGCAAGGCTGCTACAATAGGATAATGGTTTCGGAAAAGGAGAACCGCATATGGCCCCTGCGGATATTCGTAATCTGGTGCAACGTAAGCCGTTCGTTCCGTTCCGCATTATGACCAGCGATGGCACTGTCTACGAGGTACGGCATCCGGAGCTCGTGATGACTGGCCTGGCCTCGGTCATCATCGGCTATCCCTCTGAGCAAGATCCGCAGAGTTATTCTCGATGGGACATCGTGTCTCTGCGGCACATCGTCCGCCTGGAGCCGGAACAGGAAGCTGTGACGGAAGCCTGAACAACGACTCCTTTCTCATTTGCTCTTGTCGCATCAGCCGCCAATCGTTATACCCCTGCCTCCTGCTTCCCCGGCTGGGATTGCGCGGCGCCTCTGGCTCGTCGTCCCGTCCGCGCTGTGGCAGCGGAGAAATCGAAGCGGGAAAGGGGGGAAACCGTGCAGCCGCGTCAACAATGCCGGACGATTAATGCCAGCCCGCAGCGCCAGCAAGGGACGCCCTTGCTGGCGCTGCGGGCTGGCATTCTGTGTTCTGCATTGGCTGCTTGCGCTGCCGGCGGCTGCGCCGGCTTCTGGGACGACATCACCAGCCGTGATTTCAAGTTCAAGGATATGTTCAAACCAGCGCCCGATCCGCTGTGGGTCGTCCGTAACAGCACCGACGGCGACAAAAAGAGCAAGGCCCTGCGTTCGCTAAAGGAACCGCTGCAAAACGGCGGCAGCCAGCAAGAACAAGATGTGATCGTCAATCTGCTGGTTCAAAGCGCCGTGAGCGATTCTCAGCCTTTGTGCCGGTTGGCCGCCATTTCGACGCTCCAGCACTTCAAGGATCCGCGCGTCGCCCAGGCACTCATGGATGCTTACGAACGCGCCTCGTATTTCCAGCGCGATCGGCCCGATGCCATGGAAACCATTCAGGAGCAGGCGCTGCAAGCCCTCGGCGTCAACGGCAATCCAGTCGCCGTCGATCTGCTCGTGCGCGTCCTCAAGACGCCGCCCTTGACCGGGACTGCGGGAGACAAACTGAACGACCTTAATCAACGCATTTACGCCGCTCGCGCCCTGGCCCACTTCCCCCAATACCAGGCTGCCGAGGCGCTCGTCTCGGTTTTGCGCACCGAACAAGACGTGGCATTGCGCGATCGAGCCACGGAATCGCTGCGCGAAATTACGGGGCAAAATCTGCCGGGCGACGCCCAGGTGTGGGCCGACTTCTTGCATAAATCCGGCAAGGAAGCACTCGCCAAAAAAGAGACGGGCCTTAAGTCCTTTCTTCACCTGGCTTCGTGGCAAAAGACTGGCTCGGATTGACCGGCCTTCATGACAGAAGAAACCCGGTGCCTCGCGGACCAGCTAACTTACTCCTGGTAGCCTGCCGCCTGGATCAGAAATAGTCGCGCGTAAATTCCGCCAAGGCGCATCAGTTCCTCGCGACCAGAAGGCGTTGATCTGGGAAAGATCGGGTGAATCATGCTCCCGAACGAGGGGGCGGAGCATGCAGCTCACACGTACTGCATCTCCTGCCAGATTGCTGAAGTAACGGTACAAGATGTGCATTACCTCTTCTGGAATTCTAAACAGGGTCGACAGCGGGGCGGTCCGACGAAGGGCGCGATGCAGAGAGGCGAAGCAGATCAGAAAGGAGGCGTCCGGCGGCTAGGGCCGCCTGCGGATACCCCCGCTCTCACCTGAAACGAGCTGGGGAGCCTTCGGTGTCCGCGAATACCAATCATTCTGCCTTCGAGACCGCAAACCGAGAACGATTGCTCGCCCGACTGTCGCGGCTGGCTGCCGACTGGTCGGGCAGCTCGACGGCCTTCTGGATTGCGGTGTCCGTGGTCGCCTTATGGCTGGCCAGTGGACCATACTTCGGATTCTCCGATACTTGGCAACTGATCATCAACACCGGTACGACCATCGTGACCTTCCTGATGGTCTTCCTGATTCAGCGTGCCCAGAACAAGGACGCGCAAGCCGTTCACCTGAAACTGAATGAACTCGTGGCGGCGGTTAAGGGGGCAAGTAACCGGCTCATCAACGTCGAGGGACTGACCGAAGAAGAGATCAAGGCCCTGCATGCCTATTATGGTCGTTTGGTCGTGCTGGCCCGTAAGGACGAAAAGCTGACCGCGTCTCATTCCGTCGAGGAGGCGGCTGAGAGACATTACTGGAAACAGGAGGACGGCCCGAGCTGACAACATTTGGATAAGGGATTCGGCCTGTTCGTTTTCTCGCTCCAACGCTTTGTCCACGGCCCTCATCCTCCCGTGGCACACCTCAAAATCACTCATTTACACACCTTCATCATTTTTACACACGAATCCGTGAGGATATTTCCACCGTTCTCCAGCAGGGTTCGAGACGTAAAGTTGAATTGATTAAGGGCATGCGTCGATCGATGGGCTTTTCTTCTCGTGGGACGGGCTTCCCAGCCCGTAGGAGCATCCGACGGCCTGGGAAGGCCATCCCACGTTCCTGGCCGTCCTGGCTTCGGGCGGGCTGGGAAGCCCGTCCCACGTTCCTAACTCTCGTTTTGAAAGGGATATGCGGCAAATCTCGAAGGTGGCGATGCTGCCGGGAAAGCTTACCTGATCGGCTTTTTCGGAATCTTTTTCCTAGAATCAACCATCTATAGGTGTACCGCAGTTGCGGGTGATTGTCTGAGCAAGGTACGATTGAAAACCAGTGGAGGGATCCCCCTTCGTCCTCGTGTGGGCCGACGACGCATTCCGCAGGAGTGGATCCACCATGTGACCATGATTATTTGAGGCTTTGTTGAATGACGCCATGACCGAACTTCATTGAACGGCACCATGATTGAACTTCTTTGCATCCCTTGCACGAGTTTCATCCTCTCCCTGGCGCTCACCCCTTTGGCCCGCTCTCTTGCCCTGCGCTATCGGCTTGTCGATGAGCCGGATGGACATCGAAAGCTGCATGGCCAGGACATCCCCATGGCGGGCGGCATAGCCATCTTCGTGGCCGCAAGCGCCACCTTGGGGCTGACACTAGCGGTTTCTCCGTCCTTCCGGTCGCTCTTCTGGCTTGAGTATCGTTTGCTCTGCGGCCTATTCCTGGCTTCGCTGCTGATCTGCGCGGTTGGGATCGCGGATGACTATGGATGGCTGCGGGGGCGCCATAAACTCTGTGGCCAAACGCTCGCCGCCGCCATCGTGATAGCGTTCGGCGTCGAAGTTCAACACATCCACCTGTTCGGCCGGAACATCGAGTTAGGATTGTTGTCCTTGCCGTTCACGGCTTTCCTGCTGCTGGGCGCCATCAACTCCCTTAACCTGCTTGACGGCATGGATGGGTTTTTGAGCAGCGTGGGCTTTATCATCTGCATCGGCATCGCCATCCTGGCCGCCCTCGGCGGACATTGGATGACTTCCTGGATTGCCCTCGCCCTGGCGGGCTCGATCCTCGGTTTCCTGAGATATAACTTCCCACCGGCCAGTGTCTTCCTCGGCGATGCGGGCAGCATGCTCATCGGGCTGGTAATCGGGGTGCTTGCCATCCGAAGCTCGCTGAAAGGGCCTGCTACCGTCGGGCTTGCCGCTCCTCTCGCCCTCTTGACGATCCCGATTTTTGATACGGCCGCGGCCATTGTGCGGCGGAAGCTGACCGGCCGTAGTCTCTACACGACGGATCGGGGCCACCTGCATCATTGTCTGATGCGGAAGGGGCTATCCAATCGTCACGCCCTTTTGCTTGTCGGGTTCATGTGCCTGATCACGGCTACGGGAGCTATGGTCAGCTGTCTTTACAACAACGAATACCTCGCCATCCTGGCGGCGATATTCGTGGTGAGCAGCCTCGTGATCGCGCGGCTGTTCGGACATACCGAGGTCACTCTCGTCTGGAAACGCCTCCGAGCATTATTGGCTTCCTTGCTCCGCCCACGCTCGCGAAAAGAGGCGCGAGAAGTGGAAATCCGCCTGCAAGGTTCCTTGAACTGGAAGGAAGTTTGGAGCGGATTGACGGCGCGCGCCGAACAGATGCACCTGCGCAGCGTCCAGCTGGATGTCAATGCGCCGCTCATCGGCGAAGGCTATCATGCCCGCTGGGACTCGTGGTTGGGGATTGAGGAGGAAGAAGCCCTTTGGCGAACCGAAATCCCGCTTATGGCGCAGGCGCGAACCATCGGCCGCGTCCAGGTGATCGGGGAGCGCGACGCTGTCTGCGTCTCCGAAAAGGTCGCCGTGGTTGCCCAAATGGTCAAGGAAATCGAGGCCGAGATTCTGGTGCTGAGCGCGCGCGAGATTGCCGGCGCTTCAAAGAAGAAACATCACATCTCCCTGCGCAACCATCTAGCAAATGGGAAACAAGTGGGAGACGTCGATTCGGCGGGGCACTTGATTCTCAACGGTTCCGGAACCCCTTCTTGCTCAGAGTCGTCTCGCTCTTAGAGCATTCCAAAAAGCCAAACTATCTGGCATTATAATCGATTGATTTACAACGAGGTGCTTTCATGCTCAAGACATCGGGAGCTTATGCTATTGAGGTCGCCGCCACGACGGATGTTTCCAGGGTTGCCAGGAAGCCCGGAGCCGAAACATTTCAGGAACTGCTCTCGCGCATCGAGTCGAAAACGGCCACGGTCGGCATTATCGGGCTTGGTTACGTCGGTCTTCCTTTGGCCCGCGCCTTTAGCACCAAGGGCTTCGCCGTCCTGGGTTTCGATATCGATGCGCAGAAGATTGATCGGCTCCGCGCCGGCGAGAGCTACATTGGCCACATCTCCGACGAAGTCATAGCAGAGATGCAGAAGAACGGCTTCGAGGCCACCGATTGCTTCGATCGTCTGGAGGAACCCGACGCGATTCTGATTTGCGTTCCCACGCCGTTGACCGAGGCGCGGGAGCCGGACCTCACCTTTGTCATCAATTCCGCGCGGGCGGCGGCCAAGCAGCTCCGCCGCGGACAATTGGTCGTGCTGGAGAGCACGACCTATCCCGGCACCACCCGTGAAGTCGTGTTGCCGATCCTGGAAGAGAGCGGCCTGCGGGCGGGAGAGGACTTCTTCCTGGCCTTCAGCCCGGAGCGCGAGGATCCCGGCAACGAGAAGTATTCGGCGCCGACGATTCCCAAAGTCGTGGGCGGACTGGAGGCGCGGAGCCTGGACCTGGCCGCGACCTTGTACGGCCAGGCGATCGTGGAGATTGTGCGCGTCTCCAGTCCGGAGGTCGCCGAGGCTTGCAAGATCTTGGAAAATACATATCGCGCGATCAATATCGCCCTGGTGAATGAATTAAAGGTGCTCTATGATCGAATGAATATCAATGTATGGGAAGTCATTGAAGCGGCCAAAACAAAGCCTTTCGGCTTCCAGGCGTTTTACCCTGGCCCTGGATTGGGGGGCCATTGCATTCCCATTGATCCTTTTTATCTTACTTGGATCGCGCGGAAGCATGGTATGACGACGCGCTTCATTGAATTGGCGGGCGAAATCAATACAGCAATGCCTGCCTATGTCGTTAGCCGCGCGGCGGACGCGCTGAATGAACATGGCAAACCGCTTAAGGGTAGTAAAATCCTGCTACTCGGCATGTCTTATAAAAAGGACGTAGATGATTCGCGGGAGTCGCCGGGATTAGAATTATTGGAGCTTTTTCGTCAAAAAGGAGCGATCGTCCAATATAATGATCCATATATACCCCGTTTGCCGCGGACTCGCCGGCATCCCCAACTGGACCTGGACAGCCAGTCGTTGACCGCCGAGTGCCTGCGCGACCAAGACTGCGTGGTCATTGTCACTGACCACTCGGCGTATGACTGGGAAACGATCGTTAAGCACGCGCCGTTGATTGTGGATACGCGCAATGCCACGAAGGCCGTCAAAGGGGGAGCCGGCAAGGTCGTTCGTGCCTGAGCGGCCGGCGGACAAAGCTGAACCGCGACTGTTGGGAGGCGGCGACAACTCTAAACACTAAGGCGGTCCAGATTCGAGCTTGCAAGATTGGCTCGCGCCCTTTATCGTTCGATTACGCTCTTGCTCTGATGATTGATTGGCACCTTGGAATTGACAGCAGGTAGAACCATGAACGAGCGCATGCCCGAGAATGAGGTTGTCAACGTCAACCCCGCCATTCACGCTCACGCCAACACTCCGGATTTCACCGCCGTTCTCCTGCGGCGGAAAGCCTATCTCGTGTTCGGCGCCATAATCGGACTCATCATCGGCTTTCTCTATTACATCATCACGCCCAAGAGCTATGAATCGGCCGGTCGAATTCTTGTCTTGAAGAAGCAGACAGAGAATCCTCTTGAGAGTTCGATGCGCCTGGAACACGGCGGAGTCGCGTCCTCCGGCACGACGGAGGATTTTTTGGAGACCCACAAAGCGGTCCTGAGGAGTCCCCTCATCATCGAACGGGCCATCGAGAAGGCCAATCTGCAAGAGCTGGATTCATTTCGTGGGCATGACCGGATCGTTGACGCCATTATCAAGTCCATGAAGGTAGAGCGGGACCTCGACAAGAAGGCGGCCGCTCGATTTAACAGCTCGGTGCTCAATGTCTCCTTCCGAGGGCCCGTGCCGGAAGAAAGCAGCGTCGTCGTCAACGCCATCTTGAATAGCTATCAAGATTTCCTCAACGACACCTCGCGTGGCTCCATTGCGGAGACAATGAAGCTCATCAAGCAGGCACACACGCTCATTAAGAATGAGATGGAGCAGAAGGAGAGGGAATGGGAAGCCTTCCGCCAGAACACGCCCGTTCTGTGGAAGACCGCCACGGGCGCTACCCTTTACATGGAGCGGCTGGAGATGATCGATCTCGAGCGCTCGGGGCTGATGCGGCAGCAGGTTGCGGTCGAGGCTGTCCTGAGCGCGATTAATAAGGCCCTGGAGAAAGGAGATACCGCGGCGGCCATGCGGATCCTCGCCGGTTTGCCCGCGAGTCGTGAAGTGCCCACGAGCATGATGCCTGTACCAACGGGCTCCTCGGGCAACGTGATCAACGCGGGTGGCACGAGCGGGATGGGCGGCGCGAGCGGCGCGAGTGGCATGGGGGGTGGGGGCGGAATGAGGATGGGCAGCATGGGCGGTGCTGGGGCCTCCTCGTCCGCTGCCATCAATACCCTCGGTGGGACGCTGGAAACAGAGGTGTTGAAACTGCGATTGGAAGAAGGGAAGCTGCTGGGATCGATGGGGCCTCGGCACCCCGACATCATCGAGATCCGCGAGCGCATCGAAACGCTCCAGAACTTGATGACGCCGGGCGGCCCCGATCCCTCGCATCCCACCAAGCTGTCGGAAAAGGATGCCCGACTTGTGAAAGGGATTGTCGATACGAAACTGGGGCAGTTGAGGCAACAACTGGAGGAAATCAAGCGATCGCAGGACGCCTTGGCCGGGTTGTTCCAAAGGGAACTGGACGAGGCGAAGAAAGTCTTCCCGTATGAGAGTCGAGATGAGACGTTCAAGCGGCAAATCGAGCGTAGCTACTTCCTTTACGAAAATATCGCGAAGCACATGTCGGACCTGGATATCGTCAGTAGCGTGGGCGGCTACGATGCCCAGGTCATCGCTCCGCCCCAGCCCGGCGAAAAGGTAGCTCCCCGGGGCATTCTCGTTTTTCCCGTCGCTCTCTTCCTCGGACTGCTGGCCGGCTTCGGCTTGGGCTATCTGGCCGAGATCACCGACAAGAGTTTCCATACCCCCGAAGAGATCCGCTCCCGCCTCGGCCTGCCTCTCATCGGACACATCCCGGTCATCAAGCAGGACGAAAGCCTGCTCCAGAAAATCGAGGCCGAGGGTGGCCGGTTGTCCCCGGCCCTCTGCACACACTACCGGCCCAAGTCGCGGGATGCGGAGGCCTATCGCGGGGTCCGCACCGCCCTGTATTTCAGCACGCGGGGCGGCAACTACAAAACCATCCAGGTAACCAGCCCGGACATGGGTGACGGCAAGTCTACTCTGGCGGCCAACCTGGCGGTTTCGATCGCTCAGTCGGGCAAGAAGGTCATCCTCATTGACGCCGACTTCCGCCGGCCCCAACAGAATGAAATCTTTGGCCTGCCGAATAAAGTCGGCTTCGCCACCGTGCTCGCCGGTTCGGCGGAGATTCCCGAGGCCCTCCGTGAGACCCCGGTGCCGGGCCTCACCGTCATGACGTCCGGCGCGCACCCCCCGAATCCGGCCGAGCTGCTGACCTCTCATCGATTCAAGGAGATGCTCAACGTTTTGAGCGAGCAGTATGACCTGGTGCTGGTCGATACGCCTCCTCTGTTGGCTGTCTCCGATCCCAGCGTGATCGCCCCGCGCGTGGACGGCGTCATCCTCACCCTCCGCATCAGCAAGAAAAACCGGCCGCATGCCGAACAGGCCCGCGAGATTCTCACCACCCTGGGCGCCAACGTGCTGGGAGTGGTCGTTAACGCCATCAAGGGCACGGGCGCGAGCCGCTATGGCTACGGCGGCTATGGCTATGGCTACGGCTACGGCAACTACGGGACGGACGAGAACGCCAAATACTATCAGGATGAGACACATGAAACGAGCAACGGAAAAGTATAAGAGTCTGTTTCAGAAGGGGTGAGCAGAGCCGCGACCGTAAGGGAGCGGGGGCGGAATCGCTCGAAAAACCCGCTCCCTTACGGTCGCGGCTCTGCTGGAACCAGCCTTTCGGGATCGACTCGAAGAAGCGCCGCTGAGAGACCGGGCCGCGGCATGGATTGATCCACGGATCAGACCCTGGAGAACGAACGCGAAGGACAATTCGGGGCTGGAACAGAGAAGAGGACGCGAATGATTCCGCTGGTTGACATTCACTGTCATTTGTTGGCTGGTATGGACGATGGCCCGCCAACGGACGAAGTGGCTGAGTCCATGTGTCGCCTCGCCTACGAAGACGGCACCCGCATGATCGCCGCCACCGCTCACCAAAACGAGCACTGGGATCAGGTGACGCCCGAGGGGATTCGCGCCGCGACCGAGCACTTGGCAAAGCGTCTGCGTGAACAGGACATCGGACTCTCGGTGTATCCCTGCGGCGAGATCATGGTTGCGCCCGATACCGAAGAAAGCTGGCGGACAGGCCGTTTGATGAGCGTGGCGGATCGCGGCCAGTACCTTCTTATTGAAATGCCGCACGGCCTTTTCATTGATCTGACCGAAACGGTTCAAAGCCTCTACGAGATGGGCGTCCGGCCGATCCTGGCGCATCCGGAGCGTCAGGAGGAGCTTCTGCATGAGGCCGGGCAGATTGAAAAGCTGATCGAGGCCGGCTGCCTGGTCCAGGTATCGGCCAGCAGCGTCACCCAACCGCGAAACCGAATGGACGCGCAAGCGCTGAAGAGTTGGTTCAAGCGCGGCATCGTGCATTGCCTGGGTTCGGACGGCCATTCCGTAACGCAGCGCCCGCCAACGATGCGCGCGGCATACGAGCAGATCATCCGCTGGGTGGGCCAGGGCATTGCCGACCGAATCGGCAGCACGTATGGGATGGCGATTCTTCAAGGGCTGCCGCTGCGGCTGCCCAAACCCGAGCCGCGAGGAGTTAGTTGGTTCGTGGGATGGTGGAAATAATCGAGCCGATGGGCTGACTCCTCTGGGATGCGGACGAACGCCCACGCCCGTGTGATGGCAATTCGTTATGCCGACTTCTTTCATCAGTCGGCTTTATGGATACCCAATTGATGGGACCTGGCTCAACCCGGATTAAAGAACCAAGAGAGCTGAATCTTCGCGAGAGAGAACCGGAGAGTGTGTTCGTTGAAGCGGTTAATCCCTAGATGGATGGGGGCACGCGAAGGCTGAAAAGCGGGCTTTTACGCTGCATCGAGCATTGGCTGGGTTCGGACGAGCATTCCGGGGCACGGCTGCCGCCAAGGATGAGCACTCCAAAACAGCAAGTCGGCCGCGGGTTGGGGATGAGCATCGCCGACCAAACTGGCGGCACAATGGCTACGGCTCGAAGGAATAGTTCTCCTTCAGGCCGCTGCCATACAGGCGTGCTTTGGCATACGTTTTCGGTCGAGATAGCCGAGTGAACGGTGAGGCGGGGAGGTAACCGATGTTTGGAAGCGTAGTCAAAAAGGGGCTGTCAAAGACCGTCTGGCATCTGCTGGGTAGAAAGAATATGGTTCGCCTCGGCCGGTTTCTATCAAACGAGGCTCGACTCGATACAGGAAACGACCTTGCAAGCAATGGGGAACGGATGGTGCAGGCGTGCCTTGGAGAGATCCTCTCCGATGGAGAATCCCGACTCGTATTCGATATTGGGGCCAATATCGGCGAATGGAGCAAAGCGCTAATTGAGCAGTCAAGGGAGTGGAAGGCGCCTTTGTTCGTTCATGCGTTCGAGCCTTGCGGCAGCACTTATTCCACCCTGATCCAAAACCTGGAATCGTGGAGGATCACCGATAAGGTCAAACCGCATAGGATCGCTCTATCGGCAGAAGAGGGAGAACGGACTTTTTATTCTTTAGGGGAAAACCAAGGGCGGAATAGTCTGTACCCTCATGAACGAGAATCGCATAGTGTGGCAATCGTGCCCTGTAGCACTATCGATCGATGGTGCAAGGAAGCAGGGATTGCCCGGCTCTTCTTCGTGAAGATCGATACGGAAGGGCATGACTATGAAGTCCTGATCGGCGCGAAGGAAATGCTAAAGTCGGCGCGCATCGACATGCTCCAATTCGAGTATAACCACCGCTGGATTGCGGCACGCCGGTTCCTGATAGACGCTTTCGAATTGCTCCTCCCGCTAGGGTATGTGATTGGGAAAATCACCCAGAGAGGGATCGAATTTTACAGCGATGGCTGGGACTTTGAATTGGAGACATTTCGAGAAGGAAATTACTTGGCGGTGCAGCAAGAGTACAGGTCCGCCTTCCCTACAGTGAAATGGTGGAACGCGAAGTAAAGCGTACTCGGTTAGATGATGGAGCAATTCGATGGTATCGAATCAGCCTTCTAAACCGTCTCGCGGAGAGCGCGTCTCCGTGTGCTTGCTGGCTTACAATCATGCTGCTGCTCTCGCGGATACCGTTCGATCGGTCTTGGCTCAAACTCTACCGAGTTTTGAGTTCATTATTAGCGATGACTGTTCGACAGACGGGACTTGGGAAATCGCGACGGATCTGGCGCGCAATTACCCGAATATACGAGCGATCCAAACACCAAGAAATCTAGGCATGTGCGGGAATGCGAATTTCGCCGTAAGCCATGCCGCGGGGGATTACATCGCGCTATTGCACCACGACGATGATTATCGCCAGGACCTACTGGAGCGCTGGCTGGAAGTAATTGAACGGTACAACAATGTGGCATTTGTCTTTAATGAATGTGCCTGCCCGAGAGAAGATGGGGTATGGCTAGGCCACAAGGACCAAGGCCGCATCTTCCCAGAGCTCATCCCCGGACAATCGTTCCTCGAGAACGACCTGCTGGGCCGGTGGGGTTGTTATGTCTGGGGCACCGCGATGATTCGACGGTCCTGCTGGGAGGCTGTCGGAGGTATGCGAACGGAGTTCGGAATGCTTGCCGATGTCGATCTGTGGATGCGATTGGCGGCTCGATGGGACGTAGGATATGTAGCAGACCCTCTCATCACGTTGTGTCGAAAGAGGCCGGACTATTACCCCGCCGAGTATCGGACATTTTCGTGGGGGCGAACGAAACTGCTGTATTCGATCCATGCCTCGAATCTTGCTCAGCATTATGCCAAGGCCGGTTTACGGTACTGGTGGAAGTGGCTTCAGTTTCGCACTCGTGTCAGTCTGGAGACATGCAAGTGGCTTACTTACGCACTCATCCGTAAGCGGATCGAGATCATTCGAGAAAGCGCCGGCGGAGAATGCGCTTGGGAATTTTTCCCCGTTCGATGGTATCGCAACTGCCTAATGTGGGGGCATCGAATGGGTGTTATATGAATCAATTCGTAAACAGTGAACATATAACTTGCGAGAAAAGAGCGGCGGTTTGAAGGCCAAGGGCTAGAGATTACATGAATCAAGCTATAAATAGTAACGCCTCAAGGCCACTGGGGGTAGTCGATGGTGCAGGCGAGTTGGTTTCGGAGAATCCTTCCCCTCGCCCACAAACGATGCCAGCGGGTTATAGGAGAGTCGTCTCTGGAACCATTTGGAGCGCTTCTTCCCGAGTGGCGAGCATACTGGCTTCGCTGCTAAGTACAGCATTCGTGACAAGATATCTTGGAGCGGAGATGTACGGAATATGGTCGCTCGCGAACAGCATCATCGCTTACCTTGGCGTTACGGAGATGGGGACTGGAAACGCTTCGACCAAGTTCGCGGCAGAGAAGCACGCACGAAGGGACGAGGCAGGGGAGGTAGCGGTTGTCTGGACCACATTTCTGATTACGCTGATCCCGGCCGGCACAGGGATACTCGTGATGATGTTTGCCGCCGGCCACATCGTTGGAGAAGTATTCGGCATACCCGAACATCTGCAACCGATAGCGGCGACGGCAGTTCGCTTGGCGGCGATTTCGTTCGGAGCACAGCTGTTCGTAGGTGTGTTTAACACGCCGCAGTTGGTACGGTTGCGAATAAAGTTATTCGAGAGTTGGAATGCCGGCTTCATGCTTGCCCAGCATGGTTCGATCGTGATCGTCGTATACGTAGGGTGGGACATACGCGGCGTGCTGGGAGTAGTGACGGCGTACGCGCTACTGAGGGCTTTGGTGCAGGCGTTTGTGTCCCGGTCCTTGCTTCCGACCCTCTTCCGCCCGCGGATCGATACGACGTTGTTAAGACCGATCCTTCGGTTTGCAAAGGGCATTGTAATGTCGCTATTGCTGGGCATTATACTTACAAGCATCGAGAAGTTTTTCTTGACGCGATTCTGCTCCATCAGAGACCTCGGTTACTATGCTCTGGCAGAGCGAATCGCGACTCTCCTGAACATTATTCCCTTTGCACTCAAGCAAATACTCATGCCTGTCTTCAGCGCCCTCCACGCTGGGAGTGAGAAGAGCAGGATTGAAAATCTTTACTCACAAGCTATGCGAACCATACTCTTTTGTGGACTGCCGGTGGCGATTCTCATCTGTGCGTCGGCAGAGCCATTCCTGCGAATCTGGGCTGGGGCCGAGTTCGCGGAGCACAGCTCCATTCCTCTCTATATTTTAATTACGGGATGCATGTGTGGTATCATGGGGTATGTTCCCCATAGCCTTCTGCTTGCCTCGGGGAGGACCGAGACGATTGCGCGCTGCTATTTTATCGAAATCATTCCTTACGTCATTTGTGCATCAATCTTGACGTTCAAGTTTGGAGCGGCGGGAGCTGCGATCGCCGCCAGTCTCCGTATGCTCTTCGAGGCCATCCTTTTCTTCAAGGCGGCGCGTTGGGAGACAGGCCTCCCCTTGCGAATTCTTAGCGGCGATTGGCGCATCTACGGGATAGCCCTGCTGACCATTGTTGGTGCGGCGGCCGCCTCCGTCTGCATTGGAGAAAACCCGGTTGGCCGCATGGCGAATGCCGTAGCGAGCTGTGCCCTCTTTTGCGGATTGGTTTGGACGATAATTCTCGAGCCTGGCGAGCGAAGGGCCTTATTGCAGATCATACGGCCGCAATCAGGGAGGGCGCAATGAACCCCAGTATCGTCCGTATCATCGTAGGCATATTGGCCGCGCTTGGTTATCTAGTTGGGGCGTGGGGATTCACCTCGCCGGCCTGGCTTGCTGTCATCACGCTCGCATTGCTGGTGTACGTCGCATATGAAATATACATAGTTGCCGTGATCGAAAGGGAGGCCCGTTGGTTGACAAAGGCGCCCGTCATGGCTTCTCTCTATGTATTTGGGCTTACCTACGGCATAACCAACATTACTCTCTTTACTCCCGAGGGCGGAGAGGCAATGGATTGGTTTGGGGTCGATTACACGTGGTTGATCCGCACGGAAGCGTTGGCTCTCTTGGGCGCCCTTTTCATGTGGATGGGATATCGTAGCCGTATCGGCTTATGGGCGGGCAAACGTCTTAGCTCGTCCTTTCGACTCGATCGCTTTTTCAGCAAGAGTTGGGAGGTGCGCTGGTCGATTATTTGGCTCTGTGTATTGATGAGCTTCGGCGCTCGCCTCGTTATGATTCAACTCGGCGCATTCGGATATAACGCGGACATGGAGGAATTAGAGGGTGAGGGCGCCTCATATCATCAATACCTTGGCCTATTAACTCATTTAGGGTCGCTTGCCTTAGCGGCTTTGGCCATACACTGTGCGGGATCCAAATCGACTACGAACACCGCCATAATAGCCCTATCTGGGATAATGATCTATGAAATGATCTTTGGAGTGATTGCGGGCTTCAAGAGTCATGTGATACTGCCGCCTCTGATCATCACGACTTGCTATTATACCGTGAGAGGAAAGATTCATTGGGTATGGGTCGCTGCCGTCGCCGCCTCGGTTCCCATTGCGTACACCTTTGTCGAGCCTCTTCGTCGTGCCCGTAACGAGGATCCACGATACGACAATCGGAGCCTGGTCAGTATTATGAGTTTCGTTGTGGAATCGATTAATTTTGATGAGATCGGAAATGAGGAGGACAAGAATAAGAAGTCGCCTTTCTACTCAGCCTTTGATCGTCTCAGCATCACGCTATTTAGCGCCATGGCGATTCGCTTCGATGAAACGGTGGGCCTGGATGAGGATGACCCGAATTTCCTTATGGACCTTCTTCTTCGGCCTGTATATTCCGTGATCCCTCGCTTCGCATGGACCGATAAGCCATTATCAAATGCAGGCATATGGTTTACCAGGACGGTTTGTGGCCAAATCACAAGCAATAGCGGGACGGGCTTCGGCCCCGTCGGCCATCTTTACTTTGTCGGCGGCGTAGTGGGAGTGTGCCTCGGGTTCATGGTGATCGGGTTTCTTCAGCGGTTCGTGTATCAGACTTTCTGGAGGGCTAGCGCTGGCTCCCTCCTTGTGTATTTGATAATCGCGGGTAGCATGGCATGCACCGCGGGAACACTTGACAACATGATTAGCTTCCTCATACGTTCTATGCCAATGCTGGTCGTTGCTCAATATTTTCTCTTCAAGAACACCTAAATTAGATATTTAAGTGTTCACAGTATTAGGATTTAGAGTGAGGAATCCGTCCACATGATGAGAATAGCATGGGTGCGTCGATTGAGGGCACGGTTTGGCGCGAATGTGCGAGATGCGCGAAAGCGGCCCCTTCCGTCAATCGTCAAATTGTCATGTGCGGTATTCCACTAATTCATTGATGCTCCTTCAGCAAGGTAGACCGAGGAAGTGCCAAATGAAAGTCAAACTCCCTAGCTTTGTCCGAAGCCTATTGTATCCCATGATCGATTTCGCTTGGGAGAAGTGGCTTTTCCCCCATAATTACAATCCACGGCGAACAATTATCGTGTCGGGCACGCCTCGGGGCGGGACCACCTGGTTGGCTGAGACGCTGGCGGCAACTCCGGGGTATCTGCAACTGTTTGAGCCTTTGAATCCCTGGCATATCGTCGAGACGGTGGCCAATGCGCCAGGGCTATTGCACCTCTGGGAACCGCTACATCCACTTCAATCTGGCGCTTCGGGGTCGCCTGGTATTGGAGAGGATCTCTATGCCACGCCGAAGTGTCTACTTCACGAGCATATTAAAAGAACCATAAGCGGGAAGATACGGTTTACCGAGTATTACCCGCTTCGGAGCGCCCTGCGGAACATGAAACGCGTGGACAGGTTAATCCTGAAGTTCATTCGGGCAAACCTATTGCTGCACTGGATGCTGAGAGAGTTCGACCTCAAGGGAGCTTTGATTATCAGACATCCGTGCGCGGTCGTCGCCTCGCAACTCCATCAGAGACGGGTGGAAGGATGGAAGGCGGATTTGCAACTCCTTGAGCGCATGCGGCGTGATCAGTTCCCCATCTATGAACAATTCGACCCCTCTTTTGTCAGTGTCATTCGTTCCGTTAAGACCGATGAGGAATTGTTGGCTCTGGAGTGGTGCATCCGGACCATTGTGCCTCTCCGGCAGCCGAAGCCGCATCCATGGGTCCTAACCGTTTACGAAAGTTTGATCGAGGACATTAAGGAATGGGAGATGCTGTGCGGCCATCTGGACTGCCCGCTCCCCTCGAAAGATGTTATTGCGCGGCCCAGCTCCACTTACCAGCGAAAGGGCAACGAAGCATCTCGGGGACCCTCGGTGGACAATTGGCGACGACATTTATCAGAGAAGCAGATCGACGACATCCTTCGTGTTTGTGCCGAGATGGGAGTCGATTTTTACGATAAGACACCCTATCCCAAAAACCTCGACAAGTACAGATAATGATGCACTGAGAGGTCGAGAATGCTTGAACCTAGTGGAAACAATGTTTCATATGCTATAAGTACGATTCTATTATGGGTGTAGTCATGTCCACCCTCCCCGCTCGTTGGAATAGTGGGCATTAGCTGAGTTCTGGGAAGCGGGGCCTTGGCATGACCGAGCGCGGTTGCCTCTTCCGGAGGACTCCGCTGTCGCGGTAGTTCGAACTCTCTCGGCGTCTGATGCATAAAATGGAGCAAGCCAATGACTTTACCAGACTTGAAACAATTGGAGAAAGATTGGGAAATCAATGCACGTGTGAACCCTGCGACCGCTATTGCAAACTGGTCGGGGCAGCGCGGGGGGGAGTCTGGCCAATGGACTCCGGAAGAATTCTTCTCTCTGGGAGAGCGTGAATTTAAACACTTTCTTACGCATTGGGGTTATCAACCGACAGGGGAAGAGCGCGCCCTCGATATTGGCTGTGGGATGGGACGACTTACCCGCGCAATGAGTCGTGTATTCCGGGAAGCCCATGGCGTGGACATCGCTCCTACGATGATTGATTTGGCGCGTCAACACCATCGGGATTATCCCAATGTTTTTTTCCACCACGGCCCTGGTCATAGCTTCCCGATGTTTCCCGATAATTGCATGGACGTGGTGTTTTCCTATATAGTCTTTCAACATATGCCTGAAGAGGCAGTGCTTTCCTGTTTACGCGATATTATGCGCATATTGGTGCCCAACAGTGGCCAAGCATTTCTTCATTTTGAACTGCTTACGGAGTCCGAAGGATCTGAGACGCCGTCGCAGCGGCGACAAGCCCGGTTTGCATCGGCTCGTGCCGGCCTCTATCGTGTTCTGCGAGCTTTGGGGAGCGAGAAATGGGCGCTTAGGGTTTGGAACCCGGTAACTACAAATTGCATCTCGCAGCGACGTCTTACAGACTTCGCAAAAAGCGTAGGATTGACCTGCCTCCGGTCCGTGCCAATCTCCCCTTTGATAACGGAGGGACGCAGCCACGCCGAAGGTACGTTCTTACTGTTCCAGAAGCGTGGCGGATGCTGATATGGGCGACAAATGCGGCAGGAGAGCATCATCATACCGGGAAATAAGCAGAATGCTTAACCTTATTGTCGCTTCCTGAAGGACGGGAGCACGCGCTCCTCCAGGGAATGCAGAAGCCGCGGCGTCAGCTGATCTGGAAGGACGTATATGCTGTCTCCTTTCGCTTGGACATTCAAAGACTTGCGCTGAAAGAGTAGGTCTCACATGAGCGAGGTGCTGTCCATCTATTTCGTCGGGGAATTATGGGAGGGTACGACTGCCCTGATGCGTTTCCGCGCGCTGGAGCAGCTGGGGCACAAGGTTTACGCTATCAACATCGAACTCTCACGAGTCAGCAATCGCTCTCATTCGACGTGGTCGCGCATCAAGTACAAGCTTTACCGCATGCACTTGCTCCCACGATTCAGGTTTAAGGATCTAGCTGGCTTGAATGATGCAATCCTTAACCATGTTAGGAGTGTGCCTACCGATGTGCTTTGGCTCGATAAAGCCCTCGGGGTTCGACCCCAAACGCTGTACGAGGTCAAGCGAACTCTACCACGTTGCATGATCGTCGGCTACTCGCCGGATGACATGGCTGCCCGGCACAATCAGACGAGCGACTTCGTAGAGGGGCTGCCTTTATACGATTTCTATTTCACCACGAAGACGTATGGCGTTGAGGAGTTGAAGGCTTTGGGTTGTCCTCGCGTTCACTTCGTGCCTAATGCATTCGACCCCGCCACACACCGGCCCATTCCGCTGACCCCGGAGGAGAAGGCAGCGCTTGGCGGAGGGGTCGGTTTTATCGGGCATTATGAGGCCGATCGAGCGCGGTCCATGCGTTTTCTCGCCTCGCACGGGATTCCCGTCCGTATCTACGGGGGCGGTTGGAAGTCGAAGCATGTCCATGACAACCTCCGAGTCGAAGGGCGACATGCCTGGGGCCACGATTACGCGAAGGTGCTTTGCTCCTTCGACATCAATCTGTGTTTTCTGAGGCGTCTTAACCGGGATCGACAGACCCAGCGTAGCGTTGAAATTCCCGCTTGTGGGAGCTTCATGCTGGCAGAGCGTACGGCCGAACATCTCGAGTTATTCCGAGAAGGCGTCGAGGCGGAGTTCTTTTCATCCGACCAGGAGTTGTTGGACAAAGCGCGATACTACCTCGCGCATCCCGAAGAGCGAACGCGCATCGCCTTGGCAGGACGAAAGCGTTGTGTGGATGATGGTTACAGCTACGTTGACCGATTGCGGTCGATACTTGAGAAGGCCAGAGCGGAGCTGAGACCCGTTGTTGCCGGCGTTCCGTTGCAACAGAGTTGATTGGAAAGCGAGCGACGTGATGTTGAAGCAAATCGCCGTTTTTAATTCGCATCCTATCCAACACCTCGCGCCATGGTGGCAGGAGCTGGCTCGTCATCCGGATGTCCGCTTGAAGGTGTTCTATTTCTCGCGGGCCAACGTTCAGCCGACCTACGATGCCGGGTTCGGCAAGGTTTTGGCGTATGATGTGGATCTGCTCGCGGGATATGATCATAGTTTTTTAAATCGACCCTGGCCCTTTCATAAGACGACGGCGGTCAAGGGGTATATACCGAATTTAGGCATCCGAACAGCCATGCGCGAGGATCACTGGGATGCCGTTCTTGTCTTCGGGTACGCCTACCTAAACAATTGGATTGTAATGCGCGAGGCCCGCCGTTTGGGGATACCTATTCTGTACTTCAGTGATTCCAATGGTCGGGCCGAATCCTCTAAGCCAAAATGGAAATTGGCTTTGAAAAGACTCTTGTTGCGTTCGTTTTTCCGCCGCATCAGCATCTTCTTATGCCCAGGAAACAGTAACATGGAGTACCTGCGGCTATATGGAGTAGCACCGGAACGGATGCGGCTCTGCCCTCTTCCCGTTGATGTCTCGCGCTTCCGGGCGGCCTTGGATGGCTTGGACGATGTCAAGCGTGCCGAGCTGCGGAAGCGGTTTCAATTGGCCCCGGATGATTTCGTGATAACGTTTAGTGGGAAGCTCTACGAGGGCAAGCGGCCCCAAGACTTGGCCGATGCGGTTCGTCTTCTGGGTGATCCCCGCGTGAAGGCCCTTTTCGTCGGCTGCGGGCCTGCCCAAGAGGAGCTGCGCCATCGGGGCGGTGATTCTATTCGCATGGCGGGATTCGTAAATCAGCAAGAAATCCCCAGCGTTCTTGCACTCGGCGATCTCGCCGTCATGCCCTCGGCTAATGATGCCCACCCGCTCGCGGTTACGGAGTCTCTGGCTTTGGGTGTCCCTGTCCTTGTCAGCGATCTGATCGGATGCCATGGGCCGGACGATTCGCTAAGAGATGGCGAGAACGGCTTTGTTTACCGCTGTGGCGATATCCACGCACTTGCCGGATTGATCCGCCGACTGAAGGAAGATCCCTCGCTCCTCGCATCCATGAAGCAGCGCGCGGTTCAACTCGTCGAGACCCAGACTCCGCAGGCAGCGGCAAGAGCGGTTCTACAATGTATGGAATCTCTCAAGGGTACGTCTCCATTAGCAAATGGTAAACATGTAGAGGGATTGTTTCAAAAGTCGATTCGTACTTGACTAACGATTATACAGCCTTGTGTGGTGGTGATCTACTCACCATCGTATAAGTCTTGCCCAAATTGACGCCGCCAATTCGTTCCGGATTCTTGGCGCTTGTTCAACACGAGGAGCTAGCAGATGATTAGCGCGGCAGTTCGGAGGCTGATATGATTCCCCACGTGCTTGTCGGCGCGGAATCTCTGATTGCCGGCAATGGCGGAATCGCTCGACTGGCCCGCCTCACGGCGAGGGTCCTAGCGGAGGAGCATGCTCAGAATCGTTTGCGCGTCTCTGCCGTGACCTTGTGCGATCCGGCGCCAGCCACGGACATCGGCTTACCCATCCGTCCGATGTCTGGGTCCCGAGCTCGCTTTGTCTGGAGCGTTCAAAAAGCGGCGCTTCGCTGCTCTCATTTTCTTTACGATTTCCTCGGCATGGCTCGGGCTCATTGCCGGCTGCCTTTTTTACGTCGTCCCAATCTGGTCTGGATCCATGGAATCGATGTCTGGGAGAATACTTTTCCTAATCGGATTCGTACGGCACAAAGAGTGGATCGCCTCGTCAGCAATACTCATTACACTCGCGAACGAGCACAGCGCGTTCATGGCTGCTTTGAACGGGCCGAAGTCTGTTGGTTGGCCACGGAGACGAATGACGAGGCGCCCGTATCTGCTCCACGTCGGGGGAGGCCGACCGTCCTTATTCTCGGTCGAATCGACGAAGGGGGCGGGTACAAAGGACATCGCGAGCTTATCGGCTGTTGGCCGACCGTATTGTCTGCCGTACCGGACGCTCGCCTGGTGATCGCCGGGAAAGGCCCTGGGTTAGAAGTGATCCAGAAAGAAGCCGCTGCCTCATCAGCCGCGGAACATATCTTCTTTCGCGGCTTTGTTGCTGAGGAACAGATGGACACGCTTTGGGCGGAGACTAACGTATTAGCCATGCCCAGTCGCGGGGAAGGGTTTGGCTTTGTCTACATCGAAGCGATGCGGCAAGGAATCCCAGTCATCGCCTCGGTTCACGACGCCGGCTCGGAGGTCAATGTGGACGGCGTGACGGGCTACAACGTGAACCTCGATCGCGAGGGGGAGCTGGGAGAGCGGATCGTGCATTTGCTGCGAAATCCCGAACATGCTGCCCAGCTCGGCAATCAGGGCCGCGCGCGCTGGCACGATCATTTTCGCTATAGCGCCTTTCGAGCGCGTTTCCTTCCGATCCTGAGAGACTTCTTGAACAATTGATGAGGATTTGATCGCATGTGCGGCATCGCGGGCATCGCCGGCAATCGCGTGGGAGAGCACCGAGACTCCGTCCAGAGGATGCTCGGGGCGCTGGCGCACCGTGGGCCGGACGGCAGCGGCTTGTGGGTTTCGCCCTCCGATCAGTGTGTTTTCGGACATCGCCGCCTCGCCATCCTCGACCTATCCGCCGCCGCCGCCCAGCCGATGTGTACGCCCGATGATCGATTCGTCCTCTCCTACAATGGCGAGTGCTATAACTACCGCGATCTTCGGCGCGAGCTGCAAGCTCAGGGCATCCACATCCACTCGAGCGGAGACACAGAAGTCCTTCTTCATTTCCTGGCGCGGCGGAATCGAGAGGGGCTTAACTCGCTCAACGGCATGTTTGCCCTTGCCCTGTGGGATGAACGCGAAAGCCGGCTTCTGCTGGCCCGCGATCCGTTCGGTCAAAAGCCCTTGTACTGGTGTGCCTTTGAGGAGGGAGTTCTTTTCGCTTCGGAGGTGCGTGCCATCCTCGCTTCGGGGCTTGTGGCCCGCCGGCTCGATCCGATCAGTCTCGAGAGCTTTCTCTGCCACGGGGCGGTTCAGGGGCCAGATACGCTCGTGTCCGGAGTCCGGCTTTTACCGCGCGGCTCGACCCTGGTGTGGCAGCGAGGGAAGCAGCCCGTCGTCACTCCTTATTGGCAGCCGCCCCAAGAGCAACGGACTTCTTCTCCGCAGGAGGTCCGTGAATCTTTCTTCGCCGCGGTCGAGCGGCATTTGATCAGCGACGTTCCGACCGGCGTCTTCCTCTCGGGGGGCGTGGATTCCTCGGCGGTGGCCGCGGCCGCGGCTCGAAGCGTCGGCGCCGGCGTGACTTCTCTCAGCGTTGTTTTTCCCGATCAGCCCAGGGAGTCGGAAGCGGAACACGCCCGCCGGATGGCCCAGAAGGCGGGAACGCGGCACATCGAAATCCCCGTGACCGGCGCCGACATGTTGGCCATACTCGAGCAGTCTCTGGCCGGGATGGATCAACCGACGATCGATGCGGTCAATACCTACATCGTTAGCCGAGTCGCACGGCAGGCGGGGTTGACCGTCGCGCTCTCCGGCCTGGGAGGAGACGAGCTTTTTGGCGGTTATCCGTCCTTCTCCTCAGTACCTCGTCTCGTGGGGCTGCGCCGCGCGCTCGGCCTTGTTCGCCGGCCCGCCGGGTGGCTTTTGAGCAACAGCTCTCTGTTCAGCCGGCGCTGGGGCAAGATCGCCGACCTTTTGGAAGCGCCGCCGGGAGTTGTGCCGGCCTATGCCGTGAGACGGAGATTGTTTTCCTCGCGGCAAGTGCGTGCCCTTGCGCCGCGGTTGGAGGCCAAGGGATGGCTCAGCGGTCGCAATCCCGAGCGCATGAGGGAGCTTGAGGAACTCGTGGCGGGACGAGCGCTCCCCGATGCCGTCGGCCATCTGGAGCTGGAATGGTACATGGGGCAAACCTTGCTCAGGGACTCGGACGTGATGGGGATGGCTTGCAGCCTGGAGATTCGCTGCCCGTTCCTGGACAAGGATTTTGCCGAGCTTGTCCTCGCTCAGCCGCCGCGGGTCCGTGAATTCAAAGGGGTTCGGAAATGGCTGCTCATTGAGGCCCTGGGTGACTGTCTGCCGGAAGCCAACTGGCGCCGCCCCAAGCGGGGCTTCACCTTGCCCTGGCAGACCTGGATGCTCGGTCCGCTCCGCTCGAGCATCGAGGGCGAGCTGAACGGGCTGGGGGGGCTTTCCAGTGTTTTCGATCGGAGACGCTTAGCCGAGTTGTGGTCTCGATTCCAAGCCGCTCCCGAAGAGATAGGCTGGAGCCGCCCCTGGGCGTTTTACGTCCTGGGAGTTTACCTGAGGCAGCACAAGTTGACGCTCGATAAAGTGGATAATTGGGAGGGCGAATCGTGAAAATAATCGAGGTCGTCCCCAGTATCTCCGAGCAAGCGAGCGGGCCGTCGTACAGCGTATCCCAGCTCTCGGCCGTGTTAGCACGGTTGGGCGCCGATGTGCATCTCCATGTCCTCGCGCCAGCTCCGTCCTTGGACGATAGTTACCGAATTCACGCTCATCCCTGGTGTCCCTTGCTGCGAAAGTTGGGCATTTCCCCGGCCATGCGCCGCGCGCTTCGGCGCGAAGCGGAAGAAGCCCACGTGATCCATAACCATAGCTTGTGGATGATGCCCAATGTTTACCCGGCTTGGGCCATCCGGAGGAAATCATGCCGTCTGGTAACATCTCCTCGCGGAACATTGGCGGCCTGGTCGCTCCGTCGAAATGCCTGGCAAAAAAAAATCATGTGGCTCTTGGGGCAAGGCCGGGCGGTACGGGACTCGCATTGTTTTCATGCCACAGCCGAGAGCGAGTACAAGGATATTCGCCGGGCCGGCTTGCGCGGTCCCGTGGCCGTCATTCCCAACGGCATCGAAGTCGCTCCGGAGATTGTCCGCACCGACTCGGGGCCGAGGCGGCTGCTTTTTCTCGGCCGCCTTCACCCCGTTAAAGGCATCGATGTCCTCCTGCGGGCCTGGAGCAAAATCGAGACGCGTTTCCCCGAATGGGAGCTGCGCATCGTCGGCAAGGACGAACTAGGTTACCAAGCGCAAATGCAAGAGCTGTCCACGACGCTTGGACTCCAGCGTGCAAGTTTTCTCGGTCCAGCTTTCGGCCAGCAAAAGGCGGAAGAGTATAAAAATGCCCACTTGTTCATCCTGCCATCTCATACGGAAAACTTTGGCGTCGCGGTCGCCGAGGCTTTGGCTTCGGGACTGCCGGCGATCGTCACCAAGGGCGCTCCGTGGTCGGGGCTGGAGGACAAAGGCTGCGGCTGGTGGATTGAGCAGAGTGTCGAGTCCCTTGCCGATTGCTTGGACTCTGCCCTGAGGCTGCCTCCCGCCGAATTAGCGAAGAGAGGACAGCGCGGGAGGCAGTGGATGGAAGAAGAGTTTTCCTGGCAACACGTGGGACAAAGGATGCTGGAGACGTATCGCTGGCTGGTCGGCGGAGGAACACCCCCCGCATGGGTACTGACGAACTAACGAGTATACGAGGAACGCCGAACGTGGCTCCGCAAAATCCAACAAAGCAATCGCTTTCCGTCATCATCTTGACCTTCAACGAGGAGGCGAACCTCGCGGCCGCCCTCGATTCGGTCAAGGGATGGGCCGCGGAAGTCTTCGTCGTCGATTCGTTTAGTACCGATCGTACGGTCGAGATTGCCCTGGAGTACGCGGCGGACGGCGTGCGCATTGTCCAGCATCGATTCAAGAACTACTCCGACCAATGGAACTGGGCGCTCAGCCACCTGCCGGTAACATCCGAATGGACGCTCAAACTCGATGCCGATGAGCGCGTCACTCCGGAGTTCAAAGACGAAGTAAATGAACTGATTCGCTCCGCCCCTTTGGACCTTGAGGGCATCTTGTTCCGCCGCCATCTTGTCTTCATGGGGAAACCGTTGCGCTTCGGGGGTACTCTCGACAATCACGATCTGCGTCTTTGGCGAACAGGGCGGGCGGTCTTCGAGCAGCGCTCCGTTAATGAGCACGCTCAGGTCGAAGGGCGAAGGGCTACACTGAAAAGCTACGTCGAGCACCATGACAACAAATCCATCGCCGACTGGATTGACAAACATAACCGTTATTCCTCGCTGGAAGCGATCAATCTCATCCAGGGGAACCTGACCGGCGGCATCAAGCCTCGGTTTTTTGGCTATCCCGCCGAGCGGCGCATGTGGCTGCGGAAGTGGTATTACCGCGTCCCTGGACGGCCGTTGATTTATTTCCTGTATCGCTACGTTCTGCGCTTGGGTCTGCTGGATGGCGTGGCTGGCTTCCGCTTCGCCTTTCTGCATGCCAGCTTCCTGTACTGGATCGATTTGAAACGAGCCGAATATCGGGCAACCGGGGAACTCCCGGTCGTCCTGTGGCCGGCTCGGGGCGCCCCGCATCCGGTCGTGGCAAACAGCGAACTTCAGCGGCAGGTTGATGCCGCTGACCTGATTGCCGCCGGCTGAAGGGGCGAGGGAGATTTCGTGCCTAGGAGATATTTGCCATGTGCGGTCTAGCCGGTTTTGTCGGCGGATTCGTGCCGGGTTTGATGGCGCGGATGAACGAGGTCCAGAAACATCGCGGACCGGATGGAAACGGTGTCTTTGAAAGTGCCGACGAGGAGGCCGCGCTCGGCCATGTGCGTTTGGCCATCCTCGATCTGACGGACAATGCCAGCCAGCCCATGCAATCGCCCGACGGGCGTTATGTACTCATTTACAATGGCGAAATCTACAATTTCCAAGATCTGCGCGCGGGGCTGGAAGCGGCCGGCCATACATTCACTTCGACAGGCGATACTGAAGTTCTTCTTCGGGGTCTCGCTCATCATGGGCAAGCGTTCCTCGAGCGGCTCAATGGCATATTTGCCTTCGCATTATGGGACCGCAAGGAACGCGAGCTTCTGTTGGCGCGCGATCAACTGGGTGTAAAGCCGCTCTATTACACGGAGCCGGCGCCGGGTACATTGCTGTTCGCCAGTGAAATCAAAACGCTCTGCGCCCACGCGGGTGTCCGCCGCGAAGCCGATTTGAAAGCGCTCCAAGAGCACCTCGCGTACTGCCATGCCTCGGGTGAGCGCACGGCCCTCCTGGGGGTCAAGCGCCTGCCGCCCGGTTCGCTTCTGCGGTGGAGCGCTTCCCAGCGCAAGGCAGTCGTGCGCCGCTATTGGCAACCGTGCTTCGAGGAGCATGCCCCGCAAAGCCGTGAGAAGGCGGCCGAAGAACTGCGGCAGTTGCTCGATGCGGCCACCCACCGGCAACTGGTTTCCGATGTGCCCGTCGGCTCGTTTCTCAGCGGCGGGTTGGATAGCAGTCTCGTCACGGCCTTCGCGCGCCGGCAGGTCGGGCCTTCCTTCCAATGCTATACCATCACCTATTCCAGTAAGGAAAATATCCTCGACGGGGCCGACGAGGACGCGCCGCATGCTCGCCGCGTGGCAAAAGCTCTAGGACTCCAACTCCAGGAAATCGAGATACGGCCGGAAGTAACTTCCCTCTGGCCTCGGTTGATCCACCACCTGGATGAACCGATCGCCGATCCGGCGGCGATCTCTTGTTATCTCATCAGCAAGCTTGCTCGCGAGCGCGGCACGACTGTTCTCTTGTCGGGCCAGGGAGGAGATGAACTATTCTGCGGCTACCCGCGCTACCAGGCGATGTACGCGACGCGCTGGCTGGATTATGTTCCCAGCCCGCTGCGCCGTCTTCTCTCCGTGGGAGCGACGATTCTACCTGGCGCCTGGGAGGGAAGGTGGGGCGCGAAGGTGCGGCGTGTGCGTCGCGTCATGGCTTCGGTCGGCGAGGACGCGGATGAACGGTTCCTCAGCTATTGTGCTTCGACGCCGGAGAAGGCGATTGCCGGTGTCCTTAGCCGAGATTTTCACGGAGTTTTGAACGGCCGCCGGTTCAAGGACCAATGCCTGGAGCACATGAATTTGACGAAACTCACGGGTACGCCGAGGTTCCAGGAACGCGATCTTTCCATCTACCTTCCCAATCACAACCTTCTCTACACGGACAAGATGGGAATGGCCGTCGGCCTGGAAGCGCGCGTGCCGTTTCTTGATCTTGAGGTTGTCAAAGCAGCCACGCGCTACCCACCGCAGTGGCGATTGGCCGGCGGCGTTACCAAGGCGCTCCTTCGGGACGCGGCGCGTGGTGTCGTGGAAGATGAAATTATCGACCGGCCCAAAGCGGGCTTCGGCGCGCCCTACCGCAAATGGCTGCGTTACGATTTGGCCCAAATGTGGGATGATTTAATGTCCGAAGCGGCGGTCAAACGCCGCGGCTGGTTCGATGCTGGCGCGCTCCAGGAGGCCAGGCGTCTCAGCCAGGCCGGCAAGGTGGATCTGTACATGCTCCAGTGGGCCGCTCTGACGACGGAGCTGTGGGCGAGGCAGTTCATCGATCGGAATCCGGGAGCGATTTAAGGGTGCTGGATCAGGATTTCAAATAGTCGGGGATTCCTGAGATTCGAGAGCAAACGATGTTGCGTACACTCCTAGAGCGACTCAGTCGAAAAAGGGTAATGCGCCGGCGAATGCCGGCCCGTCTCGGCGGTGATCCTGTGATGGTTTCCCCCGACTCGGCCCTTCGGTATTGGAAATGGAATTTAGATGCCTGCGAAAAAATGTTGTTCGATTTTGCCGAGGAATTTGTCCAAACTGGCGATACGGTCTGGGATGTTGGTGCAAATGTCGGCATGTTCACGTTTGCCGGCTCATATCGGGCGGGCGCCGCCGGTCGGGTCGTGGCTATCGAGGCCGACATTTTTCTTGCTGACCTGCTAAGACGGTCCGCATCCTTGGCATCGATTGGACGCGCGAATGTGATCGTCTTGCCCGTCGCCGTAAGCGATTCGCTCGGGATCATGGAGTTCCATATTGCCAAGAGAGGAAGATGTTCAAATTACTTGGCATCCCTGAGCGGTGGATCTCAAACCGGCGGAGTGAGAGAAACGGTGCAGGTAATGACTGTTACTCTCGATTGGCTTATGGAGCGATTGCCTCCACCGAGGGTCATCAAGATCGATGTCGAGGGAGCAGAGGCACTTGTGTTGGCTGGGGCCAACACATTAATCTCTAAAGTACATCCCGTCATTTTGTGTGAAGTCTCAGAGCAAAATGTCGATACTTGTTCCTCGTTGCTTAAATCGCAGGGCTACACGTTATATGATATGGAAAATCGAAGCCGTGGCCCGATAGACAAAGCCGCCTTCAATACGCTAGCGGTATTCGAACGACCGAATACGTGAGAATATCCCATGGTGGGTGCATAATGTCTATGCGCATCGTAAGAAAACTGGCTTTGAACTTTGGATGGAGAGCGCTGCTCGTCCTTGGTTCGTTTACGTATTTGCGATTCGTTCTGGTATTCTTTTGTAATGCCAGAGCAATCTTGCGCGCGGGGGATCTTTCGCCTATTGATCGCGCTATGGGTTCGCGCCCCATAAAAGTGCATATGAATGAGAACGATTTTGTCCTTGATTGCCTTTATACCGATCAACATGTTCAGGATGGAACGTTTACATTCGGCATTGTGAGGGAAATGTACATCCGAAATTGCTATCTTCGCTATGGCGTAGCCGAAGCCGCTCGCAAGGCACGCACTGTTCTCGATCTGGGAGCGAATCGCGGGGCCTTTTCGATTATGATGGCTCGACAAGCAAACCTTGTGATTGCCGTCGAGGTGAATCCGCTATTCAAGGAGGCGATCGCGCACAACATGGCAATCAATGGGTTCACGAATTACGCGGTAGAAATAGCGATTGTCGGCGGAGGTGGTGCGTGCGGCGAGGAGAATTCGCACGGATTGACAATCCCCGAGCTATTACAAAAGCACAATTTGGAGTCTGTCGATCTCGTTAAGATGGACATCGAAGGGAGCGAATTTGAGCTTTTCCGGTCCCCAGAGTGGCTCACACGCATATCGGCCCTTTGTATGGAGGTCCATCCGAAATACGGCAATCCACAAGAGGTCATTACAGCGCTGGAACAACATGCTTTTGACTTTGTTGTCGCGGATCAGAATTTTCTCTCTGTCGATAATCTCGAGCGAGCAGAGTTTATCTACGCATGGAAGCAGAACAATAAAGGTTGTCCGGTTTTTCAATCAACTTCCTCTTTGACTTGATGGTTGGAGCTTTCCTTGCTTCACGTGATTCAAGATGTCCGCCGCGGCGAGCTGAACGTCGCGTCCATCCCTGAGCCGCTGGCTTTGGGCGAGACTGTTCATCGATCGGAACCCTGCGTGCTCCCGACAACACAAGGTGGTTTCCCTGACGGAGCATTGTCTCTAAACAGTGCACATCCGGACAATGCGAATTATTCTGGGAAATACCGCAAATTCATCCAGGGGTGATACACCAATGACAATGACAATGCCAACGACCTGGCAGGAACGGTATCTTGATTATTATTATCGGAGTCGGAGCAACTGGATAGACGGGACCACAGAATTCCATCAGCAAATTCAGAAGCACGTCCCGAAGGACAAGCATGTTCTTGAGCTGGGACCTGGACCGAAGAACCAAACTTCTGGGTTTCTGCGTAGGAACTTTGCTTCCTTGGATGGCCTGGACGTGGATGAAGGAGCGAAGCAGAACCCCGATCTTGGGCGTGTCTATATTTACGATGGAGGTGAATGGCCCATCTCGGATGCGAGCTACGATGCCGTGGTGGCGGATTACGTTCTCGAGCACCTTGACAAGCCTCAAGTCACGATTGCGGAAGCATTCAGGGTGTTGCGACCCGGTGGATTATTTTGTTTTCGCACACCTAATCTTTTCTATTATGTCAGTATTGTTTCCTCCTTGACGCCTCATTGGTTTCATCGATTGGTTGCCAATCGACTGCGAAATCTGCCTCCTGACGCTCATGACCCCTGGTCTACCCATTATCGCATGAATCGTCCCCGCACCATTCGCCGTCTCATGCTTCGTGCAGGTTTTAAGGAAGTTGAGCTGAACATGATTGAGAAAGAGCCGTCCTATGGGATGTATTCTCGGGTTTTATTCTTTCTTCTCATGAGCTACGAGCGCGTGGTCAATAGTTCGAATTTTTTTTCGCCGCTTCGTGGTAATATTCTCGGAGCGTTTGTAAAGCCCTCTACAGGCCCGAAGGAATGAGAGAGCATGCAGCAATTAGTACAAAACATCCGTAGTGGCAAGCTCCGCGTTGCGGACGTCCCCGAGCCGTTGGTTCGGCCGGGGCATGTGCTCATTGCCAACGCTTGCTCGATCATCTCCGCGGGCACGGAAAAAATGGTGATGGAGCTGGCCAAGAAATCGCTTCTGGGCAAGGCCCGCGAGCGACCCGATCATGTCCGCCGCGTTCTGCAAAAGCTCCGAACCGAGGGGTTCTTCAACACCGTTCGGCAAGTGCTGGAAAAGCTCGATGAACCCATGACGATGGGTTACTCATCGGCCGGCGTCGTTCTTGCCTGCGGCGCGGGTGTGCAGCAGTTCAAGCCCGGAGATCGCGCGGCGTCCAACGGCCCGCATGCCGGCGTTGTCTGCGTGCCCAAAAACCTGTGCGCCCGGGTGCCGGATGGCGTCCCCTTCGATCAGGCCGCGTTCAGCGTGCTTGGCGCCATCGCCTTGCAGGGGGTGCGTCTGGCCCGACTGGGATTGGGCGACACCGCTTTCGTCATCGGCCTGGGACTAGTAGGGCAGATCACGGCGGCCCTCTTGCGTGCCAACGGCTGCCGGATCATCGGCACGGACCTTGATCCTGCCAAGTGCCGCTTGGCGATGCAGATGGGCGCCGACCGGGCCGAGGTCGGATTGGGAGCCAATCAGGTGTTGGAGTTCACGCACGGTCTAGGGGCCGATGCCGTGCTCATCACTGCCTCGACGAAGTCGGACGGCCCAGTGGAGCTGGCCGGCCAGGCGGTGCGGCAAAAGGGCCGCGTGGTGGCCGTCGGCGCCGTGGGGCTGAACCTGCCGCGCCGCCCCTATTATTTCAAGGAGGCCGAATTCGTCGTCTCCTGCTCCTATGGGCCGGGGCGCTACGATCCCGAGTACGAGGAGCGCGGTCACGATTATCCCGCCGCCCACGTTCGCTGGACCGAGCAGCGCAACATGCAGGCCGTGCTCGATCTCATGGCCGCCGGCCGGCTCAACCTGGCGCCGCTCATCAGCCATCGCTTTCCCATTGCCGAAGCCGAAGCCGCCTATCGCCTCGTCGAGACAGGCAGCGAACCGTACCTGGGCATCGTCCTCGAATATCCACCCGCGGAGGCGCGGCCGGTCGATCGGCGCATCGAGCTGCGCTCGGCGCCGGCAGCGGGGCGCGTGGGCGTGGGGTGCCTGGGCGCCGGCAACTTCGCTCGCATGGTGTTGCTGCCGGTCATCCAGAAGACTGGCCTGCACCCGCGCATCTTGTGCTCGGCCAGCGGACTGACTGCCGTCCACAGCGGCGACAAGCTCGGCTTCGAAGCGGCAACTGCTGATGAAGACGAGGTGTTCCGCGATCCGGGCGTTCAGGCGGTGTTCATTATCACGCGGAATGATGTACACGCCGCCCAGGTCATCAAGGGGCTGCACGCCGGCAAACACGTATTTGTCGAAAAGCCGCTCGCCCTGACCGTTGAGGAGTTGGAAGCAATCGAGTCGGTCCTGATCGCGGCCCCGGAACCGCGGCCGCTGCTGCTGGTGGGATTCAACCGGCGTTTCTCGCCTGCTGCGAACGAGGTGAAGCAATTCTTCGCTTCGGTCAAAGCACCCTTGACCGTGTCCATCCGCTTCAATTCCGGATCTCTTCCGGCGGAGAATTGGAATCAGGATGAGGGCATCGGCGGGGGGCGCATTCTCAACGAGGCATGCCACGGCATCGACCTGGCGACTTTCCTGACCGGCTCGCCGCCGGTGCGCGTCTTCGCCGAGTCGATAGGCGGTCCCGATGCTCCGGCCGTTACGGATGACCAGTGCTTCATCACGTTGCGGCATGCCAATGGCTCCGTTTCCAGCGTCGCCTACCTGGCGGGTGGAGATAAGGCGTTCCCCAAAGAGCGCGTCGAAGTGCTTGGCGGCGGGCGGTTGGCTGTTATTGATGATTTCCGCGAAGTTGTCACCTCTGCCGGCGGTAGGATCAAAAAGAGCCGGGGCCGGCAAATAAATAAGGGACATCGCGAGGAGGTGACGGCGTTCGGCCGCGCGATCGTCGAGGGGGGGGAAAGCCCCATTCCCTGGGTGGATCTTCGCGCGGTTTCGCTCGCTTCCATCTTGGCCGTGCGCAGCATTCGCGAAGGCGTACCGTTCGAGATCCCTCCGGGCAACCTTGTTGGTTCGAAGGAACCTGTTGCGGCACGGTCACCTGTTGTGGCACGGTCTCCAGACCGTGCCACTTGAGCCGACCGGAGGTCTCCCGGACTTCTGGAGAGCCCCGGTCAACGCCGGTGGCACGGTCTGGAGACCGGGCCACAACGCCGAACCTAGGAGTTCGCAAAGCGCTATGAAGTGATTTTGGAAAGGCCCTTCAAAATGAATAATGCGATACTTGAAGCGGGAAAGGAGCTGCTCCCTGAACCTTGTTTCGTGCGGCGAAATCTTCGTCCGCTCTATTTCGGGCCAAACGGCGTTCTTTACTGCTCCCGCTTCGATCGGATTTATGCAACCGACGATTTCGGCCGCACGCTCCACGAAGCGGGCCGGCTGGAAAACCATTTTCGCATCCGCCCCATGCTGGCGCAAGTGCCGTTAGCTCAACGCGCCCTGCGGACACAGATATACCGTATGCGCGTGCTCCCCGATGGGACCAAGATTTACATTTTCCGCAAGGGCGTCTATACCCAAGGTCCAGCAGACAAGGTGGCGATACGCACCTTTTCCGTCCCTCGCGGCAGCCGTCCGGTGTCCCTGGCAGTCAGCCGCGATGGCTTGGTTGTCTTTGGTGAATACTGGGACAACGCCGAGCGGGCTGAGGTGCATGTCTACGGCAGCAGCGATAGCGGTAAGAGCTGGGCGCCGGTTTATACCTTTCCCGCGCGATCCATTCGCCATGTCCACGGCATCAGTTATGATCCATGGGATGATTGCTTCTGGCTCTGCACGGGAGATTACCAGGACGAAAATCAGCTCCTGCGAGCATCGACGGATTTCAAGAACGTCCGCCTTCTTCGGCAGGGAGGACAGGGCAACCGCTTTTATTACCTGCTTGTCCTCGAAAAAGATTTGCTCACGGCAACCGATGCCCCAGCGGAGCAGAACCATGTCTGCATCATCAACAAGCAAAGCGGCGAGCTAACCAGGGTAGCGGAGATCGAAAACACGAACTTCTACAGCTGCCGCGTCGGCAACAAGGTTTTTCTTTCGACCAATGCGGAACCCAGCGCCGTCAATGATACGCGCCGTGTGCATGTATGGATGGGGGACTTGGACACGGGTGGATGGCGAAAATTGTGGACGAACCCGATTGACCGCTACGCTCAGCTATGCCGTTGGCCTGGGGTCCCGCGCGGCCTGTTTCAGTATTCGTCGGTGTTCTTCCCCGAGGGGGGCAATCCCTCGGAGACGCTGGTCTGTTATGGGCTTGGAGTAAGAGGCTACGATAATGCTTTGTTCTGCTACGATGTCCGTAGCTGGGATGTCTAAGAGTTTGCAGCACCAGCGGCGCTGGCATCTTCCTCCCTCGCTGGAGTTATTGGCGCGTTGCGCGCTTCAGACGCGGCGCCGATTCTTCCGCAAGCGAGGAGGGGGGGCGGCTGCGCCGATCGTCCAGGGAACTCGGCTTCAACCTGCCCTACTGGCCGATACTCTGGCGGAGATGGGGATACATCCAGGCGACATTCTGTTGGTTCATTCGGATGTTTCCGCTCTCCAGAAAGTGGGCTGGGAACCATTGGAATTCGTGGATTTCCTGCTCGATTATCTGGGGACGCAGGGAACGCTGGTTATGCCGACGCATCCGGTGCTGTCCGAGGCGGACGGCCGGCTTACCTACGACGTTCGCCGCAGTCCTTCTTCGGTCGGGCTTCTCACGGAGCTGTTTCGTCGCCGCGCCGGAGTGGTTCGCAGTGCGTTTCCCTACTCGGCGGCGGCCGCCTTGGGACCGCAAGCTCATGCGCTTACGGATGAGCATATTCACTCGTATGCACCGCACGATGAACACTCTCCCTATGCTCGACTGGGTGAATTGGGTGGGAAATCCCTGTGCGTCGGTTGCCCTCTTGTCCGCCTGACCATTCTTCATGTGGCCGAGGATGTCCTTCGCGATCGCCTGGGGATTCCCGGCTTTTACGAAGAGCGGCGCGTCTGTGTGCGCCAGGGCGGTAAAGAAATCGAAGTGGCCGCGCATGTTCGAGCGGGTTGGCTGTGGTGGTATCTTGCCCTGTCCCGCTGGCAGGCGGACATGTATCGATATAACCTGGTTCGTGAATCGGCCCCGTCTGGGCTGCGCTTGGCCGCGGTCAATGCGGATGACACGATTGCCTGGATGAAAAATGAGATTCAGCGGGGACGTTCCTTGTACCGTATGGCCTGGCTGAACCGTTGGCTGCGGTTGGGAGAGCCGCTTCGAGAGGAAGGCATGGCATGAAATTGGTTTCCGAGTTGGTGAATGCTGCCGTCCATCCCCTTCGTTCCGCGAATCTGCCGGAGATCGAACGGGAAGGATTGCAAACGCGGATGATCGACCTGATCGCCCGCATTCGCGCCTTCGAGCTTGAGCTTCTCGATCTCTTTTCCCAGGGAAAGCTCTCCGGGACGACGCATACTTACGTCGGGCAGGAGGTGTGCGCTGCCGGGCTGTATACCGCAATCGATCCGGAGCGCGACGCGGTCTTCACCAATCATCGTTGTCATGGGCATTTTCTGGCTTACGGTGGGCCAATAAGCTCGCTGCTTGCGGAAATCATGGGCAAAGCCGGTGGGACCTGCGGAGGTCGAGGCGGGTCGCAGCACCTTTGCTACCGCCGCTTTTTCTCCCAGGGCATCCAGGGCGGCAGCATGCCTATCGCGGCCGGTTATGCCTACCTTTTCAAGCGCCGGCAAACCGGCGGCCTGGTGGTCGCGCACATCGGCGATGGGACGCTCGGGGAAGGAATCGTCTATGAGACGCTCAACCTTGTCAGTCTCCTGTCGTTGCCGCTCTTGATCGTGCTCGAACACAACGGCGTTGCTCAGTCCACCGACACCGCCCGGACCACGGCCGGCGACATCGAAGCCCGCTTCCGCGCTTTCGGCCTGGAGACGGATCGGCGGCAGGCGAGCGATCCGCTTGCCCTGGCCGGCCACTTCGCCGAAATCACACAACAGGTGCGCGGCGGCCGGCCCTTCGTGCAGATCCTTGATACCTTCCGTCTCATGCCGCACAGCAAGGGAGACGACGACCGCCCGGTCGAGACCGTCAAGAAAGCGTGGAAACAGGACTATTTTCAGGGCTTGCTCGATCGGGGGGATGCGCACGCCAAGGGAGCCTGGGACAGAGCGCGGGCGGAAGTCCGGCAATTGGTTACAAGCTTAGAAAGTCAGCCCGAGGCCGAGATCGCCGCCCCCACGGCCTATGCTGAACCATCGCGGCCGCTCTTCTCTTGCTCCAGCGACCTTCTTGCTCGCACCGAAGAAGGGGACACGCGGCGTCGCATTAACGAACTGCTCGGGATGGGTCTGGATCAGTGTCTCGCCGACGATTCGGAGGTCTTGCTCCTGGGCGAAGACTTGCTCGATCCTTATGGCGGCGCTTTCAAGGTTAGCCGGGGCCTTTCGACCAAGTATCCCACGCGGGTCTTCTCGACGCCGATCTCGGAAGCCGCCATTGTGGGCTTTGGCAATGGCTTTGCCCTGGCCGGCGGCAAGGCCGTCGTCGAAATTATGTTCGGCGACTTTGCTGCCCTGGCCGCCGACCAGATCGTCAATCAGGCAGCCAAGGCCCATTTCATGTATGGCGGTCAGGTAACGGTCCCCAATACTATCCGCCTTGTCTCGGGAGGCTACCGCGGCTACGGTCCCACCCATAGCCAGAGCCTTGAGGGCATGTTCTGCGGTGTTGCCGGATTGAAAGTCGTGGCCCTCTCGCGGCGCCACTGCCCGCGGACCCTGCTGCGGGCCGCTGTTTTGGACGATCCCAATCCGGTGGTCTTCGTGGAAAACAAGCTCCTCTACTCGCTGCGGCCTCATGTTGCCCCGCCCGTTGGTTTCCACTTTCGGCCGACTGCACCCGCGAATGCGGGGCACTATCCGAGCCTGGCCTTCTCCACGGTCGAATCGGGACAAGCAGCGGATGTGACCGTTGTGACTTACGGCGGCATAACGGACCTAGTCGAAGAAGCCCTTGAGCATTTGATTCTCGAAGAAGAACTGGATTTTGATTATTTTATTTTGACGCAGCTTAGTCCGCTGCATCTCGATGAAGTGGTGGCATCCACCACGCGCACGCGCCGGCTTGTCACTATTGAGGAAGGCGCGCTCGCATTTGGAATTGGCGGAGAAGTCCTGGCTCGTGTTGGAGAATCCGTGGGGGGCCGTGGCTTGAAGACCGCGCGCGTTGGCGCTCGCGATTTGCCCATCCCCAGCGCACGCCGCCAGGAGCGAAAGGTCCTCCCTTCGCGGGAAGACATCATCGCCGCCATTCTGCGGACGGTGTAGCCTTAGAGCGTGTTCCCGAAGGGATGAGCAGAGCCGCGACTGTAAGGAAGCAGGGGCGAAATCGCTCGAAAAAACCGCTCCCTTACGGTCGCGGCTCCGCTGGAACCAGCTTTTCGGAACATCTTCGGAGGAAAGGTGCAGTATGACCTCGCAGTATCAATTGGTCCTTGTGCCCCGCGAGGCAGCCAATGACGAGCATGCTACCTTGATCTCCTGGGTGAAGGAGGATGGGCAGCCCGTCAAGCGCGAGGAGCCGATCTGCACCATCGAGTTCAGCAAGTCGGTGATGGACTTATCCGCCCCTACGGACGGCTGGCTGTTCCACCTCCACGAGCCGGGGGTTGAAATAGCGATCGGCCAGCCCGTCGCGGTGATTGCTTTCGAGCCGGTTCGCCCCGTCCTCTCGGCGGCGCCAACTCGCGTCGAACACGAAGGGAAGATCACGGCCAAGGCCCGCAAGCTGATGGAAGAACACGGCCTGAGTCCGTCCGTGTTCCAGGGTCAGCCTCTTGTCAAGGAAGAACACGTTCGGCAGTACCTCGCGGAGCAAGGGAAGACGGCCGCGCCCGCGGTCGAGGAAGAGGGGGATCTCATTTTGCTGAGTCCCGTCCGCCGCCGGGCCGCAGCCACCTTGGCCGCCTCGAAGCAGACGATTCCCCACTCGTATCTATCCCTGTGGATGCCTGCCGCGGTGATCGAGGGGCGCGTGGCCGCGCTGGGCCGCGAGAAGCAGATAATGCTCTCGCTCTCGGATTGGCTGGTGGCGGCGGTCGCGCGAGCGGCGGCCCAGCAGCCGGAGGCCAACTCCAGTTGGCACGAGCAGGGCATCCTGCGGCATGCCCATGTGCATATTGGCTTCGCCCTTAATCAGCCCAATGGAGAGCTTCTCGTGCCCGTGGTCCACAATGCGGAGCAGCGGTCGCTGGAGGATCTCGTCGGCGACATCCGCACCTTGCAGAAGCGCGCCGTTCGCCGCCAGCTGTCGCCGCAAGAACTGAGTGGAGGCACCATCACGGTGACGAGCTTGCTTGGCACCGGGGTTCATCAGGTTTTGCCGATCCTCGTGCCGTCTCAGGCCATCATCGTCGCCCTGGCCGATCGTTGCGATTGGCCGGCTCCGAGCTACTGTCTGACGGCCGCTTTCGATCATCGAGTTCTCAATGGCGTGGAAGCAGCGGCATTTCTCGCCGCCGTTGCCCGCTTGATGCAAGGGGAATCCCAGCTATGAGCAACGTGAAAGATCGTGTTATTGACATCATTAGCCGAACCCTCAAACTCGACGATCGAGAGCGGGCCATGCTTTCTCAAGAAACCGGCTATGAGCAGTTGAGAAAATGGACTTCGGCTCGCCATGCCGAAATCATCGTGGCACTCGAGGATGATTTCGGCATCGAGATCGACGGCCGCGATATAGCGCGTCTCAATGATGTTGCCAAGATTGTGGCCTATCTCCAGAGCAGGCAGTCATGAATTCTTGAACGGCGTGAATGATTTCCCGAAGGGAACCAGAGGCTGCATGCGATGAGTAATTCAACTTCGTACCTTAAGGGGCTGAATACAATCCGCTTCTTCGCGGCCTCGTTTGTACTTCTCTCCCACGGCTACCAATCCCTCCTTAAAATTAATGTCCTGGAGCCTCGAGAATATGCGGCGTTCTATCGCGGAGGAGAATCCGTCGAGCTGTTCTTTACTCTCTCGGGCTTCCTGATTACTTATCTCCTGATCCGCGAGATTCGGGCTACAGACACTGTTGACATCAAGTTCTTTTACTTCCGAAGGATTATCCGCATCTGGCCCCTTTATTTTCTCTCTCTTGCCGGGGGGCTGTTCGTGCTAGGGATCGTCTATCCGCGTTTGATCGGAGCGGACTACGCGGACTTCCCTATCGGGAAGACTGTGTTCCTTTATCTGTTTTTCCTGCCGAATTTAGCTGCCTCCTATTACAAGGTAGGTGTTCTTTTCCCGCTTTGGTCCATCGGAGTCGAGGAGCAGTTTTATTTGTTTTGGGCTCCCGCGTTGCGCGCTCTCAAAAAGCACTTACTTCGATTCATTCTAGCCTTCCTTCTCCTCAGCACCGCGTGGTACGTGTATCTCAATGGGTTTCTGGCTGGGCATCTGGACAGGCAGTTTTTTTCCTTTCTAAGGACCATGAAGTTTCACGACATGGCCATCGGGGCCTTGTTTGCCCATGTCTTGGAGTTCCACTTCGAGTGGTATAAGCGTTCCGTGTTCAGTCGTCCCGCCGCGCAAATCCTTTTGCCGGCGCTCGTGTTGTACCATTATCTCGTGGGAATTCCGGTTATCCCTGCCTATGTGCTTAACATTTTCTTTAGCTTCGTTTACGGCTGTATCTTTATCAACGTCTCATCTCTTGAACGCCCGGTCGTGAACCTTGAATTCCGCCCTCTCAAGTACCTGGGCGAGATTTCCTATGGAATTTACATGTATCACATGTTCGTCGATTACATCTTACGTTATTCCTTGCCGCGCCTCAGGCTGCCGCTCGATTCTTTATCCTTTTCCGTACTTTACATGGTTCTATTAATGATTCTCACTATTGCCGCGGCAGCATTCTCTTACCGTTACTTTGAGCGGCATTTCTTGGACCTCCGGCGCTTGTATGGAGTCCGGAAGAAGGTATTACATAGCCCTACTGAATTACAAAAACTCCCTCTTTAGTGATCTTTTTGGGAACCGGCATGGCGCGTAGTGGAACGGAAAGTGAAATCTTGACCAAGCTTCCAGCTCAAGAGCAGAGAGGGAAAGCAGCTCGAGCGGGCATCTATTATCGTACGGTCCGCCATACCTGTTGGTCGCAGCTCCTCTGGCGGATGCGCTACAGTCTGGAGCGCCGCCGCAAGCTCAGCCCTCGAACGATTTCACGCTGGCGCTGGCCGGAGGCGCGCAATCCTCGCATTCGGACGGATTTTCCTGACGTTCCCTTGATTGCGACGCGGGCTGGCAGTGATGCGTCCTTGCTTGCGCCGCGGGCTGGCGAATGCCCGGACTGGCGACTAGGACCAATTACGAAAGATCGCTTGAGGACCATCACTCTCCATTACCACGCCTGGGCCTACGAGCTGGCGGACGCGGCGGCCGGGAACGACCCGAAGGCGGAAGAAGCAACGACATTGTTTCGCGATTACGTATCGGACTGGATAGCCCGCTGCGCTCTGGAGACCGCCGGCGCACGCGACCTTGCCTGGAACGCCTACGCCATTGCCACTCGCTTGACCTGGTGGATTCGCTGCCATCAGCGGCTCGGCCCACGCTGGCGCGATTGGGGCGAGTTCGAGCACGATTTTCTTGCCAGCCTTTGGCAACAAGCCAGCTATCTGCGCGATCATCTGGAATGGGATCTTCGCGCCAATCACCTGATGCGCGATGCCGTGGGATTGGCCTGGGCGGGCCGGTTCTTTGAGGAAACCCAGGCGCGCGAGTGGCTGCAAACGGCCACGCGCCTGGCGGTCGAGCAGGCCGAGGAACAGATCCTGTCCGACGGCGGCCATTTCGAGCGCAGCCCCATGTACCATCTGCACATCATGGAGGATCTATTTTCTCTATCGCTGTTGGTGGAAGACGTGAAAGCGCGCGATCGACTCCGGGATGCCTGGCGGCGCATGGCGGAATTCCTCGCCTGGGTGCGTCATCCCGATGGCGATCTGGCTCTCTTCAACGACGGCGGGCTTCTCGGAGCGCAGGCGGTGGAGGATATGCTTGGCCTTGGCGAGCGGCTCGGGGCGGCGATCGATCCGGCGCCGCGTCGCGGAGGGGCATTCTTCCCACACACCGGCCTGGCGGTCTGGCATGGTGATCCGTGGGCTATATTTTTTGATGTGGGGCCGGTGGGACCGGATTATCAGCCCGGACATGCGCACGCGGACACTCTCGCCGTTGAGTGCTCCTTTAGGGGGCGGCGGCTGTTCGTGGATCCGGGAACCTATGCCTACGATCTCGACGACCGCCGCCGCTACGACCGCTCGACGGCGGCGCACAATACAGTTTGTATCGATGGGCAAGACTCCAGCGAGGTTTGGCACATCTTTCGGGTCGGCCGTCGTGCTTACCCGCTGGACGCTCAGGTTGACTTCTCCGGGGGCGGAATGCGGGCTAGCGCTTCTCACGATGGCTACGATCATTTGCCCGGCCGGCCGCGCCACTTGCGCCGCCTGGAGATCAGCAAAGACGGGAGCCTGACCGTGACCGATTCCATCACCGGCCGAGGCGATCACCTCGTGCAGGGCGGGCTTCTTCTCAGTCCCGAATGGACGGCAATTCCCGGCGCGGGCGGCTGGCTTCTCCAAAACGGCGAGCTATCCGTCCGCGTAACGGTTCGCGGGCCTGAGAATCTCGCTTTATCGGAAGAATGCCGGCCTTATCATCCCGATTACGGGCGCGAAGTGCAGACCACACGGCTTTGTTGGCGCGTGCAGGGAAGCTTGACCGTGGACGCATTAACAATTATTGAAGAGGCCTGACGTGCGCATCCTTTACGTGTCTCAGTATTTTCCCCCGGAGATGGGCGCTCCGTCGGCCCGCGTCCATGAACTGTCGCGCGAGTGGGTCCGTCTGGGGCACGAGGTTACGGTGCTGACCGCCTTTGCCCACCACCCTACCGGCCGAAAGGCGCCGTGCGATCGGGGCGTGCTGACGCGCCGCGAAACCGTCGATGGGATTGACGTCATCCGCACCTATGTCTATGCCACGGCGAATAAGGGCACACTCAAGCGAATGCTCTCCTATGCCTCGTTCATGCTTTCGGCCATGACGATTGGCCGTCTCCGTGTATCCAGGCCGGATGTGGTGATCGCCACCTCTCCTCAGCTGCTTTGTGCGATGGCCGGCTACTTCCTGGCGCGCACCCTGCGTGTGCCCTTTGTCTTCGAGGTGCGCGACCTGTGGCCGGAGTCCATCCTCGCTGTGGAAGCACTCAAGGACGGCGCTTTCATCCGCATGCTCAAGGGAGCGGCCCGCTACTTGTACAAGCACGCCGACCAGATTGTCACGGTGGGCGAAGGCTACCGCCACGGCATTCATACCCGCTACGGCATCCCCCTGGAGTCCATGGAGGTCGTGCGCAACGGCATCGACACTAGCCTGTTCGTGCCGGGACCAAGGGACAACGAGGTGCGCAAGGAATACGGCTGGGGCGATCGCTGCGTCATCATGTATGTGGGCACACACGGCATGGCCCACGGCCTGCACCATGTGCTGGAGGCGGCGAACATCCTCCGCGACGATGCCGATAAGGTGTTTGTTTTCGTCGGCGAGGGGGCGGAGAAAGAAAACCTCAAACGGCTGGCGGCCCAGTGGCAGCTGCCCAACGTTCAGTTTATCGACCAGCAGTCCAAGGCCCGCATCCCGCTGTTCTACGCCGCCTGCGACTTCGGCCTGGTATCCCTGCGCGATACCAGTCTGTTCCAAGAGGTACTCCCTTCCAAGATCTTCGAGTACCTGGGGATGGCGAAGCCAATCCTGTTGAACGTGGCCGGCGAGGCCCGCCAGATCGTGGAGGCCGCGACCGCCGGCGTCTATGTCCCGTCCGGCAACGTCCCGGCGCTGGTGGAGGCGGTTCGCCATCTGGCCACTCGCGGGGCGGAGCTGGATGAGATGGGAAGACGGGGCCGGCAATTCGTCCTGGAGCATTACGATCGCCGAGTGTTGGCGCGACGGTATATCGAGATTTTAAATGCGGTGATCGAAGGCCAGTCCGCAGTGCAGGCGAGCGGGGTTGCGTTAGCGCCCCGAGGAAGTTCTCGGGGCGCTAACGCAACCCCGCTCGCCGGGTATCAAACGGTCGCTAAGCCATAGGAGAACGCATGCACATCCTTCACGTTGTCGGCGCTCGCCCCAACTTCATGAAAGCGGCCCCGGTACTGCGTGCCCTGGCGGCGTTAAAAGCAACCAAGCAAACCCTGGTGCATACCGGCCAGCACTACGATGCCAACATGTCCGGCGTCTTCTTTGAACAGCTCGGCATGCCGCAGCCGGACATCAACCTGGAAGTCGGCTCCGGCAGCCATAGCCGGCAGACCGCCGAGGTCCTGACGCGCTTCGAGCCGGTCGTGCGCGAGCAAAGGCCCGACCTGGTGCTTGTTTACGGCGATGTCAATTCCACCGTGGCGGCAGCCCTCGTCTGTGCCAAGCTCCTGATCCCCCTCGGCCACGTCGAGGCCGGCCTGCGCTCGCGCGATCGCACCATGCCGGAGGAGATCAACCGCATCGTGACCGATCAATTGGCCGATCTGCTCTTCACCCCGTCCTCGGATGGAAATGAGAACTTGCTGCGCGAGGGCGTTCCAGCGGAAAAGATTCATCTGGTCGGCAACGTGATGATCGATACCTTGGTGCGGCTTCTGCCCGTCTCCCAGGAGCGGTGGCCGGCCCTCCGCGCCAGCCTGAATTTGCTGGAACACGGCAAGAAGGGGAGCGGGTATGCTCTCGTGACTCTGCACCGGCCTTCCAACGTCGATGCGCCGGCCAGCCTGCAACGCATCATGGATGCCCTACGCTCGCTGGCGGACAGGCTGTCGATCGTTTTCCCCGTTCACCCCCGCACGCGGCAACGGCTCAGCGAATTGCGGCTGGACGCCCCCCATCCTTCCCTCCGGCTTATCGAGCCGGTCGGGTACCTCGATTTCCTGGCCCTCCAGGGGCACGCGACTCTCGTACTCACCGACTCCGGCGGCGTCCAGGAAGAGACGACTTTCCTCGGCGTACCGTGTTTGACTCTTCGGGAAAACACCGAAAGGCCCATCACGGTCGAGCAGGGCACCAACATGCTGGTCGGCCAAGACATGGAGCTGTTGGCGAAAGAAGCGCGGCGAATCCTGCAAGAGGGGCCAAGACCGGGCCGAATTCCGCCGCTGTGGGACGGCAAGGCGAGCGAACGCATCGCGGAGGTGATTGCTGAACGCGGAACGGCTTGATACCAGTCCTAGTTAGGTGGTTAGGTGGTTGGGTGGTTAGGTGGTTAGGTCGTTGGTTCGTTAACCACCTAACCACCCAACCACCCAACCACCTAACAAGGGCTTGTTTCGGATCAGCGGATCACATTGACCTTCGGCAGCTGCTCGCTGAACCGTTGGGCCCTATTTTCTGAGACATCGGTATCCTTGACGGATAATTCCTCCAGCTTGGTCAACTCCTTGAGGGACTCCAGGCCGAAGTCGCTGACGCGGGTTCTATTCAGGTTCAGTTTCCGCAGCTCCTTCAATTTATTGAGGCTAGGCAGTCCTCCATCCGTGATCTGTGTCCTTTCGAGATTAAGTTCCTCAAGCTTGGATAGCTTCTCCAACTGGAGTAGGCCTCGATCCGAGATTCGCGTCTCCCGCAGGTCGAGGCTGCGGAGCTGAGGAAAGCTCTTCACCACCTGCAATTCGCCGTCCGTTACTTTGCTGCCGGCCAGGATCACCGTGGTAACGGGCATCCCGGGGAGCCTGCCATCTTTGCGGACTTGTCCCCCAAGCCGCTCGACTTCCGTGACCGCCCGCTCTTCAGGTGTCGCCTGATGACAACCCGCTATCAGCGAAACCAACACCAGACCAACAAGGCGAAGGATCATGCTATTCTCCCCGTTGTGCAATCCAAGGTTGAAAGCGGCCGGCGGATCCTCTCACGACACGTCTAATCCTCTTGCTAATCTTAACCTCGAAGTTCGGTAGTGTCGTGCTTGGGAGCGCGGGCATCTTGCCCGCGCTCCCAAGCACGACACTACCGAACTTCTTAGCGTCCTGCCAACGGATTGACAGGAGTCGTCACGCCAATTCCGATCGGAGCGACCGAACTGGTACCTGTTGCCAGTGTGGGCGCCGCGACACCAATACCAACCGGCGTGATCGTCGCCGGCGCGGCGCCGGCAGGGAATGAGCCGGTTATCGTCCCTAATCCCCACGGTGTCTGGAAGTATTTGCTGATCCAGACTAAGTCAAGCACCTGGGTAGCATAGCGGACGATACCCTGCTCCGGGGTCTCCTGTAAGACAAGAATATCACCGGGTTGAATGAGAATCCTTTCACGCGGGTTGCGTATGGCCTTGGCCACATCCACGCGAATCGGGATCTGTCCGCCGTGCGGCAGCTTGCGGATAACGGTCAGCAATGTGGGCGAGGGCATGCCCATACCCGGCTGAACGTTGACGCCGGTGAAGTTGCTGGCGCCAAAGTTTCCGTTAATCAACGGTGCGCGGACGCGGGCAAGCGCCTCGAGCACATCCAGGTCCGTGTCGCGCGGCAGGATGTGCTGGCCTGGTCCTATCAAGCCGGCCGTGTAGAACAGCCGCTCCTCCCGCGCGGGGACGTAGAGCACATCGCCATCGTGAAGGATGATGTCTTCCGGCCGAATCGGCATGAGATTGCCGGGGCGGACGCGCAGGGGAATACGGTAAATCTGCGCCCCCGGGATAGGAGAGGGCACGCCGTTGGCGTTGAAGTCCTGGATGATGGTTTCCCAGCTTCCGGCACGCCGGGCGTTCCGCTGAACGACTACTTCGTCAATGGCATCCGTTCCCGGCAAGCCGCCCGTCTTGGCGATGGCTGTCAGGACGTCGTTGCCATATGCCGGCAAATTAATCTCCCAGCCGGTTCCCTTCCTTGCGATGCTGATGTACTCCGGCGCACCATAGGCCAGGGGGCTGCTGACGACCGAGCCTTGACTCGACGGTGCCGCCGAATCTTCACGGAGGACCAAGATGCGGTAGGTCCGCGGCCGAGCCAGACTGACGATGATGCGAGCCCCCTTCTCCAAGATATCCTTCTCGCGGTAAGCGCGACGGATAGCCGCTTCGACCTCCGGCAACGACATCCCCTCGACTCGAAGCGGGTCTAGGTGGGGCAGGGAAATGGTCCCATCCAAGCGTACCTGGAAGGGGAAGCCGGTCGCTTGAGGGAGTTGGATATTATCCAGCATGACGGGAGGCAAGAGCGGCGGCGAGGCCTTCAATTCGCCGATAACGCTTTCCACAAAGATGCCCAGCACGTCGTTCGGCCCGACCCGATAAGCATCGGGCTGCGGTTGAGCGAGGAGGTTCAGCGGAATGGTTTTCATGCCCTCCACGCTCTTGCCGCGCAGTTCCTCAGGCAGCAGGCGCACGGGGACGCCCTCCAGAGCCGGGTTGGACAGGGCCGCACAGCCGCTCGCCAGCACCCAGCACAGCAGGACGCCGAGGTACAACGAGCCGCGGTTCATCCTCCGCCTCCTTCGACCAGTACCGCATTTAGATGAGATCATGCGTATCCTGAACCCGTTCGAATGGTTAACGGTCATTCGACTCCTTGGCCGCGGGCCGCGGGGGCGGCAAGTCGCCTTCGGCCGCCGGAGCAGCGCCCTCGGCCGCCGGGGCCGGCAAGGTTGCCCCGGGCGGGGGAGCCGGCGGCTGGGGAGGGACACACTTGTTGATGGGGATGATGATATAGTTGCGGGCCCCACTGGCTTTGGCCGCGATCACGCCTTCTCGGTAGCCGGCCGCCCACCGCGAGGTGGCCACACGTCCTTCCTCATTCTGGTACTTGAGTTTCCAGTACCGCCGAGGCGGGGCCGGCGGCGGGCATTCGCTCCCCCCCTCTTCCAGGAAGTCCGCGTAGCCCTCTTTGAAGCCTTTCGCGAACGGCGAATCCGTACATGCCGGGTGACCGGCACTGTACTCCTTCCAGGCCGTGATCGCCATGCACCGGTAGTGGATCTTGGACGCTACCGTGTCGGTACATAGGTAAGTCTCAAAGGCCAAGTTCCGGGTGATGTCCCATGTGAGCTGACATCCGGAGGTCAGCAGGCTCAAGCCGATCATGCCGAGAGTCGCCCTCAACTTCATCGCCACTCCCCCGAACGCCCAGAGGACCGGACATTCTGAAAGCCTGGGTACCTGGTGGATAGCCGTGGAGAAATCTGTCTGCTATCATCGGTGTATCGATTGTGATGACTTTAACTGTTGTAAGGGATAGATGCGGGGAGACGGTGGCATTTTAGGCCGCCCTGGCAGAGATGCTAAAATGGATGGTATCCGAGCCTGAAGCGTCAACCAAGAAGAGTCGCCTTCGCAGACGCTTCAGGCTCGGATACCCAAATGGGCGCGACAACATATCCTAGAGGAGACTCGCGATGCACCTGTGGACTTTTTTGCTGTTGATCCCCGGCCAAATGATCGAGTCGAAAGACTTTCCCAAGGATCTGCAAATGAAGTCGGTGGCCGCGACGGTGCGGATCGTGAACCGCGATAATCTCAGCGAGGGGACCGGCGTGATCCTCGGCCACGACGACAAGGGCATCTACGTTTTGACCGCCAACCACCTTATCACTCGCAATGCCCGTTTCGATGTTAGTACCTATTCGGAGAAAACGTATCCAAAAGTACTTAATAAGTATCAAGAAGTGAAGGTACTCGCCCAGTCGCGAGATGTTCGAGACCTTGCCTTGATCCGTCTGGACACCCAGGACCGTCCTCCCGCGCGAGCGCCTTTTTGTCCCATGCGCCAGCTGCCCGGTCGCGGGACGTTCGAGGCCATGAGCGTCGGCTGTGGAGCGAGAGCGGCTCCCATCTGTCTTGTGGAGAACATAATCAAGGAAAAGCGGATCAATCGCCCGCCGGGCCGAGACACGGCTCGTTTCTGGGTAGCGGCCATTGCCCAGATGCCCGGTCGTTCCGGGGGGCCATTGCTCAACAAGCGCGGGGAACTGATTGGGCTGGCGAGCGGCGCCAGCGAAGGAAAAGGCTACTACACCCACAGCGCGGAGATTCAGGCCTGGCTAAAAGAGGTTAAGTTCGCCTTCTTGCTTGAAGAAAAAGACAAGGAATAGTGCAACGTGGATCGGTGCGCCGCGGTTTGCCAGCCCGCGGCGCCAGCAAGGGTGAATCCTCCCTTGCTGGCGCTGCGGGCTGGCATTGTCCTATCGTTACGTCATTTTCTCACGTTTTCTCGTCGGACCACCTTCAGCAGCGCTTTTGCGGTTTCGTGGCTGGGCCGCTGACTTAGGACGGTAAGTAGCTGCCGTGATGCTTCTGGCAGCTGCTCCTCTTCGTAAAGCAGCCGCGCGTAGCTTAGCCGCCAGTTGATCTCCTTCTCCTTGTCCTTGGGAGGGTGGGCGAGAGAAGCCTGATAGGCGGCGATCGCCTCCTTCTTTTGGCCAAGAATGTCGTGGATCATCGCCTTGAGGAAGAAATTCTCTCCCTTCTCTTCGTCTTTCGATGGTTCTTCCTGTCCGGCCAGCGCGGTCAGAGCTTTTTCCAGGAACATCTTTTGCCCCTCGCGCCCTCCCTCATTCGGTTGAAGGTACATCCCCCCCACGAACAGAACTTTGGGCTTGTCCGGGAACACCTTCTTGAGCATCTCTTCATCCGAGAGAACCGAATGCGCCTGGTCCAGGATGGGCAGCAGATGGAGATCGGACAGTTCCAAGGAACGCCGCCAGTTCGTCCAGGCCTCCTCCCATCGTTCGGCCAGAAACTCTTGTTTGCCACACAGGTACCAGATGGTGGCGTTAGTCGGGGAAAGGAACTTGGCACGCGCCAGGTAGGTCATTGCCGAGTCGCCCTGGATCAACTTGTCGGCGCTGGCGGCAAGGCGCACGTGCGGCTCGGTCATGATCGGGCAACTATCGCGCGTCTGCACATAGGAAGCCAGCGCCGGCCGGAGCAGCGGCAGATCCAATTTCCGCTCCACTTCCTGCCGGGCGACGTCCTCTTGGACGAAGACAGCGGCCGCGTAGAACGCAGCCGGCGAAAGCCCCGCCGGATTGCCGAGGTTGCCGGCCATGTCCGCAACTCCTTGCGTCAGCGCCAGCCGCATGCCCTTATCCTTTTCCTTTTGCGCCTCCTCACTGTACAACCGCATCTGCGCCCGCGCCAGCTCCACGCGGAGAGAAGGGGCCTTCGGGTCTTCCCGCACGGCCGCCTCGAGATAGGCGATTTGCCGCTGTCGATCCGGCCGGTCAACACCCTCGCTCAAATGCATCGCGGCAACGCGAAATCTCTCGGCCTTGTGGGCCTTC